>OOBJ01000152.1_pt1 | contig 63632 bp, 65 predicted proteins | sample 1671331 | NCBI WGS metagenome assembly OOBJ01 (sample SAMN06348145, study PRJEB24527) | human gut metagenome | biome: human gut; feature: ankylosing spondylitis patient; material: feces | host: Homo sapiens | place: China | collected 2015-10 | reverse complement strand
TGCTGCAATAATGCGATTCGTTTATTGCATGGTGAGGCCGTAAGAAAGGACTTTTTTTAAGCATGAATCAGAAAGCATATCTAAAAACAGTCACCCTGAAAGACCTGTGGGGAATATTCGTCCGCCGTCTATGGGCCATTATACTCGCAGCCTGCATTTGCTGTGGCGGTCTTTTGGTATTCAACCGCATGACATTTGTTCCGCAATATGCCTCTACCGCAACCCTCTACATTCTGCGTCAGGCAGACAGTGCAAACGCCAGTGACGCAAGCTCCGATTTCTCCTTAGCCTTAAAGGTTGTAAACGACTGCACCTACCTCCTAAAGAGCCATACTGTTTTGGATGAAGTTATCAGCAGCCTAAATCTGGACATGGAGTACGAGGACCTATACGACTGTGTTTCCACTTCTAATCCGGAGGACACTCGTATTCTCGAGGTGACCGTGAAAGCGGATTCTCCCGAACTGGCAAAACGCATCGTAGATCGAATCTGCACCATTGGTTCACAGCGAATTGAAGATGCGATGGGATTCCAGCAGGTAAATCTCTATGAGCTTGGAACAACGGATCCTAATCCCTGTAACAGTACGCGGATGATCACATTTGCTTTTGCTGGTATTGTTGCTGCTGTTATGATGTATGTGTTTTTTCTGATCATCTTCCTGCTGGATGACCGTATTAAAGCTGATGACGAGAATCTGGAGCGATATCTGGGTCTCAGCGTTCTGGGCAACATTCCGAATGCGGATGGTAAAAAGGCCGGAAAATATGGCTATTACAAAACATATGCAGCGTATAAGGCCCCAGCCAAGCAGGAGGTAGAAGATAAATAAAATGGAGAAAACAGTTTTGAAAAATGGATCATCTTTAAAGACGACCTTAAAACTTCCAGGGGAAAAGGACTTCTTTACTCAGGAGGCATTTAAGACATTGCGAACCAATTTGCAATTCTGTGGTCAGGATATCTGTACTGTCGTGATTACAAGCTGCAATGAGAATGAAGGCAAAACAACGACTACTCTTCAGCTGGCCAAAAGCCTTGCGGAATTGGACAAGCGTGTGTTAGTCATTGATGCAGATATGCGCAAATCGGTTATGGCAGGGCGTAACACCACAGCAGAAAACCCTGCGGGACTGAGCGAGGTGCTGACAGGACTGACATCCGTCAAAGAATGTCTTTATCAGACGCAGTATGAAGATTTGTCAATCATGTTTGCGGGCAAGTACCCGCCCAATCCTGTAGAGCTGCTGAGCGGGCAATACTTTGAAGATCTTTTGAAGGCGGCGAAAGAATCTTACGACTATGTGTTGATCGATGTCCCCCCGCTTGGCAGCGTCATTGACGCTGCCGTAGTAGCAGCCAAATGCGATGGAACGATCCTTGTTATTTCTGACAATCAAGTCCGCTACCGACAGGCCATTGAGGTCATAGAGCAACTGAGGAAAAGCGGAAGCAAAATTCTCGGAGTAGTCCGCAACAACATCAAGAAAAAGGATGGCGGCTACTATAAGAAGTATTACAAGAACCGCTATCAATAATCTCAAGAGAACATTGGATTCGTGCGATACTTGATAAGGAGGAGCGAAGAAAACTCTTTGAAAAGCTAAAATATGATATCGAAACAATCATTAAAGACTTTTTGAATAGCATTGGGAGCGATAAGTTATACATGGATACTCCTCCTGAGCTTGAAGGGCTTAGCAACAGGAAATAACCCACAGGAATAAAAATCTATAGTGTTGCGGTATGACATAATGTCAGGGTTCTGAGCAGAGATGCTTGGAACCCTTTTTTTGGGTTGACTTTGCAAACCAATACGATAAAAGGGAGAGCGTGATCGCTCTCCCCTTTCCTATATCTACCACTATATCTATTATATCCGGGATACCAGCATCAACTCTCCGGCTGGTTGGAAACGATGAAATAGGGCTGTGGGCTCTGTCCGTCCTGCGTGGGGCGCAGGGTGATACAGCCGCCGGAATAGTATAGCTTCAGCAGGCCATCGTCCGTGCGCTCACCACCGGTCAGCGTCACCGTATTCAGGCCCGTATCCGTGTGGGTGGCGTACCAGGCGTCGGCCTCTTCCCAATAGAGCAGGTTATCCAGCCCCATTTTCCGGGTATCGTCCAGGGAGATGTCAAAATACTGCCGGAGAACGTCATCCATGGCCGCCCGGGGCGCCCGGAAAATGGCATAATTCTCTGCCGCAGGTTCCTGCTCCAGCACCCAGTCCCGCTCCCGATCGGTCACATAGCACTGTCCATAGATCAGTCCCGCGTAGCCGATGCCATCGTAGAACAGACGGCGCAGATTCACGGCCTCCGCCCCTTCATAGTAGCTGGTGCAGGCCTGGGCATACCAGCTGCCCGGGGCAAACAGTTCCTGGAGCTCCTGAAGCTCCGCCTCCGTCAGCTTGTTGGACTCCGCCTCCGTCAGCTTGTTGGACTCCGGCCCCGCATGGGCCGTACAGCCCATCAGCATCACCATACACAGCAGGGCCGCAAGCAGGGGAAATAAATGCTTTTTCATCTTCATTTACCTTCCTTTTTAATCGAAATCATACCGGAAAAGGGATACTCTGCAATCTCGCTGCTCCGGGTATATTTGTTGATGACCACAGGCACTACATTGATAATATTGGCTTTAAATCAGTTAATCATAAGCAACCCCCCCAATTTTCTTATAGTATATCACGCAAAATGTAGTGAAGTCAACTACAAAATAGTTCGCAAATTTGTAATCCTACACTGCCCTTACCCAAAAACTCGGAATCGTGCTTGCAAAACCGGCAGAACTTGGGTATAATAGTTTGGATAAACTGCGGTATTATGCCGCCTGAGGTAAAGAGGAACAACACATGAGCACCATCATCACCTCCGTGGACCGGCACAGTCCGGCGGAGCGGGCCGGGATCACCCCCGGGGAGCAGCTGCTGACCATCAACGGGCACCAGATCATCGACGTGCTGGACTATCGCTTTTACGGCTACGATACCGACTGCTGCCTGGAGCTGCGGGAGCCTGCGGGTACCGTGCGGACCGTGTCCCTGCGCAAGCCCGAGGGCCGGGACCTGGGCCTGAATTTTGACACCGTCCTCATGGACGATATGCGCTCCTGCGCCAACCACTGCATCTTCTGCTTCGTGGACCAGATGCCTCCCGGTATGCGCAAGACCCTGTATTTCAAGGACGACGACGCCCGGCTCAGCTTCCTCCAAGGGAACTACATCACCCTGACCAACCTGACGGACCGGGAGGCTCAGCGCATCATCGACCTGCGCATCAGCCCCATCAACGTCTCCGTCCACACCACGGACCCTCAGCTCCACTGCACCATGCTGGGCAACAAAAACGCCCTGCGCTCCCTGGACTATATCCGGGCCTTCTGCAAGGCGGGGATCGTGATGAACGGGCAGATCGTGGTCTGCCCCGGCTGGAACGACGGGGACCAGCTGCGCCGCACCCTCCGGGACCTGACGGAGATGCAGTTTTCCAGCTGCTCCCTGGTGCCGGTGGGCATCACCAAATACCGCCAGGGCCTGGCTAAGCTCCGGCCCGTGGATGCGGCCACCGCCGCCGAGATCATCGACATCGCCGACGAATACGGCCGGGAGAATCTGGAGCGCTTCGGCACCCGGCGCTTCTTCTGCGCCGACGAGCTGTACCTGCGGGCAGGCCGTCCCCTGCCCCGGGCAGAGTATTACGAGGGCTACCGTCAGCTGGAAAACGGCGTGGGCCTCATGCGCTCTCTGGAGGATGATTTCCTGGCGGGCCTTGCCACTGTGGACGTGCCCGTTCGCTTCTCCCCCTTCACCATCGCCACCGGCACGGCGGCGGCTCCGTTTCTCCGGGGCCTGGTGCAGCGGGCCCAGGCGGACTATCCCGGGCTGCGGGGGCAGGTCATCGCCGTGGAAAACGACTTCTTCGGCCACACCATCGACGTGGCGGGCCTGCTTACCGGGCAGGATATCTCCGCCCAGCTGCGGGGACGGGACCTGGGGGATCGGGTGCTGATCCCCATCCACATGATGCGCCACGGCGAGACCGTGTTTCTGGACGACTACACTGTGGAGCGTCTGAGCCGGGAGCTGGGCGTTCCCGTCCAGGTGGTGGACGAGGACGGCTTCGCCCTGGTGGACGCCATGTTCGCGGCGGAATGACCGCCGCATCCAATATAGAAGGAGGTACCCCCTATGTCCAAGCCCCTGATTGCCATCGTGGGCCGGCCCAACGTGGGCAAGTCCATGCTGTTCAACAAAATCATCGGGCGGCGTCTTTCCATCGTGGAGGACACCCCCGGCGTCACCCGGGACCGCATTTACGGTGAATCCGACTGGAACGGCCGCAAGTTCACCCTGGTGGACACCGGCGGCATCGAGCCCAACACCGACAACCAGATCCTGGCCTTCATGCGCCAACAGGCCCAGATCGCCATCGACAACGCCACCGTCATTGTCCTGGTAACGGACATCAAGACCGGTATGACCGCCGCCGACCAGGAGGTGGCCGGAATGCTCCAGCGGTCCAAAAAGCCCATCGTTCTGGCAGTGAACAAGATGGACTCCACCGGCGTCACGGACCCGGAGTTCTATGAGTTTTACAACCTGGGTCTGGGCGACCCCATCGCCGTGTCCGCCGTCCATGGTCACGGCACCGGCGACCTGCTGGACGCCTGTCTGCAATACTTCCCCCCGGAAACGGACGAGGAGGAGGACAGCGACGTGGTCCAGGTGGCCATCATCGGCAAGCCCAACGTGGGCAAGTCCAGCCTCACCAACCGGATCCTGGGCGAGCAGCGGGTCATCGTCAGCGACGTGGCCGGTACCACCCGGGACGCCATCGACAGCTACTTTGAAAACGCCACCGGCAAGTATAACTTCATCGACACCGCCGGTATGCGAAAGAAGTCCAAGGTGGACGACGCCATCGAGAAATACAGCGTCCTCCGGGCCACCATGGCCATTGAGCGCAGCGACGTGTGCCTCATTATGATCGACGCCCAGGACGGCGTCACCGAGCAGGACACCAAGGTGGCGGGCCTGGCCCACGACGCCGGAAAGGCCTGCATCATTGTGGTGAACAAGTGGGACCTGGTGGAAAAGGACGGCAAGACCATGGACCGTATGCGGGAGGACATCCGCCGGGACCTGAGCTATATGCCCTACGCCCCCATTGTGTTCATCTCCGCCATGACCGGTCAGCGGGTCAGCCGGCTGTTTGAGCTGATCAACTATGTCCGGGAGCAGGCATCCATGCGCATCACCACCGGAATGCTCAACTCCGTCCTGGCCGATGCCCAGACCCGGGTCCAGCCCCCCACGGACAAGGGCCGCCGCCTGAAGATCTACTATATGACCCAGGTGGGCATCCGTCCCCCCCATTTTGTGGTGTTCTGCAACGACAAGAAGCTGTTCCACTTTTCCTACCGCCGGTATCTGGAAAACCAGATCCGCAGCGTGTTCGGCCTGGAGGGCACCCCCATCATCATGACCGTGCGCCAGAAGGGCGAGGAGGATAGCTGACGTGTCTGTGGTATTTACCGTGGCCCTGACGCTGCTGGTGTCGTATCTGCTGGGCTGCTTCAACGGGTCGGTGATGACCTCCCATTTCATCATCCGGGACGATGTCCGCCAGCACGGCAGCGGCAACGCGGGCCTGACGAACTTCTACCGGACCTACGGCGCCCGGTATGCCCTGTGCGTCATCATCTGCGACATGGGGAAAACCGTGCTGGCCTGCCTCATCGGCGGATACCTGATGCACTGGGTAGTGGGCGACTGGACCCTGGGCCTGCTGATTGCAGGCATCGGCTGCGAGCTGGGGCACATGTTCCCGGTGTTCTTCGGCCTGCGGGGCGGCAAGGGCATCCTCTCCGGCGGCGTGCTGGTGCTGCTGCTGGACTGGCGGGTGGCTCTGATCGCCTGGGGCCTGTTCGTAAGTTTGTGGCTGCTGACCCGTTATGTGTCCCTGGGCTCCGTGGCCGCCACGGCCAGCATGCCGGTATCCGTGTTTTTCCTGCTGGGCCATAACTGGCTGTATACCGTCCTGTCTGCGGCGATAGCGGCCCTTGTGATCTGGTGCCACCGGGGCAACATCCAGCGGCTGCTGTCCGGCACCGAAAAGAAGTTTCATTGGCACGTTGATGCCCCGGCCGGGGGCGAGGACGGCCCGCAAGCATAAGAAGAAAGAGAGAGCATTCGTATGAAAAACAATCAGCTTCGCCAGGTGGTATTTCCCATTCTGGCGGCCTTTATCTGGGGCACGGCCTTCGTGGCCCAGGACGTCTGCGCCGACGCCATGGGCGCGTTTACCTTCAACGGCACCCGGTATTACATCGCCGTGCTGTCCCTGCTGGTGGTTCTGGCCGTTTCAAGCGGCTTCAGGAAGGACCGGCCCCAGCTCTCCCCTGCGGAGAAGAAGGCCCAGCGCAGGCAGCTGTGGCTGGGCGGCTTCTGCTGCGGCACGGTGCTGGCCATTGCCTCCAACTTCCAGCAGGCAGGCCTTGTGGCCGGTACCGACGGCGGCAAGGCCGGGTTCATCACCGCCCTGTATGTGGTGCTGGTGCCGGTGTTCGGCCTGTTCTTCCGGCGGAGGGTCAGCCTGCCGGTGTGGATCGCCGTGGCCCTGTCCGTGGGCGCTCTGTACCTGCTGTGTATCAAGGGCAGCTTCTCCCTGGCCCCCGGCGACCTGCTGGTGCTGGTATGTGCCATATGCTTTTCCGTACATATCCTGGTGATCGACCATTTCACCGCCACTTGTGACGGTGTGAAGCTCAGCTGCCTGCAATTCCTGTTTGCCGGCACCTGGTCCACCCTTCTGGCCCTGTTTTTCGACACCATCAGCTTCCAGGTGCTGCTGGACTGCATCTGGCCCCTGCTGTATGTGGGCGTGTTCTCCTGCGGCGTGGGCTACACCCTGCAAATCCTGGCTCAGAAGGGCTCCAATCCCACGGTGGTCACCATTCTGCTGAGCCTGGAGAGCGTGTTCGCCGTCATCGCCGGCGCCGTTGTCCTGCACCAGCAGATGACCGCCCGGGAATATCTGGGCTGCGTGCTGATGTTTGCGGCCGTGATCCTGGCCCAGATCCCCATGCCCCAGAAAAAGAAGGCCAAGGCGGAATAACCGTCTTCCTATCAACACACAGCGCCCCCTGGAACCGGAGCAATCGGTTCCAGGGGGCGTATGCTTCTATTCAGGCTGCTGCCCTATGCCGTTTTTTCTTCGCCTTTAACTATTCTTTAGGCTGCCCCCAGCCCGCTCCGGGCCGCGCCTTCTCCCATTCCGCCCCTTGACAGGGGCATTTTTCTCTGTTATAATAAGCAACGCTTGTTGCGCAACACGAGTTTTCATCACGAAGGGAGGAGCATTTGTGCCGCCGAAGGTCAAATTTACCCGGGAGGAGATCATCCGTTCTGCTCTGGATATTGTCCGGGAGACGGGGCCGGAGGGCCTTACCGCCCGGAGTCTGGCCGCCCGGCTGGGCTGCTCCGTCAAGCCTATTTTCGGTCTGTTCCGGAGCATGGAGGAGGTGCAGCAGGAGGTTCTGGCCGCCGGATACCGGCTGTACGGCCAAACCATCGCCCAGGCCATGGAGGCCGGGAAATATCCCCCCTACAAGGCCTCCGGCATGGCCTACATTGCCTTTGCCCAGCAGGAAAAGCCCCTGTTCCGGCTGCTGTTTATGCGGGACCGCAGCCACGAGGACGCGTCTGCCCGTCTGGGAGACGATGTGGAGCCCCTGCTGGACCTGATCCAGCAGGCCGCCGGCATCAGCCGGGAAAGCGCCCGGATGTTCCACCTGGAGATGTGGATCTATGTCCATGGCATCGCCGCCATGGCGGCCACGTCGTTTCTGGACTGGGACACGGAGCTCATCAGCGCGTCGCTGACCGACGCCTATAGGGGCCTGCTGGCTCGATTCAAGGAAAAGGAGGCGCAGGAATGAACGCCGTTGAAATACAGGGTCTCACCAAACGCTATGGGGCCATCACCGCCGTGGACAGCCTGGACCTGACGGTCCGTCAGGGGGAGCTGTTCGCCCTGCTGGGCGTCAACGGCGCAGGCAAGACCACCACCATCAAAATGCTGTCGTGCCTGACCCGGCCCGACGGCGGCGACGCCCGGCTGCTGGGCCGCAGCATTGTGTCGGATGCCGCCGGGGTAAAGCGCTGCATCGGCGTATCCCCCCAGGAGACCGCCGTGGCCCCCAACCTCACCGCCCGGGAGAATCTGGCGCTGCTGTGCGGCGTCCACGGTCTGTCCCGGCAGGAGACCGCCGCCCGCACAGAGGAGCTGTCCCGGGCCCTGGGGCTGGAGCCCATTCTGGCCCGCCGGGCCGGGAAGCTCTCCGGCGGCTGGCAGCGGCGGCTGAGCATCGCCATGGCTCTGATCGCCCGGCCGGAGATCCTGTTTCTGGATGAGCCCACCCTGGGGCTGGACGTGCTGGCCCGGGCGGAGCTGTGGGACGTGGTCCGCCGGCTGAAGGGCCGGATCACCGTGATCCTCACCACCCACTACCTGGAGGAGGCCGAGGCCCTGTCCGACCGGGTGGGCATTATGAAGGACGGCCGGCTGCTGGCCCTGGGCACGCCGGAGGAGCTGAAGCGCCAGGCCGGCTGTGACAGTTTTGAGGATGCGTTTATCGCCATGGTAAGGGAGGCGGGAAGATGAAGCTGCGCGCACTTTGCCGCCGCACCACGCTGGAGCTGGTGCGGGATCCGCTGACGCTGGGCTTTGGCCTGGGCTTTCCCCTGGTGCTGCTGCTTCTGCTCAGCGCCATCCAGGCCAACATCCCCGTAAGCCTGTTTGAGATCGACCGCCTGACCCCGGGCATCACCGTGTTCGGTCTGGCGTTTGTGGCCCTGTTCTCCGCCACTCTGGTGTCCCGTGACCGGGAGAGCGCCCTTTTGCAGCGGCTGTACACCACGCCCCTTACTGCCGGGGACTTCATCTTCGGCTATATGCTGCCGCTGCTGCCTATGGCGGCGGTGCAGGTGGCAGTCTGCTGCCTGGCGGCCATTCCCCTGGGACTGACGGTATCGGTGCGGATGCTGTGGGCGGTGCTGCTGGACCTGCCGGCGGCGCTGCTGTTCATCGGCCTGGGCCTGCTGTGCGGCAGTGTGCTGAACGTCAAGCAGGCAGGCGGCATCTGCGGCGCTCTGCTGACCAATCTGACGGCCTGGCTGTCGGGCACCTGGTTCGATCTGGAGCTGGTAGGCGGCGCCTTCAAGCGCATTGCCTATGCCCTGCCCTTTGTCCACGCGGTGGAGCTGGACCGGGCGGCTCTGGCCGGAGACTGGGCGGGTCTCACGCCTCATCTGTGGTGGGTGCTGGCCTATGCCGCCGCAGCCCTGGCCGCCGCCGTGCTGCTGTTCCTGCGTCAAATGAAAAAGCAATAGCAAAAAAAGCACCGATGCGCGGCATCGGTGCTTTTCCTATGCAGGACTCAGAACAGGCGCTGCTTCCGGGCAATGACCTGGCCGTCCACCCGCAGCAGCTGCTTGCCGGTGGGAGTGAACTCCGTTTCCACATCGTGACCGCTCACCCGGGCGCGGATGGTATAGCCGGTTTCCACGACGCCCTCCTGCCGTCCGTAGACCCTTCCGTCCACGATCAGCTCCGTCAGGCCATAGCTGCGGCGGACCTCGACCTCATGGCTGCCGTATGCGGCGGTCAGCAGAGTCCGGTGCTTCCCCTCCGCCGGCTGGCCCAGAGAGGGACTGTTGGGCCGTTCCCCCATGGACGCGTCGTAAAACTCCGTATTCTGGGGCAGCGGCTCCGGCGTCTCCCTCTGCCCCTCCGGCTCCTCCATGGCCTCCCGGCCCCGGCGGACGCCCATGGCCAGATACCACAGCAGCAGGCCGTGGAACACCACATCCAGGATGCTGGACGCCTCGAAGGCCGTCACCAGGCCCGCCACCAGCGCCGCCGTATCCACGGAGAACAGCACCAGCGCCGCCGTCAGCCAGCCCCGCCGCTTTTTGGACAGCAGCCAGCACAGGAAATACACCGCCATCACCAGCACCGCGCCCGCCGCGCCCAGCACCAGCCACTTGGCCTCCCCGGTAAAGTCATAAAAGCCCCGGGCAAACACCGCCCAGATGTAGGCGGCAAAATCCGTGAACAGATAGTATCTGTCCGACCCCGTCAGGGCCAGAAGGGTGTTTACCGCCGTCAGGACCAGCATCGCCAGCAGATTGCCCCGTGCGGTCTTGTATGCCGCCCCCGCAGTTTTGCTTTTCATCTCTCGTCTCCTTTTATTCTCTCTGTATTTACAAAGCACGCCAGCTCTCCGGCCGCAGGCCGTGTCCCATAAGTCCCTCCTGCACCTGCTGCCGCAGAGCAGGCAGGTCCCGGTTCAGGGTTCCCTTCAGGGTCAGATAGTTGGATGCATGGTTCATCCGGAACACGCTGCCCGGGCTGTCCATATGGTCCAGCAGCAGGGCCGTCTCCTGCAAAATTTCCGCCGGACCCAGCACCTGGAAGCTGCCCTCCCGGACCCAGCGCTCCAGCGGCGTTCCCGGCTCCACCATCAGCGTCAGCAGGCCGATGTATTCCGGGTTCATGGCGCTGAGGGCCCGGGCGGTGTCCACGGCGTGCTCCCGGAGCAGCTCCCGGCTGCCCAGGCCCGAAATGGCCGTCACCGACAGGGCAAGTCCCGCCCGCCGGGCCTTCTGCCCTGCCGCCACGATGGCCGCGGCCGTGTGCCCCTTCTGCATCCGCTCCAGCACCGCGTCACAGCCGGATTCCAGGCCCATATACACCATTTTCAGGCCGCTCTCCCGCAGCTGCCGCAGCTCCTCCTCCGTCTTGACCTGAAGACTCCGGGGCGAGGCGTAGCAGGTGACCCGCTGGCACTCGGGAAACAGGCTGTACACCATGGCCAGAATTTCCAGCAACTCATCGGTTTTCCGCATCAGGGAGTCGCCGTCGGCCAGAAAGACCCGCTCCACCCGGCGGTATACCTGCCGGGCTAGGCGGAAATCCTCCCGGATCTCCTCCATAGGCCGCAGGGCAAACCGCTTATCGTCATACATATCGCAGAAGGCGCAGCGGTTATGGCTGCACCCATAGGTCACCTGGATGATGAGGCTGTATGCCTCGCTGGGGGGACGGTAGACCTTTCCCTTGTATCGCATGGGCAATTCCTCCTTTTCCCCGCTATTATCGCATACTTTTCCCGGTTTGAAAAGAGCCAGGGCCGCCAAAGAACAAAAAATCCTCCTCCATCGGAAAGGAAGATCGTTACGAAAGAAACCCATCAGGGGTGTCTTTCGTTTGCAATCACAGGTTTTTCAGAACTTTTTAAGTTCTGAAAAACCGCACGAGGCTTGTCAAAAAGACTTTTTGACAAGCCTCAGGGTCTATTTCCAGGCGCTCCGGCATAAGCTGGACCAGCTTCAACAAACGAGGAGGAATTTTATGGACAACAATTTCAACCGTGTGCGCCTGTGCGGCCGGGCCGCCGGGGAGCCTGCCCTGTCCCATATAAACCACGGCGAGCACTTTTACCGCTTTCCCCTGTCGGTGGAGCGGCTGTCGGGCCAGGAGGACCTGCTGCCGGTGATTCTGCCCCGGCGGCTGCTGGAGGAGCACCCCGTACATACCGGCGACACGCTGACCCTCACCGGTCAGCTGCGCTCCTTCAACAACCGCAGCGGCCAGGGGCCCCGGCTGGTGATCTCCGTGTTTGTCCGGGAGCTGACTCCCGGCGGCGCGGCCCCCTTTAACCAGATTCAGCTCTCCGGCGTGCTGTGCAAGGCCCCCTCCCTGCGGCGGACGCCCTTGGGCCGGGAGATCTGCGACCTGATCCTGGCGGTGAACCGCCGGTACGGGCGGGCGGACTATCTGCCCTGCATCGCCTGGGGGGCCATCGCCCAGCAGACGGCCCGGCTTCCGGTGGGTTCCCGCCTGACGGTGGAGGGCCGGGTCCAGAGCCGGGGCTATACGAAAACCGTGGACGGCGTGGGCCAGGAGCGCACCGCCTATGAGGTATCCATCATGCGTCCGGCGGAGCCGGAGGAATTTTTGCTGTAGAGCCGCCGTTTCCCCTCCCGGGTCAGTTGATTTCCCCGGCAAATGGTGCTATCCTATTGTGGAATACAGAGAAACAGAGGATCGCATCTATGACATGGACCCATCACCACGCCCATCCGGCCGTCCGTCGGGACGTGGACATGACCCAGGGCAGCATCACCCGCCACCTGGTGGAGTTCGCCCTGCCGCTGCTGGCCGGCAACGTGTTTCAGCAGCTGTACAACATGGTGGACACCTGGGTGGTGGGCAACTTCGTGTCCAACGAGGCGTTCTCCGCCGTGGGCACCGTGGGGCCCATCATCAATATGCTCATTGGCTTTTTCATGGGCCTGTCCAGCGGCGCAGGCGTGGTCATCAGTCAGTATTACGGGGCCCATAAGCCGGACAGAGTCCGGGACACCGTCCACACGGCCATGGTGCTGACGCTGGTGCTGTGCGGGGCGTTCACGGCCCTGGGTCTGGCCCTGATCCCGGCCATGCTGGCCCTGATGAACACCCCGGCGGAGGTGCTGCCGGAGTCCACGGCCTATCTGTCCATCTATTTTTCCGGCATTACGGGGCTGCTCATCTACAACATGGGCTCCGGCATTCTCCGGGCAGTGGGCGACTCCCGGCGTCCCTTCTACTTTCTGGTGGTGTCGGCGGGGCTGAACACGGTGCTGGACCTGGTGTTCGTGATCCGCTTCCGCATGGGCGTTGCAGGCGTTGCCTGGGCCACCATCATCGCCCAGGCGGCGTCGGCGGTGCTGGTGCTGGCAGTGCTGCTGCGGACGGACAGCTGCGTGCGCCTGGAGCTGCGGCGGCTGCGGGTCCATTGGGACATGCTGGGCAAGATCATGCAGGTAGGCATCCCGGCGGCTCTGCAAATGGCCGTCACCGCCTTCTCCAATGTGTTTGTCCAGTCCTATATCAACCGCTTCGGTCCGGACTGCATGTCCGGCTGGACGGCGTATACCAAGATCGACCAGCTGATGTTCCTGCCCATGCAGTCCCTGGCCCTGTCTGCCACCACCTTCGTGGGGCAGAATCTGGGAGCCGGGAACGCCCAGCGGGCCCACCAGGGCACCCGTCGTGCACTGGCGATCTCCCTGGCGGTAACGGCGGTGCTGATGGTGCCGGTGCTGGTGTTTGCGCCCCAGCTGACGGCCTTCTTCAACCGCAAGGCGGAGGTGGTGGCCTACGGCACCCTGCTGCTGCGGTACATTTCGCCCTTCTACCTGCTGTGCTGCATCAACCAGATCTATTCCGGCGCGCTGCGGGGCGCAGGCAACAGCCAGGTGCCCATGGTCATCATGCTGGGCTCCTTCGTGGTGTTCCGCCAGATCTATTTGTACATCATGTCCCACTATATCAGCAATGCCCTGCTGCCTCTGGCCATGGGCTATCCCGCCGGTTGGCTGGTGTGCAGCGCCGCCACCCTGCTGTATTACCGCAGGGCCGCCCTGGGCCGGCGGCGGCTGGTGGAGGACAACTGACGGGCAAAGGAGCGAATGGTCTATGCAACAAATCACGGTATCTCTGGGGCAGCGGTCCTACCCCATTGAGATCGGCCCGGGCCTGCTGCGGGAAGCCCGCCGCCGGCTGGAGGCTCTGCCGGTCAAGCGGTGGGCCGTTATCGCCGACGACAACACCGCCGCTCTGTACGCCGGGACCCTGGACCTGCCGGTATACACCTTCCCCGCCGGAGAGGGCAGCAAGCGTCTGGCGGTGTATGAGGACCTGTGCCGCCGGCTGCTGGCGGACGGCTTCACCCGGCAGGACGGCATCGCGGCCCTGGGCGGCGGCGTCACCGGTGACCTGGCGGGCTTTATAGCCGGTACCCTGCTGCGGGGCGTGGCTCTGGCCCAGCTGCCCACCTCCCTGCTGGCCCAGGTGGACAGCAGCGTCGGCGGCAAGACCGGTCTGGACCTGCCGGAGGGGAAGAACCTCATCGGCTGCTTTTACCAGCCCCGGCTGGTGCTGGCAGATACGGCGTGCCTGGCCACCCTGCCCCGGCGGCAGCTGTCCTCAGGCATGGCGGAGGTCATCAAGTGCGGCGTCATCGGCGACGAGGCCATTTTGCACCACCTGGAAACGGCAGAGGAGCCGGATCTTCCCTGGCTGGTGGCGCGCTGCTGCCGGTATAAGGCGGCGGTGGTGTCCCGGGACGAGCGGGACGGCGGCGGGCGCCGGGTGCTGAACTTCGGCCATACCTTCGGCCACGCCTATGAGGCCGCCGGAGGATACGATACCCGGACCCACGGCGAGGCCGTGGCCGCCGGGATGATGCACATGCTGCGCTGGCAGGTGCGGCACGGTCTGGGCGGCGGGCAGCTGCTGGAGCGGCTGACCCCCCTGCTGCGGCGGTGGGACCTGCCCACCCGGCTGCCCTGGAACGGGGCGGCGGACTATCTGGCCCGGGACAAAAAGCGCGGCGGCGACGGCATTACCATCGCCGTGGCGGAGCGGGCCGGCCAGGGCCGTCTGCTGACGGTACCCCTGGCGGCCCTGATGGAGGACGTATGATGGACGTGCGCTTGCTTCCGGCCCCGCTGCGGGGAGCGGTGACGCCGCCGCCGTCCAAAAGCCTGCTGCACCGGCAGCTGATCTGTCTGGCCCAGGCGGGAGAGTTTCCCTGCCCGCCGGACCCCTCCGACGATGTGGAGGCCACGGTCCGGGGGCTGTGGGCCTTGTATCACGAAAAGGCCCCCGTCATCGACTGCGGGGCCAGCGGCAGCACCCTGCGGTTTCTGCTGCCCCTGGCCATGGCCCGGGGCCAGGTGGGCACGGTGTTCACCGGCACGGAGCGGCTGCTGGAGCGGCCCCTGCCGGGGGACTGGGGCCTTGCGGCCACGGCGGGCGGTCTGCGGGTGACCCGGGCGCTGTCCGGCGGGCAGATTCCGGTGGACGGGACCCGGACGTCTCAGCTGCTCTCCGGGCTGCTGATGGCCCTGCCCGGTCTGGCGGCAGACTCGGAGCTGGTGCTGACCGGCCCCCTGGCCTCCCGCCCCTATGTGGACCTGACGCTGGCGGTGCTGCGGCGCTGCGGCGTGCACATCGGCCAAACGGATTGCGGCTTCACGATACCGGGTGGGCAGCGGTTCCGGACCGTGCCCCTGGACCCGGAGCCGGACTGGTCCGCAGCGGCCTTCTGGCTGGCGGTAAGGACCCTGGGCTGTGCTGTGGCCGTCACGGGCCTGCGCCGGGACTCCCTCCAGGGGGACCGGGCGGCGGCGGCCCTGTGCCGTTGTCTGCCGGAGGAGGTAGACCTGACGGATATCCCGGACCTGCTGCCGCCGCTGGCCCTGCTGGCGGCGCTGCGGCCGGGAACGGAAACCCGCTTCACCGGCGCGGCCCGGCTGCGGGATAAGGAGAGCGACCGCCTGGCGTCGGTTTCGGCGGCGCTGACCGCCCTGGGAGGCCGTGTCCGGCAGGAGCCGGAGGGCCTCACCGTATGGGGCGTGGAGCGGCTCTCCGGCGGCGAAGCCGACAGCTGCGGCGACCACCGCATCGCCATGCTGTGCGCCTGCGCCGCCCCCTTCTGCACCGGCCCGGTGGTTCTGCGGAACGCCGGATGCACCGCCAAATCCTATCCCGGCTTCTGGGCGGACTACCGCCGCCTGGGCGGGCAATTTGAGGTATTGTAACATGCTGGATTACACCATATTCGGAGAGTCCCACGGCCCCGCCGTGGGCGTTCTGGTCACCGGCGCGGCCCCGGGCCTGCCGGTGGACCGGGAGCTCATCGCCCGGGAGCTTCAGCGCCGGGCCCCCCATGGCCCCCTGGCCACCGCCCGGCGGGAGCCGGACCGGCTCCGCATTCTCAGCGGCGTATACAATGGACACACCACCGGGGACCCCATCTGCCTGATTCTGGAAAACCGGGACGTCCGCTCCGGCGACTACGCCGCTCTGGCGGACAAGCCCCGCCCCGGCCACGCCGATTACGCCGCCCATGTCCGCAGCCGTGGCTGCAACGACCCCCGGGGCGGCGGGCCCTATTCCGGCCGCCTGACCGCGCCCCTGGTGGCGGCGGGAGCCATGGTAAAGAGCTGGCTGAAAGCACAGGATATTGAAATAAAAGCACAGCTTATTGATGAAAAAGAGCTGCGGCATCAGGCGGAGGCGGCCAAGGCCGCCGGAGATTCCGTGGGTGGTCAGGTGCGCTGCACCGTCACGGGCCTTCCGGCGGGACTGGGCGGTCCCGGCTGGCGGGAGGCGGTGGAATCGGAGCTGGCCCGTCACCTGTTCGCCATCCCGGCGGTGAAGGCCCTGGGCTTCGGCGACGGCGCGGCCTTGGCCGCCCTGCGGGGCAGTCAGGCCAACGATGCCCTGCGCACCGACGGGACCCGGGTGTGGACCGTCACCAATCACAACGGCGGCATCAACGGCGGCGTCACCAACGGCATGCCGGTGACCTTCACCGTGACCTTCAAGCCCACCCCCTCCATCGCCATCCCTCAGGACACCGTGGACCTGGCCCGCATGGAAAACTGCACCGTAACGGTTCAGGGCCGCCACGATCCCTGCATTGCCCTGCGGGCGGCCCCCATTGTGGAGGCGGCTGCGGCCCTGGCCCTGTGGCGGGTGCTGGACCCCCAGGCGGGCGATCTGGACACCCTGCGGCTGCGGCTGGACGGCATAGACCGGCAGCTGGTGCAGCTGTTTGTCCGGCGGCAGGAGCTGTCCCGTGACATCGGAGCCTATAAGGCCGCCTGCGGCCTGCCGGTGCAGGACCCGGAGCGGGAGGCCCAGGTGCTGCGCAGCCGGGGCGATCTGGCCCCGGAGCGCCGGGAGCAGGTGGAGCGGCTGTATGAAACGCTGATGGCCCTGAGCCGGGAGGAGCAGTCGTGAGAAACCTGATTTTCGTGGGCCTGCCCGGCAGCGGCAAAAGCACCGTGGGCAGGCTGGCGGCCAGGACCCTGGGGCTTCCCTTCGTGGACGCGGACAAGGCCCTGGAGCAGGCGGAGGGCCGCAGCATACCGGACATTTTCGCCGCCGGCGGCGAGTCATATTTCCGCACTCTGGAGACCCGGGTGCTGACGGACCTGTGCCGCCGGGAGGGCATGGTCCTGGCCACCGGCGGCGGGGCGGTGCTGCGTCGGGAGAACCGAACGCTGCTGAAGGGCAGCGGCCTGGTGATCTTTCTGGACCGCTCCCCCTGGGCCATCCGCCGGACCCTGCGGCGGCAGGGCCGCCCCCTGCTGACGGATGATGACGCCATCTTCCGCCTGTATCGCCAGCGGCGGAGCCTGTACCGGGCCGCCGCCCACCATGCCGTCAACAAGCCCACAGCCCGTCAGGCGGCGGAGGAAGCCGTCCGGCTGTGGAGAGAGGAGCAGCAATGAAATTTCTTGTTCTCAACGGTCCCAATCTGAACCTGCTGGGCAAGCGGGAGCCCGGCGTCTACGGTACCGGCACCTACGCCGGCCTCTGTGCGGAGATCGCGGCCTATGCCGCCGCCCGGGGGATTCGGGCGGATATCCGCCAGAGCAACCATGAAGGGGTGCTCATCGACGAAATTCAGGCCGCTGACGGAGTGTATGACGGCATCGTCATCAACCCCGGGGCCTATACCCATTATAGCTACGCCATTTACGATGCCCTGCTGGCAGTCCGTGTTCCGGCGGTGGAGGTACACATCAGCGACATCAGCCGCCGTGAGGCGTTCCGCCGGACGTCCGTCACCGCCCCGGCCTGCCGGGGCCAGATCGTGGGTCACGGCTTCCGGGGCTACCTGGAGGCCATGGAGTTATTGGAAAGCATACACAAGGAGGATATGAAATGAAGCTCTGTGTGATCGGCGACCCGGTGGGTCACAGCATGTCCCCGGTGCTGCACCGGCGCATGCTGACCCTTTCGGGGATCGAAGGCGACTATCAGGCCGTCACCGTCACCCGGGAGACGCTGCCGGACTTTATGGCGGCAGGCCGGTCCGGGGAATGGGACGGCTGCAACGTCACCATGCCCTTAAAGCAGGAGGTCATCCGCTATCTGGACCAGCTGAGCCCGGAGGCGGAGGCCTGCGGCGCGGTAAATACGGTGTGCTTCCGGAACGGGCACACCGTGGGCTATAATACCGACGCCCCCGGCATCCGGGCGGGCTTTGCCGCCCGGGGCGCCGCCCCCACAGGCCGGGCCCTGGTCATCGGCAACGGCGGCGCGGCCCGGGCGGCCCGGTGGGCCCTGGCAGACCGGGGCGTCATCACCGCCGCCCGCCGCGGCGGCGACGTGACCATGGACCAGCTGCCCCAGGCCGCCCGGCAGTGCCGGGTGGTGGTCAATGCCACCCCCCTGGGCATGGAGGGCTTCCCGCCGTTTGCGGATCTGTCCTTCCTGGGCAGCCTTCCCGCCGGCGCGGCGGTGTTTGACCTGATCTACGCCCCCCGGAAAACGGAGCTGTATCAGGCAGCCAGGGCCCGGGGCCTCATCGCCATCACCGGCATGGAGCTGCTGGTGCAGCAGGCCATTCTGGCCTTCAACCATTTCACCGGCGCGGGGCTGGAGCAGGAGGCCACCCGCCGTGAGCTGCTGGCCCTGGTAAACGAGACATAAAAACACACGCCGCGATCAAGCTGATCGCGGCGTGTTTGCGTGCGTGTAAGCACAAGCCTGCGGGGCCGTGGGGGCCGCGTTATAACCTGCACCGATTCAGCAGGTGGGTTGTCTCCAGCGTGCTTCGTAGCTTCCAACTTCCAGCCGCAGACGGCAGCCGGGAGGCCTGCTGTTCACATACTGATCCGACATCCCCTATAACAAAATGTGAGGATAAAAAAGGCCCGTCACACCCGCAGGGAGCCGTCTCTCGACGACACCCATAGTATAACAGACCCGACGGGAAAATAAAAGGGGAATCGCGCAGATTTTTCCTTCCATTTTCCGGAAGCTGCCTCCCCTGTTCAGCATTTTCACGAAGCCGCTCTGCGTTGCACAAAACCCTTCTCAAAGCGCAAAAGACGCCCTCACAGGGCGTCTTTTGTATGCGTTATGCCGGATGGGGGCACCATAGACCGGGGATCGGGTCAGGAATTTTCGTCATCCTCATCCATCAGCTGCTCCATAAACAGGTCATACACCCGCTGCAGCTCCTGGTCGCTGTCCAGGGTGGTCAGCAGCTCCTCGCCGTTTTCCATCACGGACTTCAGGATCACCAGGCCGAAATCCTCGGCGGCTGCCTCGTCGGTCTCGTCGTCCACTGTGGGGAAAAATGCCATATACGTCTGGCCGTTGTCCTCCAGGGCGTCCACATATTCCAGCTCGATGTCGTTGCCGTCCTCATCGGTGAGGGTGATGAAATTGGGGCCGAATTCTTCGCTCATTGCCGTTTACCTCCTGATTGGTATAGCTTTCCTTTGTATCATACCCGATTCCGCCGGAAAAAGCAAGGGGCGGCGCGGTCTTTTGCCGTCCGTCGTTTTGCACCGCTCAAATACAGTTTTTTGGCATTTCTTCCTCTATTTCCATGCAAAATCTGTGTAAAAGTTTTGTTTTCCGGCAAAACAGAGCTTTTCAGCAGTTGACAGGTATGGTACAATAGTTTTTATTATGGAATAAAATGTTTTTTTATCTGCCGCCACAGGTGCGGCGCATATATTCCAGTAACAGAGAAAGGAAGGTGCCCTGTCCATGAACAAAGACCATCAGCCCAAAAAGACAGAGCAGAGCGCCAGAACAGGGAAAAAACCCGGAAAGGGCCGCCGCATCGGGCGGACCGTCGGTATTGTCCTGGGAACCATCCTGCTGGTCATCGTGCTGACCTCCTCCATTTTTGTGGGGATCTTCATGACCTACGTCAACACGTCCCTGAAGGGGCATGTGGAGGTGGACATGTCCGAGTATGACCAGAAGGTGTCCACGGAGCTGTACTATCAGGACCCCGAGACCAAGCAAACGGTCATGTACCAGACCCTGTTCGGCGATGAAAACCGCATTTGGGTGGACTTCGACTCCATCCCCAAGGTCCTGCGTGACGCCACCATTGCCATTGAGGACAAGCGCTTCGAGACCCACCACGGCGTGGACTGGCACGGCACCCTGCGGGCCGTGTTCAGCACCCTCACCAACGGCAATACCCAGGGCGGCTCCACCATCACCCAGCAGCTCATCAAGAACGTCACCGGCAATAACGAGAACACCGTCAAGCGCAAGGTGACCGAGGTGTACCGGGCCCTGGCCCTGGAGAAGGACTACAGCAAGGACGAGATCCTGGAGATGTACCTGAACACCATCTATCTGGGCAACCAGTGCTACGGTGTGCAGACGGCGTCCCGGATGTACTTCCACAAGGACGTGTCCGAGCTGGACCTGGCTGAGGCCGCCTGTCTCATCAGCATCACCAACAACCCCTCTCAGTATGACCCCCTGCGCAGCGACTGGACCCGGGAGCAGAACCGCAACCGGCAGCTGGACGTGCTGGACGCCATGCTGGCCCAGGGCAAGATCGACCAGGCCGCCTATGACGCCGCCAAGGCCCAGGAGGTGGTGTTCACCAACGGCTACACCAATCTGGGCAACTATGTCGGCCCCCAGGAGGAGGACGACAAAAAGCCCGCCGTGGTCAGCACCGCCAACAACTCCTATTTCGCCGACGAGGTCATCACCGACGTGGCGGAGAAGTTTGTGGAGCTCTTCGGCCTCACCGACGATCCGGCAGACGCCGACGGCTACGTCCGCACCGCCTTTGAAAAGGCCGTCAGCAAGGTTTATAACGGCGGGTACAAGATCTACACCACCCAGAATCCCAAGATCCAGGATATTACGGAGTCCGTGTTTGAAAACACCAACTATGCGAACTACACCGACTCCAAGGGCGAGCCCCTCCAGGCCGCCATCACCATTGTGGACCCCTATACCGGCGACGTGGTGGCCATGGTAGGCGGCACCGGCGCCAAGGAAGTGGACCGGGGCTGGAACTGGGCCACCTCTGCCCGGCAGCCGGGCTCCGCCACCAAGCCCGTGTCCGTATACGCCCCGGCTCTGGATGACGGCACCATCACCGCCGCCTCCGCCATCGACGACTATCCCGTCCGTGACCTGGCAGGCTACGGCGCGTGGCCCTCCAACTCCGGCAGCGGCTTCCGGGGCCTGACCACGTTCTACACTGCCCTGGTCCGCTCGCTGAACACCTGCGCCGTGCGCACGGTGGAGCAATACGGCACCTATAAATCCTATACCTTTATGGTGGAGAAGCTGGGCTTCACCACCCTGACCCAGGCCGACAGCCAGCAATCCGGCAACATGGGCCTGGGCGGCTACGAATACGGCGTCACCACCGAGGAGATGGCTGCGGCCTATGGGGCCTTCGTCAACGACGGCGTGTATACCCCGCCCCGGACCTTCTACCGGGTGGAGGATTCCCAGGGCAACCTGGTGTGTGAGAACAACAAGGAATCCCATGTGGCCATGAAGCAGACCACCGCCTACATCATCCGCCAGACCCTCAAGAGCGTCATCACCAGCGGTACCGGCGGCGAGGCCCGGTTCTCCGGCATGACCATCGCCGGCAAGACCGGTACCACCGACGAAAACCGCGACCGCTATTTCGCGGGCTTCTCCCCCTATTACAGCGCCGCCGTGTGGACGGGCTATAAGTCCAACGAGCGGTTCTCCGAGTCCCTGGGCAACCCCTCCGCCGTTCTGTGGCGCGAGGTCATGCGCCGCATCCACGACGGGCTGGAGAACAAGGATTTCAACAGCTGCTCCGGCCTGACCCAGGTCACCGTGTGCCAGGACAGCGGCCTGCTGGCCACCGAGGCCTGCACCCACGATCTGCGCGGCAATCGCGTCACCACCGTCACCGTGGCGGCGGACACCGCCCCCACCCAGACCTGTAATGTTCACAAGATGGTGCGCTACTGCAAGGACGGCAAGCACCTGGCCACGGAATACTGCCCTGCCAGCAGCGTGGTGGAGATCGCCGCCCTGGATTGGAACCGCGAGATCATCAAGAACATCAAGGCCACGGACGACGAATATCTGCTCCAGACCCTCACCGGCAAGGACGGCGAGCTGTGCCCGGTCCATAACAAAAAGCCGTCCATCTTCCCCATCCCCGGCAGAGACGACGATGACGACGACGGGGGCTCCGGCTCCTGGCAGGACTGGTGGGACAAGCTCCGCCCGTAAAGCGGCATAAAATCCCAGCCTGCCGGAAATGGACGCTCCAGGCAGGCCGCTGTAAAGCTCCATGCCGCGGATATCGAGGCGGACGTTTACAACGGCGCGGATACGGAAGCAGTCTATCGTCAGCAGACACGAAATGTAGGAAGCCACCGGTTCTGTTCGGAACAGAACCGGTGGCTTCCGCTTGCCAATGAGACCTTCTTCCGGTTGCAGGCCGGAGAAAAATCGTGTATGATAAAGGGGAACGACAAAGAAGCGAGGTACCTCCCATGAAGATCATGGCCATTGACTACGGCGACGCCCACACCGGCATCGCCATATCCGACGCCACCGGCACGCTGGCCGGGTTTTCCACGGTCATCAACAGCCGCCGGGCGGAGACGGTGGCCCAGGAGATCTGCGCCCTGATCCCCCAGCACGGGGTCACGGAGCTGGTGCTGGGCTATCCCAAGAACATGGACGGCACTGTGGGCCCCCGGGCAGAGAAGGCCGCCGCCTTCGGCCAGACGCTGCGTCAGCTGACGGGGCTGCCGGTGACCCTGTGGGACGAGCGGCGCACCACCATCGACGCCCACAACATTCTGTTCAACAACGGGCAGAACGCCAAAAAACGGAAGAAAACCGTGGATGCCGTGGCGGCGGCCCTGATGCTGGAGGGCTATCTCACCCGGAAGCGGCTGGAGGCGGAGAGATGACCGTGCTGATTATCGGCGGCGGTGCGTCGGGCATGGCGGCGGCCCTGACGGCGGCCCGGGCAGGCCACCAGGTGGTGCTGGCGGAGCGGCAGGCCCGGGTGGGCCGGAAGCTGCTGGCCACCGGCAACGGCCGCTGCAACCTCACCAACGAAAACGCCCGGCCGGACCGGTATCACGGAGAGGATCCGGATTTCTGCCGGTTCGCCCTGGAGGAGCCGGAGCTTTCGGCGGAGGGAACGCTGGCCTTTTTCCGGCAGCTGGGCCTGGTCACCGTAACGGAGCCCGGCGGCCGGGTGTATCCCCTGAGCAACGCCGCCTCGTCGGTGCTGGATGTGCTGCGGTTCGCCCTGGAGCAGCAGGAGAACATCCGGGTGCGCACCGGCTGCGTCATCCGGCAGCTGAAGTGCCGGGAGGGACAGTTCCTGGCCCGGACCGAGGAGGGGGACGTCATCACGGCCCAGCGGTGCATCCTGGCCGCAGGCGGAGCCGCCGGAGCCAAGCTGGGCGGCGGCATGGACGGCTATCAGCTGGCCCGGCAGCTGGGCCACCACCGGACGGCTCTGTATCCCTCCCTGGTGCAGGTGTGCACCGATCCCACCTATCCCCGGGGCCTCAAGGGCGTGAAGGCCCAGGCTGCCCTGACCCTGACCCGGGAGGGTGAGACGCTGACCGCCGGTCAGGGAGAGGTGCTGTTTACGGAATACGGCGTCAGCGGCCCGGCGGTGTTCGACCTGTCCCGCCAGATTTCCACCGGCGGCGACAGCATAGCCCTGCACCTGGATTTTCTGCCCGGGTGGAGCCGGGAGGATACCCTGGCCTGGCTGCATAGCCGGCGGACGGCCCTGTCCCGGCAGGAGGCCGGTGCGCTGCTGACCGGCAGCGTCCATCCCCGGCTGGGACGGATGCTGTGCAAGGCGGCGGGCATCAACGGCGGCGCGGCGATATCGGAGGTAACGGACCGCCAGCTGGAGGCGCTCTGCCGCCGGGTGCGGGACCTTGCCCTGCCCGTCACCGGCACCTGCGGCTTTGACCAGGCCCAGGTCACCGCCGGCGGCCTGCGCACCGGGGAGTTTGACCCCCGGACCATGGAAAGCCGATTGACGCCGGGATTTTACGCCTGCGGCGAGGTGCTGGACGTAGACGGCGACTGCGGGGGCTTCAACCTGCAATGGGCCTGGGCCTCGGGCAGGCTGGCAGGCCGCCTTCTGTCAAACACATCACTATAACAGGAATATAGGAGAATTTGCCTATGCAGCGCCAAGCGCTATGGAATAGACTGTACCTGTCCGGCATCGACGGCCGGGCGGCGGACCTGGCCCGGGAAAACGGGCTGGGCCTGGAGATCGCGGCGTTCTGCTATGCCCCCAATCTGGAGGACCCGGCGGTGCTGTCCGCCGTCCGGGCGGATATGGCGGGGCTTCACCGCTTCTGGCTCCACGCCCCCTTTGCCGAGCTGTGCCCCTGCGCCATTGACCCTCTGGTGCGGCAGGTAACGGCCCGGCGGTACCGCCAGGCCATCGCCCTGGCCCGGGACCTGGGCGTCCGGCAGCTGGTGATCCACGGGGGCTTCGTGCCCCAGGTGTACTTTCCGGAGTGGTACGTGGAGCAGTCGGTTCTCTTTTGGCGGGAGCTTCTGGCGGAGCTGCCGCCGGATATGACCATCGCCCTGGAAAACGTCATGGAGCCGGAACCCTGGCTGCTGGCGGACATTGCCCGCCAGGTGGACGATCCCCGGCTGGGCCTGTGCCTGGACGTGGGCCATGCCAACACCTTCGTCAGCCGGGTGCCGCCGGTGGAGTGGGTGGAGCCTATGGCCCCCTGGCTGCGGCACGTCCACCTGCACAACAACGCGGGGCACAATGACCTCCACGACCCCCTGGGCCAGGGGACCCTGGCTATGGAGCAGGTGCTGGACACGGTGCTGACCCTGTGCCCCGCGGCCACGTTCATATTGGAAAATCAGGACTGCGGCCCGTCTCTCGACTGGCTGCGGCAGCACGGATACGGAGCGAACACATGACAAGGCAAGAATTGACAGCATATATAGAGTCCATTCTCCCGGCAGACCGGGAGGCCATGGACGCCGCCCGGCGGCGGCAGGCGGAGCTGGCCAAGCCCCCGGGCAGCCTGGGGGCCCTGGAGGACATGTCCATCCGGCTGGCCGGCATCCGGCGAACGCCCCGGCCCCGGATCGACCGGTGCCGGGTAACGGTGCTGGCGGCGGACAACGGCGTGGTGGCGGAGGGCGTATCCTGCGCCCCCCAGTCGGTGACGGTGCAGCAGGCGGTGAACATGACCCGGCACAAAACCGGCATGTCCGCCCTGGCGGCGTACTTCGGCGACCAGGTCCAGGTGGTGGACGTGGGCATCTGCGTGCCGGTGTCCTGCCCCCAGGTGCTGAACCGGAAGGTCCGCTTCTCCACCGGTGACATTGCCGCAGAGCCCGCCATGACGGAGCAGGAGGCCCTCCGGGCCCTGTCCGTGGGCCTTGACCTGGCCCACATGGCCAAGGAGGAGGGCATAGACGCCGTGGGCGTGGGGGAAATGGGCATCGGCAACACCACCACCTCCGCCGCCGTGCTGGCGGCCCTGACCGGGGCCTCCGTGGAGGAGGTAACGGGCCGGGGCGGCGGCCTGACGGATCGGGGCTTCGCCACGAAAAAGCGGGTGCTGCGGCAGGCCCTGGCCCTGCATCATCCGGACCCCGGCGACCCGGTGGCCGTTCTGGCGGCGGTAGGCGGCCTGGACCTGGCCGCCATGACGGGGCTGTTTCTGGGCTGCGCCCATGAGGGGCTGGCGGCGGCGGTGGACGGATACATCTCCATCGTGGCGGCCCTGTGCGCCGTGCGGCTGTGTCCCCGGGTGCGGGATTATCTGTTTTTGTCCCACGCCTCCTATGAGATCGGCTACCGGCTGGCAGCCCGGGAGCTGGGGCTGGAGCCGTGTCTGCTGCTGGGCATGCGCCTGGGCGAGGGCAGCGGGTGTCCCCTGCTGTTCCGGATATTGCAGGGGGCCTGCGCGGTGCTGGACGGGATGGCCACCTTCCCGGAGGCGGCCATTGCGGACGAATATCTGACCCCCATCCGGCAGGGGGACGCATTTACGGTGGACAAATCATGAGAATTTTACTTCTTGGCGGCAGCAAAAGCGGAAAGAGTATGCTGGGCCAGCGGCTGACCCGGCAGCTGGCAGACGGCGGCCCCATGATCTACTGGGCCACCCTGGAGCCCCGGGACACGGAGGACCGGGCCATCGTCCGCCGCCACCTGGCGGAGCGGGACGGCTGGGGCTTCGAGACCCTGGAGCGGGGCCGTGCCCTGCCGGAGGGCCTGGCGCTGGTGCCCCGGGAGGGCGCGGTGCTGTTCGACAGCGTCACGGCGTGCCTTGCCTGCCAGATGTTCTCCGGCCCGCAGCCGGACGCCGCAGCCGCCGCCCGGACGGCCCGGGAGCTGCTGACCGTCAGCCGGTATCCCCGGCACTTCGTGTGCGTATGCGACGAGCTGTGGCGGGACGGCGTGACCTATGAGCCGTGGACGGAGCATTATCGCCGGGGGCTGGCGGAGATCTGCCGGGCCCTGGCGGCGGAATTTGACGCGGTGGCGGAGCTGGCGGCGGGCTGCGTCCGGGTATGGAAGGGGGAGCTGCCGGATGCGTGATTGGATCTGCGGATTTTTCATGGCCTGGGGCATGTTCCTGGCCATTCCCTGCCCCAGGAAGATATGGAGCGAAAGCGCCCGGCAGAAAATGCTGGTGTGCATGCCCCTGGTGGGCCTGCTGGCCGGAGGCGTATGGGCCGGGGCGTGGCTTCTGCTGCGGGGCGCGCCGGGGCCGGTGCGGGCGGCGGTGTGCGCCGCCGTGCCGTGGCTGGTCACGGGGTTCATGCACCTGGACGGATACATGGATGTGTGCGACGCGGTGCTGTCCCGGCGGGACCTGCCCACCCGCCGGCGCATTCTGAAGGACTCCCACTGCGGGGCCTTCGCCGTGATCTGCCTGGTGCTGCTGGCCCTGGGCCAGTGGAGCCTGTTCCTGTCGGCGGAAAGCATTGCCTGGCAGGCGCTGCTGCTGATCCCGGCGGCAGCGCGGTCCTGCGCCGGGCTGGCGGTGCTGGGCCTGCGGCCCATGGACACCAGCCAATACGCCGCCATGGGCGCGTCCCGGGGCGGCTATCTGGCGGCTCTTGCGGTGCTGCTGGTGCTGGCAGCGGGACTGCCCCTGTGGCTGTGGGGCAGCTTCGCCCCCCTGGCGGCTGCGGCAGGCTATGGCCTTGCGGTGTGGTACGGCTACCGGAATCTGGACGGCATGTCCGGGGATATCTCCGGCTTTGCCCTGACACTCGGCGAGCTGTGCGGCTGCGCGGCAGCCATTCTGTGGAGGTGACGGCATGGATCTGATCATCGGCGGCGCGTACCAGGGAAAGTGTACGTTTGCCGCGGAAAAATACCGCCTGACGGCGGCGGACATCTGCGACCTGGCAACAGACACTCCCGCCCCTGCCCGGTGCTATGTCCACCTGGAGGCCCTGACCCGGCGCGGCCAGGCGGCAGAGGCCCTGCCCCTGCTGCTGGCGGCGGAGGTGGTGGTGGCCCGGGAGATCGGCAGCGGCGTGGTGCCCATAGACGCCGGAGAGCGGGCGTGGCGGGAGCGCCACGGGCGGCTGCTGCGGCAGCTGGCGGAAAGCGCCGGTCATGTGTACCGGGTATTTTGCGGATTGACGGAGGAATTGAAATGAAGCTGACCCTTCTGCGCCACGGGGAGACCGACGGCAGCCGCCGGGACCTGTACTACGGCGCGGCGGATATTCCGGCCCTGCCGGAGTCCCTGGCGGCCCTGCACGAAAACGCGGCGGCCTATCCCCGGGCCGCCCGGTACTACACCAGCGGCCTGCTGCGGACGGAGCAGACCCTGGCGGCGCTGTACGGCGACGTACCCCATGTGCAGCTGCCGGGCCTGCGGGAGATGGATTTCGGCGACTTTGAGATGAAAAGCTATCAGCAGCTGAAGGACACGCCGGCGTATCAGGCGTGGATCGCCGACGTGGAGCACAACCCCTGCCCCCACGGGGAAAGCGCGCCCCAGGTGCTGGCCCGGAACCGGGCCGCCATGGACCGGGTGCTGGCAGCCGGGGAGGATGCGGTGTGCGTCATTCACGGCGGCGTCACGGCGGGGCTGATGATGACCTGGTTCGGCGGTGGGCGGTATGACTACTCCGTAAAGCCCGGCACGGGCTTCACCGTCACATTTGAAAACGGCCGCCCTGTGTCCTACATCCGTGTGCCGGAATAACAACCAAAATCTCCGGCCAAATGCGGGTGGTCGTAAGACAGTTTCAGTCCCGGCAGTAATGTCTGCCGGGACTGCTATTGCATATTTCAAAGCCACATGATAGAATCAAACAAAGTATTAAGTCGGAACGATGCAGTAAACTCCAATTTGCCGAACTGATAAAGGGCGCACTTCTACACCTTTCGGTGTACCGTGCGAGCATCCCTTGCCTCTCCCCTTGGGAGAGGTGGCCGAGCGTAGCGAGGACGGAGAGGGCAACCAATGACCATACCAAAAGACAATGCTCAATTAGAAAATGCCCGGCGGCTTCGCAGGGAGATGACACCCCACGAACGACAGGGATTTCCGTAATGTGTGCACAAATTGATCTTATCATTCGAAAAAGGCTGCAAGACCCTCTCAGTCACCTGCGGTGACAGCTCTCCCAAAGGGAGAGCCAAGGGGCTGCACCCCTTTACATAGTATGTTGGCATGTGAAATGGAGCGTATCTGTATCGATACGCTCCATTGACTGTTTTATGAACACCCATCTAAGCCGGAGGTTTTGATTTTGGGGTAGTCCCAAACCCATTGGGCAACCGACAATGCGTCATACTCTCCTAAGTCTTCGCCCCATTGCGGTTTGCTTTCTTCTCTTCCCGCTTCACGCGCCAGACGGCAAATGTGCGCACAAGCAAAACATTGACCAGCGCCAAACGCCCATAGCTGTACAGAACGCTGAGGAAGGAATACAGGGAGAAATCGCTGTCGTTGTGCAGATTATCTCTCCACAGCGGCATGATGCCGCAGCTCATCAAAAGCGGAAGCACAACCAGCGCAGCAAGCCATCCGGCAATAAGCCATGTGACCTCTTTTTTCGTCGCGGGCAGCCGAAGCGTCCGGTAGGAGCGCATCGTGCAGACGATCATCAGGACCATGACGAGGAACTGCGCCCACGCGATGGCAAGGCGCACATAGTTCAGCTCCGCCGTCCAGAAGCGCGTCACGAAGATGGCCATCCATGAAAGACCGGTCGCACAGCGAAGGTATAAATCCACGCAGAGATAGACCGCCCAACCGCAGTAGAGACCAGTGTGCCGCTTCACCGCAAGGAAGATGATGCCGCAGATGAGAAACGGTGACGCGAACATCAGTCCCGTCAGCAGATCACCGGTGAACAGCAGCCAGAGAACCAAGATGACCGCACCGGTACACAATAAAGCTGTTCCGGCGATGGTATGGCGCTTTTCCCGCTTGGGTGCCGCCTGCGGTGCAGAGGACGCAGGCACAGATTCTGTCTCCGGCGCGTCTTCGCCGCGCACCAGCTGGTCAAGTGTCACGCCGAAAAGCTCCGAGAGCTTTATGAGCTTTTCCAGTTCGGGGATCGAGGTGTCGGTCTCCCATTTGGAAATGCTCTGGCGCGAGATGCCCAGTGCGTCGGCAAGGTCGCCCTGCGACCAGTCTTTCTGTGTGCGCAGGCGTGCGATATTCTCTCCAAGTGTCATGGGGGGATCCTCCTTCGCAGATTTTCTGTGTTCAGTTTACCAAATGGGGCACGAAAAGTCCACCAAGCGGGGTTGAAAAGTTAGCAACCAGCGGTTGCACCTCATCAAGGGGACTGTGAAATAGTCGTTTGATGCAAAAACGGATTGCCGCGGCCAGTCTGCGGACTGGTCGCCCAATGACAAATTTTTATGCTCTCTTTGCTTCAGCGTCAGGTCGTCGCTATGGGTGGCGATGATCGGCACCGGCAGCGAAGAAAATCAGAATTTTTCTCCGGAAGCTTCGCGCATAAAGAATACATCCTGTATGAATATGCCTCTATGATAACATCCTGTATTGGAAATAGCAACTCCCGTCTCTCCCCGCCCCTTGCAAATCCCGGGCAAATAGGATATACTGACCTTGAAATTTAAACAAAGGAGCATGCATTATGGTCGTTTTGAATCATCTGGAGCCCCAGCGTGTCTTTCACTTCTTCGAGGAGCTGTGCGCCATTCCCCACGGTTCCGGCAACACCAAGGCCGTCAGCGACTGGCTGGTGGACTTTGCCAAGGCCCGGGGCCTGCGGTATGTCCAGGATCAGCTGAACAATGTGGTGATCTTCCAGGATGCCGCCCCCGGCTATGAGTCGGCGGAGCCGGTGATCCTCCAGGGTCACATGGACATGGTCTGCGAAAAGGAGCCCGGCTGCACCAAGGACATGGCTGTCGAGGGCCTGGACCTGGTGCTGGAGGGCGACACCGTTTCCGCCAAGGGCACCACCCTGGGCGGCGACGACGGCATCGCCGTGGCCATGGCCCTGGCCATCCTGGACGATACCTCCCTGTCCCACCCGGCCATCGAGGCCATCTTCACCGTGGACGAGGAAACCGGCATGTACGGCGCCGAGGGGCTGGACGTCTCCGTGCTGAAGGGCCGCCGGATGCTGAATATGGACTCCGAGGACGAGGGAGTTTTCACCGTCAGCTGTGCCGGCGGCGCCCGGGCTGACTGCTGCCTGCCCATCCGCCGCCAGCGGTTCGGCGCCCCGGTGCAGGAGATCGCCGTCACCGGCCTGGTGGGCGGTCACTCCGGCGCGGAGATCGACAAGGGCCGCGCCAACAGCAGCATGCTGCTGGGCCGGGTCCTGTGCGCCCTGGAGCAGAAAACGCCCCTGCGGGTGATCTCCGTCAGCGGCGGCCTGAAGGACAACGCCATCCCCACCGCCTCCGTGGCCCTGGTGGCCGCCGACGCCGGCGCCGTCCAGGCCGTCTGCGCCGAAATGGACGCCGCCTTCAAAAAGGAATACCGGGTCAACGACCCCGCCATCACCGTTTCCGCCCGTCCGGCGGAGTCCTCTCTGCTGCCCATGGACGAGGCCTCCAGCCGCAGCGCCGTGTGCCTGCTTGCCTGCCTGCCCAACGGCATTCAGGCCATGAGCGCCGACATGCCCGGCCTGGTCCAGACCTCTCTGAATCTGGGCATCCTCACCACCGGTGAGGATGCGGTCCACGCCTCCTTCAGCGTCCGCAGCAGCGTCGCCACCCAGAAGCAGATGCTCATCGACCGCCTCCGCTGCCTGACGGAAAGCCTGGGCGGCTCCGTCAGCACCCACGGCGAATACCCCGGCTGGGAGTTCATGCCCCAGTCCCCCCTGCGGGACCTGATGGTCCAGGTGTTCACCGACCAGTACGGCTACGCCCCCAAGGTGGAGGCCATCCATGCCGGTCTGGAGTGCGGTCTGTTCTCCGCCAAGCTGCCGGGTCTGGACTGCGTGTCCTTCGGCCCCGACCTGAAGGAGATCCACACCTTCCGGGAGTCCCTGTCTGTGTCCTCCGTGCAGCGGGTATACGCCATGGTGGTGGAAACGCTGAAGCGCATGCACTGACCCGCCCTTGTCCCGGCCTGTCCCGGCGCTTTACCGGGACAGGAGCGGGACATCCCGCCGTGTATCGGGACAATTTTTACGATATTTGAGGTAATATTATGTTCTCTATCTGGTGGCCCGCATACGTCTTTCCGTGTATCATGGTGCTTTGCGGCCTTGCGGGGCGGCTGCTGCCGGGCCGCAAATACCGCAGCCCCCTGGGTCCGCTGACGAAAGAACGCCAGGAATTTGCCGACCGTCTGCTGCTGAAGCTGCTGTGGCAGTTCGGCCTTGCCTTTGCGGCCCTGTCGTTTATGATCATGCGTTCCGTGCGGCTGATGGAAAGCAGCGGCCAGCAGATCCTGCTGTACATCGCCATTATTCTGCAAATAATCGGGGCATTTGCCTTGATTTTGCCGGTGGAACGCAATATGAAGGCATATTTTGACGAACAGGAGGACGAATGATGGGCATCACCGAGCTGGCTCCGGCCAAGCTGAACCTGACCCTGGACGTGGGAGCCCGCCGCCCGGACGGGTACCACGACATTACCTCCATCATGCAGAGCGCCGCCCTGTATGACGTTGTGGCGCTGGATTTCTCCGAAGCAGGCGGTATTGCGATAGAATGCCCGGGCACGGATCTGCCCACCGGCCCCGACAACCTGGCCTGGAAAGCGGCGGATGTCTTTTTTCGGGAGACGAATATCCCCCGCACAGGGATTTCTATCCGATTGGAGAAAAAAATCCCCTCCCAGGCCGGTCTTGGCGGCGGCAGCAGCGACGCAGCCGCTGTGCTGCGGGGAATGCGTCGTTTATTTCATGCGGATGTGTCCGACAAGTCGTTAGAAGCCATGGCCGCCCGGGTGGGCAGCGATGTTCCCTACTGCATCCGGGGCGGTACGGCTCTGGCCCAGGGCCGGGGCGAACGGCTTACCGTTCTTCCGGCACTGCCTATGTGCTGGTTCGTTATCGTGAAGCCCCCGGTGGCCAACTCTACCGCCGCCATGTATCGGAAGCTGGACGAAATTTCCATCACTGGACGCCCAGATTCCGATAAAATGGTGGACGCACTGAAAAACGGCGACCTGGTGCAAATCTGCCGCCTGGTGGGGAATGTATTTGAACAGGCCCTGCCGCCGGACAGTGAGATTTTCGCCATCCGCCGCCAGCTTTCGGAGCTGGGTGCCGACGCAGCGTGTATGACTGGCTCCGGCTCGGCGGTCATGGGCCTGTTCCGCCAGGAGGAAACCGCCCGTCTGGCGGCCCGGGAGCTGCAAAAGTCCTATCCCCTGACCTTTTTTGCCCCCCGGCTGTAAATCCCGGTATAAAAATAAAAAACGCCGTCTAAACTGTAGGAAACCAAAGAAAAATCTACAGTCTGGACGGTGTTTACTTATGAAAAATGCGAAAAATACAAGACTCCACGTCTGGGAGCTGGCGCTGCTGCTGGCGTTGGCCGCCGCCATTCTGTGGGGCGCGGCGTCCCTGAGCCGCCAGGAGGACCTGGGGCGAAAGGTCATCCGGCTCCATGTGATCGCCAATTCCGACAGCCCGGAGGATCAGGCCCTGAAGCTGCGGGTCCGGGACCGGGTGCTGGCCCGGGCCCAGGAGCTCCTGGTGCAGTCGGCGGACATGGCCCAGGCCCGGGAGGTCCTGACCTCCGCCCTGCCGGAGCTGACCCGGGAAGCCCAACAGGTCCTGGCGGCGGCGGGCTGCGGCGACGGCGTCCGGGCCCGGCTGGAGCCGGCGGAATTCCCCACCAAGAACTATGACGGCTTCTCTCTGCCCGCCGGGAAATACCTGGCCCTGCGGGTCATCATCGGGGAGGGCCGGGGACAGAACTGGTGGTGCGTGGTGTTTCCGCCGCTGTGCACCGCCGCCGCCTGCGATTGGCAGGACGCCGGACGGGACGCCGGGCTGGCGGAGGACGACCTGTCCCTGATGGCGGAGGAGGACCAGGGCTATCAGCTCCGGTTCCGGTCCGTGGAGCTGTGGGAAAAGCTGCGCCAATGGCTGGGAAAATAAGCGGAATCCTGAACAAGGCCCGCAGGCTTTTGCCTGCGGGCCTTGTTCGCTTGTCAAAAAAGGCAATGCCTTTTTTGACAAGCTGAAGGTCATTCTGCGAAAATTTCTCCCGCCAGGCTCAGCACGGCCCGGCCGCCTACCCGAACGGCGGCGTTTCCGTTCTGCACCGTCAGGCGGCTGCGTATTTCCGAGGGGCGGCGCATATGCTCCCCCTGGAGGAACACGTTTTCCCGGTCCGGCTGCACCAGGCCGCAGCGGTACAGATAATACGTCAGGGCTCCGTTGGAGGTGCCGGTGGCGCACTCCTCCGGAATGTCATACAGCGGGGCGAAATTGCTGCACCAGGCGGTGCAGGTGTCGTCCCCCAGGCAGAACATGTGCACCCCCGTGACCTTCTGCCGCCGGGACAGCTCCGCCACCAGCGTCTCGTTCTGCCGGGCCCGCAGCAGCGTCTCCCGGTCCCGCACCGGCATCATGATATCCGCCAGGCCCGTGGACACGATCTGGGGCGTCAGGTCCCGGGGCCGGTCCGCACCGGTCAGGCCGAAGGCCCGATACAGAGGTTCCCACTCCACCCGGGTCAGCTCCCCCAGCCACCGGGGCGGGGCCATGTCCATCCACACCACGTCGCCGTCCACGGAGATCTGCAGCTCCCCGGCCTTGGTGCGGGCAATGTGGCGTCCGTCGGACAGCCGCCCCAGCCGCCGCAGCAGGGCAAAGGCGGCAATGGTGGCGTGGCCGCACAGCTCCACCTCTCCCGCCGGGGTGAAATAGCGCAGGTCCACGCTGCCGTCCTCCCGCGGGCGGACGAAGGCCGTCTCCGAATGCTTCAGCTCGGCGGCGATCAGGCGCATGGTCTCGTCGCTGACGTCCCCCTCCGGCAGGGCTACCCCTGCCTGGTTGCCGCCAAACAGCTTGGCGGCGAATGCATCCATGACATATATTTTCACGGTAAAAACCTCCCCAAACTCTCTTTTTATTTATTATACTAAACTCTGCGCCGGTTTTCAAGCGTCCCGGGACTTGACTGGCTGGAAAATTTCGGATATAATGGCAGTAGAATTTGCGGTACGCCGCTGAAAGGAAAGGAAAATCATCCAAAATGCTGAACAAGCGCAGTCTGCTCTCCCAGTTCCTCCACTTCTCCGCCGCCACGGTGGCCTCTCTGATGGTGTTCTCCCTGTACTCCATTGTAGACGGCCTGTTCGTGGCCAAGGGTGTGGGCGAATACGCCATGAGCGCTGTCAATCTGGCCGTTCCCTTTATGAATGTCATGTTCTCCATTGCCGTGCTGTTCGCCGTGGGCACCAGCACCATCATCGCCATCTATCTGGGCGAGGGCCGCCGGGAAAACGCCAACCGTCTGTTTTCCCAGAATCTGGCGGTGCTGGTGGTTATCGGCCTGGTGATCACCGGGCTGGTGCTGGTGTTTCTGGAGCCCTTCGCCATGCTGCTGGGCGCCAAGGACGTAACGCTGGAGTACACCAAGGACTATCTGCGGGGACTGGCGCCCTTCGCCGTGTGCTTCATCGTGTCGTACAATATGGAGATCCTGGTGAAAACCGACGGACGGCCTGCCCTGGCCATCATCACGGTGATCACCGGGTGCCTGACCAACTGTGTGCTGGACTATGTGGCCATCTTCGTGCTGGACTGGGGCGCCTGGGGCGCGGCCTTTGCCACGGGTCTTTCCCAGCTGCTGACCTGCGTCATGTATCTGACCCACTTTCTGGGAAAGCACACCACCTTCCACCTGGTGCGCTTCCGGCCGGACCGGCATATTTACCGCCGGCTGCTGCCCATCGGCGTGGCCGACGGGGCCACGGAGCTGTGCAACGGCCTGATGATCTTCCTGTTCAACCGCACCATCCTGCGCTGCATCGGCCAGGACGGTCTGGTGAGCTATACCATCATTGCTTACATCAATACACTGATCCTGAACATCATGCTGGGCGTGTCCCAGGGGTCTCAGCCGCTGGTCAGCTATCACTACGGGCAGCGGGACCGGAAGGGCTGCCGCCGCCTGCTGCAATATGGCCTGGTGACACTGGCGGGTATGACGGTGCTGTGCTTCGGCGCGGTGCAGCTGTTCGCCCCGCAGATCGTCCACATCTTCCTGGGCGACAACAACGCCGCTCTCAGCGACGTGTCCGTGGGCGCTCTGCGGCGGTACGGCCTGTGCTATCTGCTGGTTGGCTTCAACGTGCTGATGGGCGGATTCCTGACGGCGGTGGAGCAGCCCCGTCCGGCTATCTGCATCTCCACCGGCCGGGGGCTGGTGCTGCAGGCCGGAGCCCTGCTGGCGCTGGCCGCCCTGTGGGGCGGCGAGGCCATCTGGTTTGCACCGGTGATCTCCGAGGTGGTGTGTCTGGTCATGGCGCTGGCGTTCATGGTACGCTTCTGGAAATCCAACCGGACGCTGGCTGCGGCGTGATACAATTTATCAAATGAGCGAGGCCGCCGGGAAAATATCCTCCCGGCGGCCTCTTTTGTTGCATTTGCAGCTGCAAACTGTCTTGTCATACTATATATTGTAGGTGACACAGGGGTCAACACTCCCATATCTTGTGTCCATTGTACAGAATGGACAAAATATCCCGGGGATTTTCGTCAGGCATTTTCCCCATATTTAGGGCTTTGGGCTTGCATCAGCACAGGATATGGTATATGATTAAGAGGCTGATTGACCGCTGCCCATTGAGGCAGCTTTTCCTGTGGAGAGAGAAAAATCTGAGGAGAGGGAGGACGTTACACATGAAGATCATTAAGCGCAACGGAGCGGAGGTTGCTTTTGACATTCAGAAGATCGAGCGGGCCATCACCAAGGCCAACAACTCTGTGACCGAGGCGGACCGCATGACTCCCGTGCAGATCGGGCGCATCGCCGAGTCCGTGGAGCTGCAGTGCCAGAAGATGAACCGTGCTCCCACGGTGGAGGAGATCCAGGATATGGTGGAGCACCACATCATGGCCCACGGGGCCTTTGAGGTGGCCAAGCACTACATCACCTACCGCTATACCCGGTCCCTGGTGCGCAGGGCCAACACCACCGACGACAAGATCCTCTCCCTCATCGAGTGCAACAATGAGGAGGCCAAGCAGGAGAACTCCAATAAGAATCCCGTGGTGAACTCCACCCAGCGGGACTATATGGCCGGCGAGGTGTCCCGGGATATCACCAACCGTCTGCTGCTGCCCCAGGATATTGTGGAGGCCCATGAGGAGGGCATCATCCATTTCCACGACACCGACTATTTCGCCCAGCATATGCACAACTGCGACCTGGTGAACCTGGAGGACATGCTGCAAAACGGCACCGTTATCACCGGCACCATGATCGAAAAGCCCCATTCCTTCGCCACCGCCTGCAACATCGCCACCCAGATCGTGGCCCAGGTGGCCTCCAACCAATACGGCGGCCAGTCCATCAGTCTGACCCACCTGGCCCCCTTTGTGGAGGTCAGCCGCCAGAAGATCCGCCGCATCGTCCTGGCGGAGATGGCGTCCATTGGCGTGGATCCCGGCGAGGAGAAAATCCATGAACTGGTGGAGACCCGTCTGCGGGAGGAGATCCGCCGGGGCGTGCAGACCATCCAGTATCAGGTGGTGACCCTGCTGACCACCAACGGACAGGCCCCCTTCATCACCGTGTTCATGTACCTGAACGAGGCCCGGGACGAGCGGGAGAAGAAGGACCTGGCCATGATCATCGAGGAGATGCTCCTTCAGCGCTATCAGGGCGTGAAGAATGAGCAGGGCGTGTGGGTGACCCCCGCCTTCCCCAAGCTGATCTATACCCTGGAGGAGGACAACATCCATGAGGACTCCCCCTATTGGTACCTGACGGAGCTGGCCGCCAAATGCACCGCCCGCCGCATGGTGCCGGACTATATCTCCGAAAAGAAGATGAAGGAGCTCAAGGGCGACGTGTACACCTGCATGGGGTGCCGCTCCTTCCTGACCCCGGACCGTTTTACCGACGCCGGGATCGGCAACGTTGCCAACGCCGGGAATTACGAGCCCGGCAAGCACAAATACTATGGCCGGTTCAATCAGGGCGTGGTCACCATCAATCTGCCGGACGTGGCCCTGTCCTCCGGCGGAAATATGGACAGGTTCTGGCAGATCTTCGAGGAGCGGCTGGAGCTGTGCCACCGGGCGCTGCGGTGCCGCCACGAGCGTCTGCTGGGCACCACGTCGGACGCCGCCCCCATCCTGTGGCAATACGGCGCGCTGGCCCGGCTGAAAAAGGGCGAAACCATCGACAAGCTGCTGTATAACGGCTATTCCACCATCTCCCTGGGCTATGCGGGCCTTTATGAGTGCGTGAAATACATGACCGGCAAGAGCCACACGGACCCCGCCGCCACCCCCTTCGCCCTGGACATCATGCAGAAGATGAACGACAAGTGCAAGGAGTGGAAAACCGCCGAGAACATCGACTATTCCCTGTACGGCACGCCTCTGGAGTCCACCACCTATAAGTTTGCCAAGTGCCTGCAAAAGCGCTTCGGCGTCATCAAGGGCATCACCGACAAGGGCTATATCACCAACAGCTATCATGTCAATGTCACCGAGGAGATCGACGCCTTCACCAAGCTGGAGTTTGAGGCCCAGTTCCAGCACCTGTCCCCCGGCGGCGCCATCAGCTATGTGGAGGTGCCGGACATGCAGAACAACATCCCCGCGGTGCTGGAGGTCATGAAGTTCATTTATGACCACATCATCTACGCCGAGCTGAACACCAAAAGCGACTATTGCCAGGTCTGCGGCTGGGACGGTGAGATCCAGATCGTGGAGGAGGACGGCAAGCTCATCTGGAAGTGTCCCCAGTGCGGCAATACCGACCAGGACAAGATGAACGTGGCCCGCCGCACCTGCGGCTATATCGGGACCCAGTTCTGGAACCAGGGCCGGACTCAGGAGATCAAGGACCGGGTGCTGCACCTGTAAGGGGTTTCCGCTCCGGTCGCTGTTTGGTAGTATATATTACCCAAAAGGAGCAATATCGTGTACTATGGCAACCTGAAAAAATGTGATATTGCCAACGGCATCGGGGTGCGGGTGACCCTGTTTGTGTCCGGCTGCACCAACCACTGCCCCGACTGCTTCCAGCCCCAGACCTGGGACTTCCACTTCGGCAGGCCCTTCACCGCCGACACGGAGCGGGAGATTTTCGCCGAGCTGGACAAGTCCTATGTGGACGGGCTGACGGTGCTGGGGGGCGAGCCCTTCGAGCCGGAAAACCAGAGGGACCTGCTGCCCTTTCTGCGGGAGGTCCGGCGGCAGTACCCGGGAAAGACCATCTGGTGCTTCACCGGCTTCCGGCTGGAGGATGAGCTGCTGCGGGAGGGGTCCCATCCCCGGTGTGCCGTGACGGACGACCTGCTCTCCTGCATCGATGTGCTGGTGGACGGACGGTTCGTGGCGGCGGAAAAAGACATCAGTCTGCAATTCCGGGGCAGCCGGAACCAGCGGGTGCTGGACCTGCCGAAAACCCTGGCCGCCGGACAGCCGGTGATCTGGGAAAAGCTGAAAAAATGACAAGAGCATGCCCTGGGCGTTGTGCCCAGGGCATGTCAGCTTGTCAAAAAGATTTGACAAGCTGAAAAGCATTTTCAAAACTTTCATAAAAGTTCTGAAAATGCGGTGATTGAAAACGAAAGACACCCCTGATGGGTTTCTTTCGTAACTATCTTCCTTTCCGAAGGCGGGGGTAATCCTACTTTTTTGACAGACTGGCATGCCCTGGGCGTTGTGCCCAGGGCATGCTTTATTATGGGAAAGCTACAGCTTTTCGGCCAGGCGCTCCAGCGCCTCGGTCATGGCCTCCTCGAAGGAGGGGTGGGGACGCATAACGGCCAGCAGTTGGCGCACCGTCAGACCGTTGACCAGGGCGACGCTGAGTTGGCTGATGATGTCGCTGGCGTGCTGGCACATCAGCTGCGCGCCGATGAGTCGGCCGGTATCCCGGTCGGCCACCAGCTTCATGAAGCAGCGGCCCGGGTCCTCAATGACCGTGCGGGCATTGCCGAACATGGTGCACTTGCCGGACACGGCGTTGATGCCCTGCTCCTTGGCCTCGGCCTCGGTGAGGCCCACCACGGCGATCTCGGGACTGCTGTAAATGCAGCTGGGCACCACGTTCAGATCCGTGGCGGAGGCCGCGCCGCACAGGCGGTCCACGCAGGCAATGCCCTGGGCGGCGGCCACATGGGCCAGCTGGATCACGGCGGACACATCGCCGATGGCGTATACGCCGGGGATGCTGGTCTGGAAATCCTCGTCCACCCGGAGGCTGCGGCCCCGGGTCTCAGGCGTCAGGTCCGGGGCAAACAGCCCGTCCCAGCAGGGACGGCGGCCAATGGCGCACAGGACCTTTTCGCCGGAGACGGCCTTTTCCTTGCCCTTCTGGTCAATATGGACGGTCAGGCCGCCGGGCGTCTGCTCCACGCTTTGGACCATGGCGGAGGTCAGCACCTCCACCCCCTGCTTTTTCAGGATCTGGCCCAGATTCTGGCCCAGCTCCCGGTCCATGGTGGGCAGCAGCCGGTCCATGCCCTCGATGAGGGTGACCCGGCAGCCCAGGTTGGCATAAAACGTGGCAAACTCCACGCCGATGACGCCGCCGCCCATGATGACCAGGGACTCATACAGGGTGTCGCTGCCCTCCAGCAGCTGGTCGGAGGTCATGACCCCCGGCAGGTCCAGCCCCGGAATCGGCGGGCGCACCGGCACGGAGCCGGTGGCGATCAGGAGGCGGTCGGCGGTGTAGGCAGTCTCCCCTGCCGGGCCGGTGACGGTGACCCGGCACGGAGCGTCGATGCGGGCAGTCCCCTCCAGCAGGTCCACCCTGGCCCCCTTCAGCAGGGCGTGGATACCCCCCCGGAGCTTTTCGGAGACGCCGCGCTTATAGGCGAACATCTCCGCCAGGTCAAAGGTGATGTCTCCGGCGTGGACCCCGGCAGGGGCTCCGTCCACGGCGTCCCGGTACACCTGGGAGGCGTGGAGCAGAGTCTTGGTGGGGATGCAGCCCCGGTTCAGGCAGGTGCCGCCCACCTCCCGGCGCTCCACCACGGCGGTGTGCAGGCCGCGCTTGGCCGCCTGCAGGGCGGCGGTGTAGCCCCCGGGCCCCGCGCCGATGACAATGAGCTGATAATCGGACATTGGTCCATCCTCCGTTATTCGTTATAGGTTTTGGCTGCGGATCAGGCCGCAGAGATCCCCGGCTACGTCCGCAGGCAGACCCGCCGACCGCACCGCGTCGCACAGAGACGCGCCGGAGAAGGCGCAGCCCTCCAGCTTCCGGGTCAGAACGTCGAACAGGTGGGCGTCCATGGCGTCGGTATACACCGCCGCCTGGCGGCAAATGCCCTGCTCCACCCGCAGCCGGATGCTGACCTCGCCCCAGGGGAACTTTTCGGTGCAGGAAAAATCAAAGGGGAAGGTAGCCCCGTATACCCAGTCGCGGCTGCTGAACTGCCTGTACAGCGTCTCCAGGGCCTCCTGGTCAAAATCCTTCTCCTCCAGGGGCTGGGCCGTCAGGCCGTATACCTGCTGGAAGGCCCGGTTCATGGCGTCGGTCATGCCCGCCACCGTCAGGCCGGGGCACAGCTCCCGCAGATTCACCACCCGGGACGCCACGGAGGCCACACCCTTGCTGGCGATCTTGGCCGGGGACGGGCTGAGATAGCGGCCCATTTTGGTCATGTCCGCGTCGATGAGCAAGGTGCCGTTGTGGAAGGAGCGGCCGCCGTGATTGTAGAAGGAGTTGCCGGAGAATTTCCGGCCCTGGGCCAGCAGGTCGTTGCGGCCGGACAGCTCCGCCTGGATGCCCAGCAGACGGCAGGCCTCCAGGATCACCCGCTGCTGGCGGGGCAGGTCATAATTCTCGGTGGACACGGAGAAGGTGAAGTTCAGATTCCCCATGTCGTGGAACACTGCACCGCCGCCGGACAGACGGCGGGCCAGGGTGCCTCCCTCCTGCTCCAGCAGGCCGGTGCGGCACTCCTGCCAGGCGTTCTGGTTGCGGCCGATGACCACGGTGTTCTGGTTCTGCCACAGGTAGAGGATGCAGGCGTCGTCCGCCACATGCTCCGTCAGGTATTGCTCCAGGGCCAGGTTGCGATAGGGATCGGTTCCGTTGCCGGAATAGGTATACAGGTGCTTGATCATGGTTTCCTCCAACGCAGAATCGGGTGCCGGGCGGCCTTTACCTCGTCGGGACGGCCGATGGGCATATGGTGGGGTGCATCGTGCATGGCTTCGGGGGCATCGTAGGCTCGCTGGTACAGCATCCGCAGTACCTCCGCCGCCTGGTCCAGGACCTCGGGTCCCTCGGTCTCCGTGGGCTCCAGCATCAGGGCCTCATGGACGATCAGGGGGAAGTACATGGTGGGCGGATGAATGCCCTCGTCAATCAGGGACTTGGCCACATCCAGGGCGGAGACGCCGGTCTCCTTCTTCAGGCCGCTGAGATCCAGCACGAACTCGTGCATACAGATGCGGTCATAGGCCGGCTGGAAGGTGCCCCGGAGCTTCTCCTGCAGGTAGTTGGCATTGAGCACGGCGTTCTGCGCCGCCTCGGGGATGCCCTGGCGGCCCAGGGTCAGCAGGTACGTCAGCGCCCGGACCACCACCAGGAAGTTGCCCATGAAGCTGCGGACCTGGATATGGCCGGGCTCCTCCGCCAGGGCGGAATGAGGCAGATAGGGGATCAGGAAGTCCTTGCAGCCCACGGCGCCTGCGCCGGGACCGCCGCCGCCATGAGGCGTGGCGAAGGTCTTGTGCAGGTTCATGTGGATGCAGTCAAAGCCCATGTCGCCGGGGCGGACGATGCCCATAACGGCGTTGAGGTTGGCCCCGTCGTAGTAGCACAGGCCGCCGGCCTCATGGACCAGACGCGTGATCTCCAGAATGTTTTTGTCGAAGATGCCCACGGTGTTGGGGTTGGTGAGCATCAGACCGGCGGTATCGTCCCCCAGGGCAGAGCGCAGGCTGTCCAGGTCCACGCAGCCGTCCGGGCCGGAGGCGATGTTCACCACCTCATAGCCGCACATAGCCGCCGTGGCGGGGTTGGTGCCATGGGCCGAGTCGGGCACGATGATCTTGGTGCGCTTGTGGTCGCCCCGGGCATCGTGGTACTGCTTGATCAGCAGGACGCCGGTGAACTCGCCGTGGGCTCCGGCGGCAGGCTGGAAAGTCATGCCGTCCATGCCGGTGATCTGGCACAGGTACTCCTGCGCGGTGTCCAGCACATGGCGCATACCCGCCAGGGATTCCCGGGGGGCCAGGGGGTGGCAGCCGGTGAAGCCCGGCAGGGCTGCCATCTCCTCGTCGATGCGGGGATTGTACTTCATGGTGCAGGAGCCCAGGGGGTAGAAGCCGCAGTTGACGCCGTGTACCTGGTGGCACAGCTCCGTATAGTGGCGGGAGATGTCGGTCTCGCTGAGCTGGGGCAGGTCGGGCTTCGTCTCCCGGCGCAGGGACTCCGGCAGGGAGACGGCGTCCACGTCGCAGGGGGGCAGGATGGTGCACCGGCGGCCGGGCACGCTCTTTTCAAAAATCAGCTTCATTTGTCCAGCACCTCCTTGACGATGGATACGGCTTCGTCCAGCTCCCGGCGGCTGACCTTCTCCGTGGCGCACCACAGGACCCGGTCGTCGCCCAGAGGCAGACCGCCCAGGATGCCCCGGCGGTCCAGGGCCTCCAGCAGCTCCTGGCTGCGGGGCATTTTCAGGACAAACTCGTGGAAATACGCACCGCCGTATACCGGCTCCACCCCGGGCAGGGCGCACAGGGCCTTTTCCAGATAATGGGCCTTGGCCATGGACTGCTCCGCCGCCTGTGCCATGCCGTCGGGGCCCATGGTGGCCATGTACAGCCCGGCGGTCAGGGCGCACAGCGCCTCGTTGGAGCAGATGTTGCTGCTGGCCTTCTCCCGGCGGATGTGCTGCTCCCGGGCCTGGAGACTCAGGACGTAGGCCCGGCGGCCCTGATGGTCGGTGGTCTCGCCCACGATGCGGCCGGGGAGCTTGCGCATGAGCTTATCGGTGGCGGCCATATAGCCCAGATACGGGCCGCCGCAGCCCAGGGGCAGACCCAAGGGCTGCCCCTCGCCCACGGCGATGTCCGCGCCGCAGTCCCGGGGCGTTTTCATAACAGCCAGGGCAATGGGGTTGCAGCCCATGATGTACCTGGCCCCGGCCTGATGAACGGCCTGGCCCAGGGCCTCGGCATCCTCAAACAGGCCGAAGAAGTTGGGCTGCTGGACATAGAAGGAGGCAACCTCCTCATCCAGCATGGAGGCCAGGGCCTCCAGGTCGGTTTTGCCGTCCTTCGCCGGCACCACGCGCAGCTCGTCGCCGGTGCCGTAGCAATAGGTGCGGACGGTGTTGATGGTGTCGGGGTGGGCCGCGCCGGAAATGAGGGTCACCCGGCGCTTGCGCTCGCGGCACATGGCCGCCGCCTCGGCAGCGGCGGTGGCCCCATCGTACACGGAGGCGTTGGACACGTCCATGCCGGTGAGCTGGCAGATCATGGTCTGATACTCGAAGATGGATTGCAGCAGACCCTGGCTCATTTCCGCCTGATAGGGGGTGTAGGCCGTGAGGAACTCCTCCTTGGCGGGGATATATTTGACGATGGAGGGGATGTAGTGGTCATAGGCCCCTGCGCCCCGGAGAACGGTGGCGTAGGTGCGGTTTTCGGCGGCCATGGCGGACACCGCCCGGCTTGCCTCCAGCTCGCTCATGCCGTCGGGGATGTTCAGGGGCTTCCGCAGGAGCATCTGCTCCGGCACATCCCGGTACAGATCCATGATGTTTTCCAGCCCCACGGCCCGGAGCATCTGCTCCCGCTGGGCCTGGGTGGAGGGGACATAGCTGCCCATGCTCAGCCCTCCTCGGCGCAGAATGCCTCGTAAGCGGCGGCGTCCAGCAGCTCCTCGGTGTCGGTGATGTTCTCCACCTTGATGATCCAGGCGTCATAGGGAGCCTTGTTCAGCAGCTCGGGCTGGTCCAGCAGGTCCTCGTTGACGGCGCAGACGGCGCCGGTGACGGGGCACACCAGGTCGGACACGGCCTTGACGGACTCCACATCGCCGAAGGCCTCGCCGCAGGTGACGTCGTCGCCCTCGCCGGGCAGGTTCACGAACACCACATCGCCCAGGGCGTCCTGTGCAAAGTCGGAAATGCCGATGACGGCCACGCCGTCCTCCATCTTCACCCACTCGTGGGACTTGGAATACTTCAGATCAGTCGGATACAGCATTGTGATTTACCTCCAAATTTAATATGTTTTGTTGTTTGTTCAAATGTCCAGCTTGCCGGCCAGCTGCTCCAGCGCGTCGTTGATGGCGGCATCGTCGAAGCAGTAGCGCATTTCGGTGTGACGGGACCGGAGCTGCTCCACATCGGCCTTGATCTCGCGGCCCCGGAGGATGCAGTCGGCCATCAGGGAGGCCAGCTGGTCGAAGTCCTTCTCCTCGAAGCCGAAGCGGGTCATCTCGCTGACGCCCATACGCAGGGCGCCGGAGGCGGTGAAGCCCTCCTCATCGGGGGTGGCCTGGTAGTTGACGATGACGTTGTTCTGCTCCAGGCGCTCGGCGATCTCCGCGCCCTCGCCGTAGCCCACGGAGACGATGACCTGGTGGGTCTCGGTGTAGTCGATGGCGGGATCGCCCACCACGTCCAGGCCATAGCTCCTGAGGCTGCGGGCGAAGGACTTGGCGTTGCGGATAATGGCGCTCTGATACGCGTCGCGGAACTGGTTCATTTCATAGGCCGCCATGAGCATACCCAGCTGGGTGCCCAGGTGGTGGTTGGAGACGCTGCCGGGGAAGGTGCGGCTCTCGATGGTCTTCCACAGGCCGTATTTCAGGTCCTCCTCCTTATAGTTGACGCCGATGACGCCGCGCTGGGGGCCGAAGAAGGTCTTGTGGGTGGAGCCGGTGACGATCTCCGCGCCCTCCTGGAAGGGGTTCTGGAAGTGGTCGCCGATGAGGCCCAGCACATGGGCCATATCGTACATAATGGTGGTGGGGATCTTCTGCTCGTCCACAAACTGCCGGATCTGGGCCACAGGCTCCTTATGCAGAACCATGGACTTGCCGAAGATGATGAGCTCGGGACGGTAGCGGTCGATGAGCTTCTTGGTCTCCTCCACGTCCATCTTATAGGGGTTGTCCCGGCAGACGGGGAAGTTTACCACAGCGGGCTTTTCGGTGACGGGGTCCACGGCGATATAGTCGTGGAGGGCGCCCATGGGCTGGGCAGACAGGTGACCGCCCTTGATGATGTGGTTGTTCATGACGTAGCCCAGGCGCTTGGCATCCTTCTTGCGGTCGAAGCGGTTCTTCCAGTCCGTCAGGGCGGAGAACACCGCCATGTTGGACATCTGGCCGCTGAGGGTGCGGGTCTCCACCTCGGTGCAGCCGAAGTAGGCGCGCATTTCCTCGGTGAGCATACGCTCCACCTGGTCGATGAACTTGGTGCCCTGGTAATAGAACACCTCCTTCTCATAAAAGGCCAGGATCTTCTTGTGTTCGGCATAGCGGCAGGCCGGGTCGCTGCCGGACAGCAGGCGCACGGCCCGGCTGGGGGTATTCTCGGAGGGAATCAGGTTCACGCACTGCTCCTGACGCCAGACGTGGTTCTCGATGGCCTTGTGCAGCAGGGTCAGGGCCTTGCCGGTGCGGTCGCCGCCGGCCACGGTGCGGACCTCCTCCTGCTCACCGTACAGCAGGGGGCGGGCAAAGGGAGGCGCGCCCACGCTCATGTGGCGGGCGGGGATCACGGCCTTCAGGCGCTTGCCGCGGATATCCACCTCCACGGTGTCGTCCACCAGAACGTCGCTGTCGATATAGCACAGGCCGATGGCACGCTTGCCGCTGGCCTCCAGGATCACGGTGGACAGGCCCTCACCCTGGGTCTTGAAATAGGGCACCATGGTGCCGCTGGTGACCCAACCCACCAGCTTATCACCCTTGTAGATCTCCATTCCGGCCCGCATGACGCCGCGGTCCAGCAGGGCGATGGGGGCGATCCTCCGGGGCAGGGCGGACATGTCGGAGAAGTCCCGGTCCATGTGGCGGATAAATGCCTGGTGCTGACGCTCCAGAGCGGCGCGGCCGATGAAATCCCCCTTCTGGGCGGAGAAGCTCACGGCAAACTTGGCCAGAGGCACGGCGAAGATGGGGATCTCGGTGCCGTCGGGGGCAATGCCCATCTCGTGGCCGTACAGGGGGAAGGACGCCTCCATCCGCAGGGTATCCCGTGCGCCCAGGCCGGCAGGCCGCGCGCCCAGCTCCACCAGACGGTTCCACAGCCACACCACGTCCTGGCTGCGGACGTATACCTCGTAGCCCAGAGGCTCGCCGGTGTAGCCGGTCTTGGCGATGCGGGCCTGGCGGCCCTCCAGGGACACGGTGCCCAGGGAGTTCTTGGTGGGCTCCTTGGTGGGGGACTCGCCGCCGGAGAGGGTCATGAGCATTTCCTTGCTCTTGGGGCCCTGGACGGCGATGGAGGCCCATTCGGCGCTGATGTTGGTGATGGTGCAGTCGAAGCCGGACAGGGCCCGGTTCAGATGCTCCAGATCCTTGTCGATGTTGGCGGCGTTGACCACCAGCAGATAGCTGTCCTCCTGGAACAGGTACAGATACGCGTCGTCCACGGCGCCGCCGTTCTCGTTGGGGATGATGCAGTACTGGGCCATGTTCAGGTCCAGAGCGCTGACGTTGCTGGTCAGCACATGCTGGAGAAATTCCTTGCGCTGGGGGCCCTCGATCAGCAGACGGCCCATGTGGGACACGTCGAACAGGCCGCACACCTGGCGGGTGTACAGATGCTCGGCGATGATGCCGGACGGATACTGGATGGGCATTTCCCACCCGCCGAAGTCCACCATGGTGGCCCCGGCGGAAACATGCACGTCGTACAGCTGCGTGCGCTTCAGTTCGCTCATTTTCTAAGCTCCTCCTTCAAAGTTGTTCCTTCCTGTTTTTGGGCAGCAAAAAAGGGCGCAAAGCCGTTGCCTTGCGCCCCCGTATCCTAACCTGAGAGATTCCCCGCCCCGGATGAGGCGAGTTGCACCTTCGGTGGCCGGACATATCCGGCCTTTTCGGAGTATCGTCCGGACCCGGTCCCTTTTGCCTGAGAGCTTCTGCGTTCTCCTTCGGCGCCGCGCAGAGCGCGGTCTCTCCCGAGTCCATCCACCGATGATCCCTATTCCGTTGTTATGTCCATTCTATCACGGGGCGGGAAATGGTGTCAACGCGAAACATCGGGCCCGGGTAACATTTGGATAAATGGTAAAAAACGGAGGTCCGTCTTTGGGCTATCTGACCAAGTGGAGGTCGTGAAGCACGGCGTCCGCCATGACGCGGCTGCCCAGGCGGCTGGGGTGCATGCCGTCGCGCTGGTACAGGTCCGCCGTGTTCCCGGCGGCGTCGAAGGCCGCGCCGAAATCCACCCGCCGCAGGGAGATGGCGTCCGTCAGCCTGCGCAGCCACCGGACGTATTCCGCCGAGGCCTCAAGAGCCCGGTCCATGTCGCACACCGGCTGCCACTGGGCCGGAATGGTGCGCACGGGATATGGAATGCCCACCACCGGCCGGACCCCGGCGGCCACGCACTGGTGGACCATGGCCATGACGGCAGACTTGGCCTGGTCGGCGGAGCCGGTGAGCATAATGTCGTTGTCGCCGCCCATAAACAGGACCATATCCGGCTTCTGGGGCAGGGCCTGGCTCTGGAGCCGGACCAGGAGGCCGGTGGAGGTATCGCCGGCCACGCCGGCGTTGACCCACAGATGGGGCGTCTCCCGGTTCAGCAGGTCCACCCAGCCTTCTCCGGGGGCCAGGTTGTATCCCGTGGTCAGGCTGTCGCCCAGGCATACGATCTTCATGGCTTCCTCCTCTGTTATACGGAAATCTTGCGGACGCCGGGGTTTTCCCTGAGAAAACGCAGGGCCTCCTCATGGGTAATGGGGTCCGGCAGCCGGATGGACACCTCCAGGCAGAGCATGCTGTCCTCCCGGGTCAGGGTGCTGTCGGTGATCTTGCCCCGGTGCTCCCGGACCAGGCAGTCAAAGGCCTGCATCAGGCCGTCGCTGTCCGTCATGTGCACCGTGACCTCCTGGGTGATCTCCGCATCGCCGCCCACCCGGAACCGGTGCAGCACCAGCTGGATCACCACCAGCACCACAGCCTCCATCAGGCCCAGCCAGTACATACCCGCGCCGATGGCCATGCCCACGGCGGCGGTGCCCCACATACCGGCGGCAGTGGTCAGGCCCCGGATGGAGCTGCCGTTTTTGAAGATGACGCCGGCGCCCAGAAAGGAAATGCCGCTGACCACCTGGGCGGCAATGCGGGCGGTGTCCGCCCCCCGGGAGCCGTCCAGAGCGGCAGTGTCGATGAATGCGTATTTGGACAGGATCATGAACACCGCCGAGGCGCAGGCAATGATGCAGTGGGTCCGCACCCCCGCCTCCTTCTGGCGCTTGGTGCGCTCCAGGCCAATGGCCGCGCCCAGGGCAGCGGACAGCAGGATTCGGAACAGAAATTCCAGATTATCGTATAGGGTCAAGGTTGACTCCGGCAAAAAGCCCGTCAGGCCGGTCAGCATAGAATTCTCCCCCTTTTATCACATTTTCTCCAGCTCCGGCCGGAGCATAGCCCGGGCCTTTTTCCGGGCCCGGGTCAGGGCCATGCGGACGCTGGTGGGCTTTACGCCCATCTCCCGGGCCAGCTCGCTGTCCGAATAGTCCAGAATGTACCGGGCCTCCAGCAGCCAGCGGGTGTCCTCATCCAGCCGGGGCCACACCCGGGCCAGGGCATTCAGCTCCACCCGGCGGGACAGCAGCTCATCCATGTCCGGCGCGGACGACGCCTCCGGCGCGTCCTCCAGCGGCACCTGGGGGTGGCGGCGGTTATGGCGGAGCACGTTGTACGCCGTGTGGCGGCAGGCGGCGGCGATATACCCCGGCAGCTTGCTCTCGTCCAGCTGCCGCACAACGTCTATCCGGTCGATGAGCCGCAGCAGCGTCGTCTGGACGGCATCCTCCGTGGCCCATTTGTCGTCCAGCACCTCATATGTACACTGATACATCAGGCGATGATACTGCACAAACAGGCGGGACATATACGCGCGGTCGTCCTCATCCTGGATGGTAAGGATGCAAATCGGCAGCATATGGTCCCCCCTTTCGCGCAGTCGGCAAGATGTTCAAAAGATCCAACATTCCACATTATAATAGTTTTTTTGAAAAAAACAAGAAAAACGAAAAAAATCGGTTGCATTTTGCGGATTTCGGTGTTACGTATATAGATACGTCTGTAAAAAGGGCAAAATTGCGAAAAGGAGGGGTGCACCGTGCAGGAGAGGAATAGCAAGCAGGAGGAGGCCCTGTTTACGCTGCTGATGGACCAGGTCGCGCGGCAGGAAAACCAACAGGCCCGGGAGGCCATGGAGCGCCTGGCCCGTGACCCGTCGGCTGCGGTGCCTGCGCTTTCGCAGCGGCGGTGCATGCAGACCATTCAGCGGGGCCTTCTGCGCCGGGATCTGCGCTCCGCCGGACGGGTGCTGCGGCGGCTGGCGGGCCGGGCAGCGGTGATTCTGGCAGTGGCGGCGCTGTGCTTCTCGGTAGCCTTTGCCGTGTCCCCGACCCTGCGGTCCCAGACGGTTCGCTGGGTGGTGGAAACCTTCGACACCCATACCCTGCTGCGCCCCGGGTCCCGGGCGGACCGCAGCGGCGGGTCCTCCCTCCCCTCCGGGCTGACGGTGGGCCGGCTGCCTACCGGAGTGACCCTGACGGAAACAAACCTGAGCCAGGGGATCTGGTTTTACCGCTATGCCGACGGCGACGGCTGCTGGCTGGAGATCAGGCTGATGGCTTTCAGCGGCGACGGCGTCATGTGCGTGGACACGGAGGACGCCGGTATGCACCGGCTGACCATCAACGGCTATCCCGCATTCACCACCCACAAAAACGGGATGTCCACCGTCGTGTGCACGCTGGATGACTGGAGCTCCGTTCTGACCGTCACCGGCAAGGGCTTCTCCGTGGACGACCTGGCCCAGGTGGCAGAGGGGGTTCAGGTGCGGTAAGGAGGGGCGCTTTTCCTACCGGGCCGGTGCGTTTATATCTTGACAAAGATCGCCGGGCATGATAAAATCTTATCATAATCCAAGGGGTGCTGGCGCAAGCCGGCTGAGATGCGACGTATTGCCGTCCGGTCCCTCAGACCTGATCCGGGTAATGCCGGCGTAGGAATGCGACCATACCGCTTTGTATCCGCATTGCGACGCCTGCGCGGTCCGCGATGCGGATATTTTTTTCACGGAGGAGAAAAACACATGAAAGTCAGCAAAACACGCATGATCTGTGAGGCTGCCATCTTCATCGCCATGGCGGAGATCCTCAGCCTCATCAAGCTCTATGAGTTCCCCAACGGCGGCTCCATCACCCTGGAGATGCTGCCCATCATCCTGTTCGCCGCCCGGTACGGCTGCGGCTGGGGCTCTCTGGCGGGCCTGGTGTACGGCACCATCACCTACCTTATCGGCAACAAGTTCTCCATTGACTGGACCACCATCATCTGCGACTACTTCATCGCCTTTGTGGCACTGGGCTTTGGCGCGGGCCTGCTGTCCCGCCGCAAGTGGAGCGTTTACTATGGCACGGTCATCGGCGGCCTGCTGCGCTTTTTGGCGCATTTCCTCATCGGCGTCTTTGTGTGGGGCAAGTGGATGCCCGACACGTTCTTCGGCATGACCATGACCAGCCCCTGGATCTACTCCCTGATCTATAACGGAAGCTACATGCTGTCCAGCATCATCCTGTGCCTGGTGGTGTTCGCTCTGCTGTATAAGCCCCTGCGCAAGTATTTCACGTCGGCCGACCTGCTGGCGGCCTGACGCTGTCCCTTCCCCTTTCCCTCCAGGGCCGGCGTGTGCCGGCCCTGGAAAATTTTTTCCAGGAGATCAAAAAAAGTGTTGACAAACGCCGGAAAGCGAGTATAATAAATCTTGTTCGTCAGGAACATAGCGGGATTGTGTAAAGGTAGCACAGCGGACTCTGACTCCGTATGTGAGGGTTCGAATCCTTCTCCCGCTGCCATAGGAACCACCGTGATTCTGATAGGATTACGGTGGTTTTCATCTTGTCAAAAAGGCTTTTTGACAAGATGAACAGCCCCGCAGAAGCGATTCTGCAGGGCTGTTTTCATTTGTACATTTCTCTCTGTCTCTGTGGTGCACCCTTGGAGTAAATTGGCGTAAGTTGTGGCGTAAGCACCGACAATTTGGGGGCAATCAATAGAGCTTTGCGCCTGCAGGAATGTGAGGATCCACCATCAGCAAATGGAGCTTTTCCTCGCCGTTTTCATGATGCACGGCTGAAATCAACATACCGCAGGAGTCGATACCCATCATCGCTCTTGGAGGCAGATTGGTGATTGCAATGCAGGTCTTGCCCACCAGCTCCTCCGGCTCATAATACTCGTGAATTCCGCTCAAAATGACCCGGTCGGTGCCGGTGCCGTCGTCCAGAACGAACTTCAGGAGCTTCTTGGACTTCTTCACGGCCTCGCATTCCTTGACCTTCACGGCCCGGAAATCGGACTTGGAGAAGGTGTCGAAATCCACCAGGTCGGTGAACAGCGGTTCGATCTGCACGTTGGAGAAGTCGATCTTCTCCTCCACGACAGGGGCGGTGGGAGCGGTCTCGGCGGGCTTTGCGGGCTTCTTGTCGGTATCCAGCGGCTTCATTGTGGGGATAAGATTCCTCACATGGAATAGCTGTGTAGAAGCCCTGTTAATACTGTGCTTTGCTTACAGGTCACATTTTCCCGTGTGTGATAACTCTGTACATTTCCCTGCTGAAAGCATACACCATAGTGGTGCTCCAAGTGGTGTATGTGGTGCAACTCCAACCTTTCGCACCTCCGAAAGATTGTAGTTAATATTATAACAGTAGAATCTCAGAATTTCAATGGGTTTCAGGTCGTCCCGTAAGGAATTCAGAAAAAACTTCAATACTCTGCTTACATTCACTCTTTATATTGTGCCCGCCTAAAGCGTGGTTATAAACGGATATGCAAAGTTCAATCCCGTACTACGCCACGCCGTTAATCCTCTACCACAAGACAATTTACCTTTCCACTGAACGCTGTACAGGCATCTATGGCAATAATTCCGGGACCATAATAGGGAGAGAAGTCCGCATCTTCTCCAAACTCGGTCCCCTTGTGTTCGTATTTGCTATGGCCATACGAAGTATGCCAGTGTCCGCAAACAATGGTCTTATTCTCATCTGCGGTCTGTGCTGCATCCATGCCATTGAACCATCTTGCTTGATTCCATTGCTCACGGTCTGCTTCTCTCCAAGAAGAAATATAGCTGTAGCTTTTATCCCTGTTCGGAATGCTTGGTATCCAGCCATGCGTGAAAACATAGTGTTCCGTCTCAAAGTAATCAAGCATCGCTGGGATAATCTCTTTGTAAAACGGTGTGTCTTTCGCTGCATCGGCAAAATCATAATGGCGTATAGATGCCATCACTGGATCAAAGCCCGTCAACTGGAGTGCAGTATCATAAGTTCCGTTTGTTTTGTGATAGCTATATGGCATCCCTGCATCCGTGGTCACAAGCTCCACAAATAGGTCCTCATGGTTTCCACGAATGAGAATTATCTTGTCTTGCTCCATCTGCTCCAATATGAACTGCTGAAGTTGTTTCGCCTCATGCCCTCGATCAAATAAATCTCCGAGCATGATTAACTTATGAGGAGTTGTATCGGAAAAGAAGCCTGCCTTTTCCAAAGCAGACTTCATCTGCGTATAGTATCCGTGAACATCGGAGATAACATAGTAGCGCATAATCCCTTATTCTTCGCCTCTGTTTTCCTTGGATAGTCTGTCGGCCAGAATCAGCTCTTTCATCTTAAAGCAGAGCCATTCATCAATGGTCAGATCAAGCTCGGCAAGGGCAATCACCAGCCGCTTCATCTCATTCTTATCAATTCCAAAGTCAATGCTAATTGTATCGTAGTTCTTCGGAAGCTGCAAGATATATCGTGCCTCGTTGCGTTCATATCGCCTGAGTAATTCAGGCTGATCCTCAAAAAACTCTCTGACGAAATCGTTCATGACTGCGCCATCCCTTTTTGTGTACAAAGACTGACGCCCTCAACTAACGAGAATACTGCTGTATTCTTCTCTTCCAGAAACTCGCCGGATAAAACATATGTCTTTGAAGTGTCCATCTGGTTTGTCCGCATGATTCCATGAACAAATTGCTTGCTGTTGATCCTCATGACGCATCTGTGATCGGTGAACAGTTTCAGCGGAACTCGGAAAGCCATCACATCATCCTCATCACAAGGGAAAACGCTCAAAGAATCATGGCTGTCTGAAATTTTAATTGAGACATGGCTCGGCTTTCCCAAGGCTTTTATAACGCCCTTGCCGATACTGATACAGCAGCGAGCGCCTTGCAGCGTCATTTCGATTGGGTACATTCTATCCTCATTCGTTGTTTCGGACATCATCGTCACCTCCATTTCCAATAATCGTGCCAAACAAAGTCTCCCGTTTCTTCTCCTGCTCCTGCATACTGATGGAAGCAGCCAGCTCTTCAGAAACCGTAGCGGGAACAGCGCCTCCGCTGGTGTCCATGTATCCGGATAGTGATTCGAAGCTGCTTCGTTGCTGAAGGGCTTCATAATCCGAATAACTCCTGCCCAACTTCATGCGGATCTCATCAGGATAGTATTTAACAATGCGTTTCTTCATTTTGCCGGTGTGCTTGTCAAAGTACTCCTCCGGCAGCGGATCAAACATAACAGCGGATGCAAGATCAAATACCAGAACCAGCCCTCGCTCAGAATTGGCAAGCCGTCCATAGATCTTGTACCGACACTCCTTGTTCCAGTTCATCATCTTATAAATGCTTTGGACATATTCCGGGCAGGATATAGAACGGTTGACCCACTTATCTTTCTTTAGTCTTGCCCATTCAATCGAAGAGATTTCTTCTTCCGCACAGATGGCCACAACCATTCGCTTTTTATTCTCACTGAGCATAGGAAGGACGTGCTGTACTCCCTCAAACAGCCGGATCGCTGACATACTAAATTCCATTCTGTTTGCACGAATACTCACTGCTGGCTTCTTGATCATGGAGAAGAACATTTTGGGCGGAACGACATAGTCATCGAGAGATTCAAACTCGATGGCATTTTTCTTGCCCAGTCGTTCTTGAACCAGTTGATGAATCAGCTCCTGTTCCTTGGGCGTGTACCCTTCGGTTTTATCTCCCGTTATCGAGCTTTCTGCATCAGCGAGAAAGGAAAAATTATCGTTATCCATATTGTCCTCCGGTTACATTGCCTCATAGATTTGTTCTAATTCATCTTCAAGCTCTCCGTGTGTAGGGATTACTCCTATAAAAGGGTTCACTACTTTTGTACCATGGTTGCGAATATCTGCTGAAGACACCGCATCAAGGACACGCCCTCGTTGCTGTTTGATATCATAACTGACACCAACTTGTTCCTGCCAGTTCTCAGGGTAAGCGATTCCGGCTGTCAAACCAGCCGCTTCGCCACACTCGCTTTCCTTATAGGGAATGTACTTTACGGTTGAATCTGAGGTGTCCATAGCATCAAGGCTCTTTTTATCCTTTCCAACCAAGATCTGCGGTTCATCAAGAAAAAAGAAAATGATCCTTTCGCCCCCTCTGACACGGGTCACGCCTCTGAATCGGAATTTATACTTTCTCATCCAGTCGAGCTTATCATAGACGGCGTTTGAGAATGCGGAAGTACATAGTTGAAGCCCCGACTTTTTCGTTTCGTCCCATAGCACCGCATTGGGGTTTGCGGCATTGCAGCTTCGTACTGCGATTACTTCCAGTACCGGGTGGTACAAGAACTCTACATATTTCTGCTGCCCAAGTTTTTCCCAACAGACTGCATTCAATTTCATACTTCTTTGCGAAAATGTAAGCTGCGGATCACTGCGGGTCATGAACATGACACCGGGTGCAACCCGGTAATCATTCAGCGTCATGGAAACGACATTGCTGTGTGTTCTGCCGTTCATGATATTTGCCCGACGCTGAAGCTCGCAAAACTCATCCTCGTTGTAAACTTGGCGTGAAATATCCTGAAAAGCCCGATTGTCGATGCCGCTCCATGTCGGGGAGATACTGACGAAGCCTTTCAGTGCTCCACTATCGATCACATAAACATCCGGGACACTTCCAAACTTGTATCGGCTGGCTCGCATCATATGTGCTGCTCTTGCAATTTCAGGAGATACAATTCCCTCATGGTAATGGGGGATGTAGGCTCCTTCTCTCAGACCATCGTTTTTCGCCGTCACTTTTTCCTTATAGTCAATGACGACCCTTTTCCGAACCTCAAGATCACCCCAACGCCGTTCGTTCTCCATAATTGCCTTCACCATTGAGGCTGTCCATTCGGTTCGTCCCCGAAGTGTTGGTCGTTGCTTATCCGTCAACACCTCTGCGATTTCTTCCGCTGTGTACCCACACAGCGTAGCAAGGAAAATATACTTAACCGTCTTCGCCTCTTCTTCCTCGATGATGAAACCGCCCTCTATTGTGTGCCGTAAACCGAGCAGATCGGATAGTGGAAACTGTCCAGTGCAGATTCTTTGATCATAGGATAGGATCATGCGGCGACTTTTATTGCCGGATTCCCACTCTGCAAAAAGGCCTTGCATCTGGAGCCTTTCGTTGATGTTCGGGTCCAGCGTATAAAGGTCCTCCGTTTCAAAATACACGCCGACCGGGTTTGACGGATTCGTCGTTCTTAGTTTCCGCACTTCCTCAATCAGGTCAGAGATGTTACGGGCAAAACGAGACACACTGGCACAAACGATCAAATCCATTTTCTTCTTCGACGCATCTTCCAGCATTCGTTTGAACTCTGGACGCCATTTTTTCGATGTGCCGGATTTGCCCTCGTCACTGTATATTTCCGCCAGATCCCAGTTGGGCGTTTTGGCAATCTTCTCTGTATAGTACTTTGTTTGGTTTTCGATGGAGGAGACCTGCTCTTTGCTCTTCGTACTCACACGGGCATAAACTGCAACACGCTTATGCTCTGCATCTCGAATGGTAGGCGTTGGTTTTGCTGGACGGAAAATAGTCTGCGGCGGAACCGTATAATGCTGGATTCTCTTCTTCGTTTCATACCGGTAATATTCTCGGTCAGCATCCTGCGGACGCCACACCGGAAGCCGCTGGTCTACGATTTCTTGCTCATCGCCTCGGATTTCCGATTCCTTGTTTTCATCCTTTGCCATATCCTTATCCGTCCTCCCGTAAGTTTGTGATGGCAGAAACCACTCCATTCAACCACTTCTGGTGGTCAGGCGGATTCAGATAAATGTAGTCTTCAGCCATTTTTATCAGTGCCTCACGCTGCTTGTCTGCGTTGAGAATCGTGTTGATGTTGAACTGGTCATCGTCGGTTATGATGTCTACCCGTTCTTTCAGATTAAAGATGAAATGGAGCCAGTAGCAGAACTCTCGTGTGTTTGCACTCAAATATCCTTTGGTTTCTGCAAAAATCAGATTCACTTTTCCATCTGCACAATCCCGCATAAGCCGCAGCATCTCAGGACGCTTGGCCGTTTCTTTATAACCGGTGATGTCGATATAAACATCCACGAGTGTGCCATCCTCAAAATCACCAAACCGTCTTTCAATCGCATTTCGATGAAAGGCTCTTATCTCACGCTCATTGCGCAGATTCAGTTTTGCCCGCTTTACATAGCCACCGATTCGGAAAATCCGCTCTGTATCTGTGCTCACACTCATCGTCTTTGCTTCTTTCCTTCGTTCCAAACATAATCCACGAAGATATCCCAGTTGTTCATGACCTGCATATAGACATCGACCTTGATTTCCTTCGTGCCCCGATCTCCGCACCAAGGTCCGATGACAACTTCCCATTCACATTTACTGCAGTAATAGTAGAAAAGAGAACGGCGCAGCTCCTCAGCGAATGCTTCTTTCTCTGTGCATTTCAACAAGAGCTTCCGTACTTCTTCTCTGAATCTCCCATGTTCAAATATGTTAAATGGCCGAATCTCATGCCCACTCATACTGTGATAGTAGGCTTTCCAAACCAAGTTCTCCATCATCTCATCTCCTGGTAAACATCATTGGTTATTTGGGTTTTGGCAAACTCCAGTACCAACTTCCGCCAGAACGGTAAGTTGTGACTTGGAGTTCTTTTTTTGCTTTCTCAACAGTACGGCTTCCAACGCCTATATCAGCAAGGCCGGCATATACTTCTTTTGCCGGACGATCCTCATGCTCCAAAAGCTGAACCAGTTTTGCACGAGCTCGCTCCCGCTTGGTTGTTTTTACTGTGATGCTGTCCATGAGTTCTGCGGTATTCAGATCATATTTGCCGTGCCATACGATTCCGCCATGCTCTTTGAACGAGAAAGCAATTGCAGGTCCTTCCGGAGCAAGGCTCGACTTTATAGGATACATATATCGGATATCAGGGCGGCTTTCATCTCTTGAAATCATGAGCACACTCCGTGCAATGGCAGCAATGTCGATAGAGCCAAGCCCTCGATACAATGTTTTGGCACCGTTGCCTTTGTTCATGTGCCCGATGAGAATCACAGCGCATTTATTACGGTCTGCAATATTTGCCAGCTTCCGCAGAACAGAGCGCATCTTGGTGGCACTCTGCATATCTGCATCAGGCGGGATAAATGCCTGAATGGGGTCGATAATAAATACACTGGCGTGTGTGTCCTTGATCGCTGTTTCGATTCGACCGTCCTCCAGTGTCAATGCAATGTCGTTGTCTATGATATAAGCTACTCGTTCACAATCCGCTCCGGCCTGCTGGAGACGGGGCTTTATTGTATCTGCAATACCGTCTTCAGCACACTGATAGATCGCAACACGCTTTCCTTTAGCAGGAACACCATCCGGCATAGGCTGTCCTGTCGTAATTCTTGCTACGACATTCAACGCAAATGTAGATTTACCCTCACCGGGATCGCCTTGGAGCACCGTCAGCTTCCCGAGCGGTATATAGGGATACCATAGCCATTCAACCGGCTCAGTTCGGACATTTGCGTAGTATTGGTAAACGGAACCTTCCATTCTAACCTCGCACATTTCTCAAAGCAGATAGGGATCATAAGTCACTACTATTATTATAAGGTGGTGACACATCTGCTTCCATCGCCGTTTCGGCAATAACCGCTTTTCACTGAGCCATTTTGGCAAAAACGGTGTCCAAGCTCGCACTTTTCCTGCTTTTAACCTCGCAAAAGGGATGCTCACAAAAGTGCGTGCTGCCTTGCGACCTTAAAAGAAAGAGCACCGCTTGCACGGTGCCCTTTCAAGATACAGAGGGCAAAGCTCCTGTCACTTTGCACCTCTCTGTTTAGATTTTCTTATTCACTGTATGCAGCTCTAACAAGGCAATTGCATCCTGTCTGGCTCGTTCGTCCGCCTGACGCATAGCGCTTATCATTGCAGCTTCTTTTTCGGTTATGCTCGTGTCAACGACCTCATCATTTCCAATCAGACAATCAACTGAAACGCCGTACAGCTTGGACAGCTTCAGAAGAATATCGATGGATGGCTCTCGTTTGCCATTCTCATAACGGCTGTAAACAGATGGCAAGCAGCTCAGATAGTCTGATACCTCTTGCACTTTGAGTCTGCGACTGACTCGTATTTCTTTTAGGTTCATGTATTCCTCCGCATTCCGAGATGGTGCGAAGTGACACGAAGCATTTACCCCTACGGAATATGATACTACCAAAACGGTATCTGGTCAACGAGCTATTTACCGATACGGTAGTACATTACATTCCGTTCCGGTAGTATAATTTAATATAGTATATTGGAAGGAGGTCGTGCCTGTGAACATCAAGGATATTCGCACTCGCAAGGGTCTTACACAGGCAGAAGTGGCCTCCGCATTGGGCGTATCCTCCGTGGTTTACTCCCGTTATGAAACTGGCTCCAGGCAGCCTTCCATTGACATTCTGATCCAACTGGCAGATATTTTTGGCGTAACGGTTGACTACCTGCTGGGAAGGCAGGACATCGAGGACTCTACACTGTCTGAATATGAACTCAGCTTGTTGATCGCATCACGAAAAGCTGATGAGCGAGCAAAGCAAGACGCACTCAATATGCTGCTTGCCCATGCAGTAAAAACGAATCAAAAGAACTAAGAGGAACTGCAAGTCGCAGTTCCTCTTTTTAGTTTCCATTGTTCTTTTGAGCAAAGTATCGCTTCCGAAGATGGGCAACATCCCTTTGACTATCCGAATTTATAAATAGGTTTGCCTTAGCGAAGGCTTGCTTGATTTCTGTGGCAAGCGCAATCGGGTCTTTCTGCCGTATCACAAATAACTGTATCCTTTTTGCTTTGCACAGGAAGTGAAGAACCTCCTCAACTTTGGCTTCTCTATCAGTGCCTTTTTGAGAAAAGGCAAACGCAAGCCGCAGTTCCGGGATAACCGCATCGATCCGTGCCCCAATCAGTTTTTCGTCGTCTGTGCGTGTCGCAAGCCCATATTGCTTTGCATACATCGTTACAAGCAGATATGGCAGCTCCTTAAGAAATGCTTTCTCACAGTAGATGCAGCCGGCTCCTTCAACTGCACGGTGAAACACTTTATCCTTCCATTCATGCCCGCAAATGCCTTTCCACCAAACTGGGTATTGTGACAGTCTTGATATCTCTGTAGGCTTTCTTGTGTTTTTGGCAGCATTCCATTCCTGTGCCAGCTCCGGGTCTGTAGTTGCCAAATCGTTATAACCGGGCAACAAAGCGTTTTTCGTGCATACCGGGCATTTTAGCCCATGAACTTTGGATTTGATTACCGCCCTATACTCATGTCCGCAGGTACTGCACTTCCACCAGACATTTTTGGTGGAGCGCTCGTTGAAATCTTCCGGCAATAATGTGCCGTTTTTTTGTGACCATTCCAATGCGAGCTGCGGATGGAGCGAAGCTAAATCATTGAATCCCTTCAGCAATTTTATTCCGCTGCAATAAGGGCATTTGCTTCCATAAGCCCGTGTAGATATGAGCGTAAACCACTCATGGCCCTGTTCGCATTTCCACCAAACTTTCCGATTGGCATAAGGTGTTACCTGCGTTGGCTTGAGCGGTGCGTTTTGAGACGACCATTCCTTTGCAACCTGCGGCAGTACAGTTGCAAGGTCGTTGAATCCTTGAAGGACGGCGTTGTGTGAACAGTAGGGGCAACCAGCTCCCCTGACTCGATTTCGGATTTCTGCGCTCCACTCATGCCCGCAAGCTCCTATCCAAAGCACTTTCTTATGAGAGCCAATACCGATCTCTGTTGGCTGGATGGTATTCTTCGGCGACCATTCTTTCAGTAGTTCCGGTTTCAAACTCGCAAGGTCATTGATACCCGCAACGATTCTGGCGTTGCTGCAAATCGGGCAATTCTCGCCGCTTGATCTTGCCTTTGCGCTGGCCTGCCACTCATGGCCACAACTGCCATGCCACCAATATAGTTTTTTAGAACCATAGGGCACATCATCCGGCGAGATGCTGCCGTTTCTTTCTGACCATTCAGCTACAAGCCAAGGTTTCTTATTTGCCAAACTGTTTTCCATACTGTTGCCGCCCTTCCTGTGTACTGCTAACAGTATAAGAAAAACCTCAAAATAAGGGAAATGTGCAAAAAGAGAAATCCCCCTGCAATCGCAGATTTTGCGACCGCAAGGGGGAGAGAACCATATTATACATTTGCCATTTGCTTGGCTCCGGTTTTCAAATATGTTTCAAAGGCTGTGATTTCTCGTTTCTTCAGGTCGTTCGTGACCGTAACATAGCCTCATCGATAGCTGTGTTGGGATTCAGCCACTTATATAAGCAGATGATCACTTCCTCGACTCGGACAGCGTTCAGACCCTGCATATTCATCAGGTCGAAAACACGCATATCAAGGATCTGCTTCAGGGAACGGAAGCCCAAGTCACAAAAGTAATCAGCGACGACCCGATTATCTTTTTCGAGCCACTTTGTCGAGCTGGGGTTGATGTTTATTTTGTTGTTCATGTAAATCACTCCTACCGGGTTTTATGAGATTGCCCTCTCACTTTCTCTTTGCCGAATTTTTTTGCGAGATTCCCACAGTTTTTTGCTCGTTTCCAAATTATTTTTCGGAACAGGGAGAATTAGGAGGGAGGAGTCATATTCTTTGGAATGAATTCTCATGCGCTATTGACAAAACTATCATCAGGATGATATAATGTGGTTGTATCATTACAATGATAATGGAGGCTTCATATTATGAGCATCATTCAACTGCTTCACGGAACCGACCACATCATCGAGGTTCCGGATATTCATATCGGTAATCCACACAACGACTATGGCATGGGCTTCTACTGTACCCGCGTCGATGAAATGGCTCGTGAGTGGGCCTGCAAAAAGAACACAGACGGTTTTGTCAACAGCTACGACTTTGACACGGAAGGACTGAAGGTGCTGAATCTGTTGGACGGAACGCATACGGTCCTGAACTGGATGGCTCTTCTGCTTCAGTTCCGCACCTTCAAGCTGGACTCCGAAGTTGCCGTTGATGCAAGGGACTATCTTATTGGTCACTATTCAATTGATTTAACCGGCTTCGATGTTGTGATCGGCTATCGGGCAGACGATTCCTATTTCCAGTATGCAGAATCCTTTGTGTCCAACACCTTACCGCTCAGAAGTCTGAACAAGGCTCTAAAGCTGGGCAAGCTCGGCGAGCAGACGGTTGTCATTTCTCAAAAAGGCTTTGATCGGCTGCACTTCGTGAATGCTTATCCGGTCAGCAAGAGCGTCTATTACCCCAAGTTCTTGGATAGAGATACCAAAGCGAGGGATACTTACCGTAAAGAGATCAAGAAAAGCAAGTCTTACCGGGACGACATCTTCGTGCTGGATATCTTGAGGGAGGAGATGAGCAACGATGACCCACGCATACAGCGAATCTTATTTGAATAATGCCAAGGATCGTCTTTCCGCTTTCTTCGACTATGCGATCAACGACTGCAAGCTAAAACCGGATTGGATCACAGCACTCTTCATCAATACCGGCTACGCCGAACAGTTTGAACGAGGCAACCCCGCCTATGTTGCAGGGATGTCCGGTGTTGAGCTGGCCCGTGCGGTCATCACAAAGGCATACGGTCCAAAGGAGCTGCCAGCACCAACCAACGCAGAGGACTGCTCCCCTGAATATTGGGCCGGATGGGCAGTTGCAGAGTACCAATGGTTTACTGGCCGTCGTTTCAAGGATATCTTTGAGCGCATTCCACTTTCCAAGATCATTGGGATGTATTCCGTTTACCACGAGATGGACATTACAAGTTTCATCGATACCATGGAGGAACTCTATAAAGCAGCGGAAGGCGATTCCAACCTGAAGCGCATCCGTGAAAACCGGGGCTTATCTCAGGCAGAGCTTGCAGAGCAATCCGGCGTGAATCTGCGCAACATTCAGATGTACGAGCAGCGGGTCAATGGCATTGACAAGGCACAGGCAAACATCCTTTACAAGTTGTCCCGTGTCCTCGGCTGCAATGTGGAAGACCTGCTGGAAAATCCCATGATGTAATTTCATTCCTGCACCTGCTTCGGCAGGTGCATTTTCTATGTCAAACCACTCGTGTCATCTCAATTTGACCTACGCATTTCCTAAAATTTACTTCAGCTTCTTCAGTGCATCATCCCTTTTTCTATAGATGCTCGTCTTGGGCATTGCGTATTTTTCCACAAGCTCCTTAACCGGTATTGGGGATTCTGTGAAGAAAAAATCCTGAATGATGGCCCGCTCTTCTGTAGTCAGTTCTTTCAACGCAGTTCGGACCCGCTCGATGTCCATGTGCTGCATGACCGACTCCTCCACATCTGCTACGCGCTGTCCGAACACCTTTGCAATCTCCGCAAAATCGTCGCTGACCAGCACCCCGGAATAGCGCTCAAAAATAGCGTTGGTCTCTACAAAGCAGCACATATACCGTTCATCCTTGTCGGCGTTGGGATTCTCGCCCAGAGCAATATCCTTGTGCCCGATATACATGGAATACTTCACGGAGTAATCTCCGATTT
>OOBJ01000150.1_pt1 | contig 64319 bp, 61 predicted proteins | sample 1671331 | NCBI WGS metagenome assembly OOBJ01 (sample SAMN06348145, study PRJEB24527) | human gut metagenome | biome: human gut; feature: ankylosing spondylitis patient; material: feces | host: Homo sapiens | place: China | collected 2015-10 | reverse complement strand
GGCTGACTCCTGCGCCATCTCCATCGACCGCCGCATGACCGCCGGCGAGACCTACGAGTCCTGCCTCGAGGAGGTCCGCAACCTCCCCGCCGTCAAGAAGTACGGCGACGACGTGAAGGTCTCCATGTACATGTACGACCGTCCCAGCTGGACCGGCGAGGTCTACGAGACCGAGGCATACTTCCCCACGTGGATCAACAAGGAGAGCGCGCCGCACGTCAAGGCACTGGTCGACGCCCACAAGGCCCTCTTTGGCGACAAGCGCATCGGCTGCGAGAAGTCCATGGACAAGCGTGAGGGCAGGCCTCTGTGCGACAAGTGGACCTTCTCCACGAACTGCGTCTCCATCCAGGGCCGCTATGGCATCCCCTGCGTTGGCTTTGGCCCCGGCGCCGAGTCCCAGGCGCACGCGCCCAACGAGGTCACCTACAAGCAGGACCTCTCCACCTGCGCCGCGCTCTACGTTGCGGCCGTGAACCTCTATGACCCCAGCCAGGCAACCGGCGACGCCACCGAGTTCCGCGCCAGCCTCACCGGCAACGACATCAAGTAGTTATCTGCGTCCCGGTCGCGGCGCACCGCTGCGACCGGGTCCTCTGCACGTAGACCCAGCGGTCACCGGGAAGACCCAGTCACGCGTATCAAAGAAAGGGAAACGAATGGACGCCATATTCCAGAACTACCTCGACCAGCTCGAGAAGCTCGACTACTCCAAGATGTACAACAACGACTTCCTGCACACGTGGGATAAGACCACCGACGAGCTCCGCGCTCTTTACCTGGTCGCCGACGCCCTTCGCAACCTGCGCGAGCGCAACATCTCCACGCGCATCTTCGACTCCGGCCTTGCGGTCTCCAACTTCCGCGACAACTCCACCCGTACGCGCTTCTCGTTTGCCTCTGGCACCAACATGCTGGGCCTGCAGCTCCAGGACCTCGACGAGTCCAAGTCGCAGATCGCCCACGGCGAGACCGTGCGCGAGACCGCCACGATGATCAGCTTCATGGCTGATGTCATCGGCATCCGTGACGACAAGTTCATCGGCGAGGGCGACGCGTACATGAAGGAGGTCTCGGAGTCCGTGGCGCAGTCCTACGCCGACGGCATCCTCGACCACCGTCCCACGCTCGTCTCGCTGCAGTCCGACTCCGACCACCCCACGCAGTCTTCGGCCGACCTGCTCTACCTCATCAACGAGTTTGGTGGCCTTGACAACCTCAAGGGCAAGAAGGTCGCCGTCACCTGGGCCTATAGCCCGTCCTACGGCAAGCCCCTCTCCTGCCCGCAGTCGCTCATCATGCTGCTCACCCGCTTTGGCATGAACGTCACCCTGGCTCACCCCGAGGGCTACGACCTCATGCCCGAGCTGGTCAAGCAGGCCGGCGTCTTCGCTCAGGAGTCTGGCGCCACGTTCACCCAGGCCCACTCCATGGAGGAGGCCTTCGAGGGCGCTGACATCGTGGTTCCCAAGAGCTGGGCTCCTTATGCGGCCATGGAGAAGCGCACCAAGCTTTACGCCGCCGGCGACTCCGAGGGCATCGACACCCTGGAGAAGGAGCTTCTCGCCCAAAACGCCACCCACATGGACTGGCACTGCACGCCCGAGCTCATGGCCAAGACCGCAAACGGCATGGACACCATCTACATGCACCCGCTGCCGGCCGACATCGAGGGCGTCTCCTGCGAGCACGGCGAGGTTGCCAACGAGGTCTTTGACGCCCACCGCGACGGCCTGTACAAGGAGGCCAGCTACAAGCCGTACGCCGTGGCAGCCATGATCTTCCTGCAGAAGGCCAAGGATCCCGTTGCCATGCTCAAGGAGCTCGAGCAGCGCGGCCGCAGCCGCTGGCTCGAGGCCTAAGCCGGGCATCGGGGCGACTGGCGCAGTACCCACAGGGGAACGCGCGGGCTGGTCGGGCCGAGCCTGTGAGCTCGGTTGGCCGGCCCGCGCTCTTTTTTCACACGACAAGGGGAGAACGGAGAGGAACGCATGGGCAAGAGAATCGTCGTCGCACTGGGCGGCAACGCGTTGGGGAAGAACCTGCCAGAGCAGATGGCGGCCGTGAAGCACACGTCCAAGGCCATCGTCGACCTTATTGCCGAGGGCAACGAGGTCATCGTGGCGCACGGCAACGGACCGCAGGTGGGCATGATCCAGGAGGCCATGACCCAGCTCACGCGCTCTGATCCCGAGAAGTACATTCCCTGCCCGCTCTCGGTCTGCGTTGCCATGAGCCAGGGCTACATTGGCTACGACCTCCAGAACGCCATCCGCGAGGAGCTGGCCAACCGCGACATCCACCACGGCGTGACCACGGTGCTCACTCAGGTCGAGGTCGACCCTAACGACCCTGCATTCGAGAACCCCACCAAGCCCATTGGTGCCTTCATGACCAAGGAGGAGGCCGACCGCATGGTGGCCGAGCGCGGCTACACGGTGGTCGAGGACTCCGGCCGCGGCTGGCGCCGTGTGGTCGCAAGCCCCAAGCCCCAGGCCATCGTCGAGCTTGACACCATTCGCTCGCTGGTCGAGGCCGACCACGTGGTCATTGCCTGCGGTGGCGGCGGCATCCCCGTCTACCACACCGAGGGCCACCACCTGAAGGGCGCCGCTGCCGTCATCGACAAGGACTTTGCCGCAGCCCGCCTTGCCGAGCAGCTTGATGCCGACGCGCTTGTCATCCTCACAGCTGTCGAGAAGGTCGCCATCCACTTTGGCAAGCCCGACCAGACCGAGCTTGACGAGCTCACGCCCGAGACTGCCCAGCGCTATATTGAAGCTGGCGAGTTTGCCCCCGGCTCGATGCTGCCCAAGGTCCAGGCGGCGCTGCAGTTCGCCCAGTCCGGTCCCGGACGCATGTCGCTCATCACTGAGCTCGACCGTGCGGCGGACGGCATTGCCGGCAAGACTGGTACCATCGTCCGTGGGTAGCATGTAGACATCGCAACGGCAATGCGCGCGAGGTGAGGGCCATGGAACCACGGGTCTTTTCGTTCCTCATTGATGAGGATGGCGGGCGCTTCTTTGGCCCGGGTCCCATGGCCCTGCTCGCTGGCGTTCGCGAGATGGGTAGCCTCTCTGCCTCCGCCAAGGCCATGGGCATGAGCTACACCAAGGCCATGCGCATTCTGCACGATGCCGAGCGTGCCCTGGGATTCCCGCTTACTGTGCGCTCAATTGGTGGCGAGAGGGGCGGAAGCTCGAGCCTCACGTCCGAAGGGGAGGACTTCCTACACCGCTACGAAGCCTGGCGCCAGGGTGTCACCGCTGCGGCAGACGCGGGCTTCTCGGCAGCGTTTGCCGGCGTTGCGGGGGTGCCCCGGCTGGGCTGCGTGGTCATGGCAAATGGCGAGGCTACGCGCTTTGGCAGGCAGAAGCTCGTGGAGCCGCTGCGTGGCCGGGCGGTGGTCTCGCACACGCTTGACGCACTGGTGTCACCGCGCCTGGACGTGGTGGTCTCCACAAGGTGGAATCGCGTCCGTGCCGTGTGCGAGGCCAGGCACGTGACATGTGTGGAGCCCGCAGGCGCGCTGCAAAGCCAAACGCTGCGTGCGGGCATCGAGGTGCTGGGCAAGCGCGCGGGCTACCTCTTTGTGCAGGGCGACCAGCCGCTGCTCTCTGGCGCGAGTGTCGAGGCCCTGCTCGACGAGTTTGCCGCGCATCCTGCCTGCGTAGCGCGTCTCGCGTGGCAGGACAAGCCGGGGAGCCCCGTGATCTTTCCGGGCTACCTGGCAGACGCGCTTCTCGGCCTTGAGGGAGACGTGGGCGGAGGCGAGCTGCTGCGCAGGAACCCAGATTTGGCCGCCGCTACGCGGCTTGTCGAGGCGCGCTACCCGGCCGAGCTAGATGACATTGACACCCCGTCTGACCTCGAGCGGGTTGCCAGCGAGCTGGTGGCTGTGCGCGAGGCCATGGAATCCGGGCAGGACATATGGCCCGCTGCGGGCGAGAAGGACAACGCCCCCGGCGAGCTGGGCTCTTCTCTGTAAGGGGATGGTTGTATGGTCGCACAGGCACGCAAGGTCCTGAGGAACGGCCAGCTGGTCACGCCAAAGGGAGTCTTTCTCGGCGACGTGGTCATCGAGGGCGACAAGATCGCGGACGTTGTTCCCGGTGGCGTCGACGAGGCGCAGCTTGCGGACGCTGAGGTCTTCGACGCCACGGGCTGCTGGGTCTACCCGGGCTTCATTGATGCGCACACACACATGCAGTGCTGGACGGGCATGGACTGGACCGCTGACAGCTTCGAGACGGGCACGCGCGCCGCGGCCTGCGGCGGTACCACAACCATCGTGGACTACGCCACGCAGGACAAGGGCATGACCCTTCACCGGGCGCTCGACGAGTGGCACAAGCGCGCCGATGGCACCTGCACGGCTAACTATGCCTTCCACATGGCCATCGCAGATTGGAACGACCATACCCGCGAGGAGATCGCGGACATGCGCGAAGCGGGGATCACGTCGTTCAAGACGTACTTTGCCTACGACCACCTGCGCCTGGACGATGCCCAGACCATGGAGGTGCTCGAGGCCATCAAGCCCTTCGATGGCATTCTCTGCGTGCACTGCGAGAACGGCACGCTTGTCAACGAGCTGCAGCGTAGGGTGCTTGCCGAGGGCATCACAGGGCCCGAGGGACACCCACTGAGTCGCCCGGCTGAGTGCGAGGCCGAGGCTATCAGCCGACTGATGTACCTCTCCGAGCTTACGGGCGCTCGCGTGAACGTGGTGCACTGCTCTACGCGCCTGGGCCTTGAGCAGGTGCGTGCTGCCCGCGAGCGCGGCGTGCGCGTGTCGCTCGAGACCTGCCCGCAGTACCTGCTGCTGGACGATACCCGCTACCTGGAGCAGGGCGAGGACGGCTTTGCCGGCGCCAAGTACGTGATGAGCCCGCCGCTGCGCAAGCCCACGGACATCGCGGCGTTGCGCGAGGCCGTGGCAGACGGCGAGGTGGACCAGATTTCGACCGACCACTGCTCGTTTAATCTGCATGGCCAGAAGGATCGCGGCCGTGGCGACTTCACTAAGATACCCAACGGGGGACCTGGCGTCGAGCACAGGCCGGCTCTCATCATGACCACGTTCGAGGGGCAGCTTGGTCCCATGGACTACCTGCACCTGCTTTCCGAGGGCCAGGCGCGCGTGTTTGGCATGTACCCGCGCAAAGGCGCGCTTGCCGCTGGCTCCGACGCGGACATCTGCGTGTGGGATTCCTCGGCACGCTGGACCATTAGCGCGGCCAACCAGCACCAGGCCGTCGACTACACCACCTACGAGGGCTTTGAGGCGCACGGGCGCGCCAAGCTCGTCTTTGTGAACGGCACGCTTGCCGTGCGTGACGGCGAGCCCACAGGCGAGAAGCCCGGCCGCTACGTGGCTCGCTAGGGCCGTGCGCGCCGCGGGCAGCGAGCTCCGCGGGTTTATCGGCCCCGTTTTACTTATCCATTGGCCGTCCGCGTATGCGGGCAGGAAGTGAAGGAGTTTCTCATGAGCAAGACCGCCATCGTCACCGACAAGGCCCCCAAGGCGCTTGGTCCCTACTCCGCGGGCGTTGTGTCCAACGGGTCCATCAACGTGTCCGGACAGCTGGGCATCGACCCTGCCACCGGCAAGCTCGCCGGCGACGACATCCAGAGCCAGACCCGCCAGAGCCTGACCAACGTGAAGAACATCCTCGAGGCCGCTGGCGCCTCCATGGCCGACGTGGTCGAGACCACCGTCCTTCTCGCCGACATCAACGAGTTTGGTGCCATGAACGAGATCTACGCCGAGTTCTTTGAGGCCCCGTATCCCGCGCGTGCGGCGTTCCAGGTGGCTGCGCTCCCCGGTGGCGGCAAGGTCGAGATCAAGGCCGTCGCGAGGGTGTAGGTCTGGTCCGTTCAGTAGTATTGCTCCCCAAGGCGGGCGGTGCTGGCTGGTGCTGGCGCCGCCCGTTTTTCTCGGCGTACGGGACGGCCGCGGTCGCGGAAAGTGACAACGAGAATCGCGGAATCCGACAAGATAGCAGCTAGAGAGCACTTCTGCTGACCAGAGCTATTATCGGGATGTTGCGAGGTTCTCTAGGCGATACTCCGCGATATCTGTTAGGGGAGGCCATTGTGGATGCCATTGCGTTTGAGCAGATGAGGCAGGGGCACGCTCTCATGGCTGCGTGCTGTGCCCTGTATCTTGCCTGGTGGGCCATCTTCTTCTGGCCCAAGGTGAGCGGTGGCTCTGCACACGGAGCGTTGAGGACCATCGGCATCGTGGCCATTCTCGGCGCGGTGGCGTGCGGCGTCTTTGGGGCCGCGCGCATCTGCGGAGGAGCGGCCGAGCTTGCGCCCACGAGGGTTGTGGTTGGGTGCCTGGTTGGTGCCGTTGTTCTCTACCTGGTGCTTCTCGGCATCACGCAGCGCATGTTCCAGCGTCAGCCCACCACCGAGCTGGTGCTCTTTGTGGCGTGGCTTGGCATGGAAGCCTGCTGCGCGCTGGCGCTTGGGGGCGCGGGTCAGACCGGCGTGGCGGCGCTGGTAGCGGTGCTTGCCGTGGTGGGGTTTGTCGTGAGCCTGGTGTGCTACGTGCTCTACTACAGGCTCGAGCCGCTGCCGTCGTTTGTCGACGGGTGCGTGCCGCTGGCGCTTATCGGTGTCGTGAGCGTTGTGATTGCGTGCTGTCTGCCCGCCGGGGCATAGGCTCTTTTGGGTCCCGCTGAATCTTTGGCAGGGCTTCCCGCTGCGTCCGAAGCGCCGGCAGGCCGGAGCTCGCGCTACACTAGCTCCAGGCGGTGCTCGCGCACGGAGCCGGCAGTGACGGGCGTCTCGTCCCCGCACGCGCGCAGCTCGGCGGCAAACCGCACGGCAAGTTCAATGCCAGCCTGGTCATCGGCCTGGTTCACCACAATGTTATCTGCGTGTACCACGCCAGCTGCGTGCTCGTTGGCCACGAAGCGCGCGTACAGCTCGGGCGTGCACTCGTCGCTCGCGGAGCAGCCCACGGCCGCACACATGAGCTCCGGTCGATGAACAACCTCACCCACGCGCCCGCCAAAGCCAGACGCGCCCACCACTTGGATGGTCTGGCTGCTCTCAGCCGGAACCACGGGCTCGTGCGCGGCGTGCGCCTTGTGGGGCAACCTGCGTGCACCATCGGCCTCCACCAGCACGCGGTCGGCAAGTACGGAGAGCGTGCCAAAGCCAAGCGATGGCGCGCACAGCTTTCCGGCATCGCCCTCTGCACCGGGCGCACGGGTCCCCACGCAGACCACGCGGGTGTACCAGAGCGCTTGTTCCACGTCGAGCTCCGTGGGATCAAGCAGGAGCGGGCAGCCCTCAGGTGCCAGCATATGCGTAGACGTGGCTATGACCACGGTACATCCCAGCTCGCGTGCCAGCTCGTTAACGAGGGTGGATTTGCCCCCGCTCCCAACCACTGATAGAACGCCGCTATCCGTTCGCAGCAAATCAGCAAGATTCATGAGGAACCCTTACAAAAAGTCATATGCTCTACTAGAGCCGAAAGGAATGAGACAAAGGGAGTTTCCCTTTGTCTCATAGAGGGAGTTTCCCTTGTCCAATAGCATACCGGATGGGACAAAGGGAAACTCCCTTTGCTACTTCCTTTCGGCTCGACGTTATACACTCATGTGGTTAACGCCCGACGACGCCCCGGCACCAGTCGCGGCGCTCCGCCGGCAAACAGATTGGAGTCACCATGAAGATCGACGCACGCAACCTCACCTGCCCCAAGCCCGTCGTGCTCACGCTGGAGGCTCTGCCCAAGCTCGCTGCTGGCGAGTCCCTCGAGGTCGTTGTCAATGATTCCGTTGCCCTTGGCAACCTCACGCGCCTGGCGGCCGAGAAGAACTGCGACCTTACCACCACCGCGTCCGGCGACGAAACCACCCTCACGCTGACCCCGCGCGGCGAGGTGAGCGCTTCCGAGAACGCCGCCTCTGAGGCTCAGGCCTTCTGCGACCTGCCCGCTACCGGCGCCTCCGTCATTGCCGTGGACACCGACACCATGGGTCGCGGTGACGAGAAGCTCGGCCACATCCTCATGAAGGGGCTCATCTACGCCCTGGCGCACGGCGAGTCCGTCCCCAAGAAGATGATCTTCTTCAACGGCGGCGCGCACCTAACCTGCGAGGGCTCGGAGTCGCTCGAGGACATCAAGGAGCTCGAGAGCCGCGGGACGCAGATCCTCACCTGCGGCACCTGCCTGGACTTCTACGGCATCCGCGAGAAGCTTGCGGTGGGCGGCGTGACCAACCTGTACGAGATCGCCAAGGTCATGGCGGGCGAGCCGGGCGTCACTACGCTGTAGCGACAAGGCCTGCGCCATGATCTACCTCAACTGTGCCGCCACGTCGCACCAGCGTCCCGAGTGCGTGGTCGACGCCGTCGCGGACGCCATGCGAACCTTTGGCTCGTGCGGCCGCGGCGCCCACGAGTCCGAGCTTGCTGCGGCCCGCTCCATCGCCCTCGCGCGGGAGCGGGTCTCGGCGCTTCTCGGCTTTGGCCACCCCGAGCGGCTGGTCTTTGCCGCCAACGCCACCGAGGCGCTCAACCTGGCCATCCTGGGCACGGTGCCCGACGGTGGCCGCGTGGTGGCCACGGACTGGGACCACAACTCCATTCTGCGGCCGCTCTACCGCCTGCGGGACGAGAGGGGCGCGACGCTCAGCTTCGCGGCGGCAGACCGCCGCGGCGTACTGGACACAGACGCCTTGGTAAACGCCATCGTGCCTGGTACGAGCCTCGTGTGCCTCACGCATGCCTCGAACCTCACGGGCAACGTCCTCTCACGCGAGGAGCTGGCGCGCGTGGTCAAGGCGGCGCATGGCGTGGGGGCGCCGGTGCTTCTCGACTGCGCGCAGACGGCGGGTGCTCGCCCCATCTGCATGGACGAGCTGGGCATTGACCTCGTGGCCTTCACGGGGCACAAGGCCCTCATGGGGCCGCAGGGCACGGGTGGCCTAGCCGTGGCGTCAGGCGTGGACGTTCACCCGGTGCTGCGCGGCGGCACGGGCGTGCTCTCCTTCGAGGAGGGCCAGCCCGCGGGCTACCCCGAGCACCTGGAGGCAGGCACGCTCAACGGCCATGGCATCGCGGGCCTCTCGGCTGCGGCGGCATGGATCGCCGAGAAGGGCCTCGACACCATCCACGCGCACGACCTCGTGCTCGTGAGGCGTTTCGTGACCGGTGCGCGCCGTACGGGCGCCACAGTCTACGGCGACTTCCCGGCAACGGAGGAGGCGCTTCTCGCCCCCGGCTTTGACCACGCGCCGGTTGTGAGCGTGAACCTGCCGGGCTGGGACTCCTCCGAGGTTGCGGACGCCCTCGGCCACGACTACGACATCGCCGTGCGTGCGGGCGGCCATTGCGCGCCGCGCATGCATCGGGCGCTGGGTACGCAGGATACGGGCGTCGTGCGCTTCTCGTTTGGGTGCTTTACCACTGAGAAGGACGTGGATGCGGCGCTTACCGCCCTGGCCGAGCTGGCCGCAGAGGGGGAGGGCGACGACGATGCCACGTCATAGGCGCGAGCCACGCGTTGTGGCGTCGTTTGACTCGACGCACGAGGCGCTGGCCTGCGAGGCTGCCTGCAAGGAGGCGGGCGTCGCGGGAAGGATTATCCCAACGCCCGTGAGCATTCGCGCGGACTGCGGGCTTGCCTGGTCCATGCCGCCGGAGGCGCGCGGTGACTTCGAGCGGCTCGCAAAGGGCCGCTTTGCCTGCGCCGGATTGTACGAGCTGGAACTCTAGGGGCGTCTGTTCCTAGTTGGACTGAGGGGGAGACATGCTGGTTGTTGTGAGAGGGGCGGGAGATATTGCCTCGGGCATTGCCGTGAGGCTCCACCGCTCGGGGGCGTCCATCGTGATGCTGGACGTGGCGGTGCCAACCTCGGTGCGCCGCACCGTGTGCTTCTCGGAGGCCGTGCGTCTTGGCGAGGCCGAGGTCGAGGGCATCCGCGCGGTGCGCTGCGAGAGCGCGTCCGAGGCGGCCAAGGTCGCGGCCACAGGTACCATTGCCGTGCTGGTGGACCCCAAGGGGGAGAGCATCCCCAAACTTGCGCCCGAGGCCGTTATCGACGCCATTCTCGCCAAGGAGAACCTGGGGACCACCAAGGACATGGCGCCCGTGGTGATTGGCGTGGGGCCTGGCTTCCACACGGGCGAGAGCTCCAACGCGGACTGCCATGCCGCCATCGAGACCAAGCGCGGCCACTACCTGGGGCGCGTTATCTACGACGGCTCGCCCATCCCCAACACCGGCGTGCCGGGAAACATTGGTGGCTACACCACCGAACGCGTGCTGCGCGCGCCGGCAGACGGCCCCTTCGAGCCCATCGCAAAGATTGGCGACCAGGTCAAGAAGGGCGACCTCGTGGCCAAGGTCTCTGGCGAGCCCCTCTACGCAACCATCGACGGCGTGCTTCGCGGCCTTCTCCAGGAGGGCTGCCCCGTCACCAAGGGCATGAAGTCCGGAGACATCGACCCGCGCTGCAAGGTGGGGCACTGCTTTAGCGTCTCTGACAAGGCACGCGCCGTGGGCGGTGGCGTCCTTGAGGCGCTGCTGCACTTCTCGCACAGACTGGAGGGATAGCAATGGCCGAGAACAACGTGACATCCGCTGGCGGCAACGACGTCAAGCTCACCAAGCTCGCCGAGTGTGCCGGCTGCGGCGCCAAGGTGGGTGCGGGCGAGCTTGCCAAGCTCCTCAAGGACATCAAGGTCCAGCGCGACCCCAACCTCCTGGTTGGCTTTGACAAGTCTGACGATGCGGCGGTCTACCGCGTGACCGACGACGTGGCCATTGTGGAGACGGTCGACTTCTTCCCGCCCATCGCCGACGACCCCTACACCTATGGTGCCATTGCCGCCACCAACGCGCTCTCGGACGTCTATGCCATGGGCGGCGAGCCCAAGGTGGCGCTCAACGTGATGGCCGTGCCCGAGGACATGCCCTCCGACGTTGTCCATGAGATCCTGCGGGGCGGCTACGAGAAGGTCTACGAGGCCGGCGCCTCCATCGTGGGTGGGCACAGCATTTACGACGAGGAGCCCAAGTACGGCCTGGCAGTCACGGGCTTTGTGGACCCGCACCGCATGCTCACCAACTCGGGTGCGCGCCCAGGTGACGTCCTTGTGCTCACCAAGGCGCTCGGCGTGGGAGTCATTACCACTGCCGAGAAGGGCGGCCTGGCAGACCCCGTGGACGTTGCGGCTGCGGAGCGCCAGATGATGTGCCTCAACCGCTGGGCTCGTGACGTGATCGTGCGTCACGACGTCCACGCGACTACCGATGTGACGGGCTTTGGCCTCATGGGCCATTCGCTGGAGATGGCACAGGGCGCAGGCGTTCGTGCGGTGATCGACGCCGGTGCGCCGGCGCTTCTCGCCCACGCGCGCGACTGGGCGCGTCTGGGCATTCTGCCTGCGGGAATGTATCGCAACCGCCACTTTGCCGAGGCGTCTGTGGACGCAACGGGCGTGCCGCAGGACCTTGCCGACCTCCTCTTCTGCCCGGAGACCTCGGGCGGGCTCCTCGTGGCGGTTGCGGCGGACGATGCGGACTCGCTGCTGGCCGACCTCCTCGCCGACGGGCGCGTTCCGGACGCGCGCGTGGTGGGCCGCGTGGAGGCCTATGACGGCGGCCCGCGCATCCGCTTGGGCTTTGCCGGGTAGAAGCGTCTTGACACATCCAACGCCAACCAAACGAATGGCAGGTAGAACCCTATGACAGACTCGCACGAGACCCTGCGTGACATCGCGTTTGTAGGACGCCTTCTAAGGGAGGCCGAGGAGGGCCGGGCCTTTGCCCTCGCAAGCATCCTTGCCACACGCGGTTCCATGCCACGTGGCGCGAGCGCGCGCATGGCGCTTCTCGCCGATGGAACCTGGCTGGGCACTATTGGCGGCGGCCGCATAGAGCAGCAGATGCAGGAGAGGTGCCAGCACGTGCTGGCAGGCGAGGAGCCCAACCAGCTGGAGTGGATGACGCACGCCAAGACGGGTATGGCTTGCGGCGGCGACGCCCTGGTGGGCGTTAAGCTGTGGAAGCCTGCGTTTGCCAAGAGCGTGCTGGGTGACCTGCTGGAGCACCTGCGTTCCGACAAGCCTTTCGTGATCACCGAGCACTGGGCGGACCTCTCGGACGTGACCCTTGAGCTTGCCAACCTCGACGAGCTGCCTCAAGGTGATCCCCGCTCTACCACGGAGACAACCCTCTGGGACGAGGAGAGCAAGATCTACGCTGAGCCGGCCGGCCCCGACCCCATTGCCTACATCTTTGGCGGCGGACACGTTGGCCGCGCCCTCACACCGGTGCTTGCTAGCGTGGGCTTTAGGGTGGTGGTCTTCGACGACCGCGAGGGCGTTGCGGTCTCTGGAGACTTCCCGGCGGCGGAGCGCGTGGTGCTCGGCGACTTCACGAAGCTCGATGAGAAGGTGCAGGTGACGTCGCGCGACTACGTGGTGGTGACCACGCACGGGCACGCATGGGACATCGACGTGCTCGAGCAGGTTGCGCGCGTGCACCCCGCCTATGTGGGCTGCATTGGCAGTAGGGGTAAGGCGGCCTTTGCGCGCAAGACCCTGAAGGAGCGCGGGGTCGACCCCACCTGGGTCGACGAGGGCATTCACCTGCCCATTGGCGACCCCATCCTTGCGGTGACGCCCCCCGAGATCGCCATCTCGATTGCGGCGGAGATGATTCGCTGCCGTGCGGAGCTGCGCCCCGCTTCCGAGCGCCCGCACCAGCACTAGTAAGACAAAGGGAAACTCCCTTTGTCTCATTGGCCCCAAAGCCCTTCTCGGCTTTGGGGCCTTTTGCTGTCCGATGGTACTTAGACCAGTTTGGTGCCGAGCGCCTCGACCTGTTTGCGCAGGGCCGGGGTTGGTTTGTCGGTGATGAAGGCGTCAAAGTCCTCCATCCGCGCGTAGACGTAGTTGCCATCGGTGCTGAGCTTGCGCGCGTCTGCCACGAGGTAGCTGTGGCTCGCGTTGGTGACGACGCGCTTCTTGAGCAGGCCGTCATCCACGTCGAATGTGGTGACTGCATCGTTTTCTAGGTCAACGCTCAGTGCGCCAATGAAGGCCTTGTCAAACCTGATGGGCTCGACCATGGCGAGGGCCGTGGCTCCCAAAAAGCCGTCGAACTCCAGGTTTACGTTGCCGCCCGTGCAGATGGCGGTAACCATGGGGTTTCGCGCCAGGATGCGCAGCACGTCGATCATGTTCGAGACAACCGTGAGCCTCTTGTTCCCGGTGGCGATGAGCTCTGCCAAGGCAATGTTCGTGGTAGAGATATCCAGGAACACGAGGTCGCCGCTTGAGATGTATTCGTATGCCTTCTCGGCAATGATTTTCTTCTCGGCCACATGGGTGTTGAGGCGCTTGCTAACGTCTCGCTCCGGCGCGATGGTGGTGCCAATCGCGCCACCGTAGACGCGCTTGAGCAGCCCCTCGCTGTCAAGCAGCTTGAGGTCCTTCCTGATGCAGTCCTCGGTCACGTCAAAGCGCTGCGCAAGGCTCGTGACCGTCACGCGGCCTTCTGCCTTGACGAGGGCGGCTATGGCATCTTGTCGTTCCTTGGCAAACATGGGTACTCCCGTGGCGTGTATCTGGTTGGCAAGTATTCACTTAATGATACGAAATAAGACAAAACCGGAAAAAGACTCTAGCCGTTTGACGACGGCCAAGTTGTATTCGACCACGCAGGTTTGAGAATTCCGATTGAATACGACAAATAAATAATAATATCTTGTAGAACAATACTAAACAAGATACAATCGTCGCAGGCGGAGGGGGAGGTGCCCCGGCTTACGGGTGCAATACAAGGAGGTCGCGATGCTCACCACCAGGACGCAGCACATAAAGGACAGCCTGTTTGCCCAGCCAAGGCAGATCTCCATGGAACGGGCGACGCTCTTCATGGAGAGCTACAAGGCAACCGAGGGAGAACCGCCCATCATTCGCAGGGCTAAGGCATTTCGCCACGTGCTCGAGAATCATCAGATTGTGATAGACGAGTGGGACCTGCTTGTGGGCAACAGAAGCGCTACTCCCAGGGCTGGTGTGGTTTCTCCCGAGATGAGCCCCTATTGGATTCTTGATGAGCTCGACGCCTTCCCCACGCGTCCACAGGACACCTTTGAGATTAGCGAGGAGGACAAGGCGTTCTTTCGCAACGTCCTCTATCCCTTCTGGCAGGGCCAGACGCTCAATGACTGGTATACCGCCCATCGAGGGGATGACGTGACAGCAGCCGAGAAGGACAAGGTGTTCGCCGTCGCTCAAACAGACAAGGGACAAGGACATATCATCTGCGACTTTGCAGAGGTGCTCACCCGTGGTATCGGCGCGCTCCAGCAGCAAAGCAGGGACTTTCTCGCGAAAGACCCCACTAACAACTTCTACCAAGCCTCGTGCATTTGCATGGATGCGCTGTCTGCCTACGTTTCCCGCTACGAGCGCATCGTGCGCTCTGCTGAGGAGGGGGAGGCGCCGGCAGATGCTTACGCCACCATTGCGCTGCCCCATACCCCCAAGCGTACAGCCGAGCTGCAGCGTCTGGCCGACATACTTGCGCACATCGCCACCGAGCCCGCGCGCGACCTCTACGATGCGCTTCAGCTTGTGTGGATCGTCTCCATCGCCCTGCAGCACGAGTCAAACGCTAGCTCGCTCTCGCTCGGACGCGTGGATCAGTACCTGCTGCCGTACTACCGTGCCAGCAAGCGCGCGGGCGCCTCTGACGAGAAGATCAGGGAGCTTCTCCAGTGCTTCTATCTCAAGTGCAACACCATCGTGGCAGTGCGCTCCACCGAGTCTGCCCGCTTCTTTGCAGGCTTTCCCATTGGCTATAACCTTGTGGTCGGTGGCGTTGACGCAAGCGGCAACGACGCCTCCAACGAGCTCTCGCTGCTCCTTCTCGATCTTCAGCGCGACACCCGCCTTCCTCAGCCTAACCTGTCGCTGCGCATCCACAAGGGAACTCCGGACAAGCTTCTGCACAAGGCAGCTGAGATAATCCGCCTGGGTGATGGCATGCCGCAGTGCTTCAACGACGAGGTGAATATCCCCGCCTTCGAGAACCGCGGGGTGTCTATCGAGGATTCACGAGACTACGGCGTGGTTGGCTGCGTTGAGCTCTCGATTCCTGGCAGGATGTACGGACTGCACGACATTTCGATGTTCAACATGCTCAAGTGTCTCGAAATTACCATGCACGCCCACAGAGAGGGCTTTGCCTCGTTTGACGAGCTGGTTCATGCCACCGAGGACACCATTCGCCACTACGTGGGCCTCATGGTCGAAGGCTGCAACACCTGCGACCTCGCTCACCGGGAGACCTCGCCCACGCCGTTCCTCTCGACGCTCGTGCACGACTCGCTCGAGAAGGGCGAAGACATCACCGCCGGTGGGGCACGGTACAACCCCTCGGGCGTGCAGGGTGTTGGCACGGCCAACCTCGCGGACTCCCTCTACGTGATCAAGAAGGCAGTCTTCGAGGACAAGACCATAACCTACCAGGATCTTCTTACTGTTCTCGACCGCAACTGGACTGGCGAGGGCGACGAGGTCCTGCGGCAGCGCTTTGTCAACCGCTACCCCAAATACGGCAACGACGTCGACGACGTGGACCTTCTCGGCAGGCGCTTCCTCGAGTTCTACGGCCACTGTGTGGAGACCTACGAGAACCCCCGTGGTGGCAAGTTCCAGCCCGGATCCTACACCGTGAGCGCGCACGTTCCCCTGGGCGCGGTTGTGGGTGCGACGCCAGACGGTAGGCGTGCCGGCGAACAGCTTGCGGACGGCGGTCTTTCTCCCATGGTTGGCAGGGACCAGCATGGTCCAACCGCAAGCCTGCTCTCCGTCTCAAAGCTCGACAACTTCCTCAACTCAAACGGATCGCTGCTCAACGTTAAGTTCTCGCCATCGACGCTGGCTGGCGAGGACGGCCTCCAGAAGCTCATGGCGTACCTGCGCAGCTTCTCAAAGCTGGGGATTCAGCACATCCAGTTCAACGTGGTAGATAGAAAGACGTTGCTTGATGCGCAAGCCCATCCCGAGAAGCACAAGAACCTCGTGGTGCGCGTCGCCGGGTATTCGGCGCTCTTTGTGGAGCTCTCTAAGGCGATTCAGGATGACATTATCAACCGCACCGAGCACGTGCTGTAGGCAGGCGAGAAGAGCGTGACCACCGCAACCATAACTAACGTCCAGCGCTTCTCCCTGCACGACGGGGGCGGGATTCGCACGGTCGTCTTTGTGAAGGGCTGCCCCTTCCGTTGTCCCTGGTGCTGTAACCCCGAGAACCTCTCGCCCAAGCCCCAGGAGGTCTGGCACAGGAGCCTGTGTATCAGGTGCTCCATGAGGGCGGGAGAGTTCTCGGCCGAGGCGTGCTCCAAGAGCGCCGCCGAGTGCCCCACGGGTGCCAAGGAGCTTCTGGGAATCGAGCGCTGTGCAGAGGAACTTGCGGAGGAGTGCCTGCGTGACTCAGTCTTTTATGAGGAGTCCGACGGTGGGGTGACGCTCTCGGGCGGGGAGTGCCTCTCGTGCCAGGGGTTTGCCGAGGAGTTTCTCCAGTACTGCAAGGAGCGTGGCATGCGCACGGCAATCGAGACCACACTTGCCGTTCCCCTTGCGGATGCAGAGAAGCACGTTGCCTGCTGCGACCTCTTTCTTGTCGACTTCAAGATTGCCGACAGGGAGCGGAGCATGGAGACTACGGGCATAGATCCTGACGTGCGCGACAAGAACCTCCGAAGGATTATTGGCCTTGGTGCCAGGGTGGTTGGACGTATGCCGATAATTCCCGGCTTCACCGACAGCCGTGGCAACGTCTCCCAGAATGTGGCGCGCCTGGTTGAGCTTGGCATAACGCGCGTCGACGTGCTTCCGTTCCACCAGCTAGGGAAGGGCAAGTACGATGCAGCGGGAATGGATTACGCTCTCAAGGACATGCGACAGCTGTCCGTAGACGATATCGAATGGGTTATCCATCTCTGCGAGTCTGCAGGGCTTCACGCAATGGCAAACGGGGGGTGAGCCTTTCCGCGCAGGCTTCACGCATAGCAAATACCGGGCACATGATGGAATCGACTACAGAAGGATGATGAACAATGGAACTTTTTCTCGACACCGCTGACGCACAGGCGGTCAAGGAGCTGAGCGAGACGCTGACCATCGCCGGCGTCACGACCAACCCCACGATCATCACGCGCTCGGGCAAGACCCTCGAGCGGGTCATCGACGAGATGTGCAAGACCCTTGCTCCTAGCCAGAAGAGCTTCTTCCAGGTTATTGCAACAGACTTCGACGGCATCCTCGAGGAGACTCGCAGGATCTGCGCGCTGCGCGAGAACGCCTATGCGAAGATTCCCGTCACGCCGGTTGGCCTCAAGGCAATCAAGGCCGCGAAGGCCGAGGGTCTGAATGTTCTGGCAACCGCCATTTACAGTGCTGACCAGGCATTTCTTGCGGCGATGAACGGCGCGGATTACCTTGCGCCCTACGTCAACCGCATGTGCAACTACGGCGACGGTGTGGGTCAGGTAGCTGACCTGGTGAACATGCTCGCCACCAACGGCCTGCCGTCCAAGATTTGCGCTGCGTCCTTCAAGAACACCGAGCAGGTGCACGACGTGATCTGCGTGGGCGCCCAGTCTGTGACGGTTGCCCCTGACATCGTTTGGACGATGGTCAAGCACCCCGGTACCGGCATTGCGGTGGATGAGTTCAACGCTGCATGGGAGAACTCCTTTGGCCGCAGGATCATGTTTGGGGAGTAGCTGGGTCGAGTTGGTAACGCTATAGGTGCGCTTCTGCCTGATTGAATCCCCCGCTCGTATCGTTGGTGATGTACAAGCGGGGGATCATAGCTTCTAAAAGCAAGGAGCAACCATGCGCATACGTCTGGCAGCATCGGAAGATCTCGACGACGCCATTGAGGTCTACAAGAGCGCACGTGCGTTCATGCGAGAGGCCGGCAACCCCAACCAGTGGGGAAACTCCTTCCCGCCGCGCGGGCTGGTGGAGCAGGACATCGCCACGGGCGCTCTGCGCGTCTGCGTGGGCGAGAACGGCGACGTCCTTGGCTGCTTCGCGTTTCTCCCTGGTCCGGAGCCCGACTACGCGCGCATCTACGAGGGTTCCTGGCCAAACGACGAGCCCTATGACGTGGTGCATCGCTTCGCGGTCCTCCGTCAGGGCCAAGGCGTCGGCGGCACGATGCTCGACTGGGCGTTGGAGCACGGGCGCAACCTTCGCGCGGACACCCATCGCGACAACAAGCCTATGCAGGGGCTCCTCGCCAGCAGGGGTTTCTCGTACTGCGGCGTCATCAAGCTGGGCCGCAACGGCGACGAGCGCCTGGCCTACGCATGCTGCGACCCCAAGGCACGGGAGGTCCCAGAGCGATGAGGCACGAGTCGGTTATCCAATCCGGGCACCTCTCATCAATCGTCGAGTTTCGCGAGAGGCTGTCCTGCGGTACCCGCCACGTCGTCGACGCCATCGTGATGGCTGGGCTCCTTGTGGTCGCGACGGCTGTGGGCATGGGGTTTGATTCCCTCGGGATGGGTGCTGCGTCAATCGTTGTGGTCTACGTGCTCTCCGTACAGCTAGTTGCGCTCTTCACAAACAGCCGCCTCCTCAGCGTGATTTCTACTGCCGTCTCGGTACTCGCGTTTAATTACTTCTTCACGTCACCGCGACTCTCCTTTGCGGCATGGGGCAGCCAGTATCCCGGAGAGTTCATCGTCATGTGCATAGTCGCGTTCGTCTCGAGCGAGCTTTCCGTAGAGCTGCGTCAGCGGATTCGAGGAGAGCAGGAGACCTCAAGGCTCCTGAGAGTGCTCCTCGAGACCGATCACATGCTCCAGGGGCTCGAGGGCCCCACGGAGGTTCTCGAGGCGACAGGAGCCCAGCTCGCTAAGCTCCTCGACCGGGATGTGGTCTGGTATGAGTCAACGGGCGAGAAGGTCGAGCCTCGACGGAGCTTCACTCCTGCTGGGGAGAGCCCGGCCTGGGGTCTTGATGTGCTAACCGAACCGTCGGTCGCGATGTGCGCCTTCGAAAATGGCGAGCCGGCGGGAGAAGGCACGCCCCGCTTCTCCTCTGCCTCCGGACTCTACTTGCCCGTAGGGGACAAGCGACCGCCTGAGGGCGTCATGGGCATCCTCATGGGCGACCGGCCCCTCGAACCCAACGAGAGAAGTGTCGCCTCGGCCGTCATTGGTGAGGCGACACTCGCACTGGGTCGTATTCGAGCGCTTAGGGAACGCGAGGAGGCGCAAATGAGCGCGGAGAAGGAACGGCTCCGTGCCAATCTCCTCCGCTCCATTTCGCATGACCTGAGGACGCCTCTGACCTCGATCATCGGTAGCGCCGACATTCTTCTCGACAGGGATGGGTCTCTCGATGTCACTGAGTCCCGTCGTCTCCTCGAGGGCGTGCGGTCTGATGCAGCCTGGCTCAGTGAAACCGTGGAGAACCTCCTGGCGATAACCCGCCTAGAGAATGGGGGGATGCGTCTTAATACCAGCCTCGAGCTCATGGATGACGTAATCGAGGAAGCACTTCGCCACGTGGACAGGCGCGTCTCGGAGCATTCGCTCGTCGTTGAGCCTTCGGATGGCGACTGCCTGGTAGACGTGGATGCGCGTCTCATGGTGCAGGTGATAGTAAATCTGGTGAACAATGCGGTAAAGTACACGCCAACTGGCTCGCACATCACGATTGCCCTGCGGAGAGACGGCAGCTGGGTGAAGACCAGCGTATCGGACGATGGTCCGGGGATACCACCTGGGGATCGTGATGGGGTCTTCGATACCTTCTATACTGTGGGCCATGGTCTCGCCGATGGTCGTAGGAGCTTCGGCCTTGGACTTTCGCTTTGCAAGTCTATAGTTGAGGCTCATGGTGGCTCGATTCGCCTTGATTCCGCTAGGCCGCATGGGTGCGTGTTCACCTTTACGCTTCCCGCGCGGGACCTGTCTGGAGGGGAATGCCGGTGACAACTGTCAATGGCCAGCCCAGAATACTCGTAGTCGAGGACGACGCAGCAGTGCGCAACCTCATCGTGACCGCTCTGGACTCATATGGTTACGCGCGCGTCGTCGCCGTCACCGGTCGCGAGGCAATAGCGCGGGCAGCAACGGACAACCCAGATCTGGTTCTCCTTGACCTTGGACTTCCCGACATCGATGGCGTGGAGGTCGTGCGCTCAATACGCGGGTGGTCGCAGATGCCCATCATCGTCGTGAGCGCCAGAGCGGAAGATGCCGACAAGATTGACGCCCTGGACGCCGGTGCCGACGACTATGTGACAAAGCCCTTCTCGGTGGGGGAGCTTCTCGCCCGTATTCGCAGCGCTCTGCGTCGGCTGAGCTATGCCGGGGCAGCCGCTGCTGAGGCCACCCCCAGCCCGTCTGTCTTCGAGGACGGCGACCTTCGCATCGACTACGACGCGGGAATCGTGACGCTGGCTGGCAATGAGGTGCATCTCACCCCCATCGAGTACAAGCTCCTCTGCCTCCTATCGCACAACGTCGGGAAGGTCCTCACCCACGACTACATCCTCCACGAGGTGTGGGGAGATGGCCAAGGGAGCGACCTTGCCTCGCTTCGGGTGTACATGGGGTCTCTCCGCAAGAAGATCGAGGCCGACACCGCCCATCCTCGCTACATCCAGACGCATGTTGGCGTTGGCTACCGCATGGTTGGCATGGGCCAGGGTGAGGGCGCCACGCGCGACGTCTAGCCCAAAGAGGCTTGGGATGGGTAATAACGCTTCCGGGCTGGCTCTCACGCAATAAGGAATAATAAAATAGATCACATATACTATTAACTGCGGCTTTAATGGCATCTTTATCGTTGACTCATTAGTTTTTTATGTTGCAGGTATGCTGAATTTGGCCGCGCTCTCAAACTTGGTGTCGGGATGTGCCGCCATGGATAGGCTTTCCTTTGCGTCGGCGTCATCGTCGATGCCATGCACTCCGCCCATGTCGGGACGGCGTGCACCTAGTTGAAAGGAGGGCCTTCGTGGAAGCTCCCAAGCAGGTTTCGTCCTCTCCAATCGAGGAGATAGCGAAGCTCACGCCTGACAAGGTCTTCTCTGCGATGGGAACGGCTTCGGCTGGTCTCGCGTCCAACGAGGCGGCAAGCCGCCAAGCCAAGTACGGGAAGAACACCATTCAGGCAACCAGGAAGAAGTCCCAGGTTGTCGTCTTTCTCTCAAACTTCACGCACCTTATGGCCATACTGCTCTGGGTCGCCGGCATCATTGCCTTCATTGCCGGTATGCCCGAGCTTGGTGTGGCAGTTTGGTTGGTGAATGTCATCAACGGGTGCTTCAGCTACTGGCAGGAGCACCAGGCAGACAAGGCGACCGAAGCGCTCAAGAAGATGCTTCCTTCGTTCGTGAACGTCATTCGCGACGGTCACGAGCAGAAGATCCTTGCGGAGGACCTCGTCCCTGGTGACGTGATGCTCCTCGAGGAGGGCGACAAGATCTCTGCAGACGGCCGCGTTGTTCGCGCGAGCGACCTACAGGTAGACCAGTCGACGCTCACGGGCGAGTCCAACCCCGTGCGCAAGACCTCCGATGCGGTGCTCGACGAGGACCTTACGACATCCGAGACCCCCAACCTCGTGTTTGAGGGGACCTCCGTCTCTGAGGGCAATGGTCGCGTGGTCGTTACGCAGATCGGCATGTCGACCGAGTTTGGTAAGATCGCGAGCCTTACCCAGAACATGGGTGAGAAGCAGAGCCCCCTCCAAAAGCAGCTCGATCACCTCACCAAGCAGATCACCGTATTTGCGCTGTGCATGGGCATCGTCTTTCTCGTGCTTGACGTGGCGTTCGTTCACAACAGCATCGCTGCGTCCTTCATCTTTGCGCTTGGGATGGTGGTTGCCTTCATACCCGAGGGCCTGCTCCCTACGGTCACGCTTTCGCTTGCAATGGCCGTCCAACGCATGAGCAAGCGCAACGCCCTCGTCAAGTCGCTGTCCTCGGTCGAGGCCCTGGGCTCGACGAGCGTCATTTGCACCGACAAGACGGGCACGCTCACCCAGAACGAGATGACCGTAAACCACCTGTGGACTCCATCTCGCGAGTACGAGGTCACGGGGGTCGGCTACGCACCCAAGGGCGAGGTCCGCGCGGACGGGCGCAGCTTCTCTGCTTCAGACGACGATGACCTTCGCCTGCTTCTCGTTGGCGGCGCGTTGTGCTCGAACGCTCGTCTGCTTGCCCCCGAGAAGGAGGGCGGCCGTTATACGGTGCTTGGGGACCCAACCGAGGCGTGCCTGCTTGTCTCGGCCCAGAAGGCCGGCGTTGACCTCGCGGAGGTGGAACGCCACATTCCCCGCGTGCGCGAGCTTCCCTTCGAGAGCCGTCGCAAGCGCATGTCCACTATTCACCAGCTTGAGCGTCCCCTCGACGGGGCTACCCGCGTGGCGTTCGTGAAGGGCGCCCCCAACGAGGTGGTGCGTCTTTCGACGAAGGTTCGCGTGAACGGCGAGGTCATGGAGATGACCGACTCCCTGCGCGAGAAGATCATGCACGCCAACGACGGGTATGCGGAGGACGGCCTGCGCGTGCTTGCGGTTGCCTATCGACCGATTCATCGTGACGAGAAGGGCGTCCCCACCTCTGTGAGCGAGTACACCCCCGACGTCATCGAGCATGACCTGACCTTCGTTGGCCTCGAGGTAATGCAGGATCCCCCGCGTCCCGAGGTTGCCGCTGCAGTCGCTGAATGTCGTCGCGCTGGCATCCGCGTCATCATGATTACTGGCGACTACGGTCTGACTGCAGTCTCCATCGCCAGGAAGGTCGGCATCGTGAAGAGCGCTCACCCCAAGGTGTTCTCCGGCCCTGAGCTCGAGAAGACCTCGGACGAAGAGCTGCGCAAGGCCCTCGAGGGCGAGGTTGTCTTCTCTCGCATGGCTCCTGAGCAGAAGCTCCGCGTTGTTGAGAACCTCCAGGCAATGGGCGAGGTCGTCGCAGTGACGGGTGACGGCGTCAACGATTCCCCCGCGCTCAAGAAGGCCGATATCGGCGTTGCCATGGGTGTTACAGGTACTGACGTCGCCAAGGAAGCTGCCGACATGATTCTCACGGACGACAACTTCGCCTCCATCGTGAGCGCGGTCGAGGAGGGCAGGGCCGTCTACGCGAACATCAGGAAGTTCATGCTCTACATCCTCAACTCCAACGTGCCCGAGGCTGTCCCCTCCGCTGTCTACCTGTTCTCTGGCGGCGCCGTGCCGCTCCCTCTCACCACGATGCAGATTCTCACCATCGACCTGGGTACCGACATGTTCCCTGCCCTCGGCCTGGGCTCCGAGCCCCCGGAGAAGGACGTCATGAACCGTCCTCCGCGAGACCCCTCCGAGCCCCTGCTTACGGGGAAGGTCATGCGCAAGGCGTTCCTGTGGTACGGCATTCTCGGCGCTCTCTCCTCGCTTGGTGCGTTCTTCTTTGCCCAGTGGGCGGCGGGCTGGCGTCCTGGTGCCACGATGTTCGGCGTTGGTGCGGACCTCGACCCCACGTACGTGAGGGCAACGACCATGGCGCTCGCGGCCATCGTGTTCTCGCAGATCGGCGAGGTCATGAACTGCCGCACGGAGCTTGCTTCTGTCTTCTCGGTGGGCCTGTTCTCGAACAAGCAGGTCAATAAGGGAATACTGTTCGAAGTGGCACTCATCGTGTTCATCACCTTGTTCCCGCCGATTCAGGACGTCTTCCACACCTGCCCGCTCAACGCATGGGACTACCTCTACCTCGTGCTTCTGCCCCCTGCGGTACTTGCGCTCGAAGAGGCGAGGAAGGCCATTGTCCGCAGGCAAGGCCACTATGATCGCAACGGCGTCCGCATGGACACCCAGAGTGAAAGGTAGGACGTCATGAACGTTATTATCGTTGGGCTCGGCCGCATGGGCATAGGGCTCGCGAGGAAGCTTGATCGCCAGGGGCACAACGTGTGCGCCATCGACCAGAACCCCGAGCGCCTCGAGGAGCTCGGCGAGGGATACACCGGCCGCAAGCTCGCAGGCGTCGGCTTCGACCGCGACGTCCTCGCGAAGGCCGGCATCGACCGCGCCGAGGCGGTCATTTCCTGCACCACCTCAGACGAGGCGAATATCGTGATTGCGCGCATCGCCCGCGACTCCTACAGGGTTCCGCGCGTCATTGCCCGAATGTACGACGTGACTAAGGCCGATACATATCGCCGATTGGGCATCCAAACCATCTCGACGACCGACTGGGGTGTGCGTAGGGCTTGCGAGCTTCTTACCTATCACCAGCAGGACTCGGTATTCGAAGTGGGCACGGGTGAGGTGCAGATCGTGCGTGCCGACGTGCCGTCCCTGCTTGAGAACATGCCAGTCAGAGAGATCACGGTAGTCGGTGAGATCAAGGTCATCGCGCTCTCCCACAACAACCAGACCTTCATTCCAACGTCTGGGACCCTTTTGGGCCACGGTGACGTGGTGTATGCGGCAGTGGCGAGCGGCTCCTTGGAGAAGTTTGCTTATATTCTGGGCAAGACAGAGTAGGGGGGATCTCTCATGCAGATCATCATTGTGGGCGGTGGTAAGACGGGGGCCTACCTTGCGCCCATCCTCAAGGACGACGGTTCCTCTGTCACCGTCATTGAGAGCAGAAAGGCGGCTGTCCAGAAGTTCCGTGCTGCCCTGCCCGACCTGGACATCATCTGCGGGAACGGGACGAGCCCCGAGATTCTCGAGAAGGCTGGCGTCCTTAATGCCGACGTGGTCATTGCCGCAACGGGAAGCGACGAGGTCAATCTTGTTGTCTCGACCCTCTCGAAGGTCGAGTACCAGGTCCCTCGCGTTGTTGCGCGCGTTAACAACCCCAAGAACGCGTGGATGTTCAACGAGTCCATGGGTGTCGATGTGGGCATCAACCAGGCAGACCTCCTTGCGCGCTCCGTTCAGGAGGGGCTTGACATGGAGGACGTGTTCACGATCATGCGCCTGGGCAAGGACAACCACGCGCTCGTGCAGATCGAGATTCGCCCAGGTTCCAGCGCAGACGGCAAGCGCGTGAGCGAGCTGCAGCTTCCCGACGAGACTGTGATTATCGCAATCGACCGCGCCGGTGACGTCATCATCCCCAAGGGGGACACTGGTCTCTGCGAGGGCGACAACATCCTTGCCTTTGCGAGCGAGAAGGCTCGCGGCGTGCTTCGCCGCGCCTTCGCTTAGGTGGCTCCTGTCACCAAGACACCTTTTGCGGTTTGATGCCGTCCCGGATGCCGCGTTCAAGGTATCCGGGGCGGCTTGCTCTAAAAAGACTACGCTGCAAAGAGGCTGGATGGACATGCTGCGTTAAGGTCTGCACGTCTCTCGTATGATACTAGAGCCCAGTCATATGAGTTGGGAGATAACCGCCATGCGCGTGATCGAGCACCTGCCCCTTCAGACGGAGCGCCTCATGCTACGCCGTTATACGCTTGCAGATGCGCCCGCCATTTACCGCATCAACTCCAGCGAGGAGGTCACGCGGTACCTGCCCTTTGGGCCAATGATGTCCGAGGAGGACGCAATAAACCAGCTGGAGCGCTTCTTCCTGCCCGCATACGCGCAGGCAGATGCCGGCCAGACGGGGCCAGGCGGTCTGCCGCTTGACCTCAAGTTTGCCGCATGCCTCAAGGACACCAAAGAGCTTGTGGGAATGGTTTTTGTTGAGACGTCCGACGGCTCGTGCGAACTGGGCTACACGGTCGATCCCCGCTGGTGGGGGAGAAGCATTGCCACCAAGATGTGCCAGGCCGTGGTCGACCTGGCATGCACGCTGGGCCTTGGTCGCCTTACCGCTACGGTTGACGTGCGCAACACGGCGAGCGAGCGCGTACTTGCCCACGTAGGAATGAAACCTCGCCGTCCTGCCAAAGATACCTGGCAGGACGGCGAGAAGAGCGGATGCCGCTTGTGGGAGCTTGAGCTTGAGCCCTAGTGGTGGAACAGCCTCAGGCCCGTGAAGCACATGGCCATGCCGTAGCGGTCCGCGACCTCGATAACGTTGTCGTCGCGAATGGAGCCGCCGGGCTCTGCCACGTAGGTCACACCGGAGCGGTGCGCGCGCTCGATGTTGTCACCAAAGGGGAAGAAGGCGTCGGAGCCCAGTGTCACGCCGGTCTGCTGGGCGAGCCATGCGCGCTTCTCGTCTTCCGTGAGAACCTCGGGCTTCTCGGCAAAGATGCGCTGCCAGGCGCCGTCGGCCAGGACGTCGTCGTGCTCGTCCGAGATGTAGAGGTCGATGGCGTTGTCACGATCTGGACGGTGGATGCCGTCAACAAAGTGCAGGCCAAGTACCTTGGGATGGCGACGCAGCCACCAGGTGTCGGCCTTGCTGCCGGCAAGGCGCGTGCAGTGAATGCGGCTCTGCTGGCCGGCACCAACGCCAATGGCCTGGCCGTCCTTCACGTAGCACACGGAGTTGGACTGCGTGTACTTGAGGGTGATGAGGCTCACGATCATGTCGATCTTTGCTGCCTCGGGGATGTCCTTGTTCTTGGTCACCACGTTGCCGAGAAGGTCGCGGTCAATCTTCGAGAAGTTGTGTCCCTGCTCGAAGGTGATGCCAAAGACGTCCTTGTGCTCGACGGCTGGGCAGACGTAGTTGGGGTCAACCTGGATCACGTTGTACTTGCCGTGCTTCTTGGAGCGCAGGATCTCGAGCGCCTCCGGGGTATAGCCGGGGGCAATGATGCCGTCCGAGACCTCGTGCTTGAGGTAGAGGGCGGTACGCTCGTCGCAGGTGTCAGAGAGGGCCGCCCAGTCGCCAAAGGAGCTCATGCGGTCCGCGCCGCGCGCACGGATGTAGGCGCAGGCAATGGGCGTGAGCTCGCCCTCGTCATCCACAAAGAAGGCCTTCTTGTCCTCCTCGGAGAGCGGCGTCCCCACTGCGGCGCCGGCAGGCGAGACGTGCTTGAACGACGCGGCCGCGGGCATGCCGGTTGCCTCGCGCAGCTCGCGCACGAGCTGCCAGGAGTTGAGGGCGTCGAGGAAGTTGATGTAGCCCGGCGTGCCGGAGAGCACCGTCACGGGCAGCTCGGAGCCATCCGCCATGAAGATGCGTGCAGGCTTCTGGTTGGGATTGCAGCCGTACTTGAGTTCAAGCGAGTTCATGTGTTTCCTTTCTCAAACTAGGCTCTTCGTCTCTTGTCTGCTGCTCAAACAGCGCTTCGCGAACTCGCCGCAGACAAGAGACGAAGAGCCTGGGGCGAGAAGAAAGACCTTGAGTGACGTAGTACGGCTGCAAGACCATCAGCCGTGACACACAAGCAACCCCAAAAGAGTTGCAACTACATCAGGGGGTGGAGCCGACGAGGACCGGCGGGCGCACGGCATGTCTTTCCTGCGGCGAGTTCGCGAAGCGCTGTTTGAGTCCGCAGGAAAGATATGCCGTGCTAACCCTCCACCGGCCCTAGTCACCGAGGTTCTTGTTGAAGATGCGCACCTCGCCCTCCACGTTGGTGTAGAGCGAGACCTTGTTATCGGGATTGAGCGCCGCCCAGACCTCCTCGGGGCTCCCCATTCCCACGTGGATGGGCTCACCCGCAAAGCTGGGAAGCGGGTTGCCGTCTCCCTGGTAGGTGCTGATGAAGTAGCCGCATCCGCCATCGGTGCCCTCGTACGAGAAGAACTCGCGGGCGCAGCGTCCGTCACGCGCGCGCTTGAGGATGGAGAGCTCAAACGAGCCATCGGAATGCAGTACCGAGCTGATGCGCGGCGTGTAGTTGGGTTTGTCCGGCTCGTACTCGCGCGCCATGCAGCCGGCGACAAAGTCGCCCTTCTCGACGATGGTGTCGGTCTGGTCGCCGTTGGTCACCACGAGGTCCTTGCCCATGGTGCGAACGGGGTGGTAGATGATGAGGCTGGGGTCCTCGAGAAGCGCGGGGTCGTACGCCTCGGTACGAATGCCGTCCTCGGTCTTCACAAACACGCGGTTCCGGCTGTTGGAGCTGCGTCCCATGATCCAGTAGTAGACGCAGTGGCTGCCAACCACAATGCCGCGTCCGGGATAGGGGTTGTCGCGCAGTAGCTCGAGCAGATCCTCCATGGGTCCTCTCTTCTCTCGTGCGCACGCGAGCGGGCCCGGCCCTAAAAGACAGCAGCGGGCAAGCACCCACTCAGGTGCGCTTGCCCAGACGGTCGGCGGGTTGTGTTCACGCTGCTTCCCCGTGGTGTCCCACGATTATCCGTCAGTAACAGCGCGTTTCCTGTGGCTTCACTGTATCACGCCGTGGATTCGTCATGGGCTTGGCCTGTGGAATTGCTGCACGAACGCACATGTTGCAAATCAATGTGGCTGTTTTGCATGTTCCGACAATTCCGGTATCTGGCTACCGACGCCTCTTGGGCTGTTGCGGCTCAACGCTCGTCCTTACATTCAAGTTACACACACGCAGACGGCTCCGTTGAGGGGCCAAACAAAGGGAGGTGCTCTCGTGGGCGAGAAGATGTGGGCAGGGGTTCTTCACGGTAAGAACGACATGCGCTACGAGGAGGTTGATAAACCAAGCCCTGGCCCCAACGAAGTTCTGGTCAAGGTCAAGCAGACCGGAATTTGCGGTTCTGATGTGCCGCGCGTTCTTGGTGATGCCGCGCACTTCTATCCAATCATTCTCGGTCACGAGTTCTCCGGCGTTGTCGCTGGAGTTGGGGAAAGCGTTACCTCCGTGAAGGTTGGGGAGAATGTTGCGGGTGCGCCGCTTGTCCCCTGCGGGACATGCGAGGACTGTCAGCGCGGTGACTACTCTTTGTGTAGCCACTACAGCTTCATTGGCACTCGTCAACCCGGCAGTTTTGCTGAGTACGTGGTAATCCCTGAGAAGTGCGCTGTGACCTTTGACGCTAGCGTCTCCTATGAGCAGGCGGCTCTTATTGAGCCTACTGCCGTCGCGCTCCACGGTCTCGAGCGCCTTGATTATCACGGGGGCGGTACCGTCGCTGTTCTCGGAGGGGGCACCATTGGAATCATTACGGCACAATGGGCCAAGGCCTTTGGTGCTCGTGAAGTTACCGTCTTTGATATTCTGCCGGATCGCCTTGAGTTTGCAAGGAAGATGGGTGCCACCAGTACAGTCAACAGTATGGATGAGGACTGGAAGGACCAGGTAAACGCCATAACCAACGGGCGTGGCTATGACTACGTAATCGAGACCGCCGGCAGCGTGGCCACCATGAAGATGATCTTCGACATCGTTGCCAACAAGGGGCAGGCGTCACTCATCGGCAAGATTAACCGCGATATCACCTTTACCCCGCAGGAGTGGGAGCACTTGCATCGCCGAGAGTTCACGCTTACGGGCTCATGGCTCAGCTACTCTGCCCCCTTCCCGGGCCACGAGTGGACCCTTACCGCAGATGCCTACCGCTCCGGCATGATGCCCTACGACGAGGGCTTTATTTACGCCAGGTACCCGCTCTCCAGGATTTCGGAAGCATTTGATGAGTTCAAGACCCCAGGACGGGTCAAGGGGAAGATCCTGCTCAACTGCGAGCGCTAGCACTACCTGCGGATTGGCCATTTTTCGGGAGAGAGTAGTCGAAAAATTCGACTACACAAAGAGAAGGGAAAGGTAATGCGTACTCCAGAAGACTGGAAAGACGGGGAGAAGATCATTGGCGCGTGCATGAACTGCGCGAGCTACGAGAACCTCTCCAAGACCATGGGGGAGCTCGATGATGCTGGAATCGACCTCTATCACCTAGACATCATGGACGGCACATTTGTCCCCAACATTGCACTTGGTCCTCAGGATGTTTCTGCCATTCGCAAGCTTACCGATCGCGTCTGTGATGTGCACCTCATGGTGCGAGATGCCGCGAGATATGTGGACACGTTCGTCAGACTCGGAGCCCAGATTGTGCATGTTCATGGAGAGGAGGATAGCCAGGTCACCCGCACACTCCAGCATATTAGAGACATTGGGGCCAAGTCCAGCCTTGCAATCAGTCCCTGCACTTCATTCGAGACCGCCAAGGAAGCTCTCAACGTATGCGACTACGTATTAGTTATGCGCGTCAACCCTGGTTTTGCCGGCCAGAAGGCTCTTCCGTTCGTTGACGAGAAGATTAAGAAGCTTGTGGAGGCTAAGGACTACTACGGCTATAAGATTCTCGTCGATGGGGGCGTCTCGGCGCAAAGCGTGGCAGATCTCTGGAAGGCAGGGGTGGACGGCTTCTGCCTTGGCAATGCGGGGCTGTTTGGCCACAAGGAGAGCTACAAGCAGATTGTCCAGAGTCTTCGCGCACTTCCGCGCGACTAGCGAACAGCCCCTGTGAATCACGTAGACAGACAGCAAGAAGGAGTCGTAATGAAGTCCTCAGTGAAGGTTCTTGTGGCATGTGGTAGCGGCGTTGCAACGTCCACAGTCGCACAGGAGAAGGTAAAGCAAATCGCTGCCGATGCCGGCATTCCGGTCCAGGTCTTCAAAGGCACCATTTCCGAAGTCCCCACCAAGCAATATGACGTGGACGTTGTCCTCACCACGGCTAACTATAAGAAGCCTCTGGACAGGCCGTATATGACCGTGTTTCCGCTTATCTCTGGCATCAATAAGGATGCCTGCGCTAAGAAGCTCGTCGACCTTCTCAAGGCAGTTCAGGCAGAGTAACCCAACCGCTATCCAAGCACCCCGCGCTCGTTAGAAGGAGTCATCTATGGATGTCGTCATCAGTGCCATCGTGGGCTTTTTTCAAGAGTTCATGAGTCTGGGAGCCACCGTTCTGCTCCCTGTCGTAATCGCAATCCTGGGAATCTTCTTCAGGATGAAGCCGTCACAGGCCATCAGGGCCGGCCTTCTCGTGGGTATCGGCTTTCAGGGCGTCGTGCTTGTCATCAACTTCCTGATGCAGATTATGCAGCCGGTCTTTGACTACTACTCTGCGCTGGGTAGTGGCTATGACGTAGCAGAGATCGGCTTTGCCGCGCTTGGTGGCGCTTCGTGGACCGCACCGTATGCTGTCTTTGTTATCCCAGCCATCATCATTGTCAACATTCTGCTCATTCAGGCCAAGAAGACCAATGTCCTTAACGTCGACATTTGGAACTTCATGCATTTTCTCGTGCCTGGAGCCCTTGCGTGGGTTCTCTTCGATAACGCACTCATCGGCTTTCTGGTGACGCTTGCGCTCTCTGTTGTTGACCTCTTTGCCGCCGAGAAAATTGCCCCCTCTTGGGCGGAGTACTACGGCCTTGATGGCACGGCCTGCACCTGCCTGGGCTATGTGGTCTACGAGTACCCCATGAGCTGGCTCATCAACAAGATCATCGATCACATCCCTGGTCTTAACAAGATTGACCTCAACATCGACAAGCTCTCTTCCAAGATTGGTATCCTGGGCGATCCTGCCATCATCGGTCTCTTCGTTGGTCTGTTCCTTGGCCTTATGACCCAGCAGGACGTCCCTGGCATCATCAAACTCATGGCAGGTATGGCCGGTGTTCTCGTGCTCATTCCCCGTATGGTCTCCATCATGATGGAGGGTCTGACTCCCATTGGAGCTGGCGCCAACGAGTTTGCTCAGAAGCACCTTCACACAGACAGCACCCTTTACGTTGGTATGGACATTGCCCTTGCCCTTGGCGACACGACCTGCCTCACCTGCACTGCAATCATGATTCCCATCACCGTTGGCCTGTCCTTCCTCGTCCCTGACATGCGTTTCTTCCCTGCTGCCATTCTCGCCGAGGTCTGTTACGTGGCTCCCATGGCTGTCCTTGCTAGTAAAGGCAACGTGTTTAGGACACTCATCTGCATGACCGTCTTCATGTATCTCATGCTCTTCTTCGCAAACATGTTCGCCGACTACGCAACCCTCATGCTCAACGCCTGCGGCATTGACTTTGGTGGCGGCTACGTCACAGCATCTCACTTTGGCTATAACCCGGGCTGCCTGATTGTTGAGTTCATCGCTCGTGCCATGGGCATCTAGCTAGCCTAGTCCTTGAACGTTGATAATGTAGGAGATTCAGATGGTTACCCAGAGCGTCGATACTGCTGAGTGTGAGGCCGGCGGAAAGCTATTTGTGGCCCTCAAAGGGTCTGCCTCTACGAGCGAGGAGGCAATTAGAATCTGCGCAAATACGCTCCAGGCTAACGGCTGCGTCACCGAGAAGTTTGCAGATGACTGCCTCAATCGCGAGAAGGAATACCCAACGGGCATCTGCTGTGAAACACCCGTAGCGCTTCCGCACTGCCAGTCTGACGCCATCCGTCGCGATGCCCTGTGCTACCTACGCCTCGACGAGCCAGTGAGTTTCTACAGGATGGATGACCCGGAAGATGCGGTCATGACGCGCCACGTCTTCAATCTCGCCATCGCGCCTGGCCAGCATCTCGAATTCCTCACCAAGACCATCCGGCTGCTACAGGATAATACCGTCTTGGACAGATTTACGACCATGACAAGCAACCAGATAGCAAGTTATCTTGCAGAGCACCTCGCTTAGGGAAGGAGGCGGTATCCGCAATGAAGGAGCGCACTGCTGAGATTCTGTATCGTGTCGCTAACAATCCACGCCACGCTTTGAGGCTGTCGGTCTTGATGAGCGATTACCACATCTCGGAGAAGACGCTTCGGGCGGATATCGCCTCCATAATCAAGTTTGCAAGCCAAGACGGTGAGAGCCTGGTTGAGCTAACCGGGCACCACATTCGGGTTTGCGAGCCTGCCTCCGCAAACTCCCAGACGCTCAAGAGCATGTTGCATAGCATGGACCTTTACGAGTATCACCTTTCACCTGACGAGCGGCAATGCCTTATTGCGGCTGAATTGCTGCAACTCAAACCGGGCGAGTGGCTAACGGTGCAGGCGATTGCCGACGAGTTCTACTGCTCCCACAATACGGTCGCAACAGACGTAAGGGAGACGGGCTCGTTTCTAGAGAGGTGTGGGATAAGGCTTGTGGGCAAAAGCAGCTTTGGATTGCGTGTCGAGGCAAGCGACAAGCAGCGCAGGGACTTTCTTATTGGGGCATTCTCGCGCATCCTTACAAGGCGTCTTTGCCCTGGCAGCTACTTCCTCGACGTCCTAGAGGGTCACCTGCGGTTTGACGTCCACCTCGATGACGTCGACAGGAGCGTCCGAGCCTTCCTGCGCTCCACCAATTCGTATATCACGATGGACGCAGAGCATGAGATAGCCGCAACTCTTGTTGTCTTGCTCAACGAGCCGGAGGTCCCCTCTTCTGAGGATGGGGGAGAGGCGGACGATCTTGATCAAATTGGCAACCTGGTCAAGTCCGTTGCGATGGACATGGGTATCCGACTTGGCGCAGACCGGATTCTTGGTATCGAGCGCATCATTCTCAGCCGGGATATGACTCCGCAGATCAGACGGTTCGATGACTTTGACCTCTACTGCGCAATCTCTCATTTTCTTATGCAAGTGGGAAAGGACCTGGGGATTGACCTTCAGGGTGACGACCTTCTTGTCGAGGCGCTCTTCTCTCATATTAAGGGCTCTTCTCGCTGGGATGCCGATGGCTTCGAGCTGGATGCCTCTGGTGAAAAAGACGGTACGAGCGAGCTCGTGAACCGTGTTGATCGTGCCTGCACCCCACATTTCCACATCATCGAGGATTACCTATGCAGGACTCTTGGGAAGGGCATGCGAGACTCGATTGTCATCCATGTGTGCGCGGCGCTGTATCGATACGAGAGCAACGTTCGCGTATGCAACGTCCTAATTGCGTGCCCGAGTTCTGCAGCCACGGGAAGATATCTTGATGTCCAGGTGAAGGCTTATTTCAAGTTCAATATTCTCGGCATTGCCACGTGTAGGGAAGTCGAGGAGGGTGATTGCAAGCTCAACAACGTCGACTTTGTGATTTCGACCGTTCCCATCGACACGGATAAGGTACGCGTGGTCAACGTAAGCCCAGTGCTTTCGGTAGAGGATATCAACGAGATTCAGGAGCTTGCATTTAAGCTCAGCCGCGCAAAGGTTGTCCCCCAAGCAATTGACAACACTCTCGTGGCACGTCTCAGTGACATCTACCACGAGGGAAACGCCAATAAGGTCGCATTTCTCGATCGCGAGCTGAGCAGGATCCTCATGGAAGTCGAGCGGGTGGAAGGAAAGACCAAGCGGGACTCCATACTCATCTCCAATCTCAGGGAGAACTTCATTCAGATAGAGAATGGCTCGCTGGGCTGGGAGGATGCAATCCGGAAGGTCTCCTCTCCGCTCCTTGAGGCGGACTATGTCACCGAGAACTACATCGAGAAGGCCATCGCGAACGTCGAGGAGTACGGAAGCTACATCATTATCAGCCAGGGAATCGCACTGGCGCATGCTGCAAGCTGGGATGGGGCACTCAAGAACGGGCTTGGCCTGCTCGTGTGCAAGGACGGAATTCGTTTTGGCGAGGGCGAGGAAGTCGACCTGATGTTCTTCTCCGCGCAGTTTGATGGCGAGCACTACTTGGCTATGTTCCGTGAGATTAACAAGCTTGGCAGCGATGCAAGGGGCTTCGAGCGCCTGCGCGAGTCTGCGAGCCCTGAAGAGGTCCTTCGAAACCTCACGGAGATTCTCTCCGACTACTCCAAGTCGTCCGACAAGTAGCGTCTGCGGTTGCCCGACCGCTTCGATACCCAAGCGATAGCCATGTTGTTCCACGCGGGTGGAACCGTCAGAAGTGGAAGTGACATCCATGATTACCACGGTCACGCTTAATGCATCTATTGACAAGGCATATCGCATCAACGTGCCCTTAACCAAGGGGACCGTGATGCGAGTCGCGGAATGCGAAGACTCTGCGGGTGGAAAGGGCCTCAATGCCGCCCGGGCTATTGCGGCCTGCGGCGAGCCGGTTGTTGCCACGGGTTTTGTTGGCGGCAACAATGGGCGCTACCTCTGTGAGTTGGTTGCCAGAGATGGCATTAGGGAGCGCTTTGTTCGAGTGAAAAACGAGACGCGCTGCTGCGTCAATGTGCTTGAGCCAGGTGGTGGCTCAACAGAGTTCCTCGAGCCCGGCAGGCCAGTCGACAAAGCGGAATTCGATGAGATGATGGGAACTCTCCTCGGGCTTGCAAAACAGTCTGACGTTGTCACCATGAGTGGAAGTGCTCCTGCTGGGGCGGGAAGTGATGTGTACCAGAATTTGGTGCGTCTTGTGCGTGAGGTCGGGAAGCCCGTGATACTGGATGCCTCCGGCGATTTCCTCATGCAGGGCATCAGGGCGCTTCCCACGATGGTCAAGCCCAACATTGATGAGATTGGCCAACTCCTTGGCAGGAAGATCGAGGGTGTTAATGAAGTGGTGCGGGCGGCACGGGAGCTCCACGAGCGGGGAATAGAAATCGTCGTTGTCTCCCTCGGTGCTGCAGGTGCAATCATGGCATGTGACGAGGGAGTCTTCAGGGGCCATGCGCCCAAGATTCAGGCAGTTAACCCCGTGGGTGCAGGAGACACGATGGTTGGTTCCTTTGCAGTTGCCATCGCACGTGGGATGGAAGCCCCCGAATGCCTGCGCTTTGCCATGAGCTGCGCGTCTGCGAGCTGTCTCTCTCCCCATACTGGGCGATTTGACCCCGCTGTGGCCGACAAACTCTTCCAGGAGACTGCTGTCGAGAGTGTCGCGTAGGCGGCAGGTAGGCAAACCTTCCAAGTTTCCCAATAGCATCATTCCAAAAAGGAGAGGGTTCATGGAGTGCACTATCAGTTCTGATCAGATGTCGGTCGTGCTCACCTCACTTGGAGGAACACTTACCTCCGTTAAAGACTCCTCCGGATTGGAATACCTATGGCAACCGGATCCCGATGTATGGAGCGGACAGGCGCCTATCGTGTTTCCAATATGCGGGGGGCTCAGAAACGACAAGGCAATGACCAAGGAAGGGTACCTCATCAGACTCAAGCGCCATGGCTTTGCACGCAAGATGCAATTCGAGCTTGTTGACAGCTGGGAGGACTCGGCTACCTTCGTGCTGAGATCTGATGAGTCAACTCTTGCACAATATCCGTTTGAGTTCGAGTTGGCTGCAGAATACCAGGTGCATGCTCGCACGCTTGACGTGACCTATCGGGTAACTAATGCAGACGAAAAGCCGATGCCGTTCTTTATAGGCGGGCATCCTGCGTTTCGTTGCCCGTTGCGTGATGGGGACGCATATGATGACTACACCATCGAGTTCGAGCGCAACGAGACCGATGTCTGCACGCCGGTGCCATCTACGGGACTTATTGATGTTGCTCACAGGAACGTTGCGCCACAGGAGGGCAAAGTCCTGCATCTCTCACACCGGCTTTTCGATTTTGCCGAGACGATTTACGACTGCCTTGCGAGCCGTCGTGTAACGTTCTCTCATGGTGGCAAGGCCCCCGGCCTGCAGATTTCCTTCCCCCAAATGCCATACCTTATCGTGTGGTCAAAGCCTAACGCAGACTTTGTGGCCATCGAGCCATGGAGTGGCCTCTCGACCTGCTCCGACGAGGATGACATCTTCGAGCACAAACGCGGGTGCCTGGTCTGCCGCCCAGGCGAGACAATCGAAAGAGGCTTCTCGATTGAATTGCTGTAACAGGGATTGACCTGCGGTTCCCTGTGTCAGTATTGCGCGAGGCTGGGGCATTTGATGCGCTCCAGCCTCGTTGTGCTCTGTATGAAGTCCGGGGCATTACTTCTGGAGGATTGCGCCGCAGAAGATGGGTGCCTGCCCGCACGTCTCATACTGCAACGGGGTAAGATATCTCTCAAGATATCTTTTTAATTGGAGGTTGCGCTATGCCAGTTGTCGAGGAGTGCGAGGCCAAGCTCTGCTCGTGGGGCGCATCCAAGGCGGTGCGCATTCCCAAGGCGGTTTGTGACTCACTGCGACTTGTCGTGGGGTCCAATCTTAGCATTAGCTGCGGGACAGACGAGAACGGCCCCTTCATCATGATGCGTCCTGCCGAGGAGAGCCACAGGTGCTATTGCGATGCTCCGTACGTGTCGATTGACTCCCTCTTCAGGGGGCACGAGGATACTTCCCAGCCCGCCGAGGTGGATTGGGGCAAGGACGTTGGCGGGGAGGTCGTGGAGTGACTCATCTCGAGCAGGGTGACATCGTTGAGGTGGACTTTAGCCCGGCCTACGGTCACGAGCCGGCCAAGTACCGGCCGGCCGTCGTCGTGAGTGGATACGGCTTCAACAGCCGCTCCAGCATGACGGCAGTAGTCCCTGTGACTACGAAGAATAACGGGTACCCCCTCCATATCGACATGGGGAAGAGCCCAGTGAAGGGCTACGCCTGCGTAGAGCAGCTGCGCTGTCTTGACCTCTCGGCCCGTGGGTACCGGCTTGTTGGGGTCGCCGGCCGTGACGCAATGCTCAACATCATGTCTGCCATTAGGGGGATGTTCGAGCTGAAGTAGTCCGGGGCCGTTACGCCCCGCCTGTTTGTGAATTAGCCGCGATGACAGGCATGCGGCGCATCGTTTGGCTTGCTTGGGGCAAGCTACATCAGTTACACCCGCGCCGCTTGCGGCGAAAGAACTTGAGGGGGATTGTTTTGGCTGCTCGACCAACTGACAAGAACGACCGCGCGACCATCCGTCGCACGCTGCACTACTTCTGGGGAGTCACGCGCCAGAAGATTGGTGCCTTTGTGCTCTCCATCGTGAGCTCGGTGGGCTACATCGCGCTTCTCACCTTTGCGAACACCTACGTGATGGGCCTCATCGTGGACCGTGTGCAGGCCTCGCCCGTTTCGGCAGACCAGGTGCTTCCCGTGTTTGGACCCTATGTGCTGGCGCTTCTCGTGGTGAACGCTGTTGGTCAGACGCTCTCCAAGCTCCAGGACTACTCAGTCTACAAGCTGGAGATCAACGGTGACTACCAACTCTCTCGCCTGTGCTTTGACACACTCTCCAACCAGTCGATGACGTTCCACAACAGCCGCTTTGGCGGCAGCCTGGTGAGCCAGACCTCGCGGTTTGTCTCGGGTTACTCCGGCCTGGTTGACGTGGTGACGTACTCGCTGTGGCCAACGCTTGCCTCCATCGTGCTCACGGTGGGCATTCTCGCGCCGATCGCGCCGCTCTTTGTTGCCATCCTCGTGGTGATGCTTGTGCTCTACGTGGTCATTGCCTATGGCATGTACCGGCGCATTCTGCCCCTCTCGGCAGAGGCGTCGCGCGCCCAGAACAAGCTCTCCGGCGTGCTCTCCGATGCCGTGACCAACATCCTTGCCGTCAAGACCTACGGCCGTGAGGACTACGAGCGCGGGCTCTTTACAACGGCAGATCGCGAGGCAATGGCGGCCGAGAACGTCAACATGCGTGCAACCATGCGTCGCGGCTTTACCACGTCGGCGCTCATCACTGCCATCATGTTTGTGGTCTCGATCTTTGTGGTGGGCGGCAATGCCTGGTTTGGCATTAGTGCCGGCACGCTGGTCATGATGTTCACCTACACGTATAACCTCACAATGCGCTTCAACTACTTCAACTCCATGATGCAGCGCATCAACCGTGCCCTTGGCGACGCTGCCGAGATGACGCGCGTGCTGGACGAGCCCACGCTCGTGGCAGACGACGAGGACGCAAAGCCGCTTGCCGTCACCGAGGGACGCATCGACTTCGAGAACCTGCGCTTCCGCTATCCGGACGCACCCAAGGACGACTACGTCTTTGAGGACCTCAACCTTCACATTCCCGCAGGCCAGCGTGTTGGCCTGGTGGGCCGCTCCGGCTCGGGCAAGACCACGCTCACCAAGCTCCTCCTGCGCTTGGATGACGTGCAGGAGGGGCGCGTGCTGGTGGACGGGCAGGACGTGAGCCACTGCACCCAGCAGAGCCTTCGCCGTCAGGTTGCCTACGTTCCGCAGGAGGCGCTGCTCTTCCACCGTTCCATTCGCGAGAACATCGCCTACGGCAAGCCCGATGCTACGGATGAGGAGATTCGCCGTGCCGCCGAGGAGGCTAACGCACTCGAGTTCATCGAGCGGCTGCCGGACGGCTTCGACACCATGGTGGGCGAGAGGGGCGTCAAGCTCTCGGGCGGCCAGCGCCAGCGTGTGGCCATCGCCCGCGCCATCCTGGTCGACGCGCCCATCCTAGTGCTGGACGAGGCGACCTCCGCGCTGGACTCCGAGTCCGAGGCGCTCGTGCAGGGCGCGCTCGAGAACCTCATGCGCGGGCGCACGTCCATTGTGGTTGCTCACCGCCTCTCCACGGTTGCCTCGCTCGACCGCATCGTGGTGCTTGCACACGGTGAGGTCGTGGAGGACGGCACCCACCACGAGCTGGTCGAGCGTGGTGGCGAGTACGCGAGCCTCTGGAACCGTCAGACCGGCGGCTTCTTGGAGTAGGAGGAAAGATGCTGGTAGGAGAGGTCATCGAGGGGGTTATTGCGTACTGCGGCAACCTGGCGTTTGACACCGGCCTGCCGATAGACCCCGCCACCACGCGAGACCGCGTCACGTACGGAGAAGACCGCCTCGGTGTGGAGTGCACAGGCATCGTGACCTGCATCTGGCCCACGGTCGACGTCATCCGGCGCGCCAGGGAGCTGGGGGCTAACCTCATCATCTCTCATGAGGCCCTGTTCTGGAACCATGGGGATCGCAGGGACGTCTTGGCCCACAACACCGCGTTCCAGGCCAAGCTTCGCCTCTTGGACGAGTGGGGAGGGACGGTCTGGCGCTGCCACGACTACATTCATGCAGGTATTCCGCTTGCAGACGGCACACGCGCCGATGGCATCTTCTATGGGTTTGCCGAGAAGCTCGGATGGGCCAGCTTTCGCGTGGGTGACACGTTTCGCTGTCTTGACTATGAGCTTCCCGCTGCGATGACTGCGCGCGAGTTGGCGCAACACATCGTGAAGAGGCTTGGGCTTGGCGGTACCCGGCTTGTTGGCGATGCTGCGGCGCCCGTGCGTCGTGTTCGCGTTCCCATGCATGTCCTAGGAGTACCCGAGCATGACACCGCAGAGATCAACCGCATGGACTCCGAGGGCGTGGACGCGCTCGTGACCATGGAATTCATCGACTTCACCACGAGCGAGTATGTGCGAGACGCCGCAATGTTCGGACAGGGGAAGTGCGCCATTACCGTGGGACACTTCAACCTCGAGGAGCCGGGAATGCAGTACATGGTGCGGTGGCTTCCGCTGGCGCTGGGTGCCGCCTGTCCTCGCGTGGACTTTGTGCCCATGGGCGACACGTACCAGTACGTGTTGCCCGCCTGAGCGGCCAGTGCCAGCCGCTCAGGCGGGGTGATCCTAAAGAAGGCCGAAGTCCTTTAGGCAGGTGTCGACATCTTCTTCGAACGTTGCCAGGGGGACGCCCAGCTCTTTCGCCTTGTTTGCATCCAGTCGATAGTCGCGGAAACGGTCAGCGTAGCGCTCATAGTCAGGGAGGATAAGCTTCTCTGTCTCAGCATCGCTGCAACCGAGTCTCTTCGCAATATACCTTGCGGATTCATAAGTCGTGAGGTCGTTCTCGCTTGCGATGTTATAAACGCCGGTTGGCGCCTCCGTAAGCCTACCAAAACCATCCGCTAGACGCTGCGCATATGTCATGCAGCGCTTCTCGTTTACCGTGAACTGTGTCGGTGTGTCTGTCTTTACGGCCTTCATCACACGTTCGAGGATTCCGGGGGACACTTTCACGTGGGCAAAGGGCAAGCCAAACTGCCATGAAAGGCGGAAGATAACATAGTCCTTGAGGTTTGCACGGATCCACGAGTCAACCTCAAGCTTCTGCTTGCCATAGTCGGTAACGCACAGGGGCTCTTCGGTCTCTTTGAAGGGGCCTGGTTGTGTCTTGCCGTTGAACAGCTGCTCTGTCGAGAGAAAAATCATTCGCTTTTCGCGCATAGCACATATGCGGGCGATTTCGATGGCAGACTCGCTGTTGATGCGGTGCGTTCCCTCGGGGTCCCTCTCGCAGTCTGCTGTTGTAGTGTTCGCTGCCGTGTGGAAGACAATGTCAAAGTCTGCCTTCTCGAAGTAGTCGGCAACGTCCTTTGTCTTTGAGAAATCCAGATCAGAATGGCTCACGCAGGTAAAGTCAAAGGCATCTGCGTTGTATAGACGTACGAGGCTTGCAATATAGCCGTTTGCGCCAGTAACAAGAATCTTGGGTCTCATGTGATGCCTCCTAGAGTTCGATGGAATCGACGCTTTGCTCAGCAAAGCGCCGCTTGAGCTCTTCGATGATGGGAACTCCTGCAGAACAGCCAATTCGAGTAGCGCCCGCATGGACCATGCTGAGAAACGTATCCGCATCGCGGATTCCACCAGCAGCCTTTACTTGCACGTTTGGTCCAACGTTCTCTTTCATGAGGCGTACGTCCTCAACCGTTGCGCCCCACTTGGAGAAACCTGTCGAAGTCTTTACAAAGGTCGGGCCGATTTTTCGTGCAATCTTGCAGAGGGCAATCTTCTCGTCATTTGTAAGCAGACAGCACTCGAAGATGGCTTTGGAGGGGACACCCACCTCGTTGCAGATGCTCACGATGGCGCTCATCTCTTCTTCGATGTATGCCCAGTTACCAGCTTTTACCTGCGTGATGTTGAGCACATAGTCAATTTCGTTTGCGCCATTTGCCAGCGCGTCTTTGGTCTCAAACTCTTTGGCGGCAATGGAAGTCTGCCCAAGGGGGAAAGCAATCGCGGCCCCGGTGTCTATGTCAGTTCCCACAAGCTGCCCCGAGCAGAACTTCGATTGCACTTGATTCACGGCGACCATCTTGAAGTGGTAACGCCTGGCCTCATCGCAAAGCTTGCGCATGTCGTCTTCGGTGGCGTCGGGGTGCAGGTTTGTGTGATCTACCAAACGAGCCAAATCATCAAGCGTGTACTTATTCATGTTCCAACCTTTCCCTCTAGAGGACCAGAAGCTTTGGTCCCGCTTCTACTTGGAAGGTATGTTATGAAATATGTCTAGTAATAACGCTGACCGTTTAAGAAATTTGTCGGCATTTTGTCTTGACTAGTTCTAAATAAGTCCGTACTATTGCGCTGCAAATGATGGATATGTGAACAACACGTCGACAGCTTATGAATTAGTTCGTTCGTATACATGACTTTACTTACATAATGAATGGAGCGCGAATGAACATTCTTCTCGTATCGCATGGAAAACTCTGCGAAGGCATGCTCGATGCCTTTGGCATGCTTGTCTCGAGTTGTGAGAACATCTCTGCGTTTAGCCTTTCGGAGAGTGGCGTGGGGGACTTCCGCATACGCCTCGAGGCAAAGGTTGCTGAGCTAACCGACGAGGGTGACCTCTTAATCCTGGCCGATCTCAAGGGTGGAACTCCGTACAACGAGTCCTATGCGTGTTTCCTCAAGGACCCCGAACACATTCGACTGGCAGCTGGCCTCAACCTCCCCATGGTCCTTGAGGCTGGAATTGCCGCGATGGACTCCAGCGACCTTGATGCCATCTATAAAACAGCGCTTGAGGCAGGCGCTTTTGGAGTTCAGGGAACAGAGACTCCGGACGAGAGCGATACGTCCAATCAGGAAGACGACCTCTTCTAGAGATCAGACAAGGGTCCAGCGAAAACATGCAAAGCTGGCGCGTTTCAGTTGGGTCAACTCCGCGAAATGTCGCGGAATGGAAGGGAGCAATCATGCCTATCACGTTTGTACGTATTGATGACAGGGTTATCCACGGTCAGACGGTAACCCGCTGGGCAACCCAGAGGCCTTGTGATGCGATTCTCGTCATTAGCGACAAGGTCGCGGCAGACGATCTGCGCAAGAAAGTGCTTAAGGCCGCCGCTGGTCATTTGAAGCTTGGCGTCTATACCGTTCAGCAGGGTGTTGCGGCTCTGGATAAGGCACGCGCATCAAAGCACAACTTCTTCGTCATCTCCGATTCCGTCGAAGAGTTTGCAGCTCTGAAGCGTGCGGGAGGGGACTTTGGCAAGGTCCTTAACGTGGGCAACCTTAGCGCTACGCGTCCAGGAACCAAGAATCTTGGAAATGCCGTCTGCATTAACGATGAAGACGTCAAGTGCTTTGACTATCTGGCGGAGCAGGGCGTTGACCTGCAGTTTCAGATGATTCCGGATGACGGAGTCAGGACTTGGTCCACGCTCAAGGCCAAGTATCAGTCTCTGTAGTAGGTAATTGGCGAAAGAGGAGGAATGTATCATGAGCAACTTGTTCCCTGCCCTGATTTGCGGATTGTTCTGCTATCTGGGCGCTATCGAGTGTGCTAACCCACTCGGTACTACCGGTAGCTTCTACTGCCTGGGCAGGCCATTGGTCGCAGGTCTCATTGTGGGCCTGGCGTTTGGCGACGTTACCAATGGCATCCTGTGCGGTGTAGCCGTCCAGGCGGTCTTCATCGCCAATCTTTCCACTGGTGGTGCTACCAATTCCGAGATTACCTACGCCTCTTATGGCGGTATCGGCCTTGCTATGGCCTCCACCAAGGATCCGGCGCTTGCAGTCACACTTGCCGTCCTTGTTGGTAACACTTTCGGCCTCATCTTCTACAACCTTCGCATGGCTTTCTATTCCGTCTTCAACAACAAGGCGCTTGAGGCGGCCGAGAAGGGTGACGGCAAGGGCATCACAACGTGGCACATCGTGATTCCCCAGATTTGCACCTTCCTGCTTCGTTTTGTTCCGACATTTGCAGCAATCCTGCTTGGCGAGGGTCTCGTGAACGACCTTGCGAACAACGCCCCTGAGCTCATCACCCATATGATTTCCGTACTCGGCGGTGTGCTTCCTGCCCTTGGTATTGGCATGCTTATGAACATCGTGATCAAGGACAAGTTCCAGCTCGTCTTCTTCTTCCTCGGCTTCGTCCTGCTTGCCTTTGGCGGTCTTGACACGATTCCGGTGGTCTTTATCGCCGCAGCCGTTGCGTATCTGTACTACCTCGCCAAGTCCAAGACTGCTGCCGCCCCTGTCGCACAAACGCAGGGCACGGATGCTGTCTATGAGGATCCCGATCTCTTCTAATTCACCGAAAGGAGCTTAACTATTATGGCTAACAACGACGAGCCCCTGGTGAAGCGGGCGGATGGCAAGAAGGGCCTTACTAAGCACGATCTCAACCAGCTTTGGTATCGCTGGCAGGTTGGCTGGTTCTCCTCCAGCTCATACGAGAAGCTCGAGTCTCATGGCTTTGCGTGGTCGTACATCCCCTTCGCGGAGAAGTTCTACAAGGATGACCCCGAGGGCAAGGCGCGTCTGCTCACCCGCCACTCGCAGTTCTATAACACTGAGCCCCAGGTTGGCACCGTGATTAACGGCATCGTTGCTGCACTTGAGGAGGGAATTGCACTCGGCGACGATATTCCCGAGGAGATGCCCACTTCCGTCAAGACGGCACTCATGGGCCCGCTTGCTGGACTTGGTGACTCCGTAATTCAGGGCATCATCGTTCCTACCTTGCTTTCCATCGGCATGAGCCTCTCTTCTGACGGTAGCGTTGCGGGCCCAATCTTCTATATCGTCACCTGGCTGGCGATTGGCATGGCTATCTGCTATGGCATGTTCCGCTACGGCTACAAAATGGGTCTCGGGGCCATTGATAACCTCGTAGGCGAAAAGTCCATGCGCCTCATGGATGCCATCAACGTCCTTGGCATCATCGTTGTCGGTACGCTTGCTGCGGGCAAAGTTGCGGTTTCAACTATTGTCCAGATTCCTCATGGTGCAGAGATGGGTGCACTTCAAGATACCCTTGACGGCGTCTTCCCTGGTCTTCTCGCCCTCATAGTTACGATGCTGACCTGGTGGATGCTCAACAAGAAGCAGTGGTCCGCGACGAAGGTCCTGCTCGTTCTTACCGCCGCCGTCGTCGTGCTGTGCTGCATTGGATTCCTGTAAGGCCGTGCGTGGATGTAGCTAGTCCAGTGCTGGTTCTGTGGTAGCAGCCGATTTGCCTAGCAGCTGCAGGCGTAGCTGCTAGGCCTCTGGTGTCTTAATGGCAATTGGAGTGTGGTATGGAACCCCTGTTTTTCAAGCCGATTCCTTTTAAGACCGTATGGGGTGGAACGTCTATTAAGGAGTATTACGGCTATGACTGGATGCCCGATGGAACCGGTCAGGCCTGGGCGTTTGCGGCACAGCCCGATGGGTCCAATATCTGCCAGAACGGACCCTACAAGGGCATGACGCTCGGCGATTTGTGGAATGGACATCCTGAACTCTTTGGTGATACAAATCGTGAGTTCCCGCTTATTATCTCTATGCTTTGCCCCAGGGATGACCTCAGCATTCAGGTCCATCCGGATGTTGAGCATGCACGCAAGTATGGATATTCGCTCGGTAAGAACGAGGCGTGGTACTTCCTCAAAGCAGATGAGGGCTCTCAAATCGTCTTTGGTCACAACGCAAAGGATGAGCAGGATCTTCGCTCTTTCATTGCTGAAGATCGCTGGACTGACCTCGTTCGACATCTTACCGTGAGACAGGACGACTTCGTCTACGTGCCCGCCGGGACCCTTCATGCCTGCTGTGGGGGTGTGATTGCCTACGAGGTTCAGCAGTGCACCAACGTAACGTATAGGTTCTGGGACTATGACCGGACCGATGTAAATGGCAACAAGCGGGAACTCCAACTTGATAAGGCAATCGAAACTCTTCACTACGGGGACGCCGCCAACCATGAGTCGTATTCAACAACTGTAAATGCCTACGGTCGCTGTGAGCGCGTGACTTATTTTGATAGCGACTCGTTCCGCATCGAGAAGCTTGTGGTGAGCGATGGTGAATACGTGGTCAACGAGGCGACCTACGAGCTCGTGAGTGTGGTGAGAGGCTCTGGCATGGCAGGGGGAATTCCTGTCAAAGTGGGCGATCACTTCCTCATACCGCAAAGCGAGAAGGTCGTTATCAGTGGCAATCTCACCTGCATGATGACAACTGCCTAGATTGGAGGGTCGAGATGCTTCTCTGTCCATCGCTCATGTGTGCCGACTTCCTCAACCTTGGCGAGGAGGTCGACAGTCTGTGTTCTGCTGGGGCCGACATCATGCATCTTGATGTCATGGACGGCCACTACGTGCCGAATTATGCGCTCTCCCTTGGCGATGTTGAAGCCATTGCGAAACGCTCAAGCGTCCCCTGTGATGCGCACCTTATGGTCACGAATCCATATGATGCATGCGAGTTCTTTATCCATGCTGGTGCAAGCATTATCTATGTACACCCTGAGTCTGACTTGGCCATCAACTCAACACTGCTCAAGATTTCAAGGCTTGGGGCACACCCGGGAATAGCCGTGAACCCGGGTTTAAGCTTCTCCTCCGTGGAGGACAGCCTTCCCGTGGTGGATTACGTGCTGCTCATGACGGTAAACCCAGGCTTTGCCGGACAGCGTTACCTCGATTACGTGACACCAAAGATTGAGCGGTTCGCTGCCGAGAAGGAGCGGTATGGATTCAAACTTCTTATTGACGGGGCTTGTTCTCCTGAAGTTATCGCTAAGGTAAATGGGCTGGGAGTTGATGGAGCGATTTTGGGAACAAGCGCTCTCTTTGGGAAGGGGAGACCGTATCAGGATATCTTCAAGGAGCTCAGGCAGCTATAGCAAGGCAAAGATATCCGACATGGTGTATTTGGAATAGGGGCGCCGCATTTTGTGGAGCCCCTTCCTTGTGTTTATCGAAAAGTGTAGAAAAGAATGATAGTGATAAGTAAGGACTTATATCAATTGGTTGCCATAAAATTGGTCTGTATAGGCCCGATTCAAGCAGTAAAAGCATCGATTGTGCCTCGGTGGGGGTATCTGGCATGGAAACGCTGTATTCGGCAATAAAAGATGACCTTCTCGCCAAGATTAAGGATGGCACCTATGCCGAAGGCGAAGTTATCCCTACCGAAGTTGACCTCGCAAAGTCATATGGAGTAAGCAGGCCCACGATACGCCAAGCGCTTCAAATATTGGCCAATGAGGGATACCTGGACAAGCGTAAGCGCAGGGGAACCGTGGTCACCAAACCAACCCAAGATGACGGAATTGCGAGCCTTCCTACGGATAGGTCCAAGCTTCGGGGTGTCCAAAGCTTTGAGGACGAAATACGTGCCGCTGGCAGGGTAGTGAAGACCGTGCCCATTCTCGTCAAGGAAGAGGAGGCAAATCACGAGGTGGCCAAAGCGCTTGAGCTTAACGACGGTGCTCTTGTCTACAAGCTCGTACGGCTGCGCTATGTCGATGACACACCTAATGTGTTCATGGAGAACTACATTCGTGCCGACTTCTATCCAGGTCTTTCCGATGTGGACTTTTCAAAGGTCGGGCTCTATCACCAGATGAGGTCAATGGGTAGGCCGGTCCACTCGTTGACGCGCAGACTTGAGGTAATCAAGGCAGATCCTTCCTCGTCTACGCTGTTGGACGTACCCATTGGAGATCCGCTTTTCTACTTCCACACCTTTGGGCGTGATGCCGAAGGGCATATGGTGGAGTATTCAGTCTCTACCTATCGCGGCAGGAACAATACGTTTGAGTTTTCGGTTAATGAACCGGACTCGACTGCAATGCCCGAGCCGTTGCCCAGGGACTAGCAGGTACGTGCTGCATCTCGGGCTGCCTTTGCCTTTGCAGTATCTCCACGGTTTTCGTATTGCTTTGCAATCAGTGAATAGAGTCGCTTCTTGGTGGAAGAGTCGGCTGCTTCGAGCGCGGAGGTCATCTCGTCAAGGTACTTGTCTGACCCATCGAGTTCGATTTCCACGAGCCTATCCAGCTCGTCACACAGAGTCGCTTCCCCCTTGATGCGCAGTTGGTTGACAAAACTATGCGCAGCAGGGGAATTGCCTTTGCTCACATAATAATTTATGGCACGGGCTGCAAGGTCATTTCTCTGCGCACCGGGGGCTGCAATGTCCAACAGATCGTCGATAACCTCTTGTACGCCACTTGCATCTCCCGCGATGTCGCATGCGGCGAGCATGAGACACCCGTGGTTGTAGGCGGGCATGAGCCTTCGAACGTAGGATTTTTCAAGGTAAGACTTCAAATCTGTAGCGTTGCGTTTCTGATAGAGGGAAGTTGCGTGCGAGTTGATGAGTCGCAATGCGGTAAGGTGTGCGGCAATGACGCCGAAGAATACGATAATTACGATTACTACAATGCTTTGCGATGGCATGCGGACCAATCTCCCTCGGACTATAAGTGCTTCATACAATATGTACGTTATGTACATTACGTATGGAAGAAATGAGCCAAGTATATAAGATACTATCTATTAACAATATAGTATATGTAATAAATAATGTCAGATACGCTGCAGCAGCGAATGTGGGTTGTTGGGGGACAAGCATGAATCCACTCTACAAGATGATTCACGATGACCTGCGAGAGCTTGTAGATAACCAGACCTATCATGATGGAGAGACTATTCCCTCCGAAGAGGAGCTGGCGGCCGCATATGGTGTGAGCAGGCCCACCGTGCGCCGAGCGGTTCAGATGCTCATGGATGAGGGCGTTCTCGAGAAGGGCGGGCGTAGGGGCGTATGCGTCCGAGCCCGAAAAATTGACCAGCGTTTCGCCGTGACCCTCCGTAGCTTTGATGAGGAGATTCACGAGCATGGGCTTATCCCAAAGACCAAAGTTATCCTTGCCCGGAAGACTCTTGCAACAGTGAACATCGCCAACTCGTTGGGCATCAGAGAGGGGGATGCCGCCTTTCGCTTGGTTCGTCTTCGCTACGCCAATGACACGCCGAATGTTCTGGTGGAGAGCCTCATTCCCTACAACCGGTATCCCGGTATAGATAACGTGGACTTCTCGACTGCATCGCTCTATGCATTTTTTGATGACAAGGGCAACCCTCCCATGGTTGCCAAGCGACGCCTTGAGCTTATGCAAGCCGACTCGAGCCTTGCTGCCTTGCTTGATGTGAAACAGGGGGACCCGCTCTTTCGATTTACCACTACTACCCTGGATGCGTGCGACAGAATCATTGAATACAGCATTGCTGAATATCGCAGCGATACCAATGCCTTCGAATTTGATACGCGCGTGCCCTAGGCTAGTGACGCAATGGGGTGATACTCGACGGAGCAGAACCCTGCTTTGCTTGGATATCCGTATAGCGATATTTGCGCGAACAGGATTAACTGATGAAAAATGCAATCCGTTACACTTTTCTACAGATAAAAATGTAGCTGATTACTTTTTTCTCAACTTAAGTGATGCCCTTCTATCTGGAAACCAAGATGGGGCGGAATATGAAGCGCAATGTGATGGGCACTCTTATGGAATGGCAGTCCCGCAGTTCCCGTAAGCCTCTGCTTGATAATGGCGCGCCAGGTTGGCAAAAGCTACCTCATTAGAGAGTTTGCCAAGACGGTGTTTGACGACTACGTCTTTCTCGACCTTGGACGGCAGGTGCACTGCGCTTGTCGACTCGTAACTTTGGATTGACTGAGGGCATCGAGAGCGTTCCGCTCTATACGGCGTTCTACCTTAAGAGGGGTGCAATTGGCAGGCTTTTCCTTGCGGGGGAGTGTGCCGATGTCCTTGTCGCAACGGCACACGTAGATTCGAATGATGCCTACCGTTTGCGTGCTTGATTTGAACATATTTCAAAAATTGGAATCATCTCGGTTGTATTGGGGGATGATACTCTTTATTCCAGCCGGGCACCGAGCGCCATGAGTGGCGAAGGTGCAAGCGGCCCCACGAGAGCGGTTATCCGCAGGAGAAGGAGAGGCTCATGCCCGCGTTTACGTCCATCAAGGCCAAGGCCATTGGCATCGCTGTTGACCAGGGCGTCAACATGCTCTACGACGACTTCGATGGCAACCTGCCCAAGGTTGAGTCTCTCATCAACAAGTTTGCCGGCTCCGGCGATTCTATCAACGACGCCCAGCTCAGGCTCTTCAACATGGTCATGGGCTACATGAAGGACCCCACCAACAACTGGCGTCGCCTGGTCGACAACATCATCAACAACGTGGACAAGGACGTCGTCAAGACCTTCGTGCACAACTTCTTTGTGAACTCCGTGACCATTGGCGGCGCTCGCCAGCGCGAGGTCAACGACACCGAGGGCTGCAACTGCCCCTGGGCCATCCTCATGGACCCCACCACCCGCTGCAACCTGCACTGCAACGGCTGCTGGGCGGCAAACTACACCAACGCCAACCACAAGAACCTCACCTTTGAGGAGCTTGACTCCATCATCACGCAGGGCAAGGACCTGGGCACCTACATCTACCTCTTTACCGGCGGCGAGCCCATGGTGCGCAAGAACGACCTTATCCGCCTGTGCGAGAAGCACCCGGACTGCTTCTTCTCGGCGTTCACCAACGGCACGCTGGTGGACGAGAAGTTCGCCGACGAGATGCTCCGCGTGAAGAACTTCATGCCGGCCTTCTCCATCGAGGGCTTCGAGGAGGCAACGGACTCCCGCCGTGGCAAGGGCACCTTCGAGCGCGTGACGCACGCCATGGATATCCTGCGCGAGCGCAAGCTGCCGTTTGGCGCGTCCATGTGCTATACCAGCGCAAACTACGACTCCATTACTAGCGACGAGTACATCCAGTTCCTCGTTGACAAGGGTGTTCTCTTTGCCTGGATCTTCACCTACATGCCCGTTGGCCTTGGTGCTCCCGTGGAGCTTCTTGCCACTGCCGAGCAGCGCGCCGGCATGTACGACAAGGTTCGGAAGAACTGGCGAAACAACGTGCCCATCTTCTTCGCGGACTTCTGGAACGACGGCGAGTACACGGGCGGCTGCATCGCCGGCGCTCGTCGCTACATGCATATCAATGCAGCGGGCGACGTGGAGCCGTGCGCGTTCATTCACTACTCCGATTCCAACATTCTCGAGAAGACCCTGCTCGAGTGCTACAAGAGCCCGCTCTTCAAGAGCTATCAGGCGCACCAGCCGTTCAACTCCAACATGCTGAGGCCGTGTCCGCTGCTGGACAACCCCGGCATGCTCTCCGAGATGGTGCACGAGACCGGTGCCAAGTCCACGGACTACGTGCACCCCGAGGACGTGGACGAGCTCGAAAGCAAGACGCAGGCGGCAGCTGCGGCATGGGCCGAGAAGTCCGCGCCTATCTGGGCTGCTAGCCCCAAGGGTAGGCTGTCCGATCGTCTCGCCAAGGAGACCGGCGACCCCAACGCCTGGGTGAAGTACTAGGGGTCGTGGTTCTCGCCGATCGGTTGCGTGGCTCCGGCGGCACGTGGCGTGGCTCCGGCGGAACGTCTTTCTCGCATGTTCCGAGCGGTTAGGGTGACCTAACCGCTCGGATTTTTCATATGGGGACGGCGTTGAGGGATGTCCTGCATTTTTCGATTGGTTAGCTGCCTCTAAACGATCGAAATTTGCAGATCCGTTCTTTGCTTGCACTTTTCGATCGGTTAAGTAGGCCTAACCAATCGAAATTTGCACCTTGCATCCAGTCCCATGCCACGGGCTTCTCGCCAGGCGGCGCAAGGCGTTAAGATATGGCCTGCTTGAAAATGGCTGCGGCTGCTCAGACGGCTAGCGGCCCTCCCGAAAGGAACGTACATGATTCGCGAGCTCTGCAAGGACGACGCCATCCTCTCCAAGAAGTGCCAGCGCGCCACGCCCGAGGACGCGCCCCTGGCACAGGACCTCATCGATACCCTCCGCTCCGTCGAGGACGGAGCGTGCCTGGCTGCCAACCAGATTGGCGAGACCAAGGCCGTCGCGGTCTACCTCGACGACAACGGCGAGGCACATGTGCTCTACAACCTTCGCATCATGATGGGGCTTAACGCCAAGCGCACCGTCGAGGGGTGCCTCTCGCACGACGAGCCTTCCAAGGTCACCCGCTACGGCAAGGTCAAGGTCTCCTACGACGAGCTGGTCGACGGCAAGTTTGTGCCGCGCCGCCGCGACCTCACCGGCTGGGAGGCCCAGATGGTGCAGCACATGGTTGACCACTGCAACGGCAAGCTGGTCTAGGGAGGCAATCGTGGCGGACGAGAAGAACGTCATCGACCTTGGGCTGCCCGCAGGCAAGCTCTTTGCGCAGTACCCGGACCTTCCCGGCCTTCTTGCTGAGATGGGCATCGAGGACGTTGACGCCGAGAAGACCCTCCCCGAGGTTGCCGCGGACCTGGGCGTCGAGACAAGCGTGATTGCGTTTGCGCTTGAGGCCTCGGGCTACAGCGTGCAGGGCCTCAAGGCCGCAGACGACGGCTACAAGAGCCCACTCGACGACGTGATGAGCGTGCTGTTTGACAACTCCTTCCACGGTGAGCCCCTGCCGGATACGTCGTCTTCCGGCCCCATGCTGGCGCACATGGAGATGGCCATTCGCCGCGCCCAGGACGAGGGCAAGCTCCCCAAATGAGACAAAGGGACAGTCCCTTTGTCTCATGAGGCACCGGAGCTGTGATTTTCTGCAGCGGTGCTGACGGTTTTCTCGCCGTTGGCGCAAAACGGGCGCCCGAAGGGGCCTTGTCGACAGGATTTGCTCAACAGCGTGCCCTCCGGCGCCAATTGACGCCGGAGGGCTGATTTCATTCGGCTTGCTTCTTGCGGTGGAGCGTTGCGGCAGAGCACACGTGAAGAAAACATTCTCATCCGCTTGTCGCTTCCTCTGGGTATATGTTACTCACATGTACGTTGTCTAACATGTGGTGATTTTCTTCCAGGCTTCAATTGGTGTGCGTGCACAGAAGAACTTCGGGCCAAAGCCGACCATATTTCGTTCGGACTTGTACACTAACAATGTCATTTGTTGCGCTTGGAGGGAGCACATATGGCAGAGAAGGGCATGAACAGGAACGCGCAGCGCTCCAGACGCCTGCTCAAGGAGGCGTTCATGGAGTTGCTGGCCGAGAAGCCCTACGAGAGCATCACGGTCTCCGATGTTGCCCGTAAGGCAGACCTCAACCGCGGCACGTTCTACGCGCACTTCGATAACGTGGACGACCTCATGAGGTCCGTGATGGCAGACGCTGCAGACACCATCTCGGAGTTTCTCTCGCAGGCGGTGGAGAGCGGCTTTCTTGAGGACCCCCTGCCCGTGCTCACGCAGGTGGGACAGTATCTCGACCAGAACCGGGAGCTTACGCGCAAGCTGGTTGAGTCGAGAAGCATCGAGTCCTTCGTCTTTGCGCTCGAGTCCCGCTTCCGCGAGTGGGTGCAGCAGCGCATTCCCGTGAACACGCAGCAGGAGAAGAAGGCCTGCGCCATGCTTACTGACTACATTGCCGGCGGCGTGCTGCAGACCTACCGTTCCTGGCTCGTGGGGGACTACCCAGGCGTGGAGATCGCCGAGGTCAACAAGTACCTGAGCGAGTTCGTGCGCACGACGGGCAAGGTGCTCCCCGAACTGCGCGAGGGGAAGTAGCCGACAAGGACGCAGCGCGCGCTCCTTTCCGCCCCGTTCGCGAGGTCTTCTCGCTCTCTCTTCCCGCTCGGGAAGAAGGCCGGAGCAATGGCGCACAATAGACGCATTGGGAACTCGAGACGGAGGCAACATGGAGACCAAGGACTTCACCCTGCACCGTGAGGGTGTCGACGGGGACTTTGACGTGACGCAGTATGGCACGGCCGGTCGGCCGGTCATCGCGTTTCCCGAGGGCGACTCCTCGTGCGCGAGCTGGGGGGAAGGCGGCATGGTCGACGCGCTGGCGGGGCTTATCGACGCCGGGCGCGTGCGGCTCTTCTGCGTTGACTCCGCCGACGATGCCAGCTGGTATGCGGGCTATGCCCCAGCGGACTACCGTCTAACAAGCCTTGGCGGGTACTTTGACCTGGTCGAGAACGAACTTGCCCAGCTTGTGCGCAACAAGGCGCCCGATGCCGGCGCGCCCATTGTTGTCGGAGCGGGCCTGGGCGCGCTCAACGCGACCATCGCCATGCTTCGCAAGCCCAGCCTCTACGGTGGGCTTCTCGCGCTTTCGGGCACCTACGACGCCGCGTGGGTTGTGGGGGACGCCATGTCCGACGCCTGGAGGGCCTTCTCGCCCGTGGATCTGGTGCGCGGGCTTGGTGACAACCCACTGCTGGTAAAGGCCCTGTCTGGACTACAACTGGCTTTTGTGTGCGGGACGGGCGCCGGCGAGGAGGGCGGCCAGACCCAGCGGACGCTCCAGGGCGAGCTTGAGGCCGCTGGTGTTGGCGCAACGTTTGAGTACTGGGGCGCCGACGTTGACCACAGCTGGAACTGGTGGCAGGAGGAGGCAAGGCAGCTGCTTCCGTGCCTGCTCGAGGAGGGTGGCCTGCAGCGCAGGCACGCGGCGTCCGTTGTGGGAGATGCGCGGGCAGCCGCGCAGAGTGCCAGCGCGGACGTTGCGGGCACGGGGGAGCGGCTCGAGCAGGCAAAGGAGCGTCTTGCCCAGATGCACGACGCGCTGGCTGCGGCTGAGGAGCGCACCAAGGCCGAGCAGCAGTCCGTTGCCGAGCACGCCAAGGAGGCCGAGCGCCTTGCTGCTGCCGCGCGCGATGCGTGGGCCGAGAAGGACCGTATTGCCGCACTGCTTGAGGATGCCATCCGCAAAGGCAACGAAGCCCAGGTAGAGGCCGATAAGGCCGCTGCAGAGCTCTCCTCGGCGCAGTGGATTGCCGGCGAGGCCGAGGCCGCTGTCTCTAGCGCAAGGTCCGAGCAGGCCGCGGCTGAGGACGAGGTCGCGCGGGCCGAGGAGGCCGTTGAGGTCGCGCGTGCGCGCGAGGCGGAGGCAAAGGCTCGGCTGCAGGCGGTGCTCGACGAGGCGTCGGAAAAGGAGCCGGCAACTGCGGCTCCGGCCAAGAAGCCGGCCGCTCCGGCCAAGAAGACCACGGCACCCGCGAAGAAGCCGGCAACAAGAAAGAAGCCTGCTACGGCCAAGAAGGCCTCCGCGGGTGCAAAGAAGCCCTCAACCGGCACCAAGCGCTCTTCTCGCGCGCGCAAGTCATCCGGCAACCAGGGCGCTGCACGCTAGGTAGCGACTACAACAGCGGGTCAAACGCGCGCGCGTACTGGGCAAACAGCCTGTCGAAGAAGTACGTGACCCCAAACGTTGCATAGATGCGGTGGAGTGACGAGCCCTCGTCCGCGTCTTTGCCAAAGGCCAGCACGTCGTCGAAGATGGCGTGCAGCGCCGGGTCCTCGCTTGCCGTCACAATGACCTTGTAGGCGTGGCACCGCTCGATGACCGCACGCTGCCTGCGGGCGAAGCCATTCGACGTGGTCACAACAATGAGCAGGTCGTTGGGGGTGAGGGTGTCAAGCATCGCGGTGCTGGGAGAGTCCTCGGGCACCAGGTGGACGGTCTTGTCCTCCACAAGCATGGCCTGTTGGAACTCGCGTAGCGACAGCGTTGAGGACTCCGTCGAGAAGATCACGATACGCCCGCACGTGTTGAGCGAGTTCACGATTGGCAGCAGCCCGCCTCGGGCGACAAGCCCGTCTATCTCGGTGTATATGGCGTCAAGGTCCTTGTGTAGGTTGCGGTGCTCGTCCCTCTCGGCCCATGCGTACACAAGGTAGTGACGGCGCAGGGCGTTGAACTCGTCGTCCGAGAGCTCGCCCGCCTCCTTGATGTGGAAGCCAATCTCGCTCATGCTGCCTCCCGCTTGCTGGGTCGCCAAACTGTGCAGATGAGAACAGTCTACGCAACGTGCGCGGCGTTCATGCCCGCTTGCCCGAATGACCCCGTGAGCGTTATGCGTGCAGCAGCGGACCCAGGCGGCGGGCCTGTCAGCTCCCGATCGGACCCGCAGCCTACCCCAACCGGACCCGTCGGCTTCCAATTATTGAACGATATTTCTGGCGAGAACGGCATCATCCCAGATAAGAAATAATCAGCTCGGAAAATCGCGCAATAATTGCCAATGCATGTGCATTGTGCGCGACCGCCAAGGTGCTTGGCGGCAAGTCGCCAGGCGGCCAAGGCGCTAGGTCGTCTAGCTTCTCTCGGCGACCGGCCCTTATATGACCATGTCCACCTCGACAATCTGGGGATCCTTGATTCTTTGGAGCCCGCGTTGCTCGCGTTCGACCTGCTTGCGCGCATAGCTGCGCCCTTGTTCCCAGGCGAGAAGCGACCAGATGAGCGTTTGCCTTCGCTCACATACGGCTCGCGACGCCAGCGCGCGCCGACTTTCTGCCATGTCCCTGCCAGATAGCAGCTCAATCGTTCGAAACACCTCGAGCATCAACCCGTCGAATCCGCCCTTCCGATAGAGGTCCTCGCTCGTAGCGGGTAGAACCACAAGCCCCTGGGCTGCAAGTTCTCTGTTTCGGCACAGGTCATCAAGGACCTTCTCGCGCACCGATCTACGGGCGTCCTCAAGAGCGGCGGCGGCCGTCTCGTCGGTTGGGGCCAGGGCGCACGCTCGCGCTGCGTCGACGACGCCGTCCAGGTCAAGGTGGTAGAAGCTATCGTAATTGATGCCCACGCATGTTCCAGGGACGAGAATGTCCGGCACGCGCGAGCTGTGGGCACCAGCGCGGGCCAGCTCGTCGGCTGCGGTCTGACGGACGTTGAGCACCAGGCGTCCCATGCCGTATCCCAGGTACTCGAGAGGCAGGGCGATGAGCGCTGCGATAACGGCTTCCGCGGGGGACCAAGCATTGTTGGCCACATACTCAATGACGTGCCTGGATTGAGCAACGCCTGCATTGCCATCGCACTTCGAGAGGAACCGCTCGATCTTCTCGACGCTTGTTGCGGGGGGAATGCCGTAAGCAATGGCGCCGCTGCGAGGGTCAAGGGGGCTTCTCGAGAAGCTCCCCGTGAGCTCGTAGCCGAGAAGTGCCTGGACCTCGGGTCGCATCACGGCGCCCATCTCCACAAAGACGAGCTCGGATGAGGCAACGCGAAGGCCGTTTCCTGCGTCCATGTAGGCGTTTTTGGGGAGAAAGGCTGTGTGAAGAATTGACGAGAAGGCCTTGGAGCGGATGCGGTCGCGTTCGCTTGGCACGGCGACCTCCACGGGGTGGTTTATCCGCACGTCGCGCCCGAGTCCTAGTTCGGAAAGGTCGATGCAGCTTGCGCTCCACCGCTTTCGGCCCTCCGGGAGCTCCGGGGCGGCGATGCCGGTTCTTCTCAGCGACGTGAGACCATTTTGTACACCGGGCGCGGTGCCACAACGAATGGACCTAATGGCCGCGAGTGCGCTAAGGCGATCGAGTGTGAGGTTCATGGGCCTCTCCAGCCTGTTTGACAGAATTATTGCGCGATATTCCTGGCATTGCTGATGTTATCCCAGTTGAAAACCGAATATCAAACAATTTCGCGCAATAATTCGGCTTCTGGAAGGCGTGCGGCGAGGGGGAACGGGGCAAGCTGCGTACCGGCGAGAACCACTACCACCGTTCCACACGCGCTACCATGGGACCAACGCGACGCCTGCAGTTGAGCGCCTACCGGTACGAGAAGGGAAGCAGCATGTACAACTTCACGTTCCACATTCCCACCACCATCCACTTTGGCAAGGGCCAGATCTCGCACCTTGCCGAGCTTGCCCAGTACGGCAAGAAGGCCCTGCTCTGCTATGGTAGCGGCTCCATCAAGCGCAACGGCATCTACGACGAGGCGCTTCGCATTCTCGGCCAGGTCGGTGTCAAGGTAGAGGAGCTCTCGGGCGTAGAGCCCAACCCCCGCATCCAGACCGTTCGCCGCGGCGTCGAGACGTGCAAGGCCACGGGCGTCGACATGGTTCTCGCCATTGGCGGCGGCTCCACAATCGACTGCGCCAAGGTGGTCGCAGCCGGTGCCCGCTATGACGGCGATCCTTGGAACCTGGTGATTCATCCCGAGAAGATCACCGCCGCGCTCCCCATCTTCTCGGTGCTCACGCTCTCCGCGACCGGCTCCGAGATGGACCCGTTCGCCGTGATCTCGGACATGGACAAGAACGAGAAGTGGGGCACTGGCGCGGAGTGCATGAAGCCCACGATGTCCGTGCTCGACCCCACGTACACCTTCACCGTCTCGTGTCGCCAGACGGCTGCCGGCACGGCGGACATGATGAGCCACACCTTCGAGAACTACTTCACCATGGAGCCGGGCGCCTATGTCCAGCAGCGCATGGCCGAGGGGCTTCTCCGCACCATGATTCACTACGGGCCCATCGCGCTTGAGGAGCCGGATAACTACGAGGCCCGAGCCAACCTCATGTGGGCTGCCTCGCACGCGATTAACGGCCTGGTCAACGCTGGTGCCGCCAACGCCTGGTGCGTGCACCCCATGGAGCACGAGCTCTCTGCCTTCTATGACATCACGCACGGCGAGGGCCTGGCCATCCTCACGCCTGCGTGGATGGAGCACGTGCTCTCTGTCAGGACCGCGTCCATGTTCGCAACGTACGGCCGCAACGTCTGGGGCCTGCAGGGCACCGACGACATGTCCGTGGCACGCGACGCCATTGCCAAGACCCGCGAGTTCTTCTTTGTGACCATGGGCATGCCGGCCAACCTGCGTGCCGTTGGCATCGATGGCGAGAAGAACTTCCGTGTGATGGCCGAGAAGGCCGCCGCTGGCAGCAAGGGTAGCTTCGTGCCCCTCACGGCCGACGACATCGTGGAGATCTACCGCGCGGCACTCTAGCACCATCCGCGCGACCTGCCTGTCCGTCAATGCGCCCCTCTCGACACGGTCGAGAGGGGCGCTCTTGTTGCTACGCCAGCGGTGCCACGTGGGCCGGCACGCCGCCCACAAACGAGAGCGACGGCTCGCCGGCAATGAGCGGACGGGCGTAGCGCAGGTAGGCCTCGGTTACGCCCATGCCGTCCTCGCGGATCATCTCCGCTGGTACAGCCTTCACGGCGTTTGCCACGCGGTTCACGTCGACCAGCTCGTAGCGAACCTCGTACGGGGCGTCGGATACGCGCATGAGCGCACTCATGACGCCCGAGGCGCCGTCTAGGGCCGCGTTCACGCCGCGGGCACCAAGGTCGGCCGCCTCGGTGAGGTCAGCCTGGCTTGCCAGGTGGACGGCGCAGCGCTGCGTGGTGCACAGCTCGACGGCACGGGTCTTGCATCCCAGCTCGCGGTGAGCAAGGTCTGCCAGGTAGCGGCTCGTGCCCGAGAGCGCTGCAGCGTGCCCAAAGGCGTCGATGCGCGCCGTGGAGCCCGCGCGCTCACAGACGAGCGTGCCGTCTGCCGTGCGCACGCCCTCGCTCACGGCCACGACCACGGTGTTCTTCTCGCCGAGAAGCCCTGAGAGCCTCTGGAGGAGGACCTGCTCGTCAAGCGGCACCTCGGGGAGGAGCACCAGGTCGGGCGCGTGCCCGCCCGCCGCACCGGCCAACGCGGCAGACGCCGCAAGCCAGCCGGCATCGCGACCCATGATTTCCACAAAGGTGACGCTCTTGAGGTCGTAGACGTCTGCGTCGCATGCCAGCTCGTCCACGGTGACGGCAATGAACTTGGCAGCGCTGCCGTAACCGGGCGTGTGGTCGGTGAGGATGAGGTCGTTGTCGATGGTCTTGGGTACGCCCACAAAGCGGATCCGAGAGCCCGTGGCCTCGCCGTAGCGAGAGAGCTTGGCAATGGTGTCCATGGAGTCGTTGCCGCCAATGTAGAGCACCGCGCGGGCACCAAGCTCGGAGAAGCGCTGGAAGAGCGTGCGGTAGGGCGTCTCGTCCGTGGAGGGGTCCGGTAGCTTGTATCGGCAGCTTCCCAGGTAGCTCGACGGCGTGTGGGAGAGAAGCTCGAGCTGGGAAGGACCCGCTAGGCGCTCATCGAGGTCCACGGTGCGGCCGTCGAAAAGCCCCTGGATGCCGTAGCGCATGCCCACCGTGTGAAGACCGGCTGTGCGCGCGGCGCCAACCACGCCCGCCAGGCTCGCGTTGATCGCCGCGGTTGGTCCGCCAGACTGCCCTACCAGCACGGTATTGCCCAAAGCCATGTGTGCCCCTCTCGATGCGCCTCCACCTGCCATGAGGATAACGCAGCGCATGCGGTGCGTCGTGTGGCATAGCAGGTTCGTGAGCATGTTAGGAGAAGGTAATTGTGTCGTTCTCGCGTGGTAAGGTAGCACGGTCCCAATATCAGCTGAAAACCCTGGGAGTTGCATAATGTTCGAGGCGCTAGCGAATTTCTTCTCGCTTATCGTGCAGCCGGCCTACGACCTCACCGGTAGTTGGTGGGCGGCAATCTTTCTCTTCACCCTGTTCTCCAAGGTCATCCTCATGCCGCTCTCGGTATGGTGCCAGAAGAACAGCATCGTGATGGTGCAGCTCATGCCCGAGCTGTTCCGCATTAAGTGCCGCTACTACGGTGACCGCGAGACCATCGAGGAGAAGCAAAACGAGCTCTATCACGAGAAGCACTACCATGCGCTTCTCTCGCTCATCCCCCTGGCCATCCAGGTGGTCATCCTCTTTGGCCTGGTTGACGTCATCCATTCCATCACGGATTCCGGCGCCCCCGGCACCGAGTTTCTCGGCCTTGTGCCCATCGAGAACGGCGGCGCGTCGCTCGTCATGCCATTGCTCGCGGGCCTCTCGGCCGTGATCATGGGCTGGGCCTCCAACCACATCAACCCCCTGCAGCGCGAGCAGTCCCGCGCCGAGAAGAACATGACCAACGGCCTCTCCATTGCCCTTTCGCTCTTCCTGGGCTTCTACGTGGTGTGCGGCATGGCCTTCTACTGGGTGTGCTCCAACCTGCTCTCGATTGTGGTGCAGGTGCTGTGCAACGTGATCGTGAAGCCGCGCGACTACATCGACTACGAGGACCTCAACGCCGCGCGCGACGAGTTCAACGCCATCGAAGAGGCCACCAAGGGTGACCGCAAGTGGTACCAGCCAGACCCACTGGCCCGTCGCGCCAAGGCGGACTACAAGCGCTTCTTCAAGGTGGACGGCAAGCACCTGGTGTTCTACTCCGAGAGCTCGGGCTTCTACAAGTACTTTAGGGGTGCTATCGAGTGGCTGCTCAACAACTCCGACGTGCGTATCCACTACCTTACGAGTGACCCCAACGACCAGGTCTTTGACATCGCCAAGCGCGAGCCGCGCCTCATCCCGTACTTCCTCGACCAGAAGCGTCTCATCACCCTCATGATGAAGATGGATGCCGACGTCGTGGTGACCTCGCTTGGCGCGCTCGACGTGTACTACATCAAGCGCTCCTACATCCGCAAGGACATCGAGTACATCTACATGTGCCACCACATGACCTCGATGCACATGACGGGCACCAAGCAGGAGTACGACAACTACGACACCATCATGTGCGTTGGCCCTCACCAGAAGGCAGAGATCCGCGGCATGGAGAAGGCCTACCACACGCATAAGAAGAAGGTCCCCGAGATTGGCTACGACCTTCTCGACCGCGAGATGGCAGACTACGAGAAGATGCCTCACGAGAAGCACGAGCGCCCCATCATCCTTATCGCGCCCTCGTGGAACACGGACAACATCCTCGACACCTGCATCGACGACATGCTCAGCCGCCTGCTTGGCCACGGCTACCACGTGATCCTTCGTCCCCACCCCGAGTACGTGAAGCGCTACCGGCCTCGCTGGGAGGCGCTTGTCGAACGCTACTCCAAGGTGAGCCCCGACGAGCTCACGATCGAGGCGGACTTCTCCGGCCACGGCTCCATCCTCGAGTCCGATGTGCTGATTACCGACTGGTCGACGATTGCCGAGGAGTTCTCGTTCACCACGCTCAAGCCGTCGCTCTTCATCGACACTCCCATGAAGGTCATCAACCCGGACTACGAGCAGGTTGGCATTACGCCCACCGACATCACGCTGCGCAACCAGATTGGCCACTCGCTTGACCCCAAGGACCTCTCCGAGCTCGAGGGTGTCATCGACGACATGGTCACGAACTCCTCGTCCTGGAACGACAGGATTCGCCAGATCCGTGACGGCTTCATCTACAACCTTGGCCACGGCGGCGAGGCCGCGGGCGAGTACATCCTCGGCGAGATTCTCGCAAAGCAGGAGGGCAAGGACATTACCGCGGCTGGTGCGTTTGGGACGGGGAATCAGGGCGACAATGATGACTAGCCGCTCCCAAAAGGGTGCGCACCGCATTGCTGGGCGCCTGCTGGTCCTTGTGTGGGACGTCCTTGGCCTTGCTGCGATAAGTGCCTGCCTGCTCACGGCGATGGCCACGCCGGCCCTCGCGTACGTGGACCCCTCGGTCATGACCTACACGATCCAGGCGCTGGCCGCCGTGGCGGTGGCGCTCTCGGCGGTGCTGGGCGTGGCCTTCAGGCGGACGCGCAGGGCGCTCATGAGGCTCCTGCACATCGACGAGGACGCGGGCCGCGTGGTCGAGCCCGCGGTCTCCCGCATCGACCCCTCCTCGAAGGCCGCGGCCGACGCCGCCGCCCGCGAGGCGCTCTCGGCCGCCGGGGCCCCGGCGCATAGCGAGGGGAGACGCGCAAACAAGGAGACGGTCAAGTGGCCAAAGAGGCTTCTGCTCGCCCTTCTCGTCTCGGTCGCGTTGGTGATTACGTATCTCGTCGTTGCTCCGTTCGAGCTGCTTGCCGCCAATACCGCGGACTTGACCTATGGCCTCGATACCGTTTGGCCGGTGCTCGCCCGCACGGCAGTGCTGATCGCTGTCGTCGCAGCCCTCGTAATCTCCGTTATCCGCGGTCGTTCGTTTGACGTTGTGCTTGCGCTTGCTGCCGCCGTGACGCTTTGCGGTTATCTGCAGGCGATGTTCCTCAATGGATCGCTCCCCATCACTAATGGCAGTCTTGTCGACTGGGGCCTCTACAAGGGGCCAATGGTTGTGAGCGCGGCTGTTTGGGCCGCTTTGATTGCGCTGGCAGTAGTCATAGCCGTTTGGAAGCCGTCGGTCTCCCGCTTTGCGAACGCCGCGCTCGCAGGGGTGCTCATCATCGTCCAGGCGGTTGCCCTCGCGTCGATCTGGCTCAACCCCACTACGGCCCCCGTTCCCAAGGACGAGGGGAACGTGTATACGGAGCAGGGACTCTTCGACGTCTCCGACAAGAAGAACGTCGTGGTCATTGTCCTTGACATGACCGACACCCAGTATCTTGAGGAGGTGTACGCGAACAACCCCTCGATGTTCGATTCGCTCGATGGGTTCACCTGGTACCAGAACTCGGTTGGGTCCCTTGCGCCCACGCGCTATGGTTGCTCGTACCTTCTCACTGGCCAGCTTCCGCAGGAGGGCGAGGACTTCCAGGACTACGTGAAGTCGTCTGTGAGCAACAGCACGTACCTTAGGGACATCAGTGCACTGGGGTATGACATCGGGGTGTATTCGGATGCGGGCTCTACGACCCACGGTGACCCGAATGCCTTTGCTGGTCTCGCCAAGAACGTGCACCCCCTCGACGACGGTGGCGCAAGTGGGTTTGACGAGTCTGGCGCGGTGAGGGTCATGTACAAGGCCGCGCTGTATCGTGACCTGCCGTGGATGGTCAAGCCTTTCCTCTGGTACTACACCGACGAGCTCAACCAGCGGATGTCCACTCCCAAGGAGGAGGCGGATGACCTTGGTGATGTTCCCTACAACTTTGACGACCCGTCGTTCTACGCGCAGCTGAAGGCGAGAGGCCTCTCCATCAACAATGACGGGGAGGCGGGGTCGTTCCGCTTCATCCACCTTCTGGGTGCCCACTTCCCGTACACGATGGACGCGCAGGGCGAGCGGGTGGACGGCGAGACCACCTATGAGCAGCAGGCGCTCGGATCCTTCAGGATCGTCTCGACGTACCTCGACGACCTCAAGGAGCTTGGCGTCTACGACAACACGACGGTCATCGTGACTGCCGACCACGGCAGGATCGACTTCATGTCAGACACCCCCATCGAGAGGCCGACGTCTCCGATTCTGTTCGTGAAGCCTGCGGGGGCTGCGCATGGGAGCCTTTCCATCGATGCGACGACTCCCGTCTGGGCGCCCGATGTGCTTGCGACCGTTATCGATCAGGCATCCGACGGCGACCAGGACTTGGTTGCAAAGTACGGGACTCCGGCGTATGACGTTGCAGCCACGTTCGACGACAAGCGCGTGCGCACATTTGATGCTCCAACGTGGGACGGGAACTATACGCCGCACATGTACCAGTTCAGCGTGATTGGCCCTGTGGAGGATTGGAACTCCTGGAGCCTCACGGGCGTTACTTGGGAGACGAACGAGCGCTAGGCCGCATGAGCGATAGGTGACTGCCGATGCCTTCGGCTTCTAGGTGGCTTGCACGGAACGCATCTGACCGCAGATGCTGGAAGGAACATGGAGGGGATTCGATCTTGAGAAATACGAGAGGCAGGCTTGTCCCGGCGCTCACGCTCCACGACGGGCTCTACGCCGCCGCCCTCGCGGCCGTGTGGGTGCTCGTGCCCGCGACCCCGGCCCTCGCCTACGTGGACCCCTCGGTCATGACCTACACCATCCAGGCGCTGGCCGCCGTGGCGGTGGCGCTCTCGGCGGTGCTGGGCGTGGCCT
>OOBJ01000146.1_pt1 | contig 65100 bp, 68 predicted proteins | sample 1671331 | NCBI WGS metagenome assembly OOBJ01 (sample SAMN06348145, study PRJEB24527) | human gut metagenome | biome: human gut; feature: ankylosing spondylitis patient; material: feces | host: Homo sapiens | place: China | collected 2015-10 | reverse complement strand
GGCTCCTTCCCCTTGGGGAAGGCTGGGATGGGGCTTCTATGTTGGCTGGTACGCACCCCCGGCAACTCTGACAGAGTTGCGATTTCATAGCCCAGGGTTGCGGGCACAGCCCGCTACCCTGGGTAATGCACCCACTAATATTGCTACTCTGTAAGAGTTGCGCTTAGCCGAAGGCGTTACTTGCAGCAGGATAATTGCCAGAAATGGGTTGGTGGAAATTATAAGATTGAGTATAACGCCTGCGGTCATTCGCAACACTCCCCACGCTGCCATCCCTTGTTAATAATTGTGTGCCGGTATGGTTTTTTAAGGGAAAACATTTGTTGGCATTGAGTTTTTTACGTAATTTTGAGGCGCAAATGCAAATGTAACTTACGCCAACCACTAAAACATGACAATGACTGACACAAACAGCTTTGAGGGACTCATCTCACGCCTGCGCTCACTGGGCCGTAAGGTTCGTGTGGCAGCAGTGTGTCCCAACGACAACTCTTCGGCCGAGGCGCTGAAGCGTGCCGCCGGTGAGGGATGGATAGAACCCATAGTAGTAGACAATGCCGACCCTGCCCAGGCTGCCGCCGAGGCTGTGGCGATGGCCCATAGAGGCGAGGCTGATGTGCTGATGAAGGGGCTCATCAGTTCGGACATCCTGCTGCGTGCCATCCTCAACAAGGAGGTGGGTCTGCTGCGCCGTGGCGAGGTGCTTACCCATACTGCCGTGGCAGAGATGCCCGGCTATCACAAACTGGTGGCATACAGCGATGCCGCCGTCATACCTTATCCCACCCAGGAGCAGCGCATCAGCCAGACCCGCTATCTCGCCACCCTTTGCCACGGCATGGGCATCGACTGTCCGCGCATCTCGCTCATCCACTGTTCCGAACATATCGACGAGCGCCACTTCCCCCATACCGGCGGCTATGCCGACATCATCGAGCGCGGCCGTCAGGGCGAGTTTGGCCCCTGTATCATCGACGGCCCGCTGGACCTCAAGACCTCGATGTGTCCTGAGAGCCTCGCCGTCAAGGGCATCGACTCTCCCTTGGGTGGCGACGCCGACGCCCTGGTGTTCCCCGACATCGAGGCGGCCAACGTGTTCCACAAGACCATCACCCTGCTCGCCTCTGCCCGCATAGCCGCTGTGCTGCAGGGCCCCGATGTGCCCGTGGTGATGCCTTCGCGCGGCGACGATGCCGACAGCAAGTACTACAGTCTGGCCCTGGCTGCCCTCCAATCACTCAAAAACGCCTGACCCCATGCATATATTAGTCATCAATCCCGGCTCGACCTCTACCAAGATAGCCGTGTATCAGGACGCCACCCCCATCATGCTGCGCACCATTCGCCACACGGTGGAAGAACTGGCGCAGTTTGACGAAGTCACCGACCAGTACGATTTTCGCCGCAAGCTCGTCATCGACGAACTCAAGCGCATGGACATCGACTATCTCTTCGAGGCTGTGATAGGCCGTGGCGGTCTCGCCAAGCCCGTCTCGGGCGGTGTTTACGAAATCAATGAGAAGATGCTCGACGACACACGTCAAGCCATCCACAAGCACGCCTGTGACCTGGGCTGCATCATGGCCTACGAGATAGCGCGCATGATACCCGGTTGCCGTGCCTTCATCGCTGACCCCGGCGTGGTAGACGAGCTGTCGCCCCTTGCCCGCATCTGCGGTTCGCCCCTGATGCACCGCATCTGCATCTGGCATGCCCTCAACCAGCGCGCCATCGGCCGCCGTTATGCCCAGGAGATAGGCCGCCGTTATGAAGACCTCAACCTCATCATCTGCCACATGGGTGGCGGCATCTCTATCGCCGCCCACGAGAAAGGCCGTGCCATAGACGCCAACAACGCCCTCGACGGCGAGGGACCCTTCTCGCCCGAGCGTGCTGGTTCGCTGCCTGCAGCCGACCTGATACGCCTCTGCTTCAGCGGTCAGTTCACCGAGAAGGAACTGCTCAAGCGCATAGCCGGACAGGCTGGACTGATAGCCCACCTGGGCACCAACGACATGAAGGAAATCGAGAGCCGCATAGCCCGTGGTGACAAGCACGCCGAACTGGTGGTCGACGCCATGATCTATCAGGTGGCCAAGAATATCGCTTCCGAGGGCGCCGTGCTCTGTGGCAATATAGACGCCATACTGCTCACCGGCGGACTCGTGCGCTCCGACTATCTCGTCAGCCGTCTGCGCGAGCGCATCAGCTTCCTCGCCCCCATCCACTGCTATCCCGGCGAAGACGAGATGCAGGCACTGGCGTTCAACGCCCTCGATGTGCTGCACCACCGCCGCGAAGCCAAGGTGTATGAATAGGCTGCCGCTGGAAGCATAGACCGACAACGGTCTGCCACTGGAGCCACCGCTGCCAGCCTGGCGGACCCGAAAGATTACACAGTCTGCCGCCGTGGCGTCGATCACGGCGGCAGACCTGCCATAAAAGGCGAGGCCAAGCATACTGGCGCTCGCCTTGTCAGTATCACATATAACAGTAAGTATTATGGGAATCATCGAAACTCTTATCATCGTGTGTGCGGCAGCCGTCGTGGTGTGGGTGCTGGCGCGCATAGGCAACAGCCGACAGGCGGCACGCTCCATGCTCCTGCAGACCGAGAACGACACTCTGAAGGCACAGGCAGAGCAGCTGCAGCGCCAGACCGAAGAACTCAGACAGCAGCACAGCAGGGCCATCACCGAGCGTGAACGCTATGCCACCCAAGCCGAGACCTACGGCAAGCAAGCCCAACAGCTGCAGGCTGCCATAGACCGGCAGAAAGAGGAACACCGCAGTGAACTCGAGACTCAGGCAGAGAAGATGGGCGAAGAGTTTGCCCGCCAGAGTGCCGAGCTCAAGGCCCTCTATGAGAAGCAGAAGGCCGAGACCGACGAGCACTATCGCCGTCAGTTCGACGAGATGCGCCAGCAGCAGGCGAAGCAGATGGAACAGCAGGCCGAGCTCATCAAAGAGCAGATCAATACAGCCTCGGAGACCATACTCAAGAAGCGGAGCGAAGAGCTCACTTCCAAGAACAGTGAGCAGCTGTCGGCCATCCTCAACCCGCTGCACGAAAACCTCAAGCAGATGCGTGAGGCGGTGGAGCGCAACGACCGCGACCAGGCCGATCGCATGGTGAAGCTCGACGCCACCATCAAGGAGAACCTGCGTCAGGCCAAGGAGGTGGGCGAGCGCGCCGACAAACTGGCGCAGGCGCTCACGAGCGAAAACAAGGTGCAGGGCAATTTCGGCGAGCTCCAGCTGCGTACGCTCCTTGAGAATATGGGGCTGGAAGAGGGCGTGCAGTTTGAAGAGCAGTCGACCATGCGCGATGAGCAGGGCAAGAGTCTTCGTGGCGACGACAGCGGATGCCGCATGATACCCGATGTCATCCTCCACTTCCCCGGCAACCGCGATGTCATCATCGATGCCAAGATGTCGCTCAAGGCCTTTGAGGACTACCACAACGCCGAGACCGACGAAGAGCGCGCCCAAGCCTTGGAGCGCCACATCACGTCGGTACGCAACCACATCAAGGAACTCGCCGCCAAACGCTACTACGAATATACCGGCAAGGGGAAGGCCAAACTCGACTTTGTGATGATGTACATCTACAGCGAGAGTGCTCTGCAGCTCGCTCTCACCAATGCGCCCGACATCTGGAAGAGCGCCTACGACCAGGGCGTAATCATCTCGGGCAGCCAGACGCTCTATATGATGCTCCGCGTGCTGGAGATGACTTGGCGACAGGTGCGCCAGGCCGAGAACCAGGAAGAAATCATGAAGACAGCCAACGAACTGGTCAACAGGGTGCAGCTCTTCTATGAGCGCTTCCAGACCGCCGACGACATGCTGGTCAAGACGCGCCATGCCTTTGACGAGGTTAAGGGTGTCACCGCTCCTGCTGGCAAGAGCATAGCCACCTCTGCCCGCAAACTCATCAAAATGGGTGCTAAGGAGAACCTGAAGCGCAAGGCAAGACTGCCCCTCCCTGTCGAAGAGGCTGAAGAGGAAGACGCCGACGAAAGCGTAGAATGACAAGGGAGTAGGGCAGACAGCGACCTACATGGTTATATATAAGTAAACAGATATATATATGAACAGAATCGTCATACTCGGCACCGGCCACGCCACCGTCACCCGGTGCTACAACACCTGCTTTGTCCTGCAGACCGACACGACCACCCTGCTGGTCGATGCCGGCGGCGGCAACGGTATACTGCAACGCCTCAAGCAGGCGGGCATAGCCATCAAGGACCTGCATCACATGTATGTCACCCATGCCCACACCGACCACATCCTGGGCACCATCTGGGTGATACGCATGGTGCTCTCGGCGGCGGGCTATGAGGGCCGGTTTCATGTGTACAGCCATGCCAAGGTGCTGCGCGTCATCAGCATGATTTGCGGCGAGACGCTCTCGGCCAAGCACCGCCGTCTGATGGGCGAGCGTGTGGTCATGCACGAAGTGGGCGACGGTACCGGCTTCAATGTAGGCGACATAGGGATGCAGAGTTTCGACATCCACTCCAAGAAGGAACCCCAGTATGGCTTCCGTGCCACGCTGCCTGGTGGCGCGGTGGTGGTGTGTCTAGGCGACGAACCCTACAACCCGCTCTGCCGTCGCTACGCCGAAGGCGCCGACTGGCTCATGAGCGAAGCCTTCTGTCTCTATGCCGACCGCGACCGCTATTATCCCTATGAGAAGAGCCACAGCACGGCGCTCGATGCCGGACGCGTGGCTCACGAGCTCGGAGCCTCTCATCTGATACTCTACCACACCGAAGACGACCACCTCGACACCCGCCGCCAGCGCTATGCCGACGAGGCTGCCCAGGAGTATAAGGGTGGGATAGTGGTACCCGATGACGGTGATGTGATAGACTTGTAGCAAGAGGGTTTATCCCAAGGTGGATAGACTATAAATACTTCTATGGAGAGGATTTAGGGCGGGAGAATTGTACTCTTTATAGTTTTGGCGGACAGCAATAAAACGGAATAAAATAATTGCTACATCGCTCCATGAATGAGAAAAAACAGTACCTTTGTGAACATGAATCCAAAATAAATTATAGATATGAACAAGCTTTTAATCATGCTATTTTCATTGCTTACTGTTGTGATGTTAAGCAGTTGCGATGAAGTGAAAGACTCGCCCCTTTTGTTTAAGGCTACTTCAAACACAAATCCTGAATATATAAGTGTCCGCTATTATCCCGAAGAAATAGGTTATACTCTTTACCCTAAGGAATCGAAATACTTCATCTATTCGTACACTTATATTGATGGTAATTTAGAGCTGACATGCACTAACTGCGACAATATTAACTATTCATTAGATTGCAGTTTTGGAATAGTAAAAAACAATGTGGGGAAAGATATCTCTGCCACCGAGGAAGAGGTTGGTGTCTCTGTGAAAAATACTGACAATAAGACACTTCGCATTCACTTTGCCAAGTTGAAGGATGAAGATTTTCCGTCGGGCTTCTTAATCGCACAAGCCACTATAAAAGTATATGGTCGAGTAGGAGGAAAAGATGTAACCACAAATATTTCGGTTTATCGCTCAAGGTTTCGTAAGCAATCTGATGATGACATTAGTAAAAAGTAAAGACATCAAAGACTATGAAACTTCAATGAAGCGAAACTTCTCCTAATCAGCCTTTCAGTAAAGCCTTTGTCTTGCGCCCAAGCAACGTAGGACAAGGGCTTTTCCTTTGTGGGCAGCAGCCCAGTCTTCACCTCCTGTTACGCTTCGCTTCATCTGCACCTTTAGCTTTTGCAATCTCTCAGGCGTGGGAGTCAATAACGAAAGGTAGCCAATCCCGATTTTCAAAGGAGTAAGGCGTGGCGCACCGCCTTTCCTGCACTTTGTGCATCTTTCCTATGCTGTTATCTGGTAGCTTACTCCATCGCCTCATGCAATATCTGTGGACGAACCTCACTTGTGTCACCAAGAGCAAGTTCAATCTCGACTGCTTCATCGCCACCTCGCTCGGTGTCACTACCTTCTAAGATGACAAGTCTGCCTATGAGTATGATGTGGAGTCCTCGATGCTTACCTTCGAGGAAGCCAAACTCTTTTCGCAGCTCCTATATTTGAGGTGAATGGGATTGAGGTGTATATGTAGTTTGGTTACCAAGTTATGTTAATTAGCTACCATTTTGATTGTTGTTTCATTAAAAAAGCGTATCTTTGCAGAAGACAGGCTGCACCTCGGCAATTGAAGTGAACTTCATTGCTCTCGGTTTGCACTTTCTTTGTATCGTAAACAAATATATTGAATTATGGTTGTAGTTAGCACAAGAGACTTTCGCACTAATCAGACAAAGTATCTGAATTTGGCAAAAGCAGGAGAGCACGTAGTCCTAAAATCGCGTGCTGGCAATTTCCGCATCTTCCCCGATGACGGAAGTGATACCATTGATGCACCGCGCGACTTGATGAAAGAACTCAGAAACGCTTTGACGGAGGTAAAGGAAGCCATTGCCGGAAAACGTAAACTTCAATCTGCTGATAGCTTGCTTGATGAGTTGTAATATTACAGTATCGGTTTCTGACGACTTTGTAAAAGAAGCGAAACGTCTCGCTAAGAAATATCCAAGTTTTAAGCAAGATTACAAGGAGTTTCTTGAAAGCATAAAGAACAATCCTTTGCAAGGCGATGAGATTACAAAAAACATACGCAAAATCCGTATGGCTATCAAAGCTAAAGGCAAAGGTAAATCTGGAGGAGCAAGAGTTATTACGTTCAATGTTCTTGCCAATATCGAAAATGGTCAGGTTGTTTTCCTTCTTCTCTATGATAAAGAGGATGCTTCTACAGTCAAAGTCAATGTTGTCAAACAGCTTGTGCGAGACATGGGATTTGATATTGAATAGAATCTATAATGGAGCTGTTGGACTCTGACGAATTCCGGCAACTTCTTGTCGTATATGTCAGGAGAAATAATTCTGTATCTTCAGGTAAAACTATGATCAAAGATAATATAACCAATTACGGCAAGTCCAAGGCGGATAGACTATAAAACCGGGAAGCCTCGCCCGTCCCCCGTTATGGCTGGGACGAGCGAGGCTTCTCCTTTTCTTCTTCAAAACCGAAGGCAGCGTCGCTCTCGCCACGCATAGCCTCGCGCAGGTCTTTCCAGTTCTGAAAGCCGGCAAGCAGCGCAAGTCGGTCGAGTGTCTTGTCTGATGGGCGGCGGCCGTGAGTGACCAACTGCCACAGCCGGCGGGCATCAACATGGCGCACGATGCCCGATTCCAATCCTTTGAGAAGTGTCTCTAACTCCCGTTTCATAACATCTGATAATTGCTCATAAACAATATGGGTGCAAAAATACGAAAAAATACTGTATGTCAGCCACGGGGTGTAATCTTTTTTTCGTAATTTTGCACCCGAAAGTATATAATACTCACAAGATGAAAGAACTTGCACTTAAGTACGGATGTAATCCGAACCAGAAGCCTTCCCGTATCTTTATGGAGGAAGGCGAATTGCCCCTCCAGGTTATCAACGGCCGCCCAGGCTACATCAATTTCCTTGACGCCCTCAACTCCTGGCAGCTGGTGCGCGAACTCAAAGCTGCAACAGGACTTCCCGCCGCAGCGTCGTTCAAGCACGTGAGCCCTGCCGGTGCTGCCATCGGTCTGCCCCTGACCGACACGCTGCGTCACATCTACTTTGTTGATGACGTAGACTTCGAACTCTCGCCCCTCGCGTGTGCCTATGCTCGTGCCCGCGGTGCAGACCGTATGTGTTCGTATGGCGACTTTGTGGCGCTGAGTGATGTGTGTGACAAGGCTACTGCCCTCCTCATCAAGCGCGAGGTAAGCGACGGTGTGATAGCTCCGGGTTATACCGACGAGGCTCTCGCCGTGCTCCGCGACAAGCGCAAGGGTACCTACAATGTGATACAGATAGACCCCGACTACCAGCCCGCGCCCATCGAGCGCAAGCAGGTGTTTGGCATCACCTTCGAGCAGGGACGCAACGAGATACGCCTCGACGCCCCCGCTCTCTTTGAGAACATCCCTACCCAGAACAAGACCTTCACCGATGAGGCTCGCCGTGACCTGGTCATCGCCCTCATCACCCTGAAATATACCCAGAGCAACTCGGTATGCTACGTCAAGGATGGTCAGGCCATCGGTATCGGCGCCGGACAGCAGAGCCGTATCCACTGCACCCGTCTGGCTGGCAGCAAGGCCGACACATGGTGGATGAGGCAGTGTCCCAAGGTAATGGCGCTCCCCTTCAAGCCAGGCATACGTCGCGCCGACCGCGACAACACCATCGACGTGTATATCTCTGACGAGTGGGAAGACGTGCTGCGCGACGGCACTTGGGAGATGTTCTTCACCGAGAAGCCAGAACCTCTCACCGCAGAAGAGCGCCGTGAGTGGCTCGCCCAGAACAAGGGCGTGGCACTGGGCAGCGATGCCTTCTTCCCCTTCGGCGACAATATCGAGCGTGCCCACAAGAGCGGCGTAGAGTATATCGCACAGGCTGGAGGCAGCATACGCGACGACAATGTTATCGACACCTGCGACAAGTATGGCATAGCCATGGCGTTTACAGGTGTACGCTTGTTCCATCATTAATCCATCACAGACTATGGCAGACATCGACGATATCATCGAGGGCGGACTTGTGTTCAGAAGCGCGCCCAAAGGCAATGGCGGTCAAGACGGTAAAGTGAAGACCAAAGCCAAGAAGAAAAAGTATATCACCGGTGCCCACGGCTCGGGCTCGGCAAGGCAGAAAGCCAAATACCGTGAACAGAGAGCCAACCGAGGCAAAGGCAGAAAGTAACGCCAATGCTGATACAGAAAATGGGGACTATACGCCAACCAAGCGGCGGATAGTCCCCATTGTTGTTAAACTCTATACTGGATTAGAGGGCGAACTTGTAACCTACGGTAATCTGGAATACGCTGTTCTTGTAGTCGCTGTTCTCATATACCTTGGTGAGGCCCCAGTTGTAACGGCCGTCGATGACAACATTGTCAAACTGGTAAGAAACGCCGATTGGAATAGAGAGGTCTACAGTCTTGGCGTCTACGCTTGTGGTGACAGATGAACTGCCGCGGGCTGCCTTGTACTCACTGTTTACATTGAAACCGGGCTGAAGACCGAGTTTGACAGCAAAACCAGGAGCTACATATACGTTGGCAAGCAGAGGGATGTTGATGTAGTCGGCCTTCAAGGTCTCGGTAACACCGCCGTCCTTGTACTTGGCACCCTGCATCGAGTAGAGAGCTCCGAAGCTCAAGCCTACCATGTCAGAAAGACCATATTCAAACTCACCACCGGCAACAAGACCGAAACGGGCATCAGAGCCTTCGCACTTCTGGAAGTCTGCGATGTTAAGACCTACCTTGGGGGTAAATGTGAACTGTCCTACGCTGTTCTGGGCGAATGTGGCTGCTGAGGCCAGTAACATTACTGCTACAAATAAAATCTTTTTCATGATCTATGTGTTTTGAGTTAATACTATTGGCGCCGTCGGTAATGGCGGTGCCATTTATCTGCTGCAAATATAATGTGTTATTGCAAACTGTGCAAGAGTTGTAGCCGTTTTTTTTCACATGCTGTTCTAAAAGTTGCGCAACTTGTTTGGTTTTTCCACTCGTCAGGGCATCGGGCGGTGCAATGATGGTCATGCGGAGCGTGCTTTTCACTGTCTGTCATGTATTTTTATCGGAAATTGGGGTATGTTTCAGTATTTTTGTCGTAAATTTGCATGAGATAGTGGTGGGGCGCAGCTCCAAGGGCGCCGTTACACCTTATTATATATATAATGTGATGCACGTGATGAAGAAATATATCCTTATTGTCCTGATGGCAGTAGTAGCCACGATGGCTGCCGATGCCCAGGAACGCAAGGTCGAGAACCGCCCTTATACCGACCTGCGCCCATTCCATTTCGGTATACTCGTGGGAACCCACATGCAGGATATGGAGATGGTCAACGTAGGCCCGCAGACCATCACTGCCGAGGACGGAACCCAGCAGCAGGTGCTCATCTCTGCCGACCAGGACCGCTGGGATGCGGGTCTCAACGTGGGTGTACTGGGCGAATTCCGTCTGAGTCAGAATTTCCAGTTTCGTGTAGCCCCAGCCCTCTACTTTGGCAACCGTCATCTCACCTTCCATCATCAGACCCAGACCGACGCTGGTGGCAACCGCATCGTGCGCTATCAGGACCTGAAGTCTATCTACGTGTCTTCGGCGCTCGACCTCATCTTCGCCGCGCCGCGCTTCAACAATCACCGCCCTTACATCATGGCGGGTATCAACCCCATGATTAATCTGAGCGGCAGAGATGACGACATCGTGCGACTGAAGCGTTATGACACCTTTGCCGAGGTGGGCTTGGGCTGCGACTTCTACCTGCCTTACTTCAAGTTGAGGCCCGAACTGAAGTTCATGTTCAGTCTTATCAACAGCCTCGACACCTCCCATCCCGACAAACTCAAGGACGACGCGATGAAGCCTTTTGCCCGCAGCATCAGCGAGACGCGCACCAAGATGATAGTGCTTACATTCTACTTTGAATAGACCCTAAAACGAAACTCATTAACTATTAAAAATAAACAACCAATGAAGATTAAACACATCTCGATGATCGTGCTGCTCTGGATGCTGACCATCCAAGCCACGGCACAACAAGTGAAATGGATGAACCCCATGGACGGTGACGAGCCCTACATCTGCGGACGCGCCTGGAACAAGGAAATGGGTAAGAGTTATGACCGCCTGCCCGAGCGATTCGCTGCCACGCTGCCCAAGAACGTGTGGAGCCTGAAGGGCCAGACTGCCGGCGTCATCGTGCGCTTCGTCTCCAACTCCAAGACTATCCGCGTGCGCTACGGATGTCCGTCAAACAACTACAACGGCTTCAATATGACCGGTATCAACAAGTCGGGCGTAGACCTCTACGGCAAGACTCCCGACGGCGATACCCACTGGATAGCCAACCACATGAGTTGGAAGATGAAGGCCGACACCGCCCGCATGGAATGGCAGAACCTGACCTTCAAGAACAAGAGCCGTGGCGTGGAGTATACCCTCTATCTGCCCAACTACAACGGCGTGAAGTGGCTCGAGGTAGGTGTCGACGCCAATGCCAGCTTCCAGTTCATCCACCAGTCGCCCGAGCGCCCCATCGTCATCTACGGCTCGTCCATCATCCAGGGTGCCTCTCCCTCGCGTCCCGGTATGGCGATTACCAATATCGTGGAGCGCGAGATGGAATATCCCGTCATCAATCTGGGCTTCTCCGGATCTGCCCGCATGGAGCCTGCCGTCTTCGACATGCTCAGCGAGATCAACGCCCGTGCCTTCGTCGTTGATGCTATGCCCAACAGCTTCAACCTCAAGGAGCCCGAAATCATCAAGCGTGCCAAGGAGGGTGTGATGAAGCTGCGCGCCAAGAGCGATGCCCCCATCCTGCTCTGTGAGTGCCACCCCACGCCCGACAGCGTGTTCCGCGCCAATGTCGCCGCCAAGTACAACCGTGGCAACGCCGCTCTCCACAAAGCCTACGATGAGCTCAAGGCAGAGGGAGTCAAGAACCTCTTCTATATGAACAAGGCCGACATCGCCTTTGGCGAAGAGTATATGATTGAGGGCTCTCACCCCAACGACCTGGGTTGCCGCGTCTATGCCGACGCCTATATCAAGAAGCTGCGCGAGATGCTCGCCGAGGACGCACCCAACAAGGTGTTCCCTCCCGTCACACAGCGTCGCGACGGATGTTATGAATGGCGCGTGCGCCATAACCAGGTGGTCGAGCTCAACCACACCACCGACCCCGAGATACTGCTTATCGGCAACTCTATCACCCACTTCTGGGGCGGCAATCCCGTCAACGGTGTCAACAATGGCGGAGCCGCCTGGGGCAAGACCTTCGGCAAGCGCCGCGTTACGAATATGGGCTTCGGATGGGATCGTATAGAGAACGTCTTCTGGCGTATCTACCACGGAGAGCTCGAGGGCTGCAAGCCCAAGCACATCTGTCTGCTCATCGGTATCAACAACTACTATGTCAACACCGAGGAGGAGATAGCACAGGGTATCGTTGACCTCACAGCCCTCATCCGTGAGCGCCAGCCCCAGGCCAAGATTCACGTGCTCAAGGTCTATCCCGCCAAGAACCGTGAGGTCAAGGTGGCACGCATCAACCAGCTGCTCGAGCAGAAGTTTGTGGCAGACGACAAGACCGAACTCGTAGACCTCACCGACTGCCTGACTCTCAAGGACGGTTCGGGCAAGATTGACCCCACCTGCTTCATGAAGGACGGACTGCACCCCAACGAGAAGGGTTACACCCTGCTGGGCAAGCAGCTCAAGAAGCACCTCAAGTAAATCATCCCCATCATCAATGACAAAGCCCTCGACGCCGATAGCGTCGAGGGCTTTGTGGTAGATGGTCGCTGTGATTACTTGCGCTTCACCTTCAGTTCTATCTTGCCTACATAGATGGCGTGCTTGCCGTTCTGGTCTACGGGTACCTGGCGGCCGTCGAGGTCCTTGACATAGCGTAGCGTCTGGAAGTAGGTGTGGCTATGGCCGCCCAGCACCAGGTCGATGCCGCGCGAGTGGCTTATCACCTCCTGGTCGCTCATGCCGCGCTCGAGCCAACCCAGATGCGACAGGCAGATGACTACATCGCAGCCTTCGCGAGTGCGCAGCAGCTGCGCCATCTCGTTGGCGGTGGCGATGGGGTCGAGGTATTCCACGCCGCCTATCTTCTTGTCGTCCACGAGACCCTTGAGTTTGGGGTCGATGCCGAACACGCCGATGCGCACACCCTTGACGTGGAACACGCGATAGCGCTCGACTTTGCCCTCGAGCGGTGTGCCCGTGAAGCGATAGTTGGCGCAGAGCACGGGGAACTTGGCCATGTCGAAGAGACGTGCCATATTCTCCACGCCGAAGTCAAACTCGTGGTTGCCTATGGTCGAGGCGTTGACGCCCATACGGTTCATCAGCTCTATCTCCACTTCGCCCTTGAAGAGGCTGTAGTAGGGTGAGCCCTGCGAGAAGTCACCGCTGTCGAAGACCAGCAGGTCGGGGTCCTTGAGCCGCTCCTGGCGCAGCATCTCGATGCGGCGCAGAAAGCCGCCACGGCCTGCCACGGCGGTATCGGCGAGGTTGGGGTTGAGCGGCAGGATGCAGCTGTGGGTGTCGTTGGTGTGCATGATGGTGATGGTCACCGTCTTGCGGGCTGCGGCTGCGGTACATACGACGATGGCGGCAGCCAGTATCATGATGCGTTTCATAAGTCTTCTCCTATGTTTACTGGACCTTGATACGCCCCTCAATGGCAGCGTCGACCGTGCCATGGGTGCGGAAGTAGTCCATGATGATATATCTCACGTTGTTCTCTTCGGTCTGTGGCGACACCAGCTGCGTCTTCTGCTTGAAGGCGTCGAGCTTGTCGTTGCCCTGGGCCAGATAGTCCAGGGTGGCTATGCGGTAAGAGGCATTGGGGTCTATGGGCTTGCCTCCCACGGTGGCGGAAACCAGCTTGTGGTCGCTGCTGATGACCAGTGCCACCTCGTGGCTCACTCCCTCGCCGCCTACTGCTGCTATCTGCTCGAAAAGCTGGGTCACCTGGGCGCCGGTGAGGGTGAGCAGGCAGAGCTTGTTGTCAAAGGGGGCCACATCGACCACGTCGCCGATGGTCACCTTGCCCTTGGCGAGCGAGGCGCGGATACCGCCCATGTTGTATACGGCAAAGTCGGGATGCTCGCCGAAGCGGGCTGAGCCCCATATCAGTATGTCGCTCAGTAGATTGGAAAGCGCGCCTTCGGGGCGGCGCACGGTCAGGTCGCGGGCGACGGTGCCTACCACCGGACTCATGAGCGAATCGACTTTGTGGGTGTAGGGCGCCAGAAACTTGTGCGCCTCGGTGTCTTGGGTGTCGTACCGGCTGTCTATCAGGATGCGCGAGCGCGTAATCTCGCTTACCTCGTAGTGGGACCGGCAGCCCGCTATCGCCAGCGCGACGGGGAGGACGAGAGCCAAAAGGGTTTTCTTCATATTTGTAATGTCGTTTAGTTGATTGCAAGGCGCATGGCGGCTCGGCGAGCCTCGCCTCGGTGCAAAAGTAGGAATATTTTTTGACTTACGCTTGGCTTTGCGCCGCTTTTTTCGTGTGGCGTGGTGTTTTGGGCGTGTTCGGACGGTGGTGATGGTTACTGCCAGCCTCTGATCTGCTCACGGTAGACAGACGGGAGTAGACTCCCGGGCAGGGTAGGGTGGCTACGGCGGTCAGGGTTATGTCCTTTATCTCCAAACGGTCATTAGGGCTTGCTTGGATTTTGCTTTTAGAGTGGATTTAGTTTGGCTTATTGCTGGCAAAAGTCCTGTCGGGGTAACGCCTACGGCTAAACGCGACACTTATAGCGTTGCTATATTAGTGGGGGTATCTTACCCAGGGTAGCGTGCTTTCGCCCACAACCCAGGGCTATGTAATCACAACTCCATTACCTTTCCGTGGCGCACTGCGCCACGCCGGTGACCGTTGGTTCAGAGTTGCCAAGGTTGCGTACCATCCACCATGGGCTACCCCATCATTGTATGCGCACAACACATCATGGGCAAACATCATTCCACCCTTGGGTGCATACCATCCATCATGGTTAGCCAATTACTGCCAAATATGTTTGACCATTCATATAGGAAGACGGTACGCACCCCCGGCAACTCTGTAGGAGTTGCGATTCCCCAGCCCAGGGTTGAGGTGCGCAGCGCCTCTACCCTGGGTAATACATATAATAAGGTGGAGCAACGCTGTAAGTGTTGCGCTTAGCCGAAGGCGTTACCCGCAGCAGGAAATGCAAATACTTTTGGCTTTTAATGAGTAATAACGAGCTATTGCGAATAACGAAACAAACAAAAGGTGCCTTGTAAAAGACCGAAGACTCAGAGCAGTCATCAGGTAACACGGCAAACGGCATATTTATATATTTGGGAGTGATTTTTGCGCCAGCAGGGGTGTTTTACCCCCCCCGTTTGGCTTTTTTTTGAGGTAAAATGTAAAAATATTAAAGGATTATGATTACATTGTTAATAATTTTTGTTACTTTTGCACTGTTTGTTTACTTAGACTAACCCGATGCGGGTAATCCGTCCGATATGGCGGACCATGAAGGACGACGTTTTCCGCATAAACGAGAATGAAAGAGATTTCCCTTAGGGGAAATACCGATGTGAAGAATTATAATAATCATCATGCTGGGCAAAATTTACAATTGGTATTTTCGCAAGTCAGCCTTACCCCGCTGGGCTGTTGTGATTTTCGATGTCGTGCTGTGCTTCTTCAGCGCTCTGTTCGTTATCTGGCTGCGCCATAGTGCGCAGGATATCCTCAACGAGTGGTCATTGCTGTTCCCCTCATTGCTGGCTATCTGCGCCGCCAATGTCGTGGGCTTCCGTGTCTTTTGTACCTATTCGGGCATACTGCGCTTTTCGCAGTTTGTAGACTTGTTGCGCATAGTCTACTCCACGCTTCTGGCGTTCTTTGTCTATCTTGCGTTCAATTATGCAGTCATCAACTACGGTTGGGAGAATGTCTTCTATGCCTTCACCGGACGTAAGCTGATAGCCATCTTTGGTGGTATACTCACCGTGTTGTGCATCTCTCGCATCATCATCAAGATGGTGTTTGAGAATGCTCTCGTGGGCGACCACGCACGCCGCACCCTCATCTACGGAACCCACGCCGGAGCCATAGCCATCACCAACGAGGCGCTGAACACCAAGCCCGTCAAGTTTGTCATCGACGGATACATCGGCGACAGCAAGCCCCACTACAAGGAAAAACTCATGGGACGACACATCTATTCGACCCGAGAGGACCTGGCTGCCATCATACGCAAGCGCAAGATAGAGGCAGTAATGGTGAGTCCGCTCAAGCACGACCTCTTCCTGAAGAACCGCAAACTGCAGGACCTCTTCATCGAGGCAGGACTTAAGATATACGTCGCCCAGAGCACAGAGAAGTGGGACAAGGATAGCGAGACACAGATGAAGGTGTCGATGCGAGAGGTGAAGATAGAGGACTTGCTGCCACGCGAAGAAATCAAGGTCGACATGGACAGTGTGGGCAAGCTGCTCAGCGGCCGCAAGGTGCTCATCACAGGTTCGGCTGGCTCGATAGGCAGCGAGATGGTGCGACAGATAGCCATCTATCATCCCGCAGAGATGATGCTAATAGACCAGGCAGAGACGCCACAGCACGACATCCGTCTGATGATGAAAAAGGACTATCCCGACATCATCGCCCACACCGTGGTGACAAGCATATGCAAGCAAGACCGCATGGAGGCAATCTTCAGTGAGTTCCGCCCAGACTACGTGTTCCACGCCGCAGCCTACAAGCATGTGCCCATGATGGAAGACAACCCCAGCGAGAGTGTGCAGAACAATGTGTGGGGTACCAAGGTGATAGCCGACCTCAGTGTCAAGTACGGCGTCAAGAAGTTTGTGATGATTTCCACCGACAAGGCGGTCAACCCCACCAATGTGATGGGCTGTTCCAAGCGCATCTGCGAGATTTATGTGCAGAGCCTCGACAAGGCCATCAAGGAGGGCAAGATAGAGGGTGTCACCCAGTTTGTCACCACGCGCTTCGGCAATGTGCTCGGTTCCAACGGTTCTGTCATCCCTCTCTTCCGCAAGCAGCTGGCAGAGGGCGGACCGCTCACGGTGACCCATCCCAAGATTATCCGTTTCTTCATGCTCATCCCCGAAGCCTGCAAGCTGGTGCTCGAAGCCGGTACCCACGGCAAGGGTGGCGAGATATTCGTCTTCGACATGGGCGAGCCCGTGAGGATAGCCGACCTGGCACGCCGAATGATACAGCTCAGCGGCGCCAAGAATGTGGAGATACAGTTCACCGGACTGCGCGACGGAGAGAAACTCTACGAAGAGGTGCTCAGCGAGAACGAGAACACGCTGCCTTCATTCCACGAGAAGATACGTATCGCCCAGGTGCGCAGCTATGAATATGAGGACGCCGAGCGCGAGATCGAAGAGCTGAACGACATCGCTGCCGGTTACGACGACATGGCTACGGTGGCTAAGATGAAACATATCGTGCCCGAGTATATCAGCAAGCACTCCAAGTACGAAGTCCTCGACAAAGACTCGACCGTGGCATAGCCCACGCATCCACTGATACCCATCAATGGCATCGCCCCGCCCATATAGAGATATGTGGGCGGGGCGATGTGCGTTTGTGGGGAGAGAGGGGGCTGGGGCAGAGGTGCCGGCGGTGGCATCAGCGGCATCATCGTCGCCCCAGTGCCGTTTTCAGTCGTCCTCGGCTCGGTCGCAGCCGGCAGCTTAGACGCGGCTCACGATTTCGTCGATGCTCTTGCGCTTCTTCTCGGGCTGCTGACAGTCGTCGGCAATGTGGCCGATAGGGATGATGGCGACAGGCTCCATCGGGGCTTGGGCAAACAGCTCGCGGGTGAGAGCCACATTGAAGTTGCATACCCAGCAGGTGCCCAGACCGCGCTCGGCGGCAGCCAGGCAGAGATGCTCGGTGGCTATGGCTAGGTCTATGTCGCCGTGGGCGTGGCTGTCTTCGGCGCGCACCCAGTTTTCTTCCGTGTTCTTCAGACAGACGATGTAGAGTGGGGCAGTGGCAAACCATTCGCGGTCGTAGCATCGGCGCAGACGGGCTTTGGCGTCATCGCTCTCCACGATGACAAAGTGCCACGGCTGGCGGTTGCAGGCAGAGGGAGCCATGCGCACACACTCCATGATGTAGTTGAGGTCGGCTTGGGCGACAGCCTCGTCAGTGAAGCGTCTTGCGGAGAAGCGCTTCTCGGTAAGTTGAAGGAATTCCATAATCGTAGCAATCAAAAAGCGACACGCCCCATTGCTGGAGAGTGTCGCTCTAAATCGTTGTGTTGTCTCTATGCGATTATTCGCCCAGGCTGATAGCCTCGTTGGGGCAAACACTTGCGCAAGTGCCGCACTCTGTACAAGCGTCGGGGTTGATAGAATACTTTTCGCCTTCAGAGATAGCGCCTACAGGACACTCATCGATACATGTACCGCAAGCGATACAATCGTCACTAATTACGTATGCCATAATCTTTAATTTTATATTGTTAATAATCTTGTTCTATATCCATTATAGTTTGTTCCCTATGCACCACAGGTCGCTCGCCATGCGCTATAGCTTGTTTTCTATGCTCCACAGGTGGTTCTCCATGCACCACAGATTGCTCTCTATGCGCTATAGAATACCTACTAATGTTGTTGCAAAGTTACAACTTAATTCTGACATACCTACAAATAGGGATAAAATTTTTATAGTTTTTCCCGTTTTTTTATTCTTACCCCTCCCTTCACACCGTGCTCACCTCCACAAGATTTATGACCATCTCTGCGAAAATTATGACCATCTCCACGCCGCTGGAGGGTACCTCCACGAAAATTATGATGACCTTTGTGAGAATTATGATGACCTTCACAAAAATTATAATGGCCTCCACAAAATTTATGATGACCTTTGTGAAGATTATAATGACCTCCACAAATGATATAACCACCTCCGCGTTCTTGCTGTCCATCTCCGCCACACCCCAAGTCCTTTTCACCCCGAAGGAGCATCTTCCGAAACCTGTGCAGGTCAATGGCGTGACGCCCGAAGTTCTAATCTTTTCCGCCGAAACCTTGGTGGTTTGACGATTATGCCGTAATTTTGTGGGCGCACAGCCCGAACCGATAGCTCGGAAGGCTGGTTGCTATACCTTATTATATATATAGAAGAATTATGGACCAAAAGAATAACGAGCAGACCATGCAGCTGCAACTGGACATTAAGCCCGAGGTGGCTCGAGGCATCTATGCCAACCTGGTGTTGATTAACCACTCGCACAGTGACTTCGTGATAGACTTCGCGCAGGCATTGCCGGGCATGCCCAAGCCCGAGGTGGCAAGCAGGATGATTATGGCGCCCGAGCACGCCAAGCGCCTGCTCATGGCGTTGCAAGAGAATGTGCTAAAGTACGAGCAGGCTTTCGGCCGGATTGACCTCGGCACCGCTGAGGACCAGCGCATGATACCTCCCATTGCCCCCACCAGCGGCGAGGCCTAAGGCATACCCCCCGAAGCCATCCCCATCCCCCTTCCCATCACCTCCACCACCAGCGAGACAAAGGGCATAACCCTCGGAGCCACCCCCATCCCCCCTCCCAACACCTCCACCACCAGCGAGGCAATGGGCACACCCGCCGGAGCCATCCCCATCCCCCCTTCCAACACCTCCACCACCAGCGAGGCATGGGGTAGGGCAGATGGAGGGTTGGATGTCAGGTTTGGAAAGGGCAAAAACCGATGCTCAAAGGCGCAGAACCGGGGCGTATAGTGGGTTGTGGCAATGTGTGCGCACACAGTCAGCGCAAGGGAGGTCATTTTCCTGCGCGGGCAGCTTGTTTTTGTAACAAAAATGACCATCAAGGGCGTGCTCGAGATGATTTCGGCGGTGAAAAATATATAAAAAACACAACTAACTGTTAAATTTTACTATCTGGAAGCGCTTTATAATATGTATAATTAGGTGGTTTGATAGAAAATATGTAACTTTGCAGCCCGAAACGGCATCATAAATACCGTCGCAATCGATTGATAATAACAAAAATAAATATATAAATTAAAAAAGTAAAACTATGCCTACAATTCAACAATTGGTAAGAAAAGGCAGAAACGTGTTGGTAGATAAGAGCAAGTCTCCCGCGTTGGACAATTGTCCCCAGCGTCGTGGTGTATGCGTTCGTGTCTATACTACAACACCTAAGAAGCCTAATTCGGCAATGAGAAAAGTTGCCCGTGTGCGTTTGACAAACCAGAAGGAAGTGAACTCTTACATCCCAGGAGAGGGCCACAACCTGCAGGAGCACTCTATCGTACTGGTACGTGGTGGTCGTGTTAAGGACCTCCCCGGTGTACGTTATCACATCGTTCGTGGTACTTTGGATACCGCAGGTGTCGCAAACCGTACACAGCGCCGTTCTAAGTATGGTGCAAAGCGTCCTAAGGCTAAGAAGTAATAGCCCGAAGATGTATATGCCGAAAGTTCACAGGCGGAGAAGCCTGAGGACTTGCGGCGTGTAAAACAAAAGAAACATTATAATCGTTTTGCTGGAGAATAAGTCAAGGTTGAGTAAATGCCAGAGAGCTGGCGTTGAAGAACAAATGAGCAGCCTCCGCAGAATATTAATTTAACAAAAGCAATGAGAAAAGCAAAACCAAAGAAGCGCGTGATTCTTCCGGATCCCGTGTTCAACGACCAGAAGGTCTCTAAGTTCGTGAACCACTTGATGTATGATGGCAAGAAGAATGCTTCATACGAAATTTTCTACAAGTCTCTTGATGTCGTAAAGGAGAAGATGGCTAATGAAGAGAAGTCTCCCCTGGAGATTTGGAAGCAGGCCCTCGACAATATCACTCCCCAGGTAGAAGTAAAGAGCCGTCGTATCGGTGGTGCCACTTTCCAGGTTCCTACCGAAATCCGTCCCGACCGCAAGGAGAGCATCTCTATGAAGAACCTTATCGCTTTCGCTCGCAAGCGTGGTGGTAAGACCATGGCAGACAAGCTCGCTGCAGAGATTATGGACGCATTCAACAATCAGGGTGGCGCTTACAAGCGTAAGGAAGACATGCACCGTATGGCTGAGGCTAACCGCGCATTCGCTCACTTCAGATTCTAATCATTACATATATATAAGGAATAAAAGAAAATGGCAAACCGCGATTTACATTTGACTCGTAATATCGGTATTATGGCACACATCGATGCCGGTAAGACGACTACATCTGAGCGTATCCTGTTCTACACCGGTAAGACCCACAAGATTGGTGAGGTGCACGACGGTGCTGCAACAATGGACTGGATGGCACAGGAGCAGGAGCGTGGTATCACTATCACCTCTGCTGCCACCACTTGTAACTGGACTTGGAACAACAAGCAGTACAAGATAAACCTTATCGATACTCCCGGACACGTTGACTTCACCGCAGAGGTAGAGCGCTCACTCCGCGTTCTCGATGGTGCTATCGCTACTTATTCAGCAGCCGATGGCGTTCAGCCACAGTCTGAGACTGTATGGCGTCAGGCCGACAAGTACAATGTACCCCGTATCGGTTATGTGAACAAGATGGACCGTTCGGGTGCCGACTTCTTCGAGACCGTACAGCAGATGAAGGACATCCTGGGTGCCAACCCCTGTCCTATCCAGATTCCAATCGGTGCAGAGGAAAACTTCAAGGGTCTCGTTGACCTTATCAAGATGAAGGCTATCCTGTGGCACGATGAGACTATGGGCGCTGAATACGATATTGAGGATATCCCCGCTGACCTCGTTGACGAGGCCAATGAGTGGAGAGAGAAGATGGTAGAGAATGCTGCCAACTTCGACGACGACCTGATGGAGAAGTATCTCGAAGGTGCTGAGATTTCTGAAGAGCAGCTTATCGCCGCTATCCGTAAGGGTACCATCGCTATGGAGATTACTCCTATGTTGCTCGGTTCTTCTTACAAGAACAAGGGTGTACAGCCTCTGCTTGACTATACTTGTGCATTCCTTCCCTCACCTCTGGATACAGAGGCTATCGTGGGTGCCAACCCCGATACTGAGGAAGAGGAGGATCGCAAGCCTTCTGAGGACGAGCCTACATCGGCTCTGGCATTCAAGATTGCCACTGACCCATTCATGGGCCGTCTGGTATTCTTCCGTGTCTACTCTGGTAAGGTTGTTGCCGGTTCTTACGTGTACAACCCCCGCTCAGGCAAGAAGGAGCGCATCAGCCGTCTGTTCCAGATGAACTCTAACAAGGAAATCCCAATGGAGTCAATCGACGCCGGTGATATCGGTGCAGGTGTAGGCTTCAAGGATATCCGTACTGGTGATACTCTCTGCGATGAGTCTAAGCCCATCGTTCTTGAGTCTATGACCTTCCCCGATACCGTGATCTCTATCGCTGTAGAGCCAAAGAGCCAGGCCGACGTTGCCAAGCTGGACAACGGTCTTGCCAAGCTGGCTGAGGAAGACCCCACATTCACCGTTCGTACCGACGAGCAGAGTGGTCAGACCATTATCTCTGGTATGGGTGAGCTTCACCTCGATATCATCATCGACCGTCTGAAGCGTGAGTTCAAGGTAGAATGTAACCAGGGTAAGCCCCAGGTTAACTACAAGGAGGCCATTATCGGCACAGCCCAGAGCCGTGAGACTTACAAGAAGCAGAGTGGTGGTCGTGGTAAGTTCGCTTGTATCGATGTTACAATCGGTCCTAAGGACGAAGACTACAAGGATGGCGACCTGCAGTTCATCAACGAGGTTAAGGGTGGTAACATTCCTAAGGAGTTCATCCCCTCTGTAGAGAAGGGATTCAAGGACTGCCTCGCCAACGGTGTTCTCGGTGGCTTCCCCATGACAGGTATGAAGGTTACTCTTACCGATGGTAGCTTCCACCCCGTTGACTCAGACCAGTTGTCATTCGAGCTCGTAGCTCACCAGGCATTCAAGGTTCTCTGTCCTAAGGCTAAGCCCGTACTGATGGAGCCCATCATGAGAGTCGAGGTAGTTACTCCCGAAGAGAACATGGGTGATGTAATCGGCGACTTGAACAAGCGTCGTGGTATGGTTCAGGGTATGGAAGAAGGTCGTAGCGGTGCCCGCGTGGTTAAGGCTATGGTTCCTCTGGCAGAAATGTTCGGTTATGTAACTGCTCTGCGTACCATCACCTCTGGTCGTGCTACAAGCTCTATGGAGTATGATCACCACGCTCCTGTATCAACAGCCATTGCCAAGGCAGTGCTGGATGAGCAGAACGGTCACTCAGAGCTCCTCTAATAGCAAAATCAATACAGGAAGAGAGACGCTGCTTAGCGAATGACTCTTAAGCAGCGTATCTCTCCTCCTATTACAATTACTAATATTAATTAAGTAAAAGACAATGAGTCAGAAAATCAGAATTAAGCTGAAGTCTTACGACCACCAGTTGGTTGACAAGTCAGCAGAGAAAATCGTGAAGGCTGTTAAGGCCACCGGCGCCATCGTCAGCGGTCCTATTCCATTGCCAACACACAAGCGCATTTACACTGTTAACCGCAGTACATTCGTTAACAAGAAAGCCCGTGAGCAGTTCCAGCTCTCTGACTTCAAGCGCTTGATTGATATCTATAGTTCAACTGCCAAGACAGTTGATGCGCTGATGAAACTTGAATTGCCCAGTGGTGTAGAAGTTGAGATTAAGGTCTAATTTGTAGTTTAATTATTTATTCATTAAAGAAATGCCAGGATTATTAGGAAAAAAAATCGGAATGACATCCGTTTTCAGTGCCGACGGTAAGAATATTCCGTGCACTGTTATCGAAGCTGGTCCTTGTGTTGTAACCCAGGTTAAAACCGTAGAGAAGGATGGTTACAAGGCTGTACAGTTGGGTTTCGCTGAGGCTAAGGAGAAGAATACTTCTATGCCTTTGCAGGGACACTTCAAGAAGGCCGGCACAACACCAAAAAAGCACTTGGCCGAGTTCAAGTTTGATGAGGAGTACAATCTCGGTGACACTATCACTGTAGAGTTGTTCAATGACGCCGAATTTGTTGACGTAATCGGTACCTCTAAGGGTAAAGGTTTCCAGGGTGTTGTTAAGCGCCATGGTTTCGGTGGTGTAGGTCAGTCTACTCACGGTCAGGATGACCGCGCTCGTAAGCCCGGTTCTATCGGTGCTTGTTCTTACCCCGCAAAGGTGTTCAAGGGCATGCGCATGGGTGGCCAGATGGGTGGCGACCGCGTAACAACTCAGAACCTTAAGGTGTTAAAGGTAATTCCAGAACAGAACCTTCTTATCGTTAAGGGCTCTTTCGCTGGATGCAATGGTTCAACCGTTTTAATTGAGAAGTAAATGGAAGTTAGCGTATTAAATATCAACGGTCAGGAGACCGGAAGAAAGGTAGTTCTCAATGATGCTATCTTTGGAATTGAGCCTAACGATCACGTTCTTTATCTTGATGTAAAGCAGTATCTTGCTAATCAGCGTCAGGGTACAGCCAAGTCAAAGGAAAGAAGCGAAATGAGCGGTTCTACTCGTAAACTTGGACGTCAGAAAGGTGGCGGTGGTGCTCGCCGTGGTGATATCAACTCACCTGTACTCGTAGGTGGTGGTCGTGTATTCGGTCCCAAGCCTCGCGATTACGGCTTCAAGCTGAACAAGAAAGTTAAGGTACTCGCTCGCAAATCAGCCCTGTCTTATAAGGCACAGGAGAATGCTGTTGTTGTGGTTGAAGACTTCACTTTTGAGGCCCCCAAGACTAAAGATTTTGTAAATATTACTAAAAATCTTAAAGTTGAAGGCAAAAAGACCCTTGTTGTTTTGCCAGAAAGCAATAAAAACGTATATTTGTCGGCTCGTAATTTGAAGGGCTCTGAAGTTATCCTCGCTTCTGCAGTAAATACTTACAAAGTTTTGAACGCAGACGTGCTGGTAGTAACTGAGAATTCTCTCAAGGTTATCGACGAAATCTTAATGAAATAAGGAGAATTAGAATATGGCATTTATTATCAAACCATTGGTTACTGAGAAGATGAACAACATTACAGAGAAGATGTCGAATCGTTTCGGCTTCGTAGTTCGTCCTGAGGCTAATAAACTCCAAATTAAGGCTGAAGTCGAGAGTCTGTACAATGTTACTGTAGTAGATGTAAACACAGCAGTTTATGCTGGCAAGCGTTCTGCCCGTTACACCAAGGCTGGCTTGGTTAAGGGACAGAAGAACTCGTTCAAGAAAGCTATCGTTACTTTGAAAGAAGGCGATACAATTGATTTTTATAGCAATATCTAAATAGAAAATGGCAGTACGTAAATTTAATCCCGTTACACCGGGACAAAGACACAAAGTTATTGGCACGTTCGAAGAGATTACTGCATCCGTGCCAGAGAAGTCTCTCGTTTACGGTAAGCGTTCTACCGGTGGTCGTAACAACACCGGTAAAATGACTGTCCGCTATATGGGCGGTGGTCACAAGAAGAAGTATCGTCTTATCGACTTCAAACGTGAGAAAGATGGTGTTCCAGCAGTTGTAAAGTCTATCGAGTATGATCCTAACAGATCTGCACGTATAGCATTGCTGTATTACGCTGATGGTGAAAAGCGTTACATTGTTGCTCCTAACGGACTCAAGGTAGGTGCTACCGTAATGTCAGGTGCAGATGCTGCTCCTGAAATCGGTAATGCTCTTCCTTTGGCTAACATTCCTGTAGGTACAGTAGTTCACAACCTTGAGCTGCGTCCTGGTCAGGGTGCTCTGCTCGTTCGTTCGGCTGGTAATTTCGCTCAGTTGACTTCTCGTGAGGGCAGTTATTGTGTTATTAAGCTCCCTTCAGGCGAGACTCGTAAGATTCTGAGTGCTTGTAAGGCAACTGTAGGTAGTGTTGGTAACTCTGACCACGCTCTCGAGCAGTCTGGTAAGGCTGGTCGCTCACGCTGGTTGGGTCGTCGTCCTCACAACCGTGGTGTTGTTATGAACCCCCATGATCACCCAATGGGTGGTGGTGAAGGCCGTCAGTCTGGTGGTCATCCACGTTCACGTAAGGGTCTCTACGCTAAGGGTCTGAAGACACGTGCACCTAAGAAGCATTCTAACAAGTATATTATCGAAAGAGCTAATAAAAAATAAAGAGTAAATTATGAGTCGTTCTCTTAAAAAAGGTCCATATATCAACGTATCGCTCGAGAAGAAGATTCTTGCTATGAACGAAAGCGGTAAGAAGACCGTCGTAAAGACTTGGGCCAGAGCATCAATGATATCACCCGATTTCGTAGGGCATACTGTTGCTGTTCACAACGGAAATAAATTTATCCCTGTTTACATTACCGAGAACATGGTAGGCCATAAGCTTGGAGAATTCTCTCTCACACGTCGCTTTGGTGGTCACTCTGGTAATAGAAAGTAAATTAGGCAAACCATTTTAAAGTAAATAACATAACTAATGGGAGCAAGAAAACATGAAGCAGCTGAAAAGCTTAAGGCTGCTCGCAAAAATTTGTATTTCGCTAAGCTGAATGGCGTGCCCTCATCACCACGTAAGATGCGCTATGTCGTAGATATGGTTCGTGGCATGGAGGTAAACCGCGCACTCGGCGTATTACGATTCTCTAAAAAGCAGGCTGCCGCAGATGTTGAGAAACTGCTGCGCTCAGCTATCGCTAACTGGGAGAATAAGAACGAACGCAAGGCTGAAGACGGAGAGCTTTATATCAGTAAGGTCTTCGTAGACGAAGGCGTTACAATGAAGCGTATGAGACCTGCACCTCAGGGTCGTGGTTACAGAATCCGTAAGCGTTCTAATCATGTAACTTTGTTTGTTGATGCCAAAACTAACGACGAAAAATAATAAATAGAATGGGACAGAAAGTAAATCCGATAAGCAACCGACTGGGTATTATCCGTGGTTGGGAATCAAATTGGTTTGGTGGCAAGAATTTCGGAGACAACCTGGTCGAAGACCGCAAAATCCGTAAATATCTCAATGAGCGTCTGGCTAAGGCTAACGTATCTAAGATTGTCATTGAGCGTACACTGAAGCTCGTCACCATCACTATTTGCACAGCCCGTCCGGGTCTCGTCATTGGTAAAGGTGGTCAAGATGTTGACAAACTGAAGGAAGAGTTGAAGAAACTCTATAAGAAGGATATTCAGATTAACATATTTGAAGTTAAGAAGCCCGATCTGGATGCTACAATTGTAGGCAATAACATCGCTCGCCAGGTAGAAGGTAAGGTTGCATACCGCCGTGCTATCAAGATGGCTATTCAGAATACAATGCGTGCTGGTGCCGAGGGTGTCAAGATTCAAATCTGTGGCCGTCTGAATGGTGCTGAAATGGCACGTAAGGAAATGTACAAAGAGGGACGTACTCCTCTGCACACATTCCGTGCCGATATCGATTACTGCCAGGCAGAAGCACTTACCAAGGTAGGTCTTCTCGGTATCAAAGTGTGGATTTGCCGTGGTGAGGTTTACGGAAAGCGTGACCTTACTCCTAACTTCACTCAGGAGAAGCAGAATGCCGGTCGCTCAAACAACGGCGGACGTGGTCGCGGTAATCGTAGAAGAAACAATAACCGTTAAAAGAAGAAGTTATCATGTTACAGCCTAAAAGAGTAAAATATAGAAGACCACAAGATGGACGTGGCAACAAAGGCAACGCTCACCGTGGTACACAGCTGGCTTTCGGCTCATTTGGTATCAAGACACTTGAGGCTAAATGGATTGACAGCCGACAGATAGAAGCAGCTCGTGTGGCAGTAAACCGTCACATGAACCGTCAGGGTCAAGTTTGGATCCGCATTTTCCCCGACAAACCTATTACACGTAAGCCTGCTGACGTACGTATGGGTAAGGGTAAAGGTGATCCCGCAGGATGGGTTGCACCTGTAACACCTGGCCGTGTCCTCTTTGAAGTAGAGGGAGTATCTTTCGACATCGCTAAAGAGGCTCTGCGCCTCGCAGCTCAGAAGCTCCCCGTTAAGACAAAATTTATTGTAAGACGTGATTACGACAAAAACGCTTAAGCTATGAAGATTAATGAAGTAAAAGAACTCGCCGACAAGGATCTGCGCGAGAAATTGGAGAATGCAGAGGCTGCACTTCACCAGATGAAGCTCAACCACAGTGTTACTCCTCTTGAAAATCCATCACAGATTAAGGCTGCACGTCGTGATATCGCACGCATGAAGACAGTGCTTCGTCAGAGAGAACTTAATAAATAACAATGCTCCAGATGGAAACAAGAAATTTAAGAAAAGTAAGACAGGGTGTCGTTATCAGCAACAAAATGGATAAAACCATTGTTATTGCAGCTAAGTTTAAGGAGATGCACCCTATTTATGGTAAATTTGTCCAGAAGACAAAGAAGTACCATGCACATGACGAGAATAATGAGGCTAACGTAGGTGATACAGTTATGATCATGGAGACTCGTCCTCTGTCTAAGACAAAGAGATGGAGATTAGTACAAATCGTTGAAAAAGCTAAGTAATTATGATACAGGCAGAATCAAGACTTACAGTATGTGATAACAGTGGTGCACGCGAGGCTCTGTGTATTCGTGTCCTCGGTGGTACACGCCGCCGTTATGCCAGTGTTGGTGACGTGATTGTCGTTGCTGTCAAGAACGTTGTACCTTCAAGTGATTTGAAAAAGGGAGCGGTATCTAAGGCTTTGATCGTTCGCACAAAAAAGGAAATTCGTCGTGCCGACGGTTCATATATACGCTTTGATGACAACGCTTGTGTGTTGCTCAACAATGCTGGTGAGCTCCGTGGAAGCCGTATCTTCGGTCCTGTTGCTCGTGAGCTCCGTGCCGTAAATATGAAGGTTGTTTCTTTGGCACCTGAGGTTCTTTAATTTTTAAAATTAGTAATCAATGACTAAGTTACATATTAGAAAAGACGATATGGTTGTTGTTCTTGCCGGACGTGACAAGGGCAAAACCGGTAAGGTGCTCAAGGTAATGGTTAGCGATAACCGTGCCATCGTTGAGGGCGTCAATATTGTATCTAAGAGTACAAAGCCTTCTGCAAAGAACCCACAAGGCGGTATTGTAAAACAAGAAGCACCTATTCATATCTCAAATTTGAGTTTGATAGATCCAAAGAGTGGTAAGGCTACTCGTGTTGCCATCAAGCACGAAGGCAAAAACGTAATCCGTATCGCTAAAAAATCAGGGGAGGTAATTAAGTAATGGATACAGCACAGTTAAAGAAAGTCTATAATGAGACTATAGCACCTGCTCTCCAGAAGCAGTTCAACTATTCTTCAGCAATGCAAATTCCTGTCCTGAAGAAAATCGTTATTAACCAGGGTCTCGGTGACGCTACACAGGATAAGAAAATCATCGATGTAGCCATTAATGAGATTTCAGCCATTACCGGTCAGAAGGCTGTTGCTACATATTCTAAGAAGGATATCGCAAACTTCAAGCTGCGTAAGAAGATGCCTATCGGTGTCATGGTAACATTGCGTCGTGAGCGCATGTATGAGTTCCTCGAGAAACTTATCCGTGTGGCTCTTCCCCGTATCCGTGACTTCAAGGGTATCGAAAGCAAGTTTGACGGTCGTGGTAACTATACTCTCGGCGTTTCAGAGCAGATTATCTTCCCTGAAATCAATATTGATCAGGTAGATCGCATCCAGGGTATGAACATTACTTTCGTAACTTCTGCAAGCACAGATGAAGAAGGTTATGCTCTGCTCAAGGCTTTCGGTCTCCCATTCAAGAATGCTAAAAACGATTAATAGATATGGCAAAAGAATCAATGAAGGCCCGCGAGGTTAAGCGCGCAAAATTGGTAGCTCGCTATGCTGAAAAGCGTGCAGCTCTGAAGAAAATTATTGCGACCACTGACGATATCGCAGAGGCTTATGAGGCTGCTCGTAAACTTCAGTCTATTCCCAAGAACGCTAATCCAATTCGCCTGCACAACCGTTGCAAGATCACTGGTCGTCCAAAGGGTTATATCCGCCAGTTCGGTATCTCTCGTATCCAGTTCCGCGAAATGGCTTCTCAGGGTCTCATACCTGGAGTAAAGAAAGCAAGCTGGTAAGATATTTCAGAGAATGCGGAAGAAACTGTTTCTTCCGTGTTCTTACGAAAAATCACAACGAATTTTTTTTAATATTGTCGGGGTAGTCCCGATTAATTAAACATTTATTTATATGACAGATCCAATAGCAGATTATCTGACAAGACTCAGAAACGCAATCATGGCTCATCACAGAGTTGTTGAGGTTCCTGCGTCAAACATGAAGAAGTCTATTACCAAGATTCTCTTCGAGAAGGGTTACATTCTGAACTACAAGTTCGTAGAAGATGGTCCCCAGGGTACTATTAAAGTTGCCTTGAAGTATGACAACAACACCAAGCAGAACGCTATCAAGTGTCTGAAGCGTGTGTCTACTCCTGGTCTCCGTAAGTATACCGGTTACAAGGACATGCCGAGAGTAATTAACGGATTAGGTATAGCCATTATATCTACATCTCAAGGTGTTATGACTGATAAGGAAGCAGCTGCCCTCAAGATTGGCGGTGAGGTTCTTTGTTATGTTTATTAATTAATTGGAGGATTTAATTATGTCAAGAATAGGTAAATTGCCAATTAATATTCCCGCAGGAGTTACAGTTAACTTCGACGAGAAGACCAACATCGTTAATGTTAAGGGTCCTAAGGGTGAGCTCTCTCAGTGGATTGACCCCTCAATCAAACTGACTTTGACCGATGGTAGCATCGTGTTCGAAATCGATGAGAACAGCCCCGTAAACTACAAGCAGAAGCAGGCTTTCCACGGACTTTACCGTTCACTGGTAAACAACATGGTAGTAGGTGTCAGCGCTGGTTATAGCAAGACATTGGAGCTCGTAGGTGTAGGTTATCGTGTTTCAAATCAGGGTAATCTTATCGAGTTCTCTTTGGGTTATACTCACCCTATCTTTATCCAGCTTCCTAAGGAGGTAAAGGTTGAGACAAAGTCTGAGAGAAACCAGAATCCTATCATCATACTGGAGAGCTGTGACAAGCAGCTTCTTGGTCTCATCTGTGCAAAAATTCGTTCTTTCCGCAAGCCTGAACCATATAAAGGTAAGGGTATCTTGTTCAAAGGTGAGGTTATCCGCAGAAAGTCTGGTAAGACAGCTGCCGCTAAGTAATCTTTTAATTATTTACGATTATGACAACAAAGAAAGTAGAAAGACGAATCAAGATAAAATTCCGTATTCGCAAGAGTGTGAATGGTACCGCAGAGCGTCCTCGTCTCAGCGTATTCCGTTCTAACAAGCAAATTTATGCACAGGTTATCAACGACCTTACTGGTACAACTTTGGCTTCAGCTTCTTCTCTCGGTCTCGAAAAGATGGCCAAGATTGAGCAGGCCAAGAAGGTTGGTGCTCTCGTAGCCGAGAATGCCAAGAAAGCCGGTGTTGAGAGTGTTGTTTTCGACCGTAATGGTTATCTCTATCACGGACGTGTACAGGCTTTGGCTGATGCAGCACGCGAAGGTGGTCTTAAATTTTAAACGATTATGGCAATGAATAAAGTAAGAATAAATAGTGACGTTGAATTGAAAGACCGCTTGGTTGCTATCAATCGAGTAACCAAGGTTACCAAAGGTGGTCGCACCTTTACATTCGCTGCTATCGTCGTTGTAGGTGATGGCAATGGTGTTATAGGTTGGGGCCTTGGAAAGGCTGGTGAGGTTACCGCTGCAATTTCCAAGGGTACTGAGGCTGCCAAGAAGAACCTTGTTAAGGTTCCTGTACTGAAGGGTACCATTCCTCACGAGGTTGAAGTGGCTTTCAGTGGTGCCAAAGTTCTTCTCAAGCCCGCTGCTGCCGGTACTGGTCTTAAGGCTGGTGGTGCTATGCGTGCTGTACTGGAGAGCGTAGGTGTCAAGGATGTGATTGCAAAGTCTAAGGGCTCTTCCAATGCTCACAACTTGGTTAAGGCCACAATATTGGCTCTTAGCGAGCTGCGTGATGCTTACACCGTAGCTGGCGAGCGTGGCATTAGTATGAACAAAGTATTTAACGGTTAATAGTAGAACTGACATGGCAACAATTAAAGTAAAGCAGATTAAGAGCAAAATCGGTGCTCCCTTGGACCAGAAGCAGACTCTTCAGGCACTGGGTCTCCGTAAAATTTCTCAAGTTGTTGAAATCGAAGATACTCCTAGCAACCGTGGTATGGTTCGTAAGGTGCATCATCTGGTTAACGTAATAGACTAATTATTTTTTTAACTACAGAAGATTATGAAATTAAGTAATTTGAAACCAGCTGAGGGTTCTACACATTCTCGTCGCCGTATCGGTCGTGGTCCAGGTTCTGGCTTGGGTGGTACTTCTACTCGTGGTCACAAGGGTGCTAAGGCACGTTCTGGATACAAGCGTAAGATTGGCTTCGAAGGTGGTCAGATGCCTTTGCAGCGTCGCGTACCTAAGGCTGGATTTAAGAATATCAACCATAAAGAGTATTTCGCAGTCAATCTCTCTACACTGCAGAAGCTGGCAGAAGCTAAGGGCTATGCCAAGATTGGTATAGCAGAGCTTGTAGAGGCTGGTCTTACCAATGGTAAGGAGCTTGTAAAGGTTTTGGCTAACGGAACTCTTACAGCTAAGGTAGATGTAGAAGCTAATGCTTTCTCTAAGGCTGCTGAAGAAGCTATCAAGGCAGCTGGTGGTAACACAACTATTATCTAAACAAAGTAGATGAAAAAGTTTATAGAGACACTAAAGAACTGTTGGAGAATTGAGGATTTGCGCAAGCGACTCCTCATAACTCTCCTGTTTACGGCTATATACCGTTTTGGCTCGTTTGTTGTCCTTCCCGGCATCAATCCAGCCCAGTTACAAAACTTACAGTCGCAAACATCAGGTGGCTTGATGTCGCTGCTTGACATGTTCTCTGGTGGTGCATTCTCCAATGCGTCGATTTTTGCGCTTGGTATTATGCCGTACATCTCTGCTTCTATTGTCATGCAGCTTTTGGCTGTCGCTGTACCTTACTTCCAGAAAATGCAGCGTGAGGGCGAGAGCGGACGCAAGAAGATTAGCTGGTACACTCGTGTGCTGACTGTCTTCATCCTGTTCCTGCAGGGTCCTTCTTACCTTATCAACCTGAAGATGCAGGCCGGACAGGCCCTCTCTTCAGGTATTTCCTGGACGGTATTCATGTTCCCCGCAGCTGTCATCCTGGCAGCAGGAAGTATGTTCATACTTTGGCTCGGAGAGCGCATTACCGATAAGGGTGTAGGCAATGGCGTTTCGCTGATAATTGCCATAGGTATTATCGCCCGTCTGCCCCAGGCCTTCATTCAGGAAGTTACCTCACGCTTCACCGCTATTTCCGGTGGTGGTCTCGTAATGTTTATTGCTGAGATTCTCATACTCTTTGCCGTGGTTTGTGCTGCTTTGATGCTCGTACAGGCTGTGCGCAAGGTTCCGGTACAGTATGCTAAGCGCGTTGTCGGGAACAAGCAATATGGTGGTGCACGTCAGTACATCCCCTTGAAGCTGTTCGCTGCAAATGTGATGCCTATCATCTTTGCTCAGGCTTTGATGTTTATTCCTCTTGCATTTGTTTCATATGGAACAAGCAACGGAAGCTGGCTCGTACAGAATCTGATGGACAATAGATCTTTGCTTTATAATGCACTCTATGTAGCTCTGGTTATAGCGTTTACATATTTCTATACTGCCATTACCCTGAATTCAAATCAGATGGCAGAGGATATGAAGCGTAACAACGGTTTCATCCCCGGCGTTAAGCCTGGTAAGGACACCGCTGAGTATATCGATACAGTAATGTCTCGTATTACATTGCCAGGCTCATTGGCCATTGCATTTATCGCAATTATGCCAGCTTTGGCAAGCCTTCTTGACGTTCAGCAGGCTTTCTCTCAATTCTTCGGAGGTACTTCTCTGTTGATTTTGGTGGGTGTAGTCATCGACTCGCTTCAGCAAATTGAGAGTCATATGCTCATGCGTCATTATGATGGCTTGTTGAACTCTGGCCGTACTCGTGGCGGAAATGTTGCAGCATATTAAGGCTGTATCATAATGAAGATATTTCTGAAAACAGAGGATGAAATTTCACTCATGCGAGAGGCTAATCGATTAGTCGGTCAGACTCTCGCTGAGTTAGCTAAATATATTAAGCCGGGCGTCAGCACACTCCAGTTGGACAAGATAGCCGAAGAGTTTATCCGCGACCACGGGGCTGTGCCTACTTTCAAGAATTTCCCCAATCCGTTTGGAGAGCCTTTTCCGGCAAGTATATGTACCTCTGTCAACGATGTGGTAGTTCATGGTATACCTGATGCCAAGACCATTCTTAAGGATGGAGATATTATTTCAATCGACTGTGGAACACTCCTCAACGGTTTCAACGGTGACAGTTGCTATACGTTCAGTGTAGGCGAAGTGTCCGCCGAAGTCAAACAGTTGCTTGAAGTTACCAAGGCCTCGCTATATAGGGCCATTGATGTGGCTCTGCCAGGTCATCATGTCGGTGATATCGGCTATACAGTTCAAGACTATTGCGAATCCCACGGGTATGGAGTAGTTCGTGAACTCACAGGGCATGGCATCGGAAAAGAAATGCACGAGGACCCCAAGGTGCCCAATTATGGTTCTCGTGGCAATGGCACAATGTTAAAAGCTGGTATGTGCATTGCCATCGAACCAATGATTACCATGGGTGACCGCAATATCTGGCTATTACCCGACAAGTGGAGCATTGTGACACGCGACGGCAAGCCAGCAGCGCATTTCGAACACACCATAGCTATCCGTAAAGGCAAGGCAGAAATTTTATCTGATTTTGAAGAAATCGAAAAGGTATTACACAATTAATATATGGCTAAACAGTCTGCAATAGAACAAGACGGAGTCATTGTGGAGAGCCTCTCCAATGCAATGTTCCGCGTAGAGCTGGAGAATGGCGTGCAAATCATTGCCCACATCTCTGGTAAAATGAGAATGCACTATATAAAGATACTCCCTGGCGACAAGGTCAAAGTAGAGATGAGTCCCTACGACCTCACTAAGGGCAGAATCGTTTTCAGATACAAGTAAACATTAAAGATATGAAGACAAGAGCATCATTAAAGAAGCGCACACCCGACTGCAAGATTGTACGTCGTAAAGGTCGTTTGTTCGTTATCAACAAGAAGAACCCTAAGTTCAAAATGCGTCAGGGTTAATGTTAAAATTGTGTAAATGTTTGATTAGGAGGATTTTTCTTACTAATTTTGCATGCTTTTAACAAACAACAGAAGTATTTTTTAATCAATTTTCTAAAATGGCAATAAGAATTGTTGGAGTAGATTTGCCCCAAAACAAGCGTGGCGAAATCGCATTGACCTATATCTATGGTATCGGTCGAAGTAGTTCAGCAAAGATATTGGACAAGGCAGGTGTTAGCCGTGACTTGAAGGTTAACGAGTGGTCTGATGACCAGGCAGCCAAGATCCGTGAAATTATCGGCGCTGAATTCAAAGTAGAAGGTGATCTCCGTTCAGAGATCCAGATGAACATCAAGCGCCTTATGGATATAGGTTGCTATCGTGGTATCAGACATCGTAATGGTCTTCCTGTTCGCGGTCAGAGCACAAAGAATAATGCTCGTACTCGTAAGGGAAAGAAGAAGACTGTTGCTAATAAGAAGAAGGCTACGAAGTAATTTTAGTTTAAGTGTTGATTGATTTCAATCGTAATTTTAAAGTAAGCTAAAAATGGCAAAGACAAAAGCAACATCAAAGAAAAGAAATGTAAAGGTTGACGCTTTAGGACAGCTTCATGTTCACAGCTCGTTCAACAATATTATCGTTTCCCTTGCTAATAGTGAAGGTCAGGTGATCTCTTGGTCATCTGCAGGTAAAATGGGATTCCGCGGATCTAAGAAGAATACTCCTTATGCAGCCCAGACTGCTGCCGAGGATTGCGCCAAGGTTGCCTTTGACCTCGGTCTCCGTAAGGTTAAGGCATACGTTAAGGGTCCAGGTAATGGTCGTGAGTCTGCTATCCGTGCCGTGCATGGTGCTGGTATCGAGGTAACCGAGATTATCGACGTTACTCCATTGCCACACAACGGTTGTCGTCCTCCCAAGCGCCGTCGCGTATAATTCAGAGTATTCTCATTATTACTCTATTCACATTTAATCAATAGCATTTATTAAATATTATGGCTAGATATATAGGTCCGAAATCTAAAATTGCACGTCGATTTGGTGAGCCCATCTTCGGCGCAGACAAAGTTTTGTCCAGAAGAAACTTCCCTCCTGGACAGCATGGCAACAGCCGTCGCAGAAAGATGTCTGAGTACGGTGTCATGTTGGCAGAGAAGCAGAAAGCTAAGTACACCTATGGTGTTCTTGAGCGTCAGTTCCGTAATATGTTTGAGAAGTCTGCAAAGGCTGAAGGCATTACCGGTGAGGTTCTTCTTCAGAATTTGGAGAGCCGTCTTGACAACGTCGTATTCCGCCTGGGTATCGCCCCCACTCGTGCAGCTGCACGCCAGTTGGTAGGCCACAAGCACATCGTTGTTGATGGCAAGGTAGTTAACATTCCTTCTTTTTCTGTTAAGCCTGGAATGGTAGTTGGCGTTCGCGAGAAGGCCAAGTCTCTCGAGGTCATCGAGAATGCACTGGCAGGTTTCAACCACAGCAAGTATCCATGGCTCGAGTGGGATGAGAACACCAAGAGCGGTAAGTTCCTCCACAAGCCAGAGCGTGCAGATATTCCTGAGAATATTAAGGAGCAGTTAATCGTTGAGTTGTACTCTAAATAATAAAAATCATTAAGTTAATGGCGATATTAGCATTTCAAAAACCTGATAAAGTCGTAATGTTAGAGGCCAATGAGCGATTCGGTAAATTCGAATTCCGCCCATTGGAGCCCGGCTTTGGTGTTACCATCGGTAACGCGCTTCGCCGCATACTTCTTTCTTCACTTGAGGGCTTTGCTATCAATACCATCCGTATTGCTGGCGTTGAGCATGAGTTTTCATCAGTTCCCGGTGTCAAGGAAGATGTAACTAACATTATCTTGAATCTCAAACAAGTTCGATTCAAGCAAGTAGTAGAAGAATTCGAGAATGAGAAAGTTAGTATCACCGTTGAGAATTCTACAGAATTCAAAGCAGGTGATATCGGTAAGTATCTGACTGGATTTGAAGTGTTAAACCCTGATTTGGTGATTTGTCATTTAGATAGCAAGGCATCAATGCAGATTGAGCTTACCATCAACAAAGGTCGTGGCTATGTCCCCGCCGATGAGAACCGTGAGTTCTGTACCGATGTCAACGTACTCCCAATCGATTCAATCTACACCCCCATCCGTAACGTAAAGTACGCAGTTGAGCCATATCGTGTCGAGCAGAAGACCGACTATGACAAACTCGTTCTCGAAGTTACCACCGATGGTTCCATCCACCCGAAGGATGCCTTGAAAGAGGCTGCCAAGATCCTCATCTATCACTTCATGCTGTTCTCTGACGAGAAGATTACTCTCGAGAATCCTGATCAGGAAGAGAACCAGGAGTTTGATGAAGAGGTACTCCATATGCGTCAGCTGTTGAAGACCAAGCTCGTAGACATGAACTTGTCTGTACGCGCGCTCAACTGTCTTAAGGCAGCTGAGGTCGAGACACTTGGCGACTTGGTACAGTACAACAAGACAGACCTCCTCAAGTTCCGCAACTTCGGTAAGAAATCGCTTTCAGAGCTTGATGATTTGCTCGAGAGTCTGAATCTGTCGTTTGGAACCGATACTTCTAAGTATAAATTAGACAAGGAATAATCCCTTGTAATTAAAGAACAAAACAAAAATGAGACATAACAAGAAATTCAATCATCTGGGCCGTACTGCAAGTCACCGTGGTAGCATGTTGTCCAACATGGCTTCCAGCCTGATTTTGCACAAAAGAATCACTACGACCCTCGCTAAGGCTAAGGCTCTCAAGAAATTCGTTGAGCCCCTGATTACTCGTTCTAAGGTAGGTGATACCAACAACCGTCGTGTTGTTTTCCGTTATCTCCAGAACAAGGAAGCTGTCAAGGAACTTTTCAACGTAGTTGCTGAGAAGGTAGGCGACCGTCCCGGTGGCTACACTCGCGTCATCAAGTTGGGTACCCGTCAGGGTGACGCTGCTCCCATCGCTTTCATCGAGCTCGTTGACTTCGATGAGAACATGGCTAAGGCTCCAAAGGCTGAGAAGAAGACACGTCGTAGCCGTCGTTCTGCCGCCAAGAAGGCAGAAGAGGCTCCCGTAGAGGCTCAGGCAGAAGAGACAGCAACAGAAGCTGCAGCAGAATAATCTTTGAATAGATATCTCACAACAATAAGAATCCCTGGTCTTTTTAAGGCCAGGGATTTTTTCATAACCATTCATTGCAGTTTGACCGCAGTTTTGTGTAACGTAACCATCCGAAACAAGCCGTATTGCTTTGAATAAAAAAACTCGTGAAGTGCTATTCGCGAGTTTTTCTGTAATAATGAGGAAGCATTTGTGTTATCTGTTCGGCCATGGTGTCTTCATGGAATGACTGCAACACATGGGTTAAATCAAATATTTGTTTGTATGTTTTTGTTTGTTCAACAAAAAAGCGTAACTTTGAAAAAACTATTCCGCAATAAAGATAATTTACTTATGGCATATTATTCAAAGACGATACAGGAAGAAGAACTTAAAAATAAAGTTCGTGAAGAATGGTTTGCTGGTTATGACAATACAGACATTCCTGGAAAAGTGGATTTCTATGTTGGGTATAATGGCACAACTTATCTTTGGGCAGAAGCGAAAAGAGGTGTTAAACGAAACATCTATGAGCAATTTGTACAGTTGATTCTTACGATAGGGAAAGACCGTCGTTTTACAGAACTTGATGCCCCCGATTATCTCGGATCTTTCGATGCAGAGAAAATAGGTTTTGTACATTTCGATGAAGTTTCAGGTGTCTTTGAGCAGAATGATTTCAATTGGAATGTAGTTCCTTCTGACCATACCAGCAAAGAGTTTAATCAACTCTACAATATGGTACATGATACGTTGAAAACACATGTGTTTGTATTTAACTTTGAGAAACAGGCCGACAGTCTACGCTTTTTCATTAAAGACAAGTTCTCAACGACAGGTAGACGTGCTTCAAAGACAAGCGTCAACAAGAATAATTTTCCTCATATATATCGTAGATGGCTGAAAGAAGTGAAAGGTTCACTTGCTGTAGAATGGGAAGACTTGGCAGAGATAGGCATTTATGACTGTCATTTCTTTTTGGCAGACCTTATGTCGCAAGATAATAGTACTTTACAGGAAAACCTTTCGGTATTGTTGAAGAAAGACCATTATAAGGTGAATACCGGTAAAGTTCAAGGCAATAATACATATTTGTTTGCCAATTTTGATTTTAATGACGGGCAGATGGCGCATAAATTGTTCTGGCAAAGATACAAACGCCCACCGCGTTCAGAATATCGTGACTACATACTTGAACGTGCCGACCGTTTGCGCCCGCAAGATATCCGCGAGCGTCATGGTTCTTACTTTACACCAATGATTTGGGTAGAGAAATCACAAGAGTATATAGCAAGAGTACTTGGTGAAAACTGGCAAGATGATTATGTAGTGTGGGACTGTGCAGCTGGTACTGGAAACTTGTTGACCGGATTGACCAACCGATATAACCTATGGGCTTCAACATTGGAACAGGCTGACGTTGACACCATGAAGGAGCGTGTGAGCAATGGTGCTAACCTATTTGGAAATCATGTTTTCCAATTTGATTTTCTTAACGACCCATTGGTTGACTATACTACCAAGGAAGGAGTTTTTGTGAAAAGCAAGATACCGCATGAACTACAGAATATCATCAATAGTCCTGAGAGAAGAAAGAAATTGGTGTTATACATCAACCCACCATATGCAGAGGGGGATAACCGGAGTGGCAAAGGTCGTAGCGGTGTGGCTGCCAACACTGCAGTAGCAAAGAATTTTGGAAGTTCAATGGGCTATGCAAAGCGTGAACTTTACATACAGTTTCTCACGCGAATATACCGAGAAATTCCAGGGGCAATTATTGCAGACTTCTCCACACTCAAAAACTTGCAGGCTCCTAAGTTTGCGGATTTCAGAAAGATGTTTTGTCTTACCCCCAAGGCTATGTTCATAGTTCCAGCCGACACTTTCGACAATGTAAAGGGCAGTTTCCCTATAGGCTTCAAAGTATGGAAGACAACAGATATTGAACCGTTCAACGGAATTGTGTCAGACGTGTATGACAGCAAGGGTGAATTGTTACCACAGAAACAGATTGTGAGCTACGAGGGATTACGTTTTATAAACGATTGGACTCTCTCTTTCATTGATGACAGTCAAGAGTCAATAGCTACCATTATAGGTATTGCCAATGATTTTCAGAATCAACGAACTGTAAGAATAGAACGTCCAAATCGTCCATGGAACCACCAATATCAATGGCAGATAACAGAATTCAACATAATCGAGTCATGCATATATTTAGCTGTACGTCTGGTTGAAGAGGCTACATGGGAGAACGATCGAGACCAGTTCCTTTATCCTTACGACACATGGAGAACAGATAATGAGTTCAAGACAGACTGTCTCGCATATACAATATTCAGCAACAAGAATAATATACGTTCAAGTGACGGACCAAACCACTGGCAACCTTTTACTGAAACTGAACTTGGAATTACGGATGAATTGCCAAACCACTTTCTCGTAGACTATATCTCTGGCAAAAGAAGGCCAACAATAATTCAGACGGAGTTGTTCGATATTCAGCAAGACTGTGAACCTTTACGTTTCTCTCCCGAAGCTCAAGCTGTGTTTGATGCAGGGCGTGAATTGTGGAGTTATTACTATCAGCAACCTAACGCCGACTTAAATGCGTCATACTACGATATAAGGAAATATTTCCAAGGTACTAAGGTGGACAAAAAAGGTAAGGAGGTTATGAACACCACAAGCGAAGACGGAATCTATACAAAACTCTACTCTGTCTTGCGTATGGCACATAGGCGTTTAGCTGAAAAAATACGGCCTAAGGTTTATGAGCATGGATTCCTGAAATAAATACCGCATCACGAAGGGTGTATTTGTTCCAATTTAGATTTGCTGTCTGATGAATGTAGAATATATGCTCTTCGAGAGTCTTTGTCTTTGACAAAATTTCGTCATGATAAGAAGGACTTAAAGCAAAAGAATTTGCCCCAGTCTAAATCGCCAGCCGACGGCTGTCGATTTAGAGGTGTTTTATTTTATTGCTGTCCGCTAAAAACTTGGCGTACTTCTCTAAAAGGTAGGCATAGACACTCGCAAAGAACTCTTGAAGACGACGTATATTGGTCTCAGCAAGCGTGCTGCGACGGACCAGATAGTCCATGCCAAGATGTGCGATCTTGTGAGCCTCAGCCTTCATTCCTATCTCGAGTTCACGCAGAAAATCAAAACGCTTCACGTAAGCCTCGCTTCCTTTCGTTTCGTGGCTTATTTGAAGAATTTTCTCCTTGTCAAGTAACTTTAACACTTGACAATATATCGGCTGGCCGGTAAAATGACTATCTTTGCTCATGGTTATGTTTTATTTTAGCAAAACAAAGATAACCAAAAGGGCTGAAACCTCGTGAGAAATTTCAGCCCAAATTTTATGTCGATTGCAATAGTTTTTATGGACAGCACACCTATTTATATATATACCTCCATCCTGAAACCGAAGTACGAATTATGGAAATACAACTCGGATACCTCCGTTTCAGCCTTTGCCATGATGATTTCGCGACGCAAATCGCACTTGACATCCCCCTCCGCAGCGTATTTCTCCACCTTCGCCACAAAAACCTTGCTGAAATCATCCGCGATATCCAAAATATCACTAACTTTGTCGATGGCGACTATGGCGATGGTCGTTTGCCGACGGTTGATAGCAAGCCTCTTGATGTCCAACGGCTATGCCCGACAGCCCATTCTTCGGTCGCCCACGCTCCGACAGCCTCGGCGTGGGGTGGGGGAGCGACGGGAGAGGGCTGGACCTGGCAGAGGGCGCAGCGGCGAGAGACCCCAGCTTTGCAAGTCTTGCAAAATGTTTTTTCTTGGCAAGGTGGCTGAAACTGCCTACATTTGCACTGTCAAACAACAAGAAGTTCAACATTTTCAAAACACAAGTATGGAAACTCAGAAGATTTACAACCTCGTCATCCTCGATGCCTCAGGCTCGATGGAAGTCATTTACAACCAGGCACTCACAGGCGTAAACGAGACCCTTGCTACCATCCGCAGGGCGCAGGAGACCCATCCCGAGCTGCAGCAGTATGTCACGCTGGCATCGTTCAGTGCCGGCGATGATTTCCTCAACCGCATCTATTCTGCCAAGCCCATCGCCGAAGCCCGCAACATCACAAGCGCCGACTATCCTCTGCTCGGATGCACAGCCCTCTACGACGCCATGGGCACCTGCATCAGCGAGCTCCAGCAGCGGGTCTGCCATGGCGACCGCGTGCTCGTCACCATCATCACAGATGGCTATGAGAATGCGTCGCTCACCTGGAACGGTCGCCAGATTAAGTCGCTCGTCCAGGAACTCCGTCAGATGGGTTGGACCTTCACCTACATCGGTGCCGACCAGGATGTGGAGAAGGTGGCTGGCGAGATAGGCGTGTGCAATGCGCTCCGCTTCTCGGCCAATGTAGAAGAGACCGCCGCCATGTTCGAGAAAGAGGGCCGCAGCCGTACCAGGTTCTACGACAAGGTGTGCTGCGAGATGCGAGCGCCTGATGCTTCGCTGGCAGAATCCGATGATTACTTCGCCGATGATGACACTCCGGAGGCCCTCGAGGATATCCTCAAGAGCGAGGCGAAGGGCAATCGATGACATGCCACCCATGGCGCTGGCAGGGATGACTTGCCGGCGCACTGACAATCATAACAATGAACACTAATACGATACTATTCTGCAATCTGCCGTTCCGTCCCGAACCCAATCAGGTGTTCTTCATCGAGAATGGCTACGATGAGGATGTCAATGACCTCATCCGCGACGTCTATCTGCGCCTGAAAGCCAAGTTCGACCGTGCCGGTATGGATTTCTACTACATGCCCTACCTGCTCAGCGAGCACGACATCGAGGCCAAGCTGCGTTACTATGCGCCCTACCTCTCTTCCCAGCCTCTGGTCGGCGAGGTCAGGAGCGATGCGTTCGCTCCCTATATCTCTGACGAAGACCAGCGCAAGCGTCTGAAGCCGTCGCTCATCTTCGGGGCTACGCGGGAGGGGTACGCGGGTGATGTCAGATTCCGGCAAGTGGCCTTGTCCGATGTCGACTTCGTTTCTTCCGCAGCCATAGACGCCCTGGTACATCTGATAAGTCAAAGGCTTGCCGCATCCTGTGGCGTAGATGCCGATATGGCGCCAATCAGTCCTTGTCTGGCGAGCGTCCCGATGGAAGATAAGTCGGAGTGCCTTTTTTCTCAGGAGCTTCTGGAGCCTGCAGCAGAGTCCGCCATGCCCGTCATTGCGGAAGAAACTGCCGAGAAGCAGAGCTTTATTGCTACAGAGGATGTCCTGCGCGAGCTTCGCATGACCGTCCAGAAACTTAGGCTCGAAGGCGTGTCACTCATGGCCATCCACGAGTTCATCGACAAGCAGGAACCCCTGTCGCGCATGATTGTCACCCCCGATTATCGCATCTTTCTGCCCGACTACAACGGCATGGAAATCGAGATGGGTGCCCTGCCCAAAGCCATCTATTTCCTCTACCTGCGCTATCCCGAAGGCATCATCTACAAGCACATGCAAGACTATTACACCGAACTGTTCAACATCTACCGACAGCTGCGCCCCTGTACCGACGAGGCCCGGCTCAACCTCACCATAACCAAGGTCGTCAACCCGCTGGGCAACGCGCTCAATGAGAACCTCGCCCGAATCAGAAAGGCATTCGTAGAGAAGTTCGACGAGCATCTCGCCATCAACTACATAGTCACCGGCGAGCGTGGCTCCCGCTACGCCATCCCCCTGGACAGAGATTTGGTTGTTTGGGAGGAGTAACACTAAGGGCTGAATTCCAAGCGAGGAATCCAGCCCTAATTCTTTATGTTCCAAAAAGTTTTAGCCGACAGCAATAATATAATATATAGCGACGTCCCTACGCCTTCGCCAACTATGGTTCCCTCTCACCCACCTCTACTTCCTAAACCGTTTCGACACGGCGGAGTAGGCGCAGCGCTGGCAGAGGGGCTCGGTGGCGGTGTGGTTGGTGAAGCCCTGATAGATGGCGTGGGCGCGCGGCGACGCGAGGATCTCCTCCAGACTCTGGGTGTAGAGGTTGCCCAAGTCCATGTCGCCGTTATGGTCCAGGCAGCAGGGGACCACGGTGCCGTCGACGAGCACGCCAAGCTGGTTGCGGAGAGCATAGCAGAACACCTCTTCGCCGGCGTAGGATTCGTGCTGGAGGTCAGGCCATTCAAACATGTTGTCGCTCTCGATATACAGGTTCTCTGCCAGTCGCCAGCCATCGTTTCGCTCGACCCACGGGCGAGGCTGGTGGTTGGCTATCAGACGGATAATCTCTTCGTTCATGCTGTTGTGGCCGCCTTCGTTCCACAGCCGCAGCACGATGATGCACCCTCGACGGGCTGCCTCTTTGGCGAAGGTCATCACCTCGTCGATATCTTGCTCGAGGTCTTCCTTGCCGTTACCCTCGTGCGAGTGCAGGGAAATCTGCAGCTTATGGGGAAGCGCCTCGAGCATATCCTCCCGCTTCGACAGCAGCGTGCCGTTGGTGGTAATCACCGGGATAAACCCTTTCTGCCGAGCCATCTCCACAAATTGGGGCAGATGGGGATGAAGGAATGGTTCGCCCATGAGGTGGAAATACAGAAACTTGACCCTACCTGCGAGCCTGCTGGTCAGCAGGTCAAACTCCTCAAGCGTCATCGTGCGCTTTGGACGCGTGGTCTTGGGGCAGAAGACGCAGTTGAGGTTGCAGACATCTGTCGTTTCAAGATAACAACGTGTAATCATATCATCGGCAAATTCATTGATTTTTACTATATTCTCATCCATGATGCCAGCCACTCAGCCTGGCGCCATCTCAGCCACAGTCTCCCAAACTCAAGCCCCCAGCATGCACCACATGGTCACGAGGAAGGGCACGGAGAAGTCGGTGGCAAAGCCGTGGAAGATGCTCAGCGCCACATAGCGCTGGCCTATCGTCTGGGTGATGATGGGCAGCGTGGTGTCCATCGTCGTGGCGCCACCCGAGGATATCGGCGCCAGCGGACCAAACCACTTCGCCATCAGTGGCGTCATCAGCAGCGTAATCATCTCACGGATGATATTGGTCAGCAGAGCGATGGTACCCAGCTCGGCACCGCGATATTCGGTGATGAAGATACTCGACAGCGAGTAGTAGGCAAAACCGCTGTCTATGGCCATACAGTCTGTGAGTCCGCGGGGCTGGATGATGCCCCCGTCTCCGCCCAGCATAATGGCGAAAGCCACCATTGCGCCCACCCACGAGCCCAGGATAGTGGCTATGGGCAGGAGCGCCAACCTTGGGTTGAGGCTCTTGAAATCGCTCTTCATATCGGGGTTGAGGCCGATGCTCATACCCATGCAGAGCAGCAGTCCGCACAGCGCCACAAAGCTCAGTCCGCCTTCTGCCATCCATGCGGGCAGCGCGTCCATGCGACCTGCCACGAGGCCGAGGATGAAGAAGCCCACCACAATCAGACTGCCCTTCATGCGCGGCCTCCTTTCACGCTCTTCCACAGTGCCCAAGCCAGGACGCAACAGCCCAATACGCTGCAAACTGCCAGCAGCAGTGCCTCTACACCCAGAGTGGGCAGGGCGGAGATTATCTGCTCGTTGCCGCCCACCTCGGCTCCCAGCATAAAGAGCAGGAGCCATATCAACCATGTCGTGGCCCTGGCTGTCCAGATACCCACCGCCTTGGCGCCGGCCTGTGCCGCCAGTCTTGTGCGTACGGTGTAGCCCAAGCCGATGCCGAGAAATATAAATGCGATTACTATAAACATATTCTTATTAGTTGTTGCAGTTGCGTCCAGCCACAATCTTCTTCACGCTGCCGTCGCTGTATTTGACGATGGTGATGCCGCTGCCCGGGCGTGCTATGCGCACTCCGTTGGGCGTGTAGTAACCCACCGCCTTGAGCTCTCCAGTGGCGGGGCTGTCGATGCCCACGGTCTGCACCACCTTGTAGGCCACACCCATCACCAGGGCGCGACCTCCGCGGGTACTGGTGAGACGCACGCCTCTGAGCTTGCGACTCTTGTCGGTGCCGATGGCGTGGTCAAAGAGACAGAAGGCGAAGCTCTGGCTGTAGGTGTCCGTGCGCTTGTTGATGCGGCTCAGTCCGCTGATGGCCTCTTCGCCTGACAGACTCTTTACCGACCAGTCTGCCACAGTGAGCGCGGTGCCCTCGCCCTGGCTGCCGTCGCTGTAGAGTGGGGTAGCCGTCAGGTTGCTGCTGCCGTCGCCGCTTGTGGCGAGGATGTAGAGCTGGCTGGTCGTTATGGGAGCGCCGAAGATGAGGTCGCCCCCTTCGCCCGTCTTGATGACGAGGGCGTTGCTGGCGGCATAGTCGCCTAACTGGAAGTTGGCTCCCGATGGGGCGTTGACGACGCCGTCTGTAGGCAGTCCGCCCGACGCCTTGAGCCCGGCAGAGTAGAAGGTGTTGTCGGCACCGTCGCCGGCATTGTCGGCATGGCTGCTTGCGGGCAGCGCCTCGACCACCACGTCGGCGTTATAGCCCGATGCCACCGTCACGGGGCGTATGTCTGTCTTCTCCTGCGGCAGCAGTTTCTTGTCCATGAATGTCAGACGGTTCTTTATCCATCGCTTCAGGTAGCTTATCTCGTCGTTGAAGCTGTAGCCCACATAGGCGTTGGGCCATACATATCTGCCAAACATGCCCCAGGCTGCCTCGTTGCGCTCCATCGCGCCTCCCGAGGTGAGCAGCGTGGCGAGCGAGTCTATCTTGGCTTCAATGCGGTTGTCGGCATACTGGCCTTCGCGATACTCCGCCCAGCGGGCCTTCAGGTCGGTCTGATAGGCAGGGTCGTCTATGAGCCTCTTCCACCAGAATGGCACCAGCTGGTTGTCGGTCTCGCGGCTGTTCATGTCGTACTGCCACAGGTCGGTACGCGAGCCCTTGTAGTAGTCGGCGTTGCCCAGCGCGATGTTGAAGTCCCAGAGCGTACACTTCCAGCGGCTGTCGAGCCCCTCGTTCTTGGCGCGCGTCTCGCTGTACTTGTACATGTGCGAACTCAGACGGTAGCCGTCCACGTTGAACGTGAACTCGGTCGAGAGCATATAGTCGATAAACGAGGTCACGTCGATATACTTCCGATAGCCGTTGACGGGGTCTTTGTAGTTGTCGCCGGCAAAGCAGTCTTCCATGTCGTCTATCGACTTTTGGATGGCCTTCTCCGTTCCGGCGGGCAGGTCGGCAAAGTCCTCATACTCAGGGTCGTCGTATTGGTAGGTGATGTATTTGGTATAGTCCACCGTACCGTAGCGGCCATAGGGGTGATACTTGGAGCGGTAGTAGTGGGCTTCGTCGTCGCGGTCTATCTCCACGCGCCAGTCGCCCGTCAGGTCGCCTCCGTCCTCGCCGGGGTCATGCAGGTTCAGGCGGTTCTTGCCCTTGCCAGGACGCTCGGTGAGGATGTAGATGCCGTAGTATTTGCCGTCTACCACCACCTCGACATGGCGCGAGCTGGGCACCCAGTCCAGGTAGGGACGCCCCAGCTCGAAGGTGAGCACGTCGCGTATCATCGTCTTGTCAGAGAAAGGTGCCAGCAGCACCCAGTCGTTGTCTTTGCCTAGTCCCAGCAGGCTCACCTTCACTTTCTTGCCGCCTTCTTCCAGTGGCTTGGCGATGGTCTTGAAGCCGTAGGGCTTCTTGTCAGACGAGTTGAACGACGAGTTGCCGCGGTATTTCAGACTGATATATCCCTCATAGTCCACCTTCTGGTCGGGGTGGGCTGCGAGGTCGGCATAGTTGGTCTTGCCCGTGCCGTTGTCTATGATTTTGATTTTTGCGGTGATACGCTCTTCGCGGAGTATCATCTTGCCGTCTACGTCGATGAAGACGATGGGCAGATTGGTTCCGCTCAGCTTGACTTGGGCGTTCTTGGTGGGCGGATAGTTGTCGGCCCTCTGCGCATATAAGGCTGTCAGACAGAGCAGCATGCACAGCAGTGTGGATATACGTTTCATTGTTATATAGGTTTTTATTTCTCCTTGTGGTGGCCTGTCCTTGACGGGCGGGTAGATGGGTTCATAGGTGATTGCTTGTTATTGATACACAAAGTTACACAATAATTCTGACAGTGCTTGCGCAAAAGCCGGTAAAATCATTGGTGCAGGGCAAAATAGCCCTGGCCACGCCTGCCGTCGCGACGCTGCCCCCGGCTGTCCCCGCCACTGCCATGCACTAAAAAAGGACTGCATCCCTCGAAAGGGGTACAGTCCTTATTATTATTTCGATTTTAACTATATCGAAAATTAGTCAGCCAGGAGGGTGAAGCGCTTGTAAGCAACGATGTTGAGATCGCCCTGCTTCTTCAACCAGTCCTTAACTGAAATCTTGCCATCCTCGTCGGCGAACTGGAACTCCTGGTCTACCAGGCAGTTCTCCTTGAAGAACTTGGCCATACGGCCCTTGGCAATGTTCTGGATCATCTGCTCGTTCAGGTTGGCAGCCTTCTCAGCGCCTACGGTCTGCTTGATTTCGCGGGCCTTGTCAGCCTCCTCTTGTGTGAGCCATCCCTTCTTCATGTTAGACTCGATGTGGTCATCGCTGTCTACGAGGTTAGGATTGATGCCAGCCTTCTTGATAGCGGCAACTACAGCCTTCTCTACCTGCTCTTCCTTGGTCTTCTGGATAGCCACCTTGAGCTCCTCGTCCTTAACGGCCTGGGGAACAGAAGCCTCGTCGAGAGCTACAGGCTTCATTGCTGCAACCTGCATAGCTACCTTGTGAGCAGCCTCTTCGTTGTCCTTGTCCAGCTGTACCATGGTAGCCAGAGTGTGGCGGCCCATGTGGTCGTATACAGAGATGTTGTCACCTACGAGATAGTTGTAGCCATCGAGCTCCATCTTCTCACCGGTAACACCTGAGCGATGCTGTACGGCGGTGGCAGCGTCGTCGCCATTGGCGAGCTTCAGCGCCTTAACCTCGTCGAGGTTGGTGCAGCGTGCGGCGATAGCAGCGTCGAGGATTTCGCCTACGAGGGCGATGAAGTCCTTACCGGCAGCTACGAAGTCGGTCTCACACTTCACGGCAACCATTGCGGCGAAGCCATCAACCTTCTTAACCAGTACGCAACCATTTGATGTCTCACGGTCTGAACGCTTGGCAGCGATGGCGAGGCCACGCTCACGCAGGAGCTCCTTAGCCTTGTCGAAATCGCCTTCAGCCTCGTTCAGGGCGTTCTTTACATCAGCCAGACCGGCGCCAGTCATAGCGCGCAGCTTTTTGATATCTTCTATTGTAACAGCCATAATTGTTATTTCTTAAACTTGGGTTTGTGATTCTATTGATTACTCAGCGGCGGGAGCCTCTTCCTTGCGGGCCTTGCGTGTGCGGCGGGGCTTAGCCTCTGCCACTTCCTCTGCCTGCTCGGCAGCAGCCTTCTCGTCAGCCTTCTCAGCCTTGCGCTCCTCGAGACCTTCTGCGATAGCACCGCAGCAGGCGTTAAGTATAACCTCGATAGAGTCCTTGGCGTCGTCGTTGGCAGGAATCAGGTAGTCTACAGCCTTGGGGTCCGAGTTGGTATCCACGATAGCGAATACTGGGATGCCCAGACGCTGAGCCTCTTTCACTGCGATGTGCTCCTTCATTACGTCGATAACGAAGAGGGCAGAGGGCAGACGTGTCAGGTCAGAGATTGAACCGAGGTTCTTCTCCAGCTTGGCACGCTGACGGGTTACCTGCAGCAACTCGCGCTTAGAGAGGTTAGAGAATGTACCGTCGTTCATCAGCTTGTCGATGTTTGCCATTTTCTTAACAGCCTTGCGGATGGTTGGGAAGTTGGTAAGCATACCACCGGGCCAACGCTCGATTACGTAAGGCATGTTAACTGATGCAGCCTTCTCGGCTACGATGTCCTTTGCCTGTTTTTTAGTAGCGACAAACATGATTTTCTTGCCTGACTTGGCGATACCCTTCAGCGCCTCTGCTGCCTCGTCGATCTTGGCAACAGTCTTGTTGAGGTCTATGATATGGATGCCATTGCGCTCCATGAAGATGTAAGGAGCCATAGCGGGATTCCACTTGCGACGGAGGTGGCCAAAGTGGCAACCTGCCTGGAGTAACTGGTCAAAATTAGTTCTTGACATAGCTTTTTCTTTTTGAGTTGTTTACTTTCTTTTTTAATTCTATTTTGCTTAGAACCAACCCACAGGTAATCGCCAGCAGAGGCAAGTCTTATGGGTTTAGATGCTAAACGGTTCAGTATATTAACGCTTACTGAACTGGAAGCGACGACGAGCCTTGGGCTGACCTGGCTTCTTACGCTCAACAGCACGAGAGTCGCGAGTGAGGAAACCCTGGTCCTTCAGAGCCTTCTTGTCTTCGGCGTTAACCTTAACGAGGGCACGGGCGATAGCGAGGCGGAGAGCCTGGCTCTGGCCGGTAAAACCACCACCGTCGAGGTTGGCCTTTATATCATACTTCTCAGCAACTTCCAGAAGGTTCAGTGGCTGCTTAACCACATACTGAAGGATAGCTGATGGGAAGAAATCTTTCAAATCTTTCTTGTTGATTGTGATCTTACCGGTACCTTCGGTGAGGTAAACACGAGCTACAGAGCTCTTGCGGCGACCGATTGCATTAATCATTTCCATCTTTAGTTCCTATTATTTATACTGGTTAATATCGATTGACTTTGGCTTCTGAGCCTCGTGCTTGTGCTCTGTGCCCTCATATACATAGAGGTTGTCGAGCAGTGCGCGACCGAGAGGACCCTTGGGGAGCATACCCTTGACAGCGTGGCGAACAATCTTGTCGACACCGTTCTTGCGAGTACGGAGGTCGGCAGGAGTGTTGAAGCGCTGACCACCGGGATAGCCGGTATAGCGGGTGTAAACCTTGTCAGTTTCCTTCTTACCAGTGAAGCGAACCTTAGCGGCATTGATAATGATTACGTTGTCTCCACAGTCCACGTGGGGAGTGAAGTTTGGCTTGTACTTACCACGGAGCAACTTTGCAACCTTTGAGCAAAGACGACCTACAATCTGGTCGGTGGCGTCGATAACGACCCACTCCTTGGTAGCTGTTTCCTTGTTAACGGAAATAGTCTTGTAACTTAAAGTGTTCATTTTTAATTTTAATTTTTACTACTAAAAAACGTTTTTATTTCTCTTGATGTGCAGGCGATTCACTAACCATGACGCTCGGCCAAAAGCGCCACTATTAACACGCTCACACGGGGGACTCTAAGTGTGTCCCCGAAATAATCGGCGTGCAAAATTACACATTATTTTTATATCAGCCATTATCGAGACGCTCCCAATGATGAAGATTTATGAATATTTAACAGTATTCGTGGCTTTTCTCATCATCTTGGCGCCAGCAGCGATGGTCGCGGTGGCGATGGGGATGACCTTTGGAATCCTCGAGATGACCTTTGGAATCCTCGAGATGACCTTCGGATTTGCGTCGTTTGCCTCCGGCAGCGTGGAGATGATTTTTGATGCCGTGGGGGTGTCCTCCGGATGGGAGGTGATGGCTTGGGGCTGGTTAGAAGTACCCGTGGGTATCCACGTCGCCATAGTTGAGGGTGAGTTCCACGCGTTTCAGCGTGACGGGAGTGCTCCCGGCGGGGGCTGTGATGGTGATGGTGTTGTCGCCGTGGCGCAGGGCGTCGGCAGGCATGGTCACGGCATACTGGTGCTCGCCCTCTGCCAGTCTGCGGCAGCGGTCGTAGAGCGCAGGGTAGTCTGCGCGGGTGGCAGTCATGGGCTTGCCGTTGAGGCTCAGGCTGAGCAGCGCCTCGCCGCGGGTGCGGAAGAAGACGATGACTTCGCGCGGACGGATAGAGTCCATGTGGTCGCCCACGTAGATGGTCACATCGCGACGCTCTCCGGCCTTGAGCGTGAGCGGTAGTGGTGTGTTGGGGCGCAGCCCGTACTGCCGTTTGCCGTCCGAGAGCCAGTAGGTCTTGTTGCGACCCTCGAGCATCTGCCGGCTGCCCAGTTCGTGGAGCATACGAGGGTGCGCCGTGCGGCAGACCTGCCCTCCGCGCTCCAGCTGATAGTGGCCGCTCACATAGCGGTTGAAGAAGTAGTTGAAGAGATAGATGCCGTCGGCGCCCTGGTCCAGGGCAGCCGAGCAGAAGCCGCGCATCATACCCTCCGAGACGGGCTCGTTCTCGGTGTAGGTCATCATGTCGGTGCTGGCGTAGAGGGGTGTGTTGAGCGCATTGCCCAACTCGCTGCGCATCCGGGCTATGGGCTGAGCCGGGTCTATCAGCGTGTGGGTGCCCACGCTCACCAGGTCTATCAGGCCTTCCTCGAGCCACTCGCGTAGGTCTATTCCCTTCTCCAGATTCTCTGCCAGCGACGGCGCCACCCTCACGGCGAGCTTTATGCGTCCTGGCTGCTTGCGGCGTGCCGACTCGCGGTCTGCCCGACGCCTTATCTGCCTCATCATATCGGTCATCTCAGCCGTGTGGCGCTTGCCTTCGCCCCGCTTGAAGTAGCAGAAGAAGCGCATGAAGTCCAGCATATACCAGTCGATGTCGTCGCGGTAACGGCTGAGTTGTTCGGCGATGATGCTCACCTTGCGGTTGCGCACGGCGCGATGGGCAAAGTCGTAGGCGCCGGCACTGTGCCATCCCAGCGAGGGGTCGCCGATGCGGTATTCGGGATGCTTGAGCCACCATTCTGCCCACATCACGGGACAGTCTGTCTCGGCGTCGGCAAAGTGGAGGTCGTTCATGCGGTAGACTATCATCGCCGCCATGCCGTGGCGCCGAGCCAGCTGCAGCGAAGACCGCATAAACTCGCCTCCCTCGGCCTCGATGCGGAGCAGATTTTCATAGCAGGTGCGCATATTGTTGTAGAGAGCCGTGTTGCCGCCATGGTTTATGTGGCCGCGGTCGTCGCCGTAGTAGCGGCAGTAGCGCGAGGGATAGCATACGAAGTCGCTGCCCGAGCAGATGGAGTAGGTGGCCACCTGCGAGCCCGAGGCAAGACTCGTGAGCGAGTCGAGGTGGGCGAGCGTGAGCGGTGCGCCGTTCCAGTAGGTGTTCAGCAGCAGCTCGGTGCCGTCGTTATCGTAGATGATGTTGGGTTGGGCTGCGGCGGCAATCCATGTTGCGGTCGCGACGATGGTGGTGACGATGCGTTTCGTACTGTTTAGGATGCGTATCATTCTATATTATATAATAAGGTGTAGATTTGTTAACGCTGCAAAGATACCCATAAGTGCCGGCATGGACAAGAGAGCCATGGTGTTTTGTCACAAAAAAGTAGGAAAAAATAACAAAAACTATATATTCAACCCCAAGATTTTTACGTAACTTTGCAGCGCGTAATTACACTGTTAGTATATTATTATCATTTATGGGAGGCATTTTCGGAACTATTTCCAAGAAAAGCTGCGTTGCCGATTTGTTCTACGGAACCGACTACAATTCACACCTCGGTACCCGTCGTGGCGGTATGGCAACCTATAGTGAGGATAAGGGCTTCGTCCGCTCTATCCATAACCTCGAAAGTTCTTATTTTCGTTCTAAATTTGAGGCTTCGCTCAACAAGTTTGAAGGCTGCTGTTCTGGTATAGGTGTCATCAGTGATACCGATGCACAACCATTGGTCATGAACTCTCATCTGGGGCAGTTTGCCATCTGCACGGTGTCCAAGATTGCCAACATGGAGCAGCTCGAGGCCGAGATGCTCAGCCGCAATATGCACTTCGCTGAGATGTCGTCGGGTAAGACCAATACCACCGAGCTTGTGGCGCTCCACATCATCCAGGGCAAGACATTCCGCGAGGGCATCGAGAATGTCTATCATCATGTCAAGGGCTCGTGTACGATGCTCATCCTTACCACCGACGGCATCATCTGTGCCCGCGACAGTTGGGGGCGCACCCCGCTCATCATCGGCAAGAAGGATGGCGCCTACGCCGTGACGAGCGAGACCACCTCCTTCCCCAACCTCGGCTTCGAGCCTTGCTATGAGTTGGGTCCGGGCGAGATTGTGCGCATCACCGCCGATGGCACCGAGCAGATACGCCCTGCCAACAAGAAGATGCAGATTTGCTCTTTCCTCTGGGTCTACTATGGCTTCCCCACCTCTACCTATGAGGGCAGGAATGTCGAGAAGGTGCGCTTCGACAATGGCTACCAGATGGCGCTCACCGACGATACCCAGGTAGACTGCTGCAGCGGCATCCCCGACTCCGGCACGGGTATGGCCATGGGCTACGCTGCCGGCAAGCGGGTGCCCTATCAGCGCTGTATCGCCAAGTACACCCCCACCTGGCCCCGCTCCTTCACCCCCGCCAACCAGGCCATGCGCTCACTGGTCGCCAAGATGAAGCTCATCCCCAATGTGGCTATGCTCAAGGGCAAGCGCGTGCTGTTCTGCGACGACTCCATCGTGCGCGGAACCCAGTTGAGAGACAATGTCAAGGTGTTGTTTGACCAGGCACAGGTCAAGGAGTGCCACATGCGTATAGCCTGTCCGCCCCTGGTCTACGGCTGTCCGTTTATCAACTTTACCTCGTCCAAGAGTGATATGGAACTCATCACCCGACGCATCATCGAGCGCTTCGAGGGCGATGCTAACAAGAATCTGGATAAATATGCCACCACCGGGTCGCCCGAGTACGAGCGTATGGTGGCGGCTATAGCTGAGGAGCTTGGACTTACCTCGCTCCGCTTCAATAGTGTGGAAGAGCTGATCCGTGCCATCGGTCTTCCCAAGTGTAAGGTCTGCACCCACTGCTTCGACGGCAGCAGCGCCTACACCCTCAACGAGTGTGCCGACGACTGATGACGCCGCGCAGGGCAAACCAGAGATGCATCACCACCGTGCTGGCCACGCCGTAGTGGCGGCACATCACGCTGAAACGCTCGCGGAGCGAACGGCGATGATACGTGGTGGTCATGCCACCATCGAGAAAACAAGCCAACACCGCATGCGTGTTGACCAGAGGAAGTCGGTAGCTTGCTGCCGACTTCATTATTTTTATGCACCAGTCTACGTCGGCAGAGTAGCGGTACTTCAGGTCGTAGGGGATGGCCTTGGCCAGGTCGGTGCGGGCGTAAAACGCCTGGTGGCATACCAGCATGCCGTGGCGGAACGACTTCCAGCTGAGCGCCTCGGGCGGAGCCAGACGGCGGCGGCCCACATAGTGGCCTCGGTCGTCGATGATGTCGGTGTCGCCATAGATTACCGCCGGTTTCTCGTCGGGCATGAGCGCCGCATGAGCCACCCGCTGCAGCGTGTGCTCGTCCTTGAAGGTGTCGCCGGCGTTGAGGAATACGAGGTAGTCGCCCTCAGCCATCTGGATACCTTTGTTCATCGCGTCGTAGAGTCCGCCGTCGGGTTCCGAGACGGCCCTTATCAGGTGGGGAGACGCTCCCCGCGATTTTTCTTCATACTCCCTTACCAGTTTCATGGTGTCATCCTTCGACTTGCCGTCGATGATGAGATGCTCCACTTGGTCATAGTCCTGGCTCTCCACGCTCGCCAGCGTCCGCGGCAGTTCGTGCGCGGCGTTGTAGGTACATGTGATAACGGTTATGGTCATGCTTCCAGATAGTCTTTGCCTGCAAGGCGGTTGTAGATATTGATATAGCGTGCGGCGACGGCGCGCTGGCTGTAGTGCTGTGCCACCTTCTTCACGGCTTCCTCGCCCAGAGTCTTGCGGTCGGCCTCGTCGAGCGTCCAGTGCAGACCGCGAGCCAGGTCGTCGGCATCCTTGTATTCAGCCACATATCCGTTGACCTTGTGGTCTATCTCTTCGGGTATGCCGCCCACGCGGAAGCCGATGCAGGGCACACCGCAGGCCATCGCCTCCATGATGGTGTTGGGCAGGTTTTCAGAGAGCGACGGCAGCACGAAGGCGTCGGCGGCGTTGTAGACATCCACCATGCGGCGCGGGTCGTTGACATACCCTAAGGGGTAAGCCTGTAGCGGCAGGCGGTCGGCTATCTCTTCGGCGTGGCCGCCCACGATGATGAGGCCCGTGTTCTCGCGTATCTCCGGATGCTCCTGCTCCCATTTCCGGCAAGCCACGATGAGATAGTCCATGCCCTTGTTCACGTTGGTCACGCGCTGCGAGGCAAAGAGTATCAGTCTTCGGTCGGCGGGGAGCCCCAGTCTTCTTCGGGCTTCGGCCTTGTCGGCAGGGGCGAAGAGGCGGGTGTCGATGGGGTTGGGTATGGCGCAGGTCTCCTGTCCCTCCAGGAGCCGGCTCTGGCGCGCTTCGCTCTCCATCCAGTGGCTGCACGCTACAAAGGTGATGTGTCTGCCGGTGAGCATGCGCTCCTTGCGTCGCCAGGTGGCGTCGGCGAGGTCGTGGCTGCTGTCTCCGGGCAGATAGGGGCAGTGGGCGCAGTGGCTCTTGAACCGCTCACACCCCAGGGTGAGGTGGCATATCGCCGTAGCGGGCCAGATGTCGTGCATCGTCCATACCACCGGTTTTCCCGAGTCGAGTATCTTGCGGATATTCTTCAGCGAGAGCATGCCCTGGTTGACCCAGTGCAGATGGATGATGTCTGCCTCCTTGAATTCGGGCAGCCTTGTGATGTCGGTGCCCGCGTTGGCGGTATCTATCTCCCACAGATGGCGGCGGTTCAGCCGCAGATGGAGATATATCGTCAGTCTTTCCCACAGGAAATTGAAGTGGTGGCGCCACGACTTGGGCAGACTGCACACCGCGATGTGCTCGGTCTCCTTGTCGCGCACCAGCATCTTGGCTTTTACGCCGCTGTTGTTGAGCGCTTCCATCAGCCGTCGTGCAGCCACAGCCGCTCCGCCAGCCCTCTCGCTCGTGTTGACGATTAGTACACGCATACCTTATTATATTATATATATCTTTTGTCCTTTGTTCTTGCTCCCTGCGACCTGGCGCATAGCCCCGGCCGCCATGGTGCATAGTTCCGGTGACCTGATGCATAGTCCCGGTGACCTGGTGTGTAGTCCCGGTGACCTGGTGCGTAGTCCCAGCCGCCATGGCGCATAGTCCCGGTGACCTGGTGCATAGTCCCGGCCGCCTGCAGAGTTGTCTGACCGCCGCCGTCGGTACCTCCACGCTCCTGGAGATGGCGTTGGCAGGAGCCGGAGCCTCCTCTGCATCAGGCAAAGGTAAACATAAAATCTGAAAAACCCACACAGCCTCCTTGTTTTTTGCAGTATTCGCCCCCGACTGCCCCTCTGCCCTCCGCGTCCTGGCTGCCGCCGGTCTGCCCGCAGCCCTGGCGTCCCGGGCTCTCATTGTTGCGTCGGTGCAAGTGCCTGCGCCCCAATGAGAGCCTATATATGTCACTCTTGTGCTTATATATATAATAAAGTATATTATTATAATAAGGTATAGGAACCGCCTCTGGCAGTCATACATCTTGACAAAATGGGGTGGGGGCTTTATTGGCTGGTTTTCAGGGGGTGGATGGGGGCGCTAAAAGGGTGTTTGCGGGCAAAAAGGTTATGTTTCAAATTGTAATGATAACCCTCGCGAATAAATGAAACCGTAACTGCGGTTGTTGGAATTGTTACATATTTCAGTTGTGTGCGTACACAGTTTTATTGATTTGTATCAAGAAAGGCAACAAAATCATCAATAAAAGTGTACTAACTATTGTGGGAAGTGGGAAAGGTTTATACCTTTGCATCGTCAAAAGGTTAATAGATTGTTTAGGTTAGTAGTAATAGATTTAGGTTTTTAGTTATTAGGTTTTTAAGGTAGATTGACAGATTGTTTAGCTTAGGATGACAATGGAGGCCGTGAGGTTTTCATTCTTTCGACAAAAGTTAGTTAAACATAAGTTATTACGCTGAAGCTCGCTGATGAGTCTCAGCGTATTTTTTTTGTCTTCGCGTTTCCCGTGGTTTCTCTCTCGCGCGCCCCGACTGTTGTCCCATTCTGCCAATTTATGTCTGTGTCACGGCAAATTCCTGCGATATGCAATAGGGATTGAGTATTTTTTAGGTAACTTTGCATCGTTTTTCACATTACGCACCAGAAAATAATAGAATATGATTTCAGTAGATGGACTGACCGTTGAGTTCGGCGGCACCACCTTGTTCAAGGACATTACCTTCCAGATCAACGAGAAGGACCGTATCGCCCTGATGGGCAAGAACGGCGCAGGCAAAAGTACCCTGCTCAAGATATTGGCGGGAGTGCGCAAGCCCACACGCGGGTCTGTGTCGGCGCCCAAAGACTGCGTCGTCGCCTATCTCCCCCAGCACCTGATGACCGAAGACGGCCGCACCGTGTTTGAGGAGACCTGCCAGGCATTTGCGCATTTGCACGAGATACAGGCAGAGATAGACCGTATCAATGGCCTCCTTTCCACCCGCACCGACTACGAGAGCGATGAGTATATGCAGCTCATCGAGACGGTGTCTACGCTTTCCGAGAAGTTTTATGCCATTGACATGACCCACTTCGAGGAGGATGTCGAGAAGACCCTGTTGGGTCTCGGCTTCGAGCGCAGTGACTTCGACCGGCCCACCAGCGAGTTTTCGGGAGGATGGCGTATGCGTATCGAACTCGCCAAACTGCTCCTCAAGTCGCCCGACGTGCTGTTGCTCGACGAGCCCACCAACCACCTCGACATCGAGTCTATCGGCTGGCTCGAGCAGTTTATCATCAACAGCTCCAAGGCAGTGGTGGTCATCAGCCACGACCGCAAGTTTGTCGACAACATCACCACGCGCACCATCGAGGTCACCATGGGTCGCATCTACGACTACCGCGCCACCTACAGCCACTATCTCGAGTTGCGCAAAGAGCGCCGTGAGCAGCAGATGAAGCAGTATGAAGAGCAGCAGAAGATGATAGCCGAGACCAGGGACTTCATCGAGCGCTTCAAGGGCACCTACTCCAAGACCCTGCAGGTGCAGAGCCGCGTCAAGATGCTTGAGAAACTCGAGCTTATCGAGGTCGACGAGGAAGACACCAGCCGTCTGCGCCTGAAGTTCCCGCCCAGTCCGCACAGCGGCGCTTATCCCGTGCAGATGAGCGATGTGTCTATGTCGTTTGGCAACAAGACCGTCTTCAGCGGCGTCAATCTCACCGTGGAGCGGGGAGACAAGATAGCCTTTGTGGGTCGCAACGGCGAGGGTAAGTCGACCCTCGTGAAGTGCATCATGGGCGAGCTGCAGAACCAGGGAGACCTCAATCTGGGCTACAATGTCCAGATAGGCTATTTCGCCCAGAACCAGGCGTCGCTGCTCGACGACAACCTCACCGTCTTCCAGACCATCGACGATGTGGCCAAGGGCGACATACGCAGCAAGATACGCGACCTGCTCGGCGCCTTCATGTTTGGCGGCGAGGAGTCTACCAAGAAGGTCAAGGTGTTGTCGGGTGGAGAGCGTACGCGCCTCGCCATCCTCAAGCTGCTGCTCGAGCCGGTCAACCTGCTTATCCTCGACGAGCCCACCAATCATCTGGACCTCAAGACCAAGGACATCCTCAAGCAGGCGCTTCAAGATTTCGACGGCACCCTTATCGTGGTGAGCCACGACCGTGATTTCCTCGACGGACTGGTCAGCAAGGTCTACGAGTTTGGCCATGGCCGCGTGCGTGAGCACCTCTGCGGCATCTACGAGTTCCTCGAGTCCAAGGCTATGGAGAACCTGCAGGAACTCGAGAAGAAACACTGATGCCCGCTCGGTATCTATAGCAGAAATGCAGTGATGGCGCATATTATGATATATGTCAAGAAAGAGGCCCCGAGCAGCAGAAAGTGGCCCCAGACTATTGTCAGAACCGCAGAAGTGTAGTACCTTTGCATCATCAAAAGGTTAATAGATTGTTTAGATTAGTAGTAATAGATTTAGGTTTTTAGTTATTAGGTTTTTAAGGTAGATTGACAGATTGTTTAACCAGGATGACAATGGAAACCGTGAGGTTTTCATTCGTTTAGAAAATAAGTAGTTAAACATATCGGATACGCTGAAGCTCGTTGATGAGTCTCAGCGTATTTTTTTTGCCCATGGCGAGGGTAGGGGCTACCGTCACGATGAGGCTCATGATGCGCAGCAGCGCGGTGATGATGCAAACCGATGATACTCACTGCATCCATTGCTTTCCTGATTGCGTTTGGCGGCTCGTGCCTTCCGTTACGCGCTTCCGTGCCTTCCGATGCGTGCTTCCGTGCCTTCCGATACGCACCCTCGTGCCTTCCGATACGCGCCAGCCGGCGTCATTTCCACGCAGCCATCTGTTATTTCCTCATTCGCGGCTGTCATCTCCACGTTTCCAAGTGTCATCTCCACGTTTCCAAGTGTCATCTCCAGGTTTCCAACCATCATCTCCACGTTATTGGCGGTCATCTCCGTGTTATGCAACCCTATGATAACCAATGTGGGCGGTTTTTGCTTGGTTTGGATGGAAACGGCGAAAGGCGCTGATGTGTCGGCGGTTATGCCGTTTTTGGCCTCGGGTGGGCTGGTGATAAATTAGAAAATCCCAAAAAGAAATTAAAATTTTCTAATAATAATTGCATATTTTTCCGAAAAACTGATTACTTTTGTGGACATATATGAACCACATTATTATTATTTACAATTTTCAAGTGTTACAGTCTATGAAAAGAATCATTACTTGTCTCAGCATGCTATGTATGCTGGTAGGACTTGCCATGGCAAGTCCGGGACCGAAAGCCCTTGCGGCTTCCGCAGAGACTACGCTCTACGGAGGAATCTCAACGGGCATGAAGCCGGTCGGTATCTATTCGACCACCACGGCGACCCCGCCGACCCTAACCCCTCTTGCAAGCATTTCCAGCGTGACGCCCTCGGCTGGTGTGTACATCGATGGTTACTACCACGTGTTGTCTGCTTATATTAGGGGATCCAAAGTACTCCTTACCACGTTGGAAAAGTATGATACCAACACATGGCAAATCGTCGAGTCTCTCAGCTCCGGCACAGACGTTCCTACCTCTCTGGTTTACAACCCCAAGGATGGTAAGACCTACGGATGCTATCCCGCCAATTCCAGTCTCTTTAGGTTGTGTACGCTTGATTTGACCAGCGGTGTCAAGACCAATGGAGGTGTGCTTGACCAGCGCTATGTAGCCCTCTTTACTGACAATAGTGGCAAGGTGTATGGTATCGGTCTGGATGGTAATCTGTGCCAGCTCAATCTGGAGACCGCCGAAGCCACCGTTATCGGCGCTACCGGCGTGACTCCCTCTATAGATGTGCAGGACGCCTGTTTTGACGAGTCGACCAATACTGTATACTGGTTTGCCCACACTGCCGACGAGAGTTCGCTGTACACTGTAGATGTAACTACAGGTAAGGCTACCAAGGTGACCGACTTTGCAAGCCCCGCCATCAGATGGGCTGGTGTGTTTGCCAAGCCCGCCAAGAAAGTGGAAAAGCCCGCTTTCATCGCCAAGATGAGAACCGAGTTTGACAAGAGCAGCCTCACTGGTAAGTTTATCTTCACCATGCCCGACAAGACCGAGAGCGGTGAAGCCCTGACCTCAAACCTCTCTTACAAGTTCTTCCTCAACGACGCTGAGTACAAGACCGGCGAAGGCGCCCCCGGTGCCGAGGTCGAAGTGCCCGTTACCGTGCCTGCCGACGGCAAGTACAAGTTTGCCGTTTGTGCCAAACTCGACGGCGCCAGCGGTCTGACCACCTATATCGAAAAGTATATCGGTCAGGACTCTCCCAAGACTCCTGCCAACCTCAAGGCAGTCAAGGCCGAGGGTTCCAATGAGATTACCATCAGCTGGGATGCCGTCACAGAAGGCGTCAACGGCGGATATATCAACACTGCAGCCATCAAGTACTCGCTGGTACGCCAGCCCGACAACGTGACTGTAGCTTCAGACCTCACCACTACCTCGTTTACCGACAAGACCATCACCGCGATGAACAACTACAACTACGTGCTCATGGCCACCGACGGCGTGAAGAGCAGTGGTGCGGTGACCTCTAACGACGTGCTCGCCGGCGAAGACCTCGGTGTGGCTCTACCTTACGAAAACAGCTTCCTCGGTGAAAATGGCATGGGCTTCTTTACCACCATCGACGCCAATGAGGACGGCAACACATGGAGAAGCAACGGCAAGAACGTGTTCTACAACGCCAGCAAGGACAAAGACGCCAATGACTGGCTGGTTTCTCCTATCGTGAAACTGGAGAAGGGCAAGGCCTACCACCTCACCATGGCCCTCATGGTAAGCGACCTGAACAAGCAGGAACGCTTTGAGATAATGTATGGCAAGGAGAAGACAGCTGCCTCGATGACCAAGAAGGTCTGCAACGAGAAGGTAACCTCTACCGGCTGCTATGTAGACGAATGGATTACCGCCGACGAGACCGGCCTCTTCTATATCGGCCTCCATGTCACCTCTGAGAAGAATCAGGGTGCCCTGGCTGTCTCTGACTTCAAACTCTCTGACGGCATCAATACCAAGAGTCCTGGTGCCGCTACCGACATCACCGTGATTCCCGGCGAAAAGGGCGCACTCACCAGCGAGGTAGAGTTCACCTGTCCTACCAAGAACTTCAGCAATGGCCCATTGTTTGGTCTTTCCAAGGCTGTTGTAACCAATCTTACCACTGGCAGAGAGATTGCCACTATAGACGGTGCAGAACTGGCTGTAGGTCTGAAGGTGAAGGTAAGCGACCCCAATCCTACCACTGGCGAGAACGAGTACAGCGTAGTATGCCATAACACCTATGGCGCCGGTGTCCTGGCTACCGCCAAGGGCTGGGTAGGTCCTGATGCTCCCGGTGCTCCTACCAAGGTTCAGTGGGTACAGAAGGGCTCGCAGACCATCATCACCTGGGAGGCTCCTACCACAGGTAAGCACGGTGGCTACGTAGACCCCACTCAGATCTACTACTCTGTATACAATGCAGAGACACAGACCAAGATCAAGTCAGACCTGACCACCTGCACCCATGTAGACGCTCCTAATCTCTCTGACCTGCAGACCTCTCTCGCCTATGTGCTCTATGCCTACAACGACTATGGCACCAGCGCCCCCGCTTACAGTAACACCTCTGCCTTCGGTTATGGCTATAAGTGTCCTCTCAAGGAATCGTTTGCCAACAGAAGGCTGTCTACCAAGCCCTGGCTTATCAGCACCACATCGGGCAACAACGTATGGCAGCTGACAGCTGACCTCGCTCCCAACGTATCGTCTCAGGATGGCGACAACGGTATGGTAGGTTATAGCGCCGGCAACCCCGGTGGCGCCCGTCTCACAACGCCCATCATCGACCTGAGCACCGAGAAAAGACCCACCATCAAGCTGTGGTACTATCTCTTTGATACAGCTTCAGACCTGAAGATTACCGTGTCTAACGACTGCGGTCTGACATGGACCGACGTGGCCACTCTGCCCAAGGAAGTAGTCAAGAAGTGGACTGCGGCTACCGTAGACCTCTCTGCCTACAAGGCCTATGACCACCTGCAGATAGGTATCGAGGCTACCAACAAGACTATGGCCTCTCCTCTCTTCATAGATAACGTCACCGTGGGCAATACCTTCGACTATGACCTCGCGGTCCAGAGCCTCGTGCTGCCCAAGTCTGCCAAGGCTGGTTCGGACATCAAGGCTTCTGTCTCTGTATTCAACAACGGTCTCAAGGCTGCAGGCGCATACAAGCTGCAGTGCTATGTCAATGGTGAACTGGTCAACACACTTAACGGTAGCGCTCTGGCTGCTGATGCCCTGGAGACCTTCAATATTGATATCACCGTTCCACTGCTCGACGCCGAAGAGCTCGAGGTGAAGTGCAAGGTTGTCTATGCCGACGACGAGAACAAGGCTAACAACGAGAAGACCGCGATAGCTGCGGTTACTCCTTCCAAGTATCCCCAGCCCACTGCCCTCAAGGCCACTGCCAAGGCCGATGGCAATGTGACTCTCAACTGGGCTGCTCCTACTACCGAGTACTATGCCGAGCGCACCGACGATATGGAGAGCTACGAGTCATGGAGTGTAGGCGGTATCGTGGTTGAGGAAAACAGAGCCACTCACGAGATGATTGTCACCACAGACCGTGGCTCGCTCGGCGACTATACCCTCATCGACTGCGACCATCTGGCCACAAACTATACCTGGGGCGCTGTTGATGGTGGTCAGAGCATTCCTCACCTCGGCCAGGGTATGGTATGTCAGGTTATCGACTGCGACAAATACAACAGCAAGACTAGCATCATGGCTGCCCATAGTGGCAAGAAGACGCTCTGCTTCTGGTCATCTGTTCAGAATGATGACTACCTCATTCTTCCCGAACTTGCTCCTAACAACAAGTACATCTCTTTCTGGGCCAAGTCACTCTCCAATAGGTACGGCCTCGAGTCGTTCGACATCGTGGTATCCAAGAGCGGCAAGGAGCCTTCTGACTTCACCCTCTTCAAGTCTGTCGAGAACGTGCCTGTAGGCTACAAGACCGACCCCGAAGCCGGCTACGCTTTCTATGAGTTCCAACTTCCCGAGGACACCAAGTATGTGGCTATCCACTACAATGCCAAGGATGTGCTGGCGCTGCTCATCGACGATATCACCTGTACTCCTGCCTCTAACAAGGCCAACCTCACTCTGGAGGGTTACAATGTATATCGCAACGGTGTCAAGCTCAACGAGAGCCCCGTCACTGCCGCTACTTACAGCGACAAGATTTCGGGCGAAGATGTTTACCGCTACAACGTGACCTCTGTATTCAGCGTAGGTGAGTCGAGCTTCTCCAACACTGCTCAGGTATCTCTCAACACCGGTATCGGCGACAACGCCATCGGTGAGGGCCGCATCTACGGTGCCGAGGGTGCCATCGTAATCGAGGGTATGGCTGGCGCAGATGTTACTATCTACACTGTCGACGGTCGTCTGGTTCAGCAGGTTAAGGCCGAGCCTTCTACCCGCGTTGCCGTAAGCAAGGGTGTGTATGTAGTCAAGACCCGTGAGCTGTCTCGCGCGATTGCCGTAAGATAAAAAGACCGTCATCTCCATCGGGAGAGACGCCAAGTCTTTCCTGGAGAATGACCCGACACAATAAGAAAAGGACGTATCCTCAATCAGGGTACGTCCTTTTTTCGTGCGGAATTGTGGCAATGGGGAAGGGGAGGACCACGGGCCCCATCCCAGCCTTCCCCAAGGGGAAGGAGCGTCACGCAATCGCCTAAAGCTCAGGAGAATGGGACTCCCGCCCCTTGGGGAGGGCTGGGGAGGGGCTTCTATTGTAGCCCCCTCAAGCAGCAGCAACTCTGACGGAGTTGCGATTCCCCAGCCCAGGGTTGCGGGCGA
>OOBJ01000145.1_pt1 | contig 65105 bp, 47 predicted proteins | sample 1671331 | NCBI WGS metagenome assembly OOBJ01 (sample SAMN06348145, study PRJEB24527) | human gut metagenome | biome: human gut; feature: ankylosing spondylitis patient; material: feces | host: Homo sapiens | place: China | collected 2015-10 | reverse complement strand
ACAGGATTGCTCGGTTGGCTTCCTAACACAGGATTGCTCGGTTGGCTTCCTAACACAGGATTGCTCGGTTGGCTTCCTAACACAGGATTGCTCGGTTGGTGCAGCGGAGACCGCTGCACCCCCTTAGGGTGGCTGCGTGGGTATGGCAAGGATGCCATACCCTCCTATTTTAATACTCGCTCCAAGCCTTGATGCCAATATCCTCAAGCTTAGTAGTGCAGAACGCATAGATGAATGCGCTTGCGAGGCGTGCGTTCGTAATCAGAGGCACGTTGAGGTCGATAGCGGCACGGCGAATCTTGTAACCGTTGGTAAGCTCCGAGCTTGTGAGGTTCTTCGGAATGTTCACAACCATGTCGATAGTGTGGTTGTGCAGCAAGTCGAGAGCCTTAGGCTCATCGCCCTCCTCAGACGGCCAGAGCACGTGAGTGTTCTGGATGCCGTTCTCGGTGAGGAACTTGCTTGTACCACCCGTAGCATAGAGGTTGTAGCCGTGGTCGATGAGCATCTTTGCAGCGTCAAGCATAGCCACCTTCTGCTTAGCACCACCGGTAGAGAGAAGGATGTTCTTCTTCGGGATGCGATGACCAACAGAGAGCATACTCTTCAGAAGTGCGGTATTGGTGTCGTCGCCCAAGCAGCCTACCTCGCCTGTAGAGCTCATATCTACGCCGAGCACTGGGTCTGCCTTCTGCAGACGGTTGAACGAGAACTGCGAAGCCTTGATACCAACATAGTCGAGGTCGAAGAGATTCTTGCTCGGCTTCTCAACCGGCAAGCCAAGCATAACGCGTGTGGCAAGCTCGATGAGGTTGATCTTGAGCACCTTGCTCACGAACGGGAACGAACGCGAAGCGCGGAGGTTGCACTCGATAACGAGGATATCGTTGTCGCGAGCCATGAACTGGATGTTGAACGGACCGTTGATGTGTAGCTCCTTAGCAATCTGACGGCCTACACGCTTACAGCGGCGCACGGTCTCGACATAGAGTTTCTGCGGAGGGAACTGGATGGTAGCGTCGCCAGAGTGAACGCCAGCGAACTCGATGTGCTCAGAGATGGCGTAAGCGATAACCTCGCCGTTCTTTGCCACAGCGTCCATCTCGATCTCCTTAGCGTGCTCGATGAACTTGCTCACCACAACCGGGTGGTCCTCGCTCACGTTAGCCGCAAGCTGCAGGAAGCGCTTCAGCTCGTCCTCGTTAGAGCATACGTTCATGGCAGCGCCAGAGAGCACGTACGACGGACGGACGAGTACTGGGAAGCCCACACGCTCGATGAAGCGGTCGATGTCCTCCATGCTTGTCAGTGCGCTCCACTCAGGCTGGTTGATGCCGTTGTTGGTGAGCATCTGCGAGAACTTAGCACGGTCCTCAGCGTTGTCGATGTCCTGAGCCTTTGTACCGAGGATAGGCACGTGCTGCTCGTCGAGGAGCACAGCGAGGTTGTTAGGAATCTGACCGCCGGTAGATACAATCACGCCGTTAGGCTGCTCGAGGTCGATGATATCCATAACACGCTCGAAGGTAAGCTCGTCGAAGTAGAGACGGTCGCACATATCGTAGTCGGTAGACACGGTCTCGGGGTTATAGTTGATCATAACTGAGCGGTAGCCCTCCTTGCGGATAGTATTCAGAGCCTGAACGCCACACCAGTCGAACTCTACAGAAGAGCCGATGCGATAAGCACCCGAACCGAGCACGATGATAGAACGCTTGTCGTTCTCGAAGGTGATGTCGCTCTTCACGCCAGCGTATGTAACGTACAGATAGTTGGTCTGTGCAGGATACTCGGCAGCCAGGGTGTCAATCTGCTTAACAACCGGCAGGATGCCGTAGTTCTTACGACGATTGCGAACGACGAGCGATGCCTTGCGCATCGACTTGAGCTCGTCCTCAAGACCAACGGCACGCGCAATCTGGAAGTCGGTGAAGCCGTACACCTTAGCGGTACGCAGGAGCTCCTTGTCGAGAGTGTTTATATTGCACTTCTTCATAGCCTCATCGATGTCGATGATATGCTGGAGTTTCTCGAGGAACCACTTGTCAATCTTTGTAAGTTCGTGAATCTGGTCGACGGTGTAGCCCTTATGCATAGCCTTAGAGATGACGAACACACGCTTGTCGGTCGGCTCGCGCAGAGCTGCATCGATGTCCTCAATCTCAAGTTCCTTGTTCTCTACGAAGCCGTGCATACCCTGACCAATCATGCGCAGACCCTTCTGGATAGCCTCCTCGAAGTTGCGACCGATAGCCATAACCTCGCCTACCGACTTCATTGAAGAGCCGAGCTCCTTGTCTACGCCGCGGAACTTAGAGAGGTCCCAACGCGGAATCTTGCAGACAACGTAGTCGAGTGCAGGCTCGAAGAATGCAGATGTGGTCTTTGTCACAGAGTTCTTCAACTCGAACAAGCCGTAGCCCATACCGAGCTTAGCCGCAACGAAGGCGAGCGGATAGCCCGTAGCCTTAGAAGCGAGAGCAGAAGAACGGCTCAGACGAGCGTTCACCTCGATTACGCGGTAGTCTTCCGACTGCGGGTCGAAGGCGTACTGCACGTTACACTCGCCGACGATGCCGATGTGGCGGATAATCTTGATGGCGAGAGCGCGCAGCTTGTGATATTCAGAGTTGGTGAGGGTCTGCGACGGAGCGATAACGATCGACTCGCCTGTGTGGATACCGAGTGGGTCGAAGTTCTCCATGTTGCAGACTGTGATACAGTTGTCGTAGCGGTCGCGCACCACCTCGTACTCAATCTCCTTCCAGCCCTTGAGACTCTTCTCGACGAGCACCTGCGGAGAGAACGAGAACGCCTTCTCAGCGAGTTTTACGAGTTCCTCTTCGTTGTCAGCGAAACCCGAACCGAGTCCGCCGAGAGCGTAAGCAGCGCGGATGATGACCGGGTAGCCGAGTTCGGCAGCCGCCTTGCGTGCCTGCTCCATGTTCTCGCAAGCCTCGCTCTTGATAGTCTTTACGCCGATCTCGTCGAGCTTCTCAACGAAGAGCTCACGGTCTTCGGTGTCGATGATAGCCTGCACCGGCGTACCGAGCACACGCACGTTGTACTTGTCGAGGATGCCATTGCGGTAGAGTTCAACACCGCAGTTGAGCGCGGTCTGTCCACCGAACGAGAGGAGGATGCCGTCAGGACGCTCCTTCTTGATTACTTCCTCTACGAAGTAAGGCTGTACGGGAAGGAAATATATCTGGTCGGCAACGCCTTCCGATGTCTGCACTGTTGCGATGTTCGGGTTGATGAGCACTGTCTCTATGCCCTCTTCGCGCAGAGCCTTAAGCGCCTGCGAACCAGAGTAGTCGAACTCGCCCGCTTCGCCAATCTTCAAGGCACCCGAACCGAGCAATAACACTTTCTTTATATTTTCGTCTTTCATTTATTCTAATGTTTAATGATTAATGTTTAATGTTTAATCAGGCTACGCCCGACAACACAAAACTTAAACATTTGGATTTTCACTTTTTGTTCTTCACTCTTCAGTTAGTTCATAGCCTCTACGAACTTGTCGAACATAAACTCTGTATCAACCGGACCTGAGCAAGCCTCCGGGTGGAACTGGCTTGAGAACCAAGGCTTCGACTTGTGACGAATGCCCTCGTTCGATCCGTCGTTCATATTCACGAAGAGCTCTTCCCAATCGGCACCGAGCGTCTTAGCGTCTACTGCGTAGCCGTGGTTTTGCGATGTTACGAAGCACTTCTCTGTGCCTACCATGCGCACCGGCTGGTTGTGTGAGCGGTGACCGTACTTTAGCTTGTAGATATGTGCGCCTGCTGCCTTAGCGAGGAGCTGGTTGCCCATGCAGATACCGCAGATAGGCTTGTCGGAGAGGCTCATCTGCTTCTGGATAATCTTCACTGCAGCCTCGCACATGTCGGGGTCGCCAGGACCGTTGGCAAGGAACAATCCATCGAACTCCATGTCGGTATAGTCGTAGTTCCAAGGCACACGAATCACCTCGCAACCGCGGTTGATGAGGCAGCGGATGATGTTAGCCTTCACACCGCAGTCGACGAGCACCACCTTCTTCTTAGCACCCTCGTTGTAGCGGATAATCTCCTTGCAGCTCACCTTATCCACGAAATTAACTCCAGCATACTCGGCTGTCGGCACGTTCTCGGGCTCGTCGTCGAAGATAATCTTACCCATCATAACGCCGTGCTCGCGCAGCACCTTAGTAAGTTCGCGCGTGTCGATGCCGGTGATGCCCGGTACATGCTCACGTTTGAGCCACTCGGCAAGACTCTCTACGGCATTCCAATGGCAGTACTGCTCGCTGTAGTCAGCCACGATGATAGCCGAAGCGTAGATTTTGTCACTCTCCATGAATGTAGGCAGTCCGTTCTCCTCAGTGGTGAACGGTGGCACACCATAGTTACCAACCAACGGATAGGTCAGAGTCATTAGCTGTCCGGCGTACGAAGGGTCGGTGAGCGACTCCGGGTAGCCCATCATAGCAGTGTTGAAAACTACCTCGCCTGCCACCGGTGCTTCATAACCGAACGACTTTCCGTGGAACTTGGTTCCGTCTTCCAATACTAAAGTTACATTTCTCATATTTATATATCTTCTCGAATTAATTTTTATTCGTTGTTAGTTTTATCGCGCACAGACGCCCTGGAAGCGCAAAAGTCGATCCTCTGTGTTCACTTTTGCCCTTTCAGGGCGTGTTTGTTCATGGTTGTTTCGGAGTTCATTCTCTTCTTTATAACCACAAAACGTGTATTCTACTTGTGTTCGTCACAACGCCAAGGCTCAACTTCGATGTATGTATGCAAAGCCTTGTCCTACTTCTGTCGGTCGATGAAGTTGACGAACGCCTGGTTGCAGAGTTTTGTTCCGCCTGGCGTTGGGTACTTGCCTGTGAAGTACCAGTCGCCGTGGTGGTCGGGGATGGCTTCATGCAGTCCGTCTATCGACTGGAACACGAGTTCGACCGGTGTCTTCAGACCTTCCGGTCGGAGCATATCTACCACTTTTCGGTTTATCTCCTCCGCTGTGAAGGGTTTGTATATGTCGCGCACGCAGTTGCGCATCATGCTTTTGGGTTTGAGCAGTTCGAGCTTGCACGCCTCGTAGACGCGCTGTAGCAGGTCGTTCATACCGCGCTCGCGTATCAGTTCGATGGTGGCACGAAAGGCACAGAACTCCTCCAGACGCGGCATGTCGATGCCGTAATAGTCGGGGTAGCGTATCTGCGGAGCCGACGACACGACGACAATCCTCTTCGGGTGCAGGCGGTCGAGGATGCGCAGGATGCTCTCCTTGAGCGTCGTTCCGCGCACGATAGAGTCGTCTATCACCACGAGGTTGTCTACGCCAGGCTCTATGCATCCGTATGTTATGTCGTAGACGTGCGACGCGAGGTCGTTGCGCGAGTTGCCTTCGGTGATGAAGGTGCGCAGCTTTATGTCCTTTATCGCCACCTTTTCGGAGCGCACGTATGTGTCGAGAATAGCGTGCAGTTCCTCGTCGGTCGGTTCGTGGTCGAGTTGTTGTATCTGCTGCACCTTCTGTCGGTTGAGACATTTCTTGAAGCCCGAGAGCAATCCGTAGTAAGCAACCTCAGCTGTGTTCGGTATGAACGAGAACACGGTGTGGTTGATATCGCCATCTACGGCATCGAGCACTTGCGGCACGAGCAGTTCGCCGAGGCGTTTGCGCTCGCGATAGATGTCGCGGTCGGAACCGCGACTGAAGTATATGCGTTCGAACGAGCAAGCCGAGTCGCCGCGCTGTTCGAGTATGCGCTCCATGCGCACCTCTCCGCTGCGGTTCACGAGCAGCGCATTGCCGGGCTGCAGCTCTTTGATATCGTCACATTCGAGGTCGAACGTCGTTTGCAGCACCGGGCGTTCGGATGCTACGGCTACGAACTCGTCGTTCTGATAGTAGAACGCTGGTCGTATTCCCCACGGGTCGCGCATAGAGAACATCTCGCCCGACCCAGTGAGTCCGCACATCACGTAGCCACCGTCGAAGTTGGGCATTGTGGTGCGCAACACGTTCGCCATATCCATATGGTTGTCGATATAGCTGGTTATGTCCATGCCTTCGAGTCCGAGATTCTTGGCATCAACAAAGTTGCGTTCGGCTTCGCGGTCGAGGCGGTGGCCCATCAGTTCGAGCAGAGTGTAACCGTCGCTATAGATGCGTGGGAACATACCCTGCGCGAGCATATGCTGGAATATCTCATCGATATTAGTCATATTGAAGTTGCCGCAGATGCAGAGGTTCTTAGCCTGCCAGTTGTTGCGGCGCAGGAAAGGGTGCACGTATGCGAGTCCTTTCTTTCCGGTCGTGGAGTAGCGCAGGTGTCCCATGTAGAGCTGTCCGGCGAAGGGCAGATGGTTCTTTGCGAACTCGGCATCGGCGAGCAGTTCGGGCGAGAGTCGGGCGTACTCTTTCTGCACGCGTCCGAATATCTCGGTAATGGCATCCTTGCCTTCGGCACGCTCACGGAATATGTATTCTGTTCCGGGCATTCCGTCGAATTTTACACATGCCATTCCGGCACCTTCCTGTCCGCGATTGTGCTGTTTCTCCATCATCAGATAGAGCTTGTTGAGTGCGAACATCCACGTGCCGTACTTCTCCTGATAGTATTCGAGCGGCTTGAGCAATCGTATCATTGCCACACCGCATTCATGTTTCAACGGTTCCACGATACTTCTATTATGTGTTTAAATGTGTTTCGATTGAAGATTATTACTGTATAGGTAAAAATTAAGCGCCAAGACAAATAGCCCGACGCTTATCATATGCTTAACAGCACTAATTTCTAACAATATTAACTACCAATGAAGCCACAGACGTCAAGATACCAACAAACGTGAACCACAACGTCGTAGACTGACCAATAGCCGAGTTCTTTGCCTTGGTACTATTGGGCTCCACATAGATATAATCATTCTGCTGCACATAGTAGTACGGCGAATTGATAATATTGGCATCATTAAGGTTGATACGATGGAATTCTTTCTGACCATCAGCTCTCTCGCGTATAAGAATAACATTATCACGACGGCCATAGATGGTAAGATCGCCTGCCTGGGCAAGAGCCTCAAGCACACTCATCTTCTCCGTTGTAACGGGCACCACTTTGGGCGATGTCACCTCACCGGCAACCGTCACACGATAGCTTGACATTGCAACAGTGACAACCGGATTCTCCGAATCGGCAAGATACGGCTTCACTTTGCTCTTTATGAGTTCCTCACACTCGTTCTTGGTGAGTCCTGCCACATGAAGAGTTCCTACAACCGGGAATTCAATATTACCGTCATTATTTACAAGATACGGGATGAGCGAACCGGTCGAGCCTCCCAGCTTGCCGTCAGCACTCAACGTGCTGCCCATTGCGAGGTTGAAAGGCTTTGAAGTAGCCGGATCTGAAGTGACGACAGTGATTGTCAGTTGATCCTTAGGCATAATACGAGCATCGTACAAACCCTTTGAAGCAGCAAGGCTTATAGAGTCTATATTCTTGAAGTAAGCTACTTTCTGTGCCGACTTGCAACTGCCCATAAGCAAGATTATTGCAATCAAGGCCGGGAAAAAGAAGAGATTCTTCATAACAATTATTCTGTCTATGTTTAAATATCGTCTGCAAAAATACTACTTATTTCTGATACTGACAAGTTTTTACAGACTCATTTATCATATTTTAGAAACTAAATGCACTGCTTTGGCGAAAGACGGCGAACGCCACCCACACAGACCGCGGACGCCACCCACGCAGATTGCGAACGCCGTCCACGCAGACCGCGGACGCTAAACGACGACCAAAGTAGACGTTCTATTTGACAAGAGTTGATACACTAAACGCATTAAGTACATAAAAAACATAGCGCAAGCGGGTATATTGTCACAAAAATTAATTAATTTTGTCGGGTAATAGCATACCACTGATTATAGCGATGTAGGCGAGAGCTCGCATCGGCTTAGTCAATAATGTGTCATAAGCCTTTTCAAATATGAACAACAAGCAAGTAAGCCCACGACTCAACAAGGTGTTACTAATCTACACCGGTGGCACAATCGGTATGGGACACAACCCCGACACGGGAGCCCTCGAACCGCTGAACTTCGACCATCTTCTGTCTAACTTCCCCGAATTTGCACTTCTGCCGACGGAGGTAGACACATATCAGTTCACACCACCCATCGACTCATCAGACATGAGTCTGCGCCGATGGGCTCAGCTTGTGCGCATCATCGCCGACAATTATGAAGCCTACGATGGTTTTGTTGTGCTGCATGGCACCGACACTATGGCTTACACGGCATCGGCTCTGTCGTTCATGCTCGAGAACCTCACTAAGCCGGTCATCCTCACTGGCTCTCAGCTGCCTATCGGACAGTTGCGCACGGACGGCAAGGAGAATCTGCTGACGAGCATTGAGCTGGCAGCGGCATTCGGCGAGGATGGTCGACCGATGGTGCCGGAGGTGTGCATATACTTCAGCGGCAGACTGCTGCGTGGCAACCGTAGCACGAAGGAGAGTGCCGACGGCTTCAATGCCTTCAACTCGTTCAACTATCCGCACCTGTGCGAAGCTGGTGTCGAGTTTCAGTTCAACCCACACTACATCTTAAAGCCCGACTATTCAAAACCGATGATACCCCACATGGCTATGGACCCGAACGTAGTGGTATTCTCACTTTTCCCCGGCATTCAAGAGAACGTGGTGCGCCACATGCTTGAAGCACCCGAGCTGCGCGGCATAGTGATGAGAAGCTTCGGCAGCGGCAACGCTCCACAGAAACCATGGCTCATGCGACTGCTGAAGGACGCTACACAGCGCGGCGTGACGGTGGTGAATATCAGCCAGTGCGTAGCAGGCTTCGTGAAGATGGGACGCTACGACACGGGCTTCCAGCTACAAGACGCAGGCGTAGTGAGCGGCGGCGACAGCACCGTGGAGAGTGCCATCACCAAACTAATGTTCCTGCAGGCGCACTACAAGGACGTGCGCGCTATACGCAGCCTCATGGGGCGTAGCATCTGCGGCGAGATAACTAAATAAGCGATTAAGCATTTTTACACATTATATATATATAACATATTCAGCTTAAAGTGGTAACTTTGTTGTTCTAATACGGACTTATACAAAGAAGAAACATTCAAATCGAAACAAATGAAACGAACAAACATTAAAGCCTTGGCGATAATACTTATCGCTACTATCGTCTCTATCACAGCCTCTGCACAAATTCCGGAGGGCTACTACAACGCACTGAAAGGCAAGAAGGGAGCGGAACTGAAGACCGCCGTGCACAACATCATAAAAGAGGCTCGTGTTTTGAGCTACGGCAAGGGCATTGCAGCCACATGGTGGGGCTTCTACCTCACCGACAACGACAACGGATACGTCATCGACCGCTACTCGCCTAACAAAGTGGAGTTCGGCGCGTGGGGCGAATCGTGCCGCTCGATGAACATCGAGCACTCGTTCCCGAAGAGCTGGTGGGGCGGTGAGCAACGCCAGGCTTACAAAGACCTCTACAACCTCATGCCGAGCGACGCTAAGGCGAACTCCACAAAGAGCAACTACGGCATGGGCGTAGTTACTAACGCAACGTACGACAACGGCGTGATAAAGGTTGGCTCAGGCAATAGCGGCACAAAGATGTGGCAACCCTACCCAGAGTGGCAGGGCGACTTCTCGCGTGCATACCTCTACATGGCTACGTGCTATCAGGACTACAAGTGGGTGAAGGAGGGTCTGAAATCGCTCGAAACGGGCGACTATCCTACGCTGCAGAAGTGGGCTTCCGACCTCTACATCAAGTGGGCGAAGGAAGACCCCGTGAGCGACCTGGAGGCTAAGCGCAACAACATTGTATACAGCATCCAGGGCAACCGCAACCCGTTCATCGACTTCCCTAACCTCATGGAGTATATCTGGGGCGACAGCATCAACTACGAGTTCGACCCTGCCAAGACCGTAACAACAAAGGTGGAGATGGGCGACGAAAGCAGGATGTGTATATATCTGGCAAACTTCAAGACATCTGATGGCGGATGCACCATCGAAACTCCGCTCTGTCCGAAAGAGGGCGTAGAGGTATGGGAGCTCACAAAATCATATGGTTGGAAAGGCACGGGTGCCGTGAAGGAAGGAACAAACACATACGCAACGAAATTTGCAGCAGAGAGCTCGGTTGTCACACCCGAGATTGACCTCACCGAATATAAGTCGGCAACCATGACATTCAGCCACGCCGTGAACTACGCGAAGAAACCGAGCGAGAAACTCAGCGTGGAGGTGCGCTGCGAGGGCAAGACGACAAAGCTCGAAGGCTTCGCATGGCCCGAAGGCGCAGATTGGACTTTCATTAACTCTGGCGACATAGACCTCAGCGCATGGGCTGGCAAGAAGATTAACATCGTGTTCCACTACACAAGCACCACAAGTGAGGCTCCGACATGGCAGGTGCGCGACATAGCCATAATTGGTGTGAAGGGTCAGGCAACCACAGCTATCGGCAACGTAACAGCGGGCACGCAGGGCAAATTCAACCCTACCCTGCCCTACACCGTGTACGACCTCAGCGGCAGAGTGGTTGCGGGCGATGCACAGCACGGCGTGTTCATCGTGAAGCAGGGTAATAACACATTTAAAGTGATGCGCTAATGATAAACGTAGCACACCTTGTACAACTAAAGGCGTTCGCACGCCAAGATGCCTTGCTGCTCGCATTGTTGTGGGCAGCAAGCTTCGCATGTATAATGATGCTAAACGCCGGACTCATCGGCAACATCTTAGCATTGGCTACGCCGTTTCTCGTAGGCAAGCGTCTTGCTGCATTCCGCACGCAAGCTCTCTACGGCGTGATATCGTTCCGCCGCGCTTACGCCTACTCGCTCTATGTGTTCATCTACGCTTCATTAGTGTTCGCACTCGTGCAGTACGCTTACTTCCAGTTCTTGGACAATGGTGCATTTGCCGAGCTCATCACTACAACGATGAAGCAAGTAGCACCCGTCTACGAACAGAACGGCGTGTCGAAAGAAGAGATTAAGAGCAGCATGGACCTCATAACGATGATCACACCCGTACAATGGGCGTTCATGTTTATGATGTAAAACCTCTTCATCGGTGCGATTATTAGTCTGCCGATTGCGCTTATCGGAAAAAGAAACAGATATTAAATCTCAACACCTCATCTCAACATAACAACATCTCAACACAATATGGATATAACAGTAGTAGTTCCTTTGTTCAACGAGGAGGAGTCGCTCCCCGAACTCTACGCGTGGATTGAACGCGTGATGAAGGCAAACAACTTCACATACGAAGTAATCTTCGTAAACGATGGCTCTACCGACAACTCGTGGAACGTCATCGAAAGCCTCTCGCAGAAGTCACCAACAGTGAAAGGCATCAAATTCCGTCGCAATTACGGCAAGAGTCCGGCACTCTTCTGCGGCTTCAAGGAAGCTGAGGGCGACGTAGTAATCACCATGGATGCCGACCTGCAGGACTCGCCCGACGAGATACCTGCTCTCTACCACATGATTGTGGACGAGGGCTACGATCTCGTGAGCGGATACAAACAGAACCGCAAGCAGGGCGATCCACTCTCAAAGACCATACCTACGAAACTCTTCAACGCTACGGCACGCAAGGTGAGCGGCATACACAATCTGCACGACTTCAACTGCGGACTGAAGGCTTACCGCAAGGACGTAGTGAAGAACATCGAAGTGTACGGCGAGATGCACCGCTACATACCCTACTTGGCTAAGAACGCAGGCTTCGACAAGATTGGCGAGAAGCCGGTGCACCACCAGGCACGCAAGTTCGGCAAGTCGAAGTTTATGGGTTGGAACCGTTTCTTCAACGGCTATCTTGACCTCATCACGCTGTGGTTTCTTTCGAGCTTCGGCAGGAAACCGATGCACGTGTTCGGATTCCTCGGCACGCTGATGTTCTTCATCGGCTTCCTCTCGGTGGTTGCGTTGGGCGTAGACAAGCTATGGTGCTTAGCGCATGGCATCCCACAGCGACTCATCACCGACTCGCCCTACTTCTTCATTGCGCTCACCGTGATGATGATCGGCACACAGTTTTTCCTCGCAGGCTTCATCGGCGACCTCGTTAGTCGCTCGTCGCAGAACCGCAACGACTATCAGATAGAGAAGACACTGCGCTGCGAGAAATAAAACAAACTCATAAACAACAAATGCGAACATCAACTATATCAACAGCCATAGCAATGGTGGCACTGTTCATGCTGGCTGCGTGCTCGTCGATAGACTGTCCGCTGAACAATCGCGTGTACGCCACGTTCCGACTCGACGGCGACATAACAAAGATGGAAGACACGCTGACCGTAGCCGTGCCACGCTCTATAGACTACAAGGACAACGACACTGTCATCATCAACCGACTCGCCGACTTCGACAGCATCGCACTGCCGATGAGCTATCAGCGCACAACGGACGTGTATGTCTTCACGATAAAGCAGAAGGATAGCGAAGTGAGCACAACGGACACGGTGTGGGTAGCGAAGCAGAACGACCCGCACTTCGAGTCGGTCGACTGCAATCCGCAGTTCTTCCACACCATCACGGACGTGAAGTTCACCACTGAGGCGATAGAAAACATAACGATAAATTATAATAAGGTAACATATAATGACGGTAAAGCGCACTTCCTCATTCGTTTCAAGGGTCATAGCAATTAGTCTGCTGCTGATTGCAGTGACGACTGTATCGGCTCAGAGCAGAAAAGAAGCCATTGCGGAGAAATCAGCGAAGGCAGAGAAAGACTCGGTGGCGTTCTTCCGAGGTGTGGCGGTGTCGGCTGACGTGGTGGGACTGACGCAACTGGCGTTCAGCGACTACGGACAGTATGAGGCTGCGCTGCGCATCAACCTCAAGGATCGCTACTTCCCAGTGTTCGAGTTAGGTTACGGCACAGCCGACGCTGACAACCCTACAACAAACCTCAGATACAAGACATTGGCCCCCTACTGGCGTGTGGGTGCAGACTTCAACATCGCAAAGAACAAGCACGACGCATACCGCGTCTATGCCGGCGCACGCTACGCCATGACTTACTACAAGTTCGACGTGTCGGGCAACGGATTGAAAGACCCCGTATGGGGCGACGATATCACATACAACGTGAAGGGCATGAAAGCCAACTATCATTGGATGGAGGCAGTATTCGGTGTCGATGCAAAGATTGCAGGTCCGTTCCGATTGGGTTGGTCGGTGCGCTACCGCAGACGCATAGCACACAACAACGGCGAGATTGGCAACACTTGGTATGTTCCGGGCTACGGAAAACAAGGCAGAAGCCGTTTGGGTGGCACGTTCAACATCATCTTTGAGATATAATTATGACAAACAAAAGACTTCTATGGCGCTTGCCATTCCTCCTGTTCCTCATTATCGGAACAGTCTATATAGTGCGCCAGCAGCGCAGTATGCCTTATCAGCACGATAAGGGACAGATATTCGGTACGTTCTATCACATCACTTATCAGAACGACTCGTCTATACAGGCAGACATCCTCGCCGAACTACAGAAGGTAGACGACGCTTTGTCGATGTTCAACAAGGAATCAATCATCTCGCACATCAACCGCGGAGAGGACGTGGAGACGAACGATATGTTCGAGAGCGTGTTCAACCTGGCAGAGAGCATCTCTGACAAGACCGACGGAGCATTCGACATCACCGTGGCTCCGCTCGTGAACGCATGGGGATTCGGCTTCAAGACGGGCAACCCACCGACAAAGCACATGGTCGACTCGCTGCGTGCCATCGTGGGATATAACAAGGTGAAACTCGTGAACCACCGCATACAGAAGACCGACCCACGCGTGATGCTCGACTGCAGTGCTATCGCCAAGGGCTACGGCTGCGACGTGGTGGCGCGTCTGCTTGAGAAGCGCGGCATAAAGAACTATATGGTGGAGATTGGCGGCGAGGTGGTTACGCACGGCATCAGCGAGAAGCGTCTGCCATGGAAGATTGGCGTGACGAAGCCATCGGACGACTCACTGAACGTGAACAACGAGCTGCAGACCGTACTTAACGTGAAGGATCGCGCTATGGCTACCAGCGGCAACTACCGCAACTTCTACTATCGTGGTGGCAAGAAGTACGCACACACCATCGACCCTGCTACGGGCTACCCCGTGCAGCACAGCATCCTCTCCGCAACTGTGCTCGCCAAACACTGCGCGGAAGCCGATGCCTATGCTACCGCATTCATGGTGATGGGTATGGAGAAGGCACAGAAAGTGCTCGCAGAGCACCCCGAACTGATGGCATATCTCATATATAGCGACGACAAGGGCAACCTACAGGTATGGTATTCGCCATCTATGGAGGACAAGATTCTGAAGTAAATGCTTAATCTCTACGACAAGCTTCGCGAGATACCATTGTTCCAGGGTCTCACAAGCGACAACCTCATGCAGATTATCGGTCAGACGAAGTTCAGCTTCAAGAAGTTCGGCAAGAACGAAATAATCAAGAAGGAGGGAGAGAAATGCAACAACATCGCCATTCTATTGAGTGGCGATGTGAAGGTTGTGGCTCATGCCGACGACCACAGCTACTCGATAGAAGAACACATCAAGGCTCCCTGCATCCTACAAATAGAGCACTTCATGGGACTCTCGCCACACTACACACGCACGTTCACATCTGTAGACGAAAGCGACACTGTGGAGATATGCCAGAGCGACCTTATGCATATCTCCGACGAGTTTATCATCTTCCGTATCAATATGCTTAACATCGTGTCAGCAATGGCGCAGAAAGCAGAGCGTAAGCTTTGGCATCCAATGCCTACTGAGCTACGGGCACGCATCGCCACGTTCCTTAAACTACGCTGCCTCTCGCCTATCGGTTCTAAAGTGATACGTATAAAGATGACTCGCCTGGCGCAAGAACTCGGCACAAGTCGTCTCAATGTGTCGGAGGCACTCAACGCTATGCAAGCCGATGGAGTGCTACACTTCAGCAGAGGAATAATCAGTGTGCCACAGGTAGAAAAACTCAGATAACTTGCTGCCGATTTTGTCACGTATTTGATATTAGCATGAAACAATGCAAAAGAGAGAAATACAAAATACATAAAAGCAAAAATGCTCCACTGCATCACGCAGTAGAGCATTTAAACCTTTATAACCAATATTTATTGTACAAGAACCTTAATATCTTTCTAATTCTATAGGTTCGGAATTGCTAATTGCTAAGCCTTCTTTGGCTCAGTTTCCTTAGCCTCCTCCTTCACTTCAGCAGACTTAGGCTTCTTTGCAGCAGGCTTCTTTGCTTTAGGAGCAGTCTCTGCCTTCGGAGCTTTTGTCTTCTCAAGCTTAGCGCGGAGCTTCTCCTCAGCAGCCTCAATCTTCTCTATCTTGGTCTGCAGACGAGTAATCTCCTTGTTCTTCATCTCAATCTCCTCGTCCTGATTCTTGATGGTGGTGAGGAGCGAAGCAAGTTCGTCGTTGTCCACCGACTCAGGATAGAGCGAATTAACGCGAGCTATGAAGTCGCCGAGGATGTTCATATAGTTGGTGAATGCGTCGAACGGCGAAGCGTAGATGCCACGGTCTATGCCTACCTGCGACGGCTTTGTAGTCATCTGACGGAAGTTGTTAGATGCCTGCAGGTAGTCCCAGTCCTGGTTGATACGTGGGTCGTCGGCAATGCGCACACGATCGGCTACGCTATAGAGCTTGTTGAACGCCTCGCGTTGCATCGGGTTGCCGAGCCAAGAGCTCACGTCGCGTTCCTCGTCAGTCCAAGAGAGTGTGTCGGGCACATCGAGTGCGCCTACGCTTGGCATTGTCTCGCAGATCTCGCTCGGTGTAGAGAATGTGAGACCACGCTGCTTAGCGCATTCGGGCAGAGCCTTGAGGAAGTCGAGAATGTTGCTTGACAACGGCTGAGCCACACCAAGAGCAGAAAGCTCCATGAAGATATTCACTACGTGCTCCTCGCCTGGGAAGTTGGCAATGCGGTCAACGTAGTTGTCAGCGAAGAGTGGATAGCCCTCCCAGTCGACATTGCTAAAGCGCAGAGAGATGTCGTCACTGAGGTTCACGTCGCGCAACAAGAGCTTGAGGTTAGGAGCGAGCGCACAGTTGTAAACATAGTGCGGCGACTTCCAACCGAGGACGTGGCGTGCGCCTTCTGTGAGCATACCCTTGAAGCCCATCTGTGCTGCCTGAGCACCGATGTCATCGCTGTAGATGAGCGAAGAGTTGCGAAGCACCTTAGGCTCTTTGCCGAAGTACTCCTTCATCTTCTGACACTGGCGCTTCACTTCCTTAGCGAAGCTCTCTTCGTTGGCGAGCGAAGCAAGACCATGTGAGTAAGGCTCTGCGAGGAACTCTACGCAACCAGTCTGGTTGAGTTCCTGAAGCTTCTCAAGCACCTGCGGAGCGTGGATTTCCAACTGCTCCATGCCCACGCCTGAGAGTGAGAAAGCAACCTTGAAGAAGCCTGGATGTTCCTTCAGCATTTCGCCCAAAGCCTCAAGAGCTGGCATATACGAGCGGTTAGCCACATCAGTGATGAGACGCTCGTCCTCATAGTCGTCATAGTAATAGTGGTCGGTGCCGATATCAAAGAAACGATAGCGCTTCAGCTGTATGTTCTGATGTATCTCGAAATATAAACAAATCGTTTTCATTATTGTTTGCTTTTAAGATTATTGTATTGTGATTTACTCGTTGTGTATATGCCTTTGGCTTAGATGTCGCCAGCGAGGACGCGCTCGTAGAGGTTCTTTATGCGTGCGCCCACCTTTTCCCATGTAATCTGGTCGACCTCGCGCTTGCCTTCCTCTTTGAGGTAGGTGAAGAGCGACTCGTTGCTACATATTGAGTAGATAGCGTCGGCAAGTGCGTGGATATCCCAGTAGTCAACCTTTATACAGTTGTCGAGGATTTCGGCACAACCCGACTGTTTAGAGATGATTGTCGGCGTGCCGCACTGCATTGCTTCAAGCGGCGAGATACCGAACGGTTCAGAAACTGACGGCATGACATATACATCCGAATCCTTCAGACACTCGTACACTTGCTTTCCACGCATGAAGCCCGGGAAGTGGAAACGGTCGGCGATGCCACGCTCGGCAGCGAGATAAATCATTGCGTCCATCATATCGCCGCTGCCTGCCATGCAGAAGCGCACATTGCGTGTACGCTGCAGCACCATGTTGGCAGCCTCAACGAAGTACTCTGGACCTTTCTGCATTGTGATACGTCCGAGGAAGGTTACGACCTTCTCCTTACCTGTATGGTCTGGGCGTGGGATGTCCTGCAGCTCCTGACGCAGTGGGTAAACGGCGTTGTGCATTGTGAAGCACTTGCGCGGATCCTGATGATACTGATGGATAACGGTCTGGCGTGTGAGCTCCGACACGCACATGATGCAGTCGGCGTTGTCCATACCGTCCTTCTCTATGGCGTAAACCGTGGGGTTCACCTTACCGCGTGAGCGGTCGAAGTCGGTAGCGTGAACGTGTATGCAGAGCGGTTTGCCGCTTACGTGCTTGGCGTTGATGCCGGCTGGATAGGTGAGCCAGTCGTGAGCATGAATGATGTCGAAATCCTCTGTGCGAGCCACTACGCCGGCTATGATTGAGTAGTTGTTAATCTCCTCGTGCAGGTTAGACGGGTAACCGCCGGCGAACTCCATGCAGCCAAGGTCGTTGACGTGCATATAGTTGAAGTCGGCATAGATATGGTCGCGCAGACGATAGTAATAATCTGGGTCCATGATGTTGCCAACACGTTCCTTGACGTAGTCGTAGTTGACGTCGCGCCAAGCGATTGGCACGCAGTTCATAGCCACGATACGGCAGGCACTGCGATCCTCGTCGCCGAACGGATGCGGCAGACAGAGCACTGTCTCGACATCGCCCTGAGCGTGCAGACCCTGAGAAATTCCGAAGTTAGCGGTAGCGAGTCCACCAAATACGTGAGGAGGATACTCCCATCCGAACATTAATACTTTCATATATACTTATCCTCCTATTTTAATATTTATATTTTTCCAAGAGTTCGAGCGTGCGCAGTATCTCTGCCACGTTGATAGCGAACGAGATAGCACCACGTCCATGGAATGGTGGGTTGCCGTCGAAGAGTTCGGGGATGGTGCCGAGGCAGTGGCTCGTCATCTCGTCTTCGTAGCCCACCATCTGACGCTCGATGAACGAGAGGCGTGTGCGCTTGTATATCTTCAGACATGCCTCCATATAGAAGCCGCCGAGCCAAGGCCACGCTGTGCCCTGATGGTAAGCGTAGTCGCGCTGTGTCTGCGGACCGACGTACATCGGGTTGTAGCCACCGCTCTTCGGCGAGAGTGAGCGCAAGCCCTTCGGTGTGAGGAGTTCGCGTGTGCATACGTCGAGTACTGCTTTCTGCTGTGCTGGTGTGAGCGGCGAGTAGTCGAGTGCTACGGCGAATATCATGTTCGGACGAACGCTCCAGTCGGGGTTATCCTTCGGCTCTACATAATCGAAGAGGTAGCCGTATTCGTTGACGAAGGTTTCAACGAACGACTTACCGCAGAGTGTTGCATACCGCTCGAAGTCGGCTGCCTCTGTTGCATCGCCATAGTCGGCTGCCATAGAAGCGCAGAACTTCAGCGCGTTGTACCACAGAGCGTTGAACTCTACGATGTAGCCTGTGCGCGGTACGACGGGGTGTCCGCCTGCTGTAGAGTTCATCCATGTCACTGCCTTGTCCTTGCCTTCCGAGTAAAGGAGTCCGTTCTCACAGAGCTTGAGGTTCGGGTGGCGGTTGTCTATAATATAATGTAAGATGTCATAGAGCAGCTTACCATACTTGCGGTTGCATTTCTCTCGACCAGCGTGCTTAGCATACTGCTGCACTGCCCATACGCACCAAAGCAGTACGTCAGGTTGGTCTATCTCATAAATCTTTGCTGTGAGTGGCTTGCCTGCCATAAACTCGTAGAGTCCGCGCATGGCTGTTTCCATTACGAGTTCGAAGTAGTCTTCCTCCTCGATTGAGAGCGTGAGACCGGGCAGGGCAATGAACGTATCGCGTGCACGACACTTGAACCAAGGATAGCCGGCGAGGATGTAACGCTCGTCCTTCTTTGTGCGGTTGTGGAACTGGTGTGCGGCATTCACAAGACAGTGGAAGAAGTTGTCGCGTGGTGAACGCTCGTCCACTTCATCCTGGAAGAGTTTCTTCAGACCGGTTGTCTTGCAAGCTGATGTAGATGCCGAGAACACGATGCTCTCGCCCTTCTTGATATCCATCTCGAAGTAGCCTGGTACGTAGAGATCCTCGTTAGAAGCGTAGCCACGCTCCTGCTCCTTCGGATATTCTACACCGCGATACCAATCGGGCTGGAAGACGAATTCCACCTTCTTACTGAACTGCATGTAAAGCTCGGGGTAGCCTGCGTACATACGGGTCTTGATGCCGTTTGTTACTTCGGTGTACTCGCGTGAAGCCACTGAATTCTCGTGCGTAAACTGGCGCACGCTACGGAAAGCAAGGAACGGACGGAAACGGAGTGTCGTTGCAGAATGTGCATCAACAAGGGTGTAACGAATAAGGATGCGGTCTTCGTAGTGCTGGAACACCACTTCTTTCTTCAGGACAACGCCACCTACGCGGTAGAGTGTTGTCGGCACTTTGTCACAATCGAACTCGCGTATATATTTGTGACCTTTCGGACTGTAGTTGTTGCCCTGATACTTGTGCAAACCAAGGTTGAACTCAGCACCATGCTGTATAACCGTGGGGTCGAGTGACGAAAGGAGCACGTGGTTCTCGTCGTCAAGTTCCGGTACGGGTACGACGAGCAAGCCGTGATATTTGCGCGTATTACAATCGACAATGGTAGAGCAAGAGTATGCTCCCGAACGATTTGTACGCAACAACTCACGTGGCACCGACTCTTCGAGGTTTGTCATCAGAGCTTTTTCGAATCTCAAATAACTCATAGATTTATGATTAAGGTTCATTATTAGTTAGCTATAATAAGTGTAGTAGTCTTTCAAAAAAGGCATTGCTACCTTACGAAACCAAAGGTAGTAAAAATATGTTTATGCACAAAATAAAACATTAACTATTTAAAAAAAACCTCACATTTTGCCCTATTGTCAGCAAAATGTGAGGATTTAACTGTGAAAACGTTTGTATTTACTCGGGTATTAAGAAGTTGATAACCTCCTGCTCCACACTCACGGTGAATGGTCCGACGGGGGTTTTCATTAGTCTGCCGTCGATACCCACGAGTGCTTTATGTGCCTCGACCACTTCCACCTTGCGTGTGCGGAACGGATGAACGCTGCGATGATTGAGGAACTTTCCGCGCACGAAGAGGTAGAAACCTTCAATGAGCTGCGTCATGCCGGGGTGATAAACCACGCTCACATCGAGTAGTCCGTTGTACGGCACGGCGTTCGGTGTCTGTCCGTATCCGGTGGCGTTGCCTATGCATACGGTCATCACGTTGCGCTTCACGGTGTCGGAGTTTATCTTCAAGTGCATCTTGTACTCCAGACGCTGGAATATCATGAGTATGAACGAGAAAATGAATGAGAGTGTACGCGAACCGAAGTAATGGCGTGTCTGTCGGCGCAGGTTCATTATTGCGGCAATGAGTCCGATATTGATACAGTTGAGGAAATAGCGACGACATGCCTCACCATGCTTGTTGGTATAGCGTATGCAGCCAAGGTCAATCTTGCGCACACGACGCTGTTTGAGCCACTTGATTGTCTGCTCGTAGTCGCTCTCGCGAAATCCCCAGAAGTGGGCGAAGTCGTTCATCAGTCCGTTGGGTATCACGCCGAGTGCTATATTGTCGCGTATGCGTTTCTCGGTGAGCATCAGACAGTTGATTGCATCGTTAAGAGCCGAGTCGCCACCCACGATGACGATTGTCTTGTAGCCGTTATTGATCATCATCTTCACCAAGCGCTCCACACTTGCCGAGTTTTCGCTCTGCAAGTAGTCGTACTCGATGCCGTTTGCCTTCAGGCATCGCTCAATCTTCTCCCAACGTTTGCCGGAGTTGAATGTCTCATGTTTCGGGCAGTAGAGTATGCCCCAACGGTCGTCGTTAATCATATCGTTTGTAATTTTAATATCTGCTCCACCTTCTGCTCCATCGGCAGCGTTGCATCAATCCAATGTATGGTGTATCCGCGACGTTCCATTCCGCGGAACCACGTCATCTGTCGCTTCGCAAACTGATGTATGGCTATCTCTAATTGTCGGAACATCTCCTCGTAAGAGAGTCTGCCCACGACATATTCTGTGATATATTTGTACTCTAAACCATAATATATAAGGTCTTCGGGGTCGATGCCCTCGTCTATCAGCGCACGTATCTCGTCAGCCATGCCTTCGTCGAGACGTGCTTTGAGGCGACGCGTTATCTTCTCGCGTCGCAGGTCGCGATCGATATTGATGCCCACGACAATGGAGTCGATGGGCGGCAGTTGGCGCTCGGACGTAGGGTGTTCGATGTTGTACGTCTCTATCTCAATGGCGCGAATAGCACGCTGCGCTGTATCTACATCGGTATGGTTGTGCATCGTCGAGCCACTCTTGTGCTTCAGCTCTAAGAGCATCGCTGTCAGCTCCGCAAGCGATTTGTCGGCAAGTGCTTCGCGCAACGCCTGGTTCTGTGGCACTGGTGAGAGTTGATAACCGCTCAACACGGCTTCAATGTACAGACCGGTGCCGCCACAGAGTATGGGCAGCTTGCCTCGGCTAAGGATGTCGTCGTATGCCATGTGGAAGTCCTGCTGATACTGGAACAGATTGTACTTTGTGCCTGGTTCGGCTATGTCGATAAGATGATACGGTATCGGTGTGCCGTCTACCACGTAGTCGGCAAGGTCCTTACCCGTACCTATATCCATGCGGCGGTACACCTGGCGCGAGTCGGCACTGATTATCTCGCCCTCAGTGCGCAATGCGAGTGCTGCTGCCACAGCGGTCTTTCCGCTTGCCGTAGGACCCAATATCGTTATCATCGTTTGTTTCATGCTGGCAAAGTTACAAAAAGTTTCTGATACCGCTAAAAAAAGAAATAGAAGAAATGGAGTTAGGAACCCATAAATGAGGTTTCTGGAGGGGTATTGATACAAAAAGCCTGGCATTTTACAATGCCAGGCTTATATATGTTGTCGTAAATCGAGTCAACGAATTATTTCAACTCAGCGAGGTACTTGATAGTACGAACCATCTGAGAAGTATAAGAGTTCTCATTGTCGTACCAAGAAACTACCTGTACCTGATATGTATCCTCGTCGATCTTGCTAACCATTGTCTGAGTAGCATCGAAGAGTGAACCGAAACGCATACCGATGATATCAGAAGAAACGATCTGCTCATCGTTGTAACCGAAGCTCTCGTTAGAAGCAGCCTTCATAGCAGCGTTGATACCCTCTACAGTTACGTCCTTACCCTTAACAACAGCAACGAGGATAGTTGTAGAACCTGTTGGAGTTGGAACACGCTGTGCAGAACCGATCAACTTACCATTCAACTCAGGGATAACCAAACCGATAGCCTTAGCAGCACCAGTAGAGTTAGGAACGATGTTCTGAGCACCTGCACGTGAACGACGGAGGTCGCCCTTGCGCTGAGGACCGTCGAGAATCATCTGGTCACCTGTGTAAGCGTGGATAGTAGACATGATACCTGACTGGATAGCTGCATACTTGTTCAAAGCGTAAGCCATAGGAGCCAAGCAGTTAGTTGTACAAGAAGCTGCAGAAATAACTGTGTCGGCTGGAGTCAAAGTCTTGTGGTTTGTGTTGTAAACGATAGTTGGGAGATCGTTACCAGCAGGAGCAGAGATAACAACCTTCTTAGCACCTGCTGCGATGTGAGCAGAAGCCTTCTCCTTTGATGTGTAGAAACCTGTGCACTCGAGTACTACGTCAACACCAAGCTCGCCCCAAGGAAGCTCAGCAGCGTTTGGCTTAGCATAGATAGTGATTTCCTTACCATCAACGATGATAGAGTTGTCTGTTGCCTCTACAGTGTGCTTGCCCTCACCGAACTTGCCAGCGAAGCCACCCTGAGCTGTATCATACTTAAGAAGGTGAGCCAACATTTTTGGAGATGTAAGGTCGTTGATAGCAACTACCTCATAACCCTCTGCCTCAAACATCTGACGGAAAGCCAGACGACCGATACGGCCGAAGCCGTTAATAGCAACTTTTGTCATTTTTTAATATTTTAATTAATGGTTGAAAATAAATCTTACTTTCAAGCTCCACAGTACTTGCCAATGAGCTGAAACATTCAAAAAGCAATACTTTTGAGCATTTTTTTCTTTATCGAGCGCAAAGTTAATAATTATTTTCTAATTTTGTAGCCAATAGAGGTATTAAATTATTTAAAAAATCGCTATATAATTTCACTGGGCTATATACATTATATATAATAAGCGCAGTTTGCTATATACACTTTGCAAAATAAGATAGTTAGAAACAAGAAACATACAATCGGACATTAGGAATTAAACAATTAACAAACAGAAACTATGGGAAAAATACTAAATGAGTTCAAGGCATTCGCAGTAAAGGGTAATGCGGTTGATATGGCTGTCGGTGTGATTATCGGCGGTGCATTCGGAAAGATTGTTACTTCTATCGTTAATGATATCATAATGCCTCCTATCGGATGGCTCATCGGTGGTGTCAACTTCAGCGACTTGAAGTTTGAGCTGCCTGCAGTAGATCTCGGAATGGAAACGATGAAACCTGCTACCATCAATTACGGTGCATTCATACAAACCATCATCGACTTCACCATCATCGCCTTCTGCGTGTTCCTCCTCGTTAAGGGCATAAACAAACTGGCAAACCTAAAGAAGAAGGAAGAGGATATTAAGCCAGAACCCACACCTGAAGAACCGAAGCCAACCAAGGAAGAGTTGCTTCTCACAGAGATTCGCGACTTATTAAAAGAAAAGAGATAAACCAACGTACCAAAGATAAAAAAACGCACTGACAAACAATACGTTACAACACGCATCGCTTATCTTAAAAGCATAAAAGAACGCTGACAAGACATTACTTGCCAGCGTTCTTTTTGTTTATATATATAGAAGAGTTTGTGTTGGTCAAATCTAAGTTTAACTCTATTGTTGTCGATGCAAAATTAATCATAAATTACGCAATACACAACCCCACTTTTGTCGATATGGGCACAAACGTCTTCAATTATAGCATAAGTGTACGAAAATAGTGATTAAACTGCTTAAAAACAATTATTCAGTGAGTACTATTTTCTACTACTTAGTGAGCATAACCTTGCGTGTCACGGTCTCACCCGCAACAACCACCTTCACCACATACATGCCTGCAGGCACGCTGTTGAGCGAAACGGTGTCGCCCTTTGCCTTTGCCACTACTGCTCCAGCAGCCGACACGAGTTCCACAGATTCCACATTATCGCCAGTCACGGTGAGTTCGTTCTCACCCTGGCGCATTTCGATACGTCCTACAGTGTTCTCGTTGATGCCAGCAACTGCGATGAGGAATTTGGTCACGCCACCTTTCACGCTCTTCGACTTCACGGTGTAGTAGACATCAACGCGGATGGTGTGCTGCTGCTTGTCATCAGTTCCGAAGTCGTGAGTGAATGTTGTCTCAGCCACTTTCTCCGTATTCTTCTTCGCATTGTCGATATAGACATCGTAACCATCGATAGGCAGTACTTTAGGCTGCGCAGTCTCGAGTACAAGACCAATCATCCAGTTGGCAGAGACACCAGTAGATGTGATCGAACTCCACGACTCGCCATCGAGCGTATAGATATCCGAGTAGCCTTCCATCGGCGCATTTTTATCCAAAGCGATAGCAGGCTTGTCCGGCGTAACATCGTAGCAGTCGACAGCCAAGCGATAAGAAGCTCCGTTCTCTACCACGATAGGTGCCGAGAGTTCCACTTCGTTCCACTTACCCACAGTGTAGTCCTCCACTGCTGTCTCGTTGATTATCTCGTCATCCTTATACACGTATATGGTGTATGTAGCATCTGTAAGCGGATAGAAACGCGCCTTCTTCATCACGTAGCCTGTGCGTCCACGGAATGTCTTCGACGGATATACCGCGCCAACCATCAAGCCGTAGTTGTTGTCGGCTGGTGCGGTGACGATCTGACTTGATGGCGAACCTGAGCAATATTGCACTTTAACGACATCGCGGTCGAGCGGCTGCTGCCATGTAGCCTTTACAGCCGAAGCCGAAACAGGAGCTACTTCCACTCCACCTACAGCCTGAAGCTGACTGTCGTCGGGTGTCACATCGAGCTGAACGATAGTCTGCTCCGACTCAACGCTGTTAGCATACACTGCACTCACACCAAGCGCATGTGTACCCTTCTCCACCGAAGCAACGGTGAATGTCTTCGCGTCAGACGAACCGACCTTCTTGCCGTCTACATATATATTATAGCTTGCTACATTGTCTTTCGTGAGGTCGGCACCCGCCGGTGCTACCGTAGCATCAATAGCCCATGAAGCGGCATAGAGGACATTTTCCGACTCCATGATGTCGCCAATCGATTCAAAGTCGTCGTCGGTAGTAACGCGCAGCAAGTCAGACTTACCCCTCACTGCATGAACATTGTCGAGAGCCGAGATGCGCTTCGATGCTGTTGTCACAGCCACCTCTACAGACACGAGCAGTTCGTTTGCTGGCACGTCCTGCGGTGTTGTGAGCGTAACGACATTGCGCTCGCCATAGTTCAACTGTTGCGTGACGGGCTGTGTGTAGAACTTCTGAAGTTTGCCGGCTGCATCACGAGTGTAGAGATTGATTGTCCAACCGCCCTGAGCCTCCATCGGATAGAAGCCTACGGAGGTGAGCTTCTGTCCCTTGTATGCACTGAGTGTTACTGCATCAAAAGCAATGGCTGTCTCGTAGCTGAGGTTAGCGTACGACAGACCAAAGGTCTCAAGCTGTGCATCGTCTGGAGCGAAGTAGGTGAGCTGTCCGAAGTTGGTAGCTGGGTTGTTCCACTCCAAGAAAACAGAATTGTAGCCGTGCTGCTGCGCAAAGAAGCCTGTCGGCTTAGAGACTTTCTGTGCTTGCACGGTAACGGTAGCTGTCTCGCTGTCAGCCGACTCAACATCGCCGTACACTGCCGTAACCTGATACTCGTGTTCGCCTACCGGCACACCAGCATCTACAAATCCTTCAGCGGTAACAACATCGCTGCTCACCTTGTTGCCGTCGCGATACACCTTGTATCCGGTTATGCCGGTGGCTGCAACGTTCGGCTTCCATGTAATCTTCACCGTGTTGAGTCCAGACATCTGCTGTGCCTTCACGCTTACCGGAGGCATAGCCGAGAAGAGTGGATTGCCAAACTTCACAATCATCGACTGCGACGAAATGGCATAGTTGCCTTCCTCATCTTTGTTGTCGTTATAGTAAATGAAGCCCATAATATGGTCATCACACGACACGGAAGTAGCACGTGTAACGTTGTAAAGAGTTTCGCCGTCAGAATCTTTCGGTGCATCCGGATTGACGAAAACATGATAGTCAGCCAGGTTCACGCCTTTCTCCTTCAGATATTTGTATGCGAATGTACCTTTTCCGTTCTGGTATATATAACCCAAATTGTTGTCCTCGCACATTACAGTGCCATGGTCGCTAATATCGAAGAAGTCGAGGTCATCTTTAGTACCTGCAGGAAGTATTGCACTCTTATTGCCCGTCTCCATGTCATAGATTGCCCATGCACCGTGTATTTTGTCTGCTCCGCCTGCCTCTTCGTCGGTCTGCCAACCACCAAAGTAAAGCAATGTCTTACCGTTGGGCGAGAACTTCTTGCCCACGCAGAACGGCGACTGTTGGTCGGAGAGTGTTGTGAAGTTGCCGTCGGGTCCCCAGAAACAAGCCTGGCGGTTCTTGTTCATAACCCAACCAGTCACGTATTGTCCGTCGGGCGATATAGCGTAAGGCATTGCTATCTTCTTGTTCTCTTTCAACTGGCGGAATATCTTACCGTCCTTCCACACATATCCCGAGTAGTTGCTGCCTACAGCCACGTTACCAGTGATATAATGTCCGTCGGGCGATATGCCAGCTGCGCCACTGCTGTTCACTGCGTCGGATGGCATCTCAAGGCGGTTCCAGCGATTGTTGCTCCAATAGCCGGCGAGCTGTATCGACGCTCCGTTCTTCTTGAAGCTATTGTCGGTGTACACACCTACTACGATACCATCGTTAGAAACGCCATACGCCTGCGATGGCGACGAGGGGTTGAGCAGGTCAATCTCACCGCTCTCAAGGTTCCAACGGAAGCCGTATGCTTCATTGCTGGCATCGTAGTACATGCCACAAGCCCATTTACCATTAGGTGAGGCTGCCATAATGTTATAGTCGGAGGGTGTGACCATCACGAATGGTGCGGTCTGTGCGAAAGCTGCGCCACTGAAGAGTAGCGATGCAAGTAATGCTTTTGTCTTCATTTATTATCTATTATGGTTATATTCATAGTGAAGGGAGCGTACCAAGTTTAGAGGCACGCTCCCTTTGGTTTCAAAATATGAGTTTTTATCTCTTTACGTTGTACTTGTAGAGGTTCTGCTTGCCCCCCTTCTCTATACATATTATATATATAGAAGCAGGAAGTTGTGCGAGGTTTACGCTACTTACGTTCTGCTTAGCATACACCTTTGCGCCAGTAGCTGAGTACACAGATACGTTTGCAGCATCGCTGATCTGAACAAGATTATGTGCGAAGGTAGCCTTCACTGCACCGTCTACAGACACAGCGTCCACTCCGTCAGGGACCTCAATATCTGTAATCTTCACGGTGATGGAGTTAGAGTAAGCCTTGCCATATTTATAGCTTGTGATAACATAAAGCTCTACCTCATCGTCCATAATCTGCACCTTTGCAGTATTCACTGTCGGATCCTTTGTCTCTACGTCAGCCAAGCCTTTACCTACGAAAGCCAGGCTATTCTTTACGAAACCAAGTTCTTCAAGATTTTCAGGGTTCTTCCATTCAAGGTTGGCGTAGTATTCAACCATCGGATTCACAATAGAACCAACTCTCTTCACTTCACCACTTACAAACTTAAGATCGGTAACGGCAGGAAGCTCCTTTGCGAGAGCCACATTCACGTCCATCGGAGTTGTGCTGTAGTAGCCCACCCACTCTGAGTCGGCAGTAGGGGTTGCTATCTCGCCGTTTGTTAGAGCGAACAACGGCTGAACGAAATAGGTGTATGTGCTATTCTTCAGCTCCTTGTCCTGGTATGTGCACTGCTTGGTTGCAGGGTCCATAACGTCGGATAGTTCGAGAGTATCAAGAGCCACACAGTCACGATATACAACAAACTTACAACCGTGTACGAGTCCTGCCTGCGGAGTGGTAAACTGAAGGTTGATGGTATTCTTGAGTGTCTTGTCGGGTGTTGCCGAGAGCAGCATCATTGATGTTGCGTCTTTCAATCCGCTGAAGTTGCGATAAGTATTGCGCACGGTAAGACCCCATTTGCTCCATTGCTTCTTAGTGGCATTATAAGAGTAGTCGCTGACATCCATAAGGTTCATATTTCCACCCACCGGAACATACTCGGTCTTCGTATCTGGTATTTCAGTACCTTTACTATCGTAGCGATACTTCATATGAAGCGTGAGCACGCCGTCGGTGTATGTCCATACCTCGCGCTGCTTTGGCTTCTTCACTTCACCCGACACGGTGTACTGATATTCTTCTATCTTATTGCCGTCGGCATCGTATTTCAGGTCGGCTTCAAACTCATAGTACTTTCCGGTAGAAGAATAATGAGTAGCTCTACCCTCTTCGTAACTATAGGTTATCTCCTGTGCAAGCTTCTTTGTCTGCTTGCTGTAAGACGTAACCTTAGCCAACGTACCATCGTCGTTGTACGTGTACTCGTTGATGCGCATTGATGTGGTGTCGGTAGCCAGTCTGCCCTGAGCATCGTAGGTATAGCTCTCGCAGTTGTATGTCTTATGGAAAGCGAAATCGCCGTCATCATAGTCGCCCCACTGATACGAGTCCTTGTTTGTCATCTTGCCATCAGCATCAAAGACAGACTTAATGATGTTGGTCAACGAGAACTCGTCAGAATAGCCTTCGTCGGTATATTTACGACCAAAGGTTGAACTGCCTACCAGCTTGTTGTCGGTGTTGTAGTAATAATACTCGCGCTTCGAGTCAAGATCTTCGGGCACATCACCCATCTGACTACCAAGCGTAACCGACTTTACCAAGAAGCGATTCTGGGTTTCTACGTTCTGTGCAAAAGACTGTGTTGACGAGCCAAGCATCATCGCCAAGGCTGCAACCGAATAAAGTAAACGTCTTTCCATAATACTGTGTTTTTATTGATTATTAATTATTTCGTTGACAAGTTGACGAATTGATATGTCCACTTGTCTACTACGTGCAAAGATTGTGCAAACCGAATGCAGAACATCAAGCTTGCTTGAATGTTATGCTGAGGTGCAGCCTATCTTATTGCAAAGATAATATTAATTTTTCAAAGCCAAGACTATTTATATCTATTTTCTACGAAATTGTTGCGTATATTTGCAAAAAACCGTACATTTGCAAGCAATAAGTGGTACGACACCTATAATATAATACTTTTACCACCCACTTTTTAAAAATAACGTAACTAACAAATAAATAATAAACAAAAATATATAACATGAGAAAAATCTTACTCAGTATCGCTTCCCTACTGATTTTCGCAGGAAGCATCAACGCCACAAACATTGGCTACTCGAAAGACGACATTGATAAATTGAACACATTCCGCCTCGGCAGCAGCCATAAGCAGGGCCAAGCAATACGCTTCAGCCACGCCAAGTTGCAAGCTCTTAAGGGCAAGACAATCGACTTTGCAGAGTTTGTAGTAGGCAGCAAGAATACGACAGACAACAAAATAAACGTATTCCTCGCCACCACACTCACCGGAACACCGATTGCCGAGGGTACACTGGAGGTAAAGAGATCACTCACAAAGGTAAAATGGACACTCGACAAGCCATACACTATCACTGGCGAAGAGGAGTGTCTGTACATCGGCTACACAGCTGAAATTGGCACAACATACAACCTTCTCATATCGGACAAATCGTACGACATTGAGGGCTGCAACTTTGCATACAACAATGGCACATGGGTTGACACCTACGGCATGGACCGTGGTAGCGCGCTCATCTTCGTTAATGCGGAGAATGCGGACGACTACACCGACGTAATCGTAGGTCGCAGCAAATTTGACGGATATTATAAAGCTGGCGAAGAATGTAAACTCACGCCATGCTTCGTCAACACAGGCACAACCACAATCAACAGTTTCGATGCCATCATTGATGTTGATGGCAAGACAACCACAAAACACTTCGCCGACCTCAACATCGAGCCGAAGGAGGGCTACAGCTTCGACCTCACAGACTTAGACACAAGCAAAGAGGGCAAGCGAGACATCAACGTCACTATAGCCAACGTGAACGGAGCTAACAAGGAGGGTGACACTTCCGACAACAGCCTTACTGCGTCACTTTTCTTCTATCCGAAGAACATGGAACGCTCACTGCTGCTCGAATCATTCACAAGTCAGACCTGTTCACAATGCTTTAGAGGTCATCTGAATATCGCAGATGCCATCAAGACTTCAAAACAAGACATCATTGAAGTAGCCCACCACAGTGGCTACGACCCCGACATATTCACGATGCAAGAAGACATTAATTACCTGTTCTTCTACCCAGGAAGTGGAGGTACGTTCGCTCCTGCAGCTATGGTAAACCGCCACACTTACGCCAATATTAGTTCATCACCAATCGTACAAGCGACATCTACAAACAATGTTCTCTCTACCATCTATAATGCAGCGACAACAAAGCCGTACGTCTCATTCAACCTCGAAACAAAATTGAACGAGAGCACACGCGAGCTGAAAGTTAAGGTGCAGATACTGGCACACACCGATGCGCCTTCAAAGCAGTCTATCTTCAACCTCTTCCTCGTACAGGACGGCATAATTGCATCACAAACAAATGCTGGAGACAACTATACTCACAACCACACATTCCGCGGAACGGTGACGGGCAACGCATGGGGTCTGCTCGTGAATGACGTGAAGGCTGGACAGATGTTCACATGGGAGAAGACCATCACTATACCCAAGCAGATTCACTCAAGCTATTATACCGACGAGACTAAGAACAACATCAAGGCTGTGCTTGAGGACATGAGTGTAGTAGCCTATATGGGTTCGTTCGACCAGAACGACAACACCAAGCACACTATCTACAACTGCTGCAAGGCACGCCTCGGCGAATCGTACAAGCAGGGTGGTTTCAATGTAGCTACAGCCATCAACGAGCCCGAAGCAGAGCAGACTCTGAACATCTTCGTAAACAATGGCAAGGTGTGCGTAGATGGCGACTACAGCCGTCTGTCAGTATATAACCTCGCAGGTGCGCAGGTGGAGAACGCCGCTCTTGCCAAGGGTGTGTACATCGTGAAGGTTGTAGCTGGTAGCAAGCAGACCACAAAGAAGATACTGGTTAGATAGACCGTATTACACATAATAAAACAAGGTGTATCATGCGCAAGTCATACATATATATAATAGGTGCATCTATGCTGCTCGCGCCCACCTCCATGTGGGCGCAAGCAGCCTTGTCGCCGCGTACTGCCGTAGTGCTTTCAAACACAAACGAGCAGAAGGCGCACCACTCAAAACTCAAAGCCCAGAGCCCAAAACTCAAAACTCTATACGTAACCATCGACCCTGCACGCACATCGTGGCAGGCACTGGGGCTGACACCGGTTGCTCTGCACGCCAACACCGCAACAGTACGCCTCTCAACCGACGCACTTCAGCAGTTGGCTAAGCAGGAGGGTGTAGAGTACATACAGCTGACATCGGGCGCAAGCCAGATGCTCAACCTCGCACGCCAGGAGGCTGGCACCGACCAGATACACAAGGGCACCTCGCTGCCGCAGGCTTACACTGGCGAGGGCGTAGTGGTGGGCGTGGTTGATGCCGGCTTCGACTACATGCACGCTGCGTTCCGCCGTCCCGACGACGGACAGTTGCGCATAAAACGTGTTTGGGAGCAAGGCACCCAAACACTCGACGGTGCTACTGCACCAACGAAGTACGGCTACGGCATCGAACTGAACACGCCCCAGCTGATTGAGAAGGCGCAGGGCGACAGCGATACCAACTCGCACGGCACGCACGTGGCAGCCATTGCTGCCGGCAGCGACGCATACAAGGAGGGAGCTTACGTGGGCAACGCGCCCGACGCGGACATCGTGCTCGTGGCACTCGACCTCAACGAGAGCACCAACGCCGACATCAGCAACGCCGTGCAGTACATCTTCGACTATGCCGACGAGGTGGGCAAACCGTGCGTCGTGAACCTCAGTTTGGGCAATCAGGACGGACCTCACGACGGCACTTCGACGTTCGACACCATGACCGATGCCATGCAGGGACCTGGTCGTCTCATCGTGGGTGCTGCAGGCAATCACCGCACCGACGCGTTCCACATCGACCATACATTCGCCTCTACAGCTGACGCTCCGCTGCGCACATTCGCGAAATACAAAGTTGCGCCGTCCAACTCTGTCTCGGGCGGCACAATAGAGATATGGGGCGAGAAGGGCACCGACTTCACCGTAGACATCGCAGCCTTCAGCACGGTAAACAAGAAGGATGCGGAATCGACTACGGTATACCCTGCCGAGGGACTGACGGAGACATCGTTCGGCAAGTACGCCACGGGCACATGGAAGGTGGCATCGGAGGTTAGTCCGCTCAACGGCAAACCACACGTGGTGCTCACATCCGCACTCACCGGCATCCGCAACAACTACGCCATAGCACTCACCATCACGCCGAAGACAGCGGGCAGAGTGAACATCTGGTCGGACAACACGTACCTCGCACTGGAGTCGCGCGACATGGAGGGTTTCTCGGCTCCCGACGCTGCTTCGTCTACGCTCTGCGAGATTGGCGGAACGGGCAAGCGCATCCTCACCGTCGGCTCGTACACCACGCGCAACGAGTACACCACGAACAGCGGACAACAGGCTACGCTGCAGGAGACCATAGGCGACCTCAGCTCGTTCTCGAGCTACGGACCAACAGTCGACGGACGCATGAAGCCGAACATCACTGCGCCTGGTTGCTTCATAATCTCGGCGGTGTCGAACAACGACGCATCTGGCAATCTGATGTACGCTGAGTACAACGAGAACTTCGGTCGCTACAACCAATATGGCTACATGCAGGGCACATCGATGGCATCGCCGTTCGTGGCAGGCATCGTGGCTACATGGCTGCAGGCTTATCCGCAGCTCACGCCCGAACAGCTGCACGAGATTGTGCAGGCTACGGCTCGCAAGGACAACTTCACCGCTACGGCACCCGACAGCAACTGGGGATACGGCAAGATTAATGCGCTCGACGGACTGCGCCAGTGCATCGAGAAGCAAACAGCGGGCTGCGAGCGCATCGACATGCCGTTCGATGGCACCATACGCATCGCCGACGGCAACATCCTCTTGGGTTTTGCACGTAATACGAAGGCTACGCTGAGCCTCACAAGCATGACGGGCAGCACGGTCTTCACCAAAGAGCTCGGCAACCGCTGTGCCGGCGAGACACTATCCATCCCTATGCCGCAGTTGGCTAAGGGCGTATATCTGCTCAGCGTAAAGACAACTTCTACTACGAAGACCTTCAAGTTTGTATTGCAATAATCGCATACTTTGTCTACATAAAAGTGTGGAATAGTTCTACAACTGTTCCACACTTTTCTACATTTTATCAAACCATGCCAACGCACCTAAACAGACAGTAACAACTGACATTCAACCACTTATACAAAACAACACTTTTTCTGGCACACCGATTGCATTTTATTTAGTGAACGACGCAACGAACAACAGTTCGAAACAGAGTTTCACAGATAAACGCAATATTAACAATTTAAAATTTAAAGCATATGAAGAAGTTAGTTTTTGTAGCTCTCGCAGCTTTCGTAACAGTATCAGTAAGCAACGTATTTGCAGGTAGCTCTAAGGCAGAGCTTGGTTTTGGAATGCCGGTCGACACAACCGTTGTGGAGACTCCCGACACTCCGGTGGTAGACGACCAGCAGACAGAAGCTATGTTCTCTGACTCTACCGACTCTGTCGACCCTGCCGCACAGCTCTTCTCAAGCGTAGTGCTCTCTGACTCTACCGACACTGACACTACAGGTACAGAAGCACCGGCTGTTGTGTAAAGAAGAGAAGAGAAGGTAATGATTTCAGACATAAAACAACACTAAATCCTTTTTTAGCCTGCATCGTTCTTGTGCGAACAAGAATGGTGCAGGCTTTTTTCGTAAAATAAAATAAGAGATTTTGCGTTATAATATATAAAAATAAGATATTACAGCACATATATGTTCAGCACCAGAATAAAAATACTTGTAGGATACGCCTTGCTCGCCGTCGTGTTGGTGTCAGCCACATGGATGGTTTACGACAACACACGTTCGTTGTCTGCCGTCAACGAGGCATCGGAGCGGCTGATGGCTCGCCGCGACATTGTCGACTCGCTCGTGTTCACGATGCTCGAGACCGCCAATGCCGAACGCTCTGTGCTGCTCGGCGATGCCGGCAAGTGGCAGCGCTTCGACGAGGCTCTTAGCAGTTCGGCTGCCAACGCCATGAGGTTGCGCCCACTGCTTATGGACACGCTGAAGCAGCAACGCCTCGACTCGCTCATTACGCTGCTAAAGGCGAAACGCGAAAACACGCTGCTCGTTATGAAGGAACTGAACAACGACTGCCGCGATATCTACTACAACAACAAGTTAGAGGCACTGCATAGCGGACGCGACTCTATAGTTATCAGTCCGCAGACGAAGGAACGCCACGAACAACACGAGACGGTGTATGAGGTAGTGAAGACGAAGCGTGGCTTCTTCCGACGCTTAGGCGATGCCTTCCGCAAGCAGCACACCGACACCGTGAGCACCACCCGACTGACGCATCAGCCGTCTACCGCCACCATAAACCACCGTCTGAACATTGCCGACTCTGTGGCTAACGTACTCGCGGAGATACACAGCGAGCAACAACGCGCAAGCGACAGGAAGCAGGATGCGATCAGCTCGCGCAACAGAAAGTTGCAGCGAGTAAGCATTCAGCTGACGAAGCGCACATGGCTACTGATTGAGGATATACAGAGCGATGAGCACAACGCACTGCAGCGTGTTGTGGGCAAAGCGATGAGTTCGCGGCGTGCAATGATTGTGAGGATAGCGGTGTTGGGTCTGCTCGCCATCCTCTCGGCGGCGATACTCGTAGTGTACATTCTGCGCGACATAAAGCGCGAACGCCGCGACCGCCAGCGCATCATCGAGGCGAAAGCAGAGACGGAGCGCATAATGCAGCAGCGTGAGCGGCTGCTGCTCACCATAACGCATGACATTAAGGCTCCGGCTGCGTCTATAGCCGGCTTCATTGACTTGCTCAGCGAATACGTCGAACAACCGAAGGCGGTGGGATATCTGCAGAACATATCGGGCTCGGCGAAACATCTGCTGCAATTAGTGTCGGCACTGCTCGACTATCACAAGCTGGAGAGCGGCAAGGCGGAACGCCACGAGGTGAGCTTTGCACCGGCTGTGCTCATCAGCGAGTGTGTGGCGCAGATGCAGCCATTAGCTATGGAAAAGAAGCTGAAGTTGGCAACTGATGTACCGGTGACGGAGTCGATGCTCTGCCGATCGGACGCATTCCGAATCAAACAGATTGTGAATAACCTTGTGGGCAACGCCATCAAATACACCGACAAGGGCGAGGTACGTGTCGGCGTGAACATCGCAAACCGACAACTCAGCATAAGCGTGAAGGACACGGGATGCGGCATGACGCCCAACGAACTGCAAACGGTGTTCAACGCTTTCACACGTCTGCCTGGCGCACAAGGCAAGGAGGGCGTGGGACTCGGACTGACCATCACGCGCGAGATTGTGACGCTGCTCGGAGGCAACATCCGAGTGCAGTCGACAAAGGGTAAGGGCTCGACATTCACCGTGAGTCTGCCCGTGAAGATTGTCACCAATCAGGTGGTGCACTTGTCTCCGCTCGGCTCCAGCCGCTTGCCAGAGCAAGAAGTGCACCAACAAAGCAACAAGTGCACCAACAAAGCAACAAGTGCACCCACTAAAGGCAAATCTCAACACCTCAACACCTCAACATCTCAACCCACGATCTCCGTGGTGATAGTAGACGACGACCGCCTGCAGGGTCAGCTCCTCACGGAGATGCTGCAACGCATCGAGGGCATCAGCTTCAACACCACCACGACCATACACGCCAGCGAGGCAATAGCCATCGCCACGAAGTCGGCTCCCAACATCGTGTTCACCGACATAGAGATGCCGGAGATGAACGGCAGCGAGATTATGCGACGCATACGCAATAACGCCGAGGTTCAGCAGCGACCATGCACTACGAAGTTCGTGGCGATGACAGCGCACGAGCAGAGCATCATGCCACAGCTACGCAGCGACGGCTTCGATGCCTGTCTGTTCAAACCGTTCTCGGTGCAGACACTCGCCGCCACAATCTGCCAACTCACGGGCGTAGCAGTAAGAGTATCTGAGAATTCAAAACTCAAAACCGTAGGCGAAACCGAGAATAATTCAAAACTCAAAACCGCAGGCGAAGCCGAGAATAATTCAAAACTCAAAATTCAAAACTCAAAACTCCGAACCGCCCTCCTCCCCTTCACCGATGGTGACCCTGAAGCAGAGCGACAGATCATAGGCGACATACGCAAGTCGATAGAGGAATACTTAGAGATGATTGGCGACGGTTCAGATCCGGAGCGCATTGCGAAAGCGGTACACAAAGCGATGCCACTGCTCGAAATGCTCGAACCAGGCAAGAACGAATGGCTCGCTCCCCTCCAGGGGGTGCACCAACAAAGCAAACAAACCAAGGGGGTGCACTTGTCTCAAGTGCACCAACAAAGCAAGCAACAAGTGCATCAACAAAGTGCACCCCCTAACGACCAAGAACGCGAAAGATTGACAAAACAACTGATAGAGAAACTCAAGAAAATACTATGCAACATATACTGATTGTAGAAGACGACATTGCGTTCGGCACAATGCTACAGACATGGCTGCGCCGAAAGGGATTTGAGGTAGAGAAAGCGACATCGGTAGGTGCTGCCGTGAAACTGCTGACTGAAACCTTCGGCAAAGAGGTAGACCTTGTACTCTCCGACCTCCGTCTGCCCGACCACGACGGGCTTCGACTGCTCGCATGGATGCACGAACACGACATCAATGCGCCGTTCATCGTGATGACAAATTATGCGGAGGTGCAGAACGCAGTGCTCGCTATGAAGTCGGGTGCTGCCGACTATATCGCAAAGCCCGTACAGCCAGACATCCTGCTGCAGAAGATTAAGGATGCGATGGAGCAGAACGCTCAGCAAGCCTCCTCCACAATTCAAAACTCTACAACTCAAAATGCGCCAACGGCGCATAATTCAAAATTCAAAACTCAAAATTCTTGCTCTGGCAAGCGTCTCTACGAGCCGAGCGCAAAACTCACTGCCCCTCGCCACATAGAGGGAAAGAGCGAAGCCTCGCGCCAGCTATATAGCTACGTGGAGTTGGTGGCTCCCACACCTATGTCGGTGCTCATCCTCGGTGCATCGGGAACGGGTAAGGAGTACGTGGCTCACCGTATTCACGACCTCAGCGCACGCGCCGACAAACCTTTCTTCGCACTCGACTGTGGGGCGATACCACGCGACGTGGCTGCATCGGAGTTTTTCGGACATAAGAAGGGAGCCTTCACAGGCGCCGATACCGATAAACGGGGAGCCTTCGAGATGGCTAACGGCGGAACGCTATTCCTTGACGAGGTGGGCAACTTGAGCTACGAAGTGCAGGTACAACTGCTGCGTGCGCTGCAGGAGCGTCGCATCCGCCCCGTTGGCGGAACGCAGGAGATACCTATCGATATACGTCTTGTGTGCGCCACAAACGAGAACCTTGAGGAGGCTGTGGGCGAAGGACGGTTCCGCGAAGACCTCTACCACCGCATCAACGAGTTCACCATCTACATGCCAAAACTCTCGGAGCGTGGCAGCGACCTCTTCCTCTTTGCCGACCTCTTCATACACCATGCCAATGAGGAACTAAACCGAACGGTGGAGGGCTTCGACTCTGACGCAGCAGAACTGCTCGCCTCTCACTCATGGCCCGGCAACCTGCGCGAGCTGAACAACGTAGTGAAGCGTGCGGTACTACTCACACGCGGCAACAAGATAACCACCGCCGAACTGACGCAGGCGATGGGACAGATACGCACCGACAACGTCCTGCAACTGCACGACGAAGACACGGAACGACAGCGCATCATCACCGCCCTTCAACAGACCAACGGCAACAAGGCAAAGGCTGCACGCATATTAGGCGTAGACCGCAAGACGATATATAACAAAATAGAGAAGTTAGGGATTTAAAGATATGGACAGAGTAAAATGTTATTAAAAAAATCTGCCATATTTATCAGCGCAACCGTAATTCTCAGATTACAAGCACAATAAAGGCTGACAGATTTGCTTTTTTAAAGCTAAATCTGTCAGCCTATCTATCAGAAACAATTTATTCCTACTCTATCAGGAATAGTTTACTCCCACTCGATTGTTGAGGGTGGTTTTGACGAAATATCGTAGCATACGCGGTTCACACCACGTACCTTGTTGATGATCTCGTTAGACACCTTAGCCATGAAGTCGTAAGGCAGGTGAGCCCAGTCGGCAGTCATAGCGTCGGTAGAGGTTACGGCACGGAGAGCAACGGGGTGCTCATATGTGCGCTCGTCGCCCATTACGCCTACAGAGCGTACTGTAGAGAGGAGCACTGTGCCTGCCTGCCAAATCTGGTCGTAGAGCGATACCTCAATCTCGCCGTCGTGCATGTCGGCAGGAACGCCGGCAGCAAGCACGCGACGTGCGTCCTCGCCAGAGAGCTTTGTCTTGTACTCGCGCAGACCGCGGATATAGATATCGTCGGCATCCTGAAGGATGCGTACCTTCTCGGGAGTGATGTCGCCAAGGATGCGCACAGCCAAGCCTGGGCCTGGGAACGGGTGGCGTGTGATGAGATGCTCGGGCATACCCATTGAGCGACCTACACGGCGAACCTCGTCCTTGAAGAGCCACTGCAACGGCTCGCAGAGCTTGAGGTTCATCTCCTTAGGCAGACCACCTACGTTGTGGTGGCTCTTGATTACCTTGCCCGTGATGTTGAGCGACTCAATGCGGTCGGGGTAGATAGTGCCCTGCGCGAGCCACTTTGCACCTGTCTGCTTCTTAGCCTCAGCGTTGAACACCTCAACGAAGTCGCGACCGATAATCTTGCGCTTCTGCTCAGGGTCGGTAACGCCAGCAAGGTCGGAGAAGAACTTCTCGCTTGCGTCTACGCCGATAACGTTCAAGCCCAAGCACTTGTAGTCTTCCATAACGTCGCGGAACTCGTTCTTGCGGAGCATACCGTGGTCGACGAAGATACATGTGAGGTTGCTGCCGATAGCCTTGTTGAGGAGCACGGCTGCCACGCTTGAGTCGACACCGCCCGAGAGTCCGAGGATTACCTTGTCGTCGCCGAGCTGCGCCTTGAGCTCAGCTACTGTTGTCTCTACGAACGAGTCTGCGCTCCAGTCCTGACGGCTTCCGCAGATGTCTACCACGAAGTTCTTCAGGAGCTGTGTGCCCTGCAGCGAGTGGAACACCTCGGGGTGAAACTGCACTGCCCACACCGGCTGCTTTGTAGAAGCGTAAGCGGCATACTTCACATTGGCTGTAGAAGCGATGCACTTAAAGTCTTCGGGTATGGCGGTGATGGTGTCACCATGGCTCATCCACACCTGCGAGTTCTCAACGAAGCCCTTGAACAAGGGGTTCTCAGCGTCGAAGTGCTCGAGGTTGGCACGTCCGTACTCGCGAGAGTCGGCTGCCTCCACCTTTCCGCCGCCAGCATAAGAGATGTACTGTGCGCCGTAGCAGATGCCAAGCACTGGGATGCGTCCTACGAACTGGCTAAGGTCTACCTTGAATGCCTCCTTGTCGTGTACCGAGAAGGGACTTCCGCTGAGGATGACACCGATGACAGAGGGGTCGTCCTTCGGGAACTTGTTGTAGGGCATAATCTCGCAGAAGGTATCAAGCTCGCGCACACGACGGCCGATGAGCTGCGTGGTCTGCGAACCGAAATCGAGAATAATTATCTTCTGTTGCATTACTTTGGTTGGTTTTATTGTTTGTATTTGATGTTTCTTTTTTATCTCATGGCGGCGTTTAAGCCGAGGGGAGGTGGCGTTTAAGCCGAAGGTAGGCGGCGTTTAAGCCGAGGGAAGGTGGCGTTTAAGCCGAACTAAGCCTATTTAGGTCTTCCTAAGCCAAGGGGAGACTTTTCTCTTTAGAGCTTTTTCAGCCTTGAGTATCCTCAAGCCCTCCCCGACGGGGAGGGTTGGGAGGGGCTTTTTACTTTTACCAAGAACTCCTCCGCTTGCGCCAACGTATCGAGCTTACCGATGTCCATCAGCTGCAGGTCGTCCTTTGCGAAACCTTCGATGCGGTGCGTGGCGCAGGTCTGCAGATAGAAGTCGATGATGCTGAAGCGGTCGGGGAACTGATTCATTAAAGGAATCATTCGTGGCGAGAGGGCGTGTATGCCAGCGAAGGCATACATGCGGCAAGCCTTAGGGTCGAGGTCGGGGTACGGACTCTTCACTTCGCCCGTGGCGATGTTAGTCCAACCGACAAGGCGCATCGTGTCGTCGAAGAGCAGGTAGCGTTGCGTCTTACGCTGACTAACGAGGAGCAAGGCATCGGGAACATCTGCCGCTGCTCCTACTAAAGCATCGGGAGCATCCACCGTTACATTTGCCAAACCGTCAGTCTTGAGCAATCCACCGGCACGCTGATAGAAGTGGCGCAGGTCTACATTGCTCAGGATGTCCACATTATGTATTAGTATCGGGGCATCGGGAGCGAAGAGTGGCGCGGCATGTTTTATGCCACCGCCCGTTTCGAGCAGTCCGGCAGATTCGTCGGAGATGCGTATGTCGAGCCCGAAGTTGTCGTTTTCTTTAAGATAGTCGATTATCTGCTGCGCAAAGTGGTGTACGTTGACAACAATGCGGTCAACGCCTGCCACTGATAGATTATGTATTACGCGCTTCAGGAGCGGCTCACCACCAACGCTCACCAACGCCTTTGGCATAGTGTCGGTGAGCGGTTTAAGGCGTGTGCCCAATCCTGCCGCGAATATCATTGCTTGCATCATAGATGTCGTTATAAATATGTTGCCTACAAAATTACTCAAAATCCGTCAAACAGCAAAAGGAATGTAGCATAAATCTACAGAAGTGTCTGCTCTATGCCTTGCTCTCTGTGACAGATGTGCACCTCTATTCCGAACTTCTCGTGCAGATGTTCTGCAAGGTGCTGCGCCGAGTAGACACTGCGATGTTGTCCGCCGGTGCAACCGAAGGAGAACATGAGGTCGGTGAAGCCACGGTCGATGTAACGCTGCACGTGAGCATCGGCGAGTTTGTAGACACTATTAAGGAAGGTGAGTATCTCGCCGTCGTCCTCAAGAAAGCGTATCACGGGTTCATCAAGTCCGGTGAGTTTCTTGTACGGTTCATAGCGTCCGGGGTTGTGCGTCGAACGGCAGTCGAACACATATCCACCGCCATTGCCCGACTCGTCGGCTGGTATGCCCTTGCGGAACGAGAAACTGAACACGCGGACACGCAGCGGACCCTTGCCGTCGTACTTGGAGAACGTAGCAGGTCCGTCCTGAGGATGCGCCTCGTAGACGTTCTTGTCGGTGGTCTTGTATCCGTCGGCACGCGATACTGCCGGCTCTTCGATGTGTGCGTAGCGTGGCATCTCGGTGAGTCGGCGCAGCATGTCCATCATGTACGGATAGGGGAACACCTGCTCACCTAATTTCAGCAGCGCACGCAGGTTGTCCATAGCCGGCGGTATGGAGTCGAGGAAGTGCTTCTTGCGCTCGAAGTAGCCACGGAAGCCGTATGCGCCGAGCACCTGCAGCGTGCGGAAGAGCACGAAGAGACTCAGACGGTTGACGAAATGGCGCAGCGAGGGCACCTCGGTATATTGTTGCAGAGCGTCGTAGTATTCGGCTACGAGCTCGCGGCGCAGCTTGTCGCTATAGCGTGCCGATGCCTGCCAGAGGAACGAGGCGAGGTCATAGTAGAACGGACCGCGTCTGCCGCCCTGGAAGTCGATGAACTGCGGATTGCCGTCGGCATCGAGCATAACGTTGCGTGCCTGGAAGTCGCGGTAGAGGAACGAGTCGATGTTTTCCGACGTGAGATCCTTGGCGAAGAGGTGGAAGTTTGCCTCGAGCTTCAGTTCGTGGAAGTCGAGCCCCGAAGGCTTCAGGAAGCAATACTTGAAGTAGTTGAGGTCGAAGAGCACGCTGTCCTCGTCGAACTCGGGCTGCGGATAGCAGTTCTGCCAGTCGAGTCCGCGTGCTCCGCGTATCTGTATGTTCGGCAACTGGCGTATTGTGGCTTTCAGCAGCTGCTTCTCGCGCTGGTTGTATCTGCCGCCTGCCTCGCGACCGCCACGTATTGCGTCGAAAAGCGATGTAGATCCGAGGTCGGTCTGCAAGTAGCGCAGTCCGTCGGCGCTCTGTGCGAGTATGTGCGGCACGGGCAACTGGCGCTGCTCGAAGTGCTCGGCGAGATAGATAAAGGCGTGGTTCTCGTCGCGGCTGGTGCCTATGACACCAATGACGGTCGTGCCGTCCTCAGTCGTGAAGCGGTAGTACTGACGGTTGCTGCCTGCTCCGGCGAGCTTCTCGGTGCTGACGGGTTCTGCCCCACTCCATTCCGTATATAGTTTAATGAGTTTCTCCATCTTCTTCCTTCTTTTTTCCGTAATATTGCTCGTCCTTCTTCTTCACCCAAGCGGTGAGTAGCGCATCGAGGGCGTAGAGCAGCAGAGCCACGCCAATGGTCATCGACCACGAGCGTGAGAGTATGTATGTGCCCACTACGATAATGACGCAGCAGACGATTATCTTTGGTTCAAATGAACGTTTCATTTTCTTTGTTCAATGCTAAGTTATGGTGATACGCATCGGTCGACGCAGACATCCGCAACGGTCGACGCAGACATCCGCAACGGTCGACGCAGACATCCGCATCGGTCGACGCAGACATCCGCATCGGTCGACGCAGACATCCGCATCGGTCGACGCGAGTCAGAAAAGTAATACTTACAACCCTAAACGGTAAGCCACACTGAACGTGAAGACACTATTCTTCGACGATTTGAAGCCGTCAATGTCCTGGAACTGCGTAAGTCCGATGTTGTAGCGTGCGTCGATGATTACGTTAGAGAACTCGTAGCTCACTCCGACGGGAATAGCGAAGTTTACTTTTGTAAGCGTTGAGTTCAGGTCGTACTTCACGTGTTCGGGTTTCTCGTACTTTACCTCGTCTTTCGTCATCGTGTACTGCTGCTCGGTGTACTTCATCTTGCCCGAGATTGGGAAGCCTATCTGCACACCGGCTTTAACGGCAAAGCCCGTACCGAGGTAGGCGTTGAGCATCAGGGGCACGTTGATGTAATGGAGCTGCGTGCTCCAGTCGCTGTAGCCGGTGCCTTTGTACACGCCTTCCGTCACCTGCACCTTGTAGCCGTTGTTGCCGTACTTGGCGCCTTGCTGCACGTACTGCGCACCGATAGTGGCAGAGAGGTTGGGCATGAACTGCCAGTCAATGTCGACACCTGCCATCAGGCCCGCCTTGTAGCGTGCCGAGTAAGTCATGTTGTCGCCGACTCCACCGGCTATATACATTTTGTCGCCGGGCAGATTGGCGAGCGCCACGCCCACACGGGGCAGCACGGATACGGTGCCGACCTTCGGTTGCGCCATTGCCGGCAGTACGCCTGCGGCAAGACCCAACAATATAGTTCTTTTATTCATTTCTTTCCTGTTCGTTTACGTTTTCACTTCTGAATAATAAACGCCGAATAGCCGCTATTATTGTGTTCTGCAGCGCAGTTTTGCTGAGCAGCCGTCAGCCCACCACGTTTAAACTTTCATCAGCCCAAAACAAGCGAGAAACGCAATCCTAACGCAGAGGCTATCTGCAGGAACGTAGACATCTGCATGTCGCTGTTGCCACGCTCTATGGTAGATATGTACTCGCGCTTCTTGCCAATCTTGTCGGCAAGCTGCTGCTGCGTAAGCTTCTGGCGCTTGCGCTCTTCTTTCAGCAACTCGGCGTAGTACCACGCCTTGGCGCGCGCCTCGAAAGCATCGCGCGAGGGGGTGCCGGGTGCACCGTATCTTTCATTGAGTTTGTCGTTGAATTTCGGCAGACTCTTCCATTTCTCATCACTAATGTTTATCATAAACTACATATGACTTTTCGTATCTTTTCTATTCCCATGCCGCAAATGTAATAAATTAATTCCATACAAGCAAGCGTTTGATACGAAAAAAGGTGTCCCATGACTTCACAGTCTTGGAACACCCGTCGTTGTATATATTTCGATACAAGAAATTAGTCTTTGTTGCTGCGCTTGCGGCTGAGATGATCGAGGATAATCTTGCGCATACGCATACTCTTCGGAGTTACCTCCACGAGCTCGTCGCCCTTGATATACTCGAGGCACTCCTCAAGACTCATCACCACCTTCGGTATCACACGCGCCTTCTCGTCAGAGCCGCTGGCACGAACGTTGGTGAGCTGCTTCGCCTTCGTAACGTTGATTACGAGGTCGTTGTCGTGAACGTGCTCGCCCACTACCTGACCTGCGTACACTTCCTCACCTGGATCGATGAAGAACTTGCCACGGTCCTGCAGCTTGTCAATAGAGTAAGCGTAGGCAGTACCTGTCTCAAGCGCAATCATCGAACCGTTAAGACGGCGTGTGATTTCGCCCTTGTACGGCTGATACTCTTTGAAGCGGTGAGCCATGATAGCCTCGCCTTGGCTCGCTGTGAGCACGTTGGTACGCAGACCGATGATGCCGCGCGACGGTATGTCGAACTCGATGTCTACGCGGTCGCCGAGGGTCTGCATTGATGTCATCTCGCCCTTACGGCGTGTCACCATATCAATCATCTTGCTCGAGAACTCCTCAGGCACGTTGATTGTCAGTTCCTCGATAGGCTCGCACTTCACACCGTCAATCTCCTTGTAGATTACCTGCGGCTGACCTACCTGAAGCTCGTAGCCCTCGCGACGCATTGTCTCGATGAGCACAGAGAGGTGGAGCACACCGCGTCCGCTTACGATCCACTTGTCGGTGGTGTCCTCGAACGGACGCACACGCAACGCAAGGTTCTTCTCAAGCTCCTTCTGCAAGCGGTCGTTGATGTGGCGTGATGTTACGAACTTGCCTTCCTTACCAAAGAACGGCGAGTCGTTGATGGTGAAGAGCATACTCATGGTAGGCTCGTCGATAGCGATAGGAGGCAGCGGTTCGGGATTCTCGAAGTCGCAGATGGTGTCACCAATCTCAAAACGCTCCAAGCCTACGATGGCGCAGATGTCGCCAGAGTGAACCTCGTCTACCTTCTTCTGTCCCATTCCCTCGAACACGTGTATTTCCTTGATGCGTGTCTTCTCCTGAGTGCCGTCGCGGTGAGAGATGGTTATGTTCATGCCCTCCTTGAGCGTACCGCGGTGAACACGTCCTACGGCGATACGTCCTGTGTAGCTCGAGTAGTCGAGCGAGGTGATAAGCATCTGCGGAGTACCCTCAAGCACCTTCGGCGCAGGTATCACCTCTACAATCTTGTCGAGCAGATAGTCGATATTGTCTGTCGGGGCGTTGTAGTCCTCAGCCATCCAGCCGTTCTTTGCCGAACCGTAAACGACGGGGAAGTCGAGCTGGTCTTCGGTAGCGTTGAGTGAGAACATGAGGTCGAACACCATTTCGTACACTTCCTCAGGGCGGCAGTTGGGCTTGTCAACCTTGTTCACGACAACGATCGGCTTCAGACCGATCTGAAGCGCCTTCTGCAGCACGAAGCGTGTCTGCGGCATAGGACCTTCGAATGCGTCAACGAGCAGAATACAACCGTCTGCCATGTTGAGCACGCGCTCTACCTCGCCACCGAAATCGGAGTGACCCGGGGTGTCAATAATATTGATTTTTGTGCCTTTCCAGTTGATTGAAACGTTCTTGGAAAGGATGGTTATTCCTCGTTCGCGTTCCAGGTCGTTGGAATCCAATACCTGGCCACTGTTATCCTGGCCGTCACGGAACAGTTTGCCCGCCAACATCATCTTGTCGACAAGCGTGGTCTTTCCATGGTCGACATGGGCGATAATCGCAATGTTTCTAATATCTTGCATTTTATATACCTTAAAAAACTTCTGCAAAGTTACTACTTTTTTTTCAGACAAATGTATAAGCAGCGGCGTTTTTGAACTATTAACGTAAATAGTTCGGAACCAAACAACTAAAAAAAACAAGCACTGCCACAGATGCAACAAAAAAATCCCGTGCATTCGGTCGAATACACGGGATCTGTTTCTTTGTGCGAATTACTTACGGAGGCCGAGAGCCTTGATGATTGCACGGTAGCGATTGATGTCGCGGTCGTACAGATAGTTAAGCAATGCGCGGCGCTTTCCTACCAGCTGTGTCAAAGAACGTGCGGTAGTATAATCTTTACGGTTCTTCTTAAGATGTTCCGTCAAATGGGAAATACGGTATGAGAACAATGCTATCTGGCTCTCAGCTGAACCAGTATCAGTGTTAGACTTTCCGTACTGTCCAAAGATCTCTTGTTTTTTTGCCTGATCTAAATACATAGACTTTTTAAAAATTAAATTGTTATTTGTGCAAAATGCGAGTGCAAAGGTACGACTTTTTATTGAAAGTCAGACCATTTGCACTCGCATTTAGTATAAATGTTAACTATTTTTTACAAATTACTTCACTACGACCTTCTTACCATTCTGAATGTAGAGTCCCTGCTTAACGTCCTTCAGACTGTTACCTACGTACTTGCCGTTGATGGTGTAGACACGATTGTTAGTCTTAACGCCGTTCACAACAACAGAGTCAACGCCTGCTGCAGGGTCGCCTACATAGACTGTGTTAGACACGTTCGACTCGCCGTTTGCATAAACTACGATTACGTTGTACTTGTGGTTGCCTGCGCCGTAGCCGTTATCATCGGTGTACTTTTCGTCAGTCCAAGTGGTTGTCTTGCCGTCGAGTTTCTTCACGAGAACGCCATCACGGTAAACATTGTAACCCATTACGCGCAAACCGCCAGCACGATATGTTACGTCGTCAACGCAGAGACGGTCGGGTTCAAAGTTGTAAGATGTCAGCGAACCTGTGCTGGTGTGCACGATAGCGAAATACTTGGCACCCTCAGGAAGGGCGATATCATACTTTGTCCACTTGTAAACAGCCTCATAAGAGTCCTTATTGATCTTAATGAACGAGTTGGCGTTGGTGTCGTCCTCCGAGTAGTAGATGTCGAATGTCTCCGGACCAGAGTTCGGATACTGCTCACCGCGGTTTACCTCGTCGCCAGGAGCGTTCACCCAGAACGATATTGTCTGCTCCTCGCCGGAAAGTTCCGGTGTGATGAGCCAGTTGTTGGTCGGTGTGCCGGTATCGATTGTTGTACCAGTAGACATCATCGACTGCTTGCCTGAATGAGGCGCGAAGATGTCTGCGAACATCTGCCAGTTGCTGCCTGTGATGCCGCTCACCTGCCACGGGTTGAACACGATGTAAGCCTGTGCTACGCCTGAGTTCGGGTGCTGGATACCACCGAATGTGTAAACCGTACCCTTGTCACCGTCGTAGAGTGTCCAGTCGCCAACGCGTGCTATTGACCATGGTGTGTACGACTCGAAGTCGTCTGTTACCTTGACACCGTCTACATCCATTGCCGACCATGTGAGCACACCCTTATCGGTAGCAGCGAGGTCGCTGATAGCAGGAAGCGGAGATGACACTACTTCAACCGTATAGTCAATCGACTTATTGTTAGCCTGGAACATATCTGCAGCCCACTCTACTTCGCCTCTCACGGTGAATTTACCGACATGGAGCTTCGGTGTATATGCAAACTCGTATGTAGCTACTGCGTTAGGCTCAAGGTCCTCACCTTCTTCAGTTTCAAACTTCTTTCCGTCGATAAAGAGGTGTACCTTGTAACCGCTTGCTTTTGCTGTACCGAGGTTCGTAACCTTCACATTCAGCTGAGCAGCCTTACCACTCTGCACGTGTGCAGGTGCATCAATATCGGCAGCGAGGTTGTTTGCGATAGCATCGTAGATTTTTATGTTATCAATCATTACGCTGGTTGACAAGCCCTCGGCATAGAAATAAGGACGGATGTAACCGTTCTTAACGCCGGCTGTAGATACCGACTTAAGATCCATAGCTACAGAGCGCCAGCCCATTTTACCCGTGAGCGTGCTATAATCAACAGTTCCGACCTCTACCATTTCCTGACCATTGCGGTTCACCTTCACGGTTATCTTGCCATCGGTGCCTGGATATGCATAGTACCAGAACACAAGCTGCGGATTACCCGCATTGGCGATGTCTACCTTCGGACCCTGAATGCAAGCCAAAGTGCTGCCTGTTGACGGGTTGAAAACGAGTGAGCCTGCGTCCTCATCCTGCGCATCCTCTGAAAGGCCGAACTTGCCCGTACAGTTGGCATCAATCACCCACGGACCCTTCTGAAGACTCTTGTTAGCGAACGATTCGTAGTAAGGCATCTCGTGTGCCTGACCAATGATGAACGCCTCGCGTCCAGCATCGCTGACTACGGCTGTGTCTGATGTCGGGCTGTCTACGTATGTGTAGATTGCATACTGTACAGCACCCTGAGCACCGTCGTAGTTAACCTTGTCAACAACACACTTTGTCTCAGCTAAACCCATTTCTACTTCTCTCAAGAAGCCATACTCAAGAGTGTACACGCAGTATTCTGCAGTCTTCGGATCTACATAACCGCCGTGCATACCTACTTCAGAAACCGGATCCCATGTGATAGCTGCTGTACCATCAAGGTTGTCGTGTATCTTTATATTCTGCGGAGGAAGCGGACGGTCGTAACCTACGTATGCTTTCTTTGCAACCTCGTCGCTACGCAAGTCGTTAGCTGTAGAGATAACGCTATATGTATGTTCGCCAGTAAGCACCTCTTCGTCTTGCCATACGACCTTTTCACCAGGTTTCGGCGAATCGAAGTTCTTCACAACCACATAGTCGCGATAGAGCTGTGTGCGTGTGATACTTGTAAGTGCATTGCCGGCATAGTCGGTAGACGGTATTGTGAACGACACCTTAGCCGACACCGCTCCCTTAGCACCAACCTCTACATTGAGGTCGTTTACTGCTGCCGGGCGCACTGCCAAGGCAGCCTGAGCAAACACCTTCACCGGAAGGAGAAGGAGATAAGCGCGCTGGTTGCTGGTGCAATGGAATGCTACGCGATACTTGCCGGTTGTAGGAGCAATGAACTCGCCTTCAACTGGTGTGGCACCACCTCCGCCGTATGTAGCCGAAATGGTGTAGTCGCCTACGACCTTGTATGTTGTAGGGTCGTCGCCTGTGCCTATAGCCACAGCCAACTTCTGAGAACCGCCCATAGCCTTGAAGCCACCGGTCTCAACCTTGTATGTCTTGCCTGCCTCGAATGCCAAGTACGGGCTGACGAGCCAGTCGTCGGCATCCTGCTTCTGCGCTGTGCCGATATAACTGATGAAACTGCCGGGCACATCATTACTGAATCCCCATGTGATACCGTCGTTGTTCTTGTCCTCAACGGTCCACTCTTTATTAACTAATACTTTCTGATCGTTCCACAGACATGAATACGGAACATCGTACGGTCCGCCAGTTGACGGAGTCTGTGCCTTCACTGTCGACGGAGCCAGCGTGGTAGCTGCCAACAATGCCGAGAATAATACTTGAAGCGTTTTTCTCATAGTCGTATTGTTTTTAGTTATTATACAATCAATCAACTCTCTCTAATTAACACCTTGTTTTATAGGAGGGGGATTGTTATAGAATAAACTATTCCCCCTCTAATTACGATCTATCTTGTTAGAATTTCTACTTGTTAACAAACTTCTTGCCGTCGCGTATCACGATACCCTTTGTATCAGGAGCTACGCGCTGTCCGCTGAGGTTGTATGTTTTGCCGTCGCGAGCCACGTTCACTGTTGCGCCGTTGATGCCGGTTGTAGCGTCGCCCTGCAGAACCTCGATAGGATATGTCGACTTGCAGGTCTTGCCTTGCACGTGGAGCTCGCACTTACGTCCGCTCACGCCCTCCGGCAATGGGTCGCATACCACCTTGAGCACGGTGATGTCGTATTCAGCCCATGTCTTTGTGTCTGGAGTAATAGACTTAACCCAGTCGGCATCGCAAGTTACGGTGTAGTTGGGGTCGTTGTTGGCGTCGAACCAGCTGTCGTTAGTCTTGATAGCCGGACCGTCGAAGACCAAATCGCCAGGAATGAGAGTCTTGCCGCTTGTGCCGTCGTCGCTCATCTTCACAACGCCGTAGTTCTCCTCACGACCGTTGATGACGTAGTACATCGGGTTGCAGTAGTCGTACTTAGCAGAGAACGACACCTTCAGAGCAACGTCCTTATAGAGGCTGAAGAACGCAGGACTGCCATCCTTCTTCCAAATACCTACGGCTGAGTCGAAGTCATTATAATAATAAGGTAACTCGCTAATCTCAAAACCGCAGTCGATGCCTTCCTTGTCGAGTCCGTCGATTACTACATAGAACGGCTGATCGATAACAAAGCGTTCTGCCTTGCCTTCAGCGTTCTTCTTTGTAAACACGAGTGTGAAGGCGTTATAGCTTGTGTTATCGTCGTACGGGATACTGCCTACGTCGATAGTCTCAGGCTCAGTAGCTGTGAGTTCGTAGAGAATCTTTTCGCCAGGAATGCGTTTGCCGTCCTGCTCTATCACGTTGTGAATCTGCAAACGCAGCTCCTTGCCCTTTGCTACAGGATAATAGCCCTTAGAGATAACCGGAATGAAGATATCTTCTACAACCAGCGGAGCCATCGGTTTGTCAAAATATTGATAAACGCCGGTAGCTGTGTACTTAGCATCGCCCTGCGTGAATGTACCCGAACCGTAAACATATTTGTTGTCCATACCTCCGAAGAACACTTCGCTCACCTGGTCCATTGTGTAAGAAAGCGGAGCCACGCGGCGGTTGTCCTGGTCGATACCAGAATACAAGCGCGGATAATAGTACTTCAAAGCCAATGATTCGTGTTTGCCAGGATCGCCCGCATTGCCGAAGTAAGGATTCTCCGAAGCGAGCAGGAACGAGTCGGTATTGCAAACAAGTGTCGGGAGAGCATCGCGACCGTCAAACAAGCTCTTCATCGTGAAGTCGCCGTTTGCGCCAATATTATAATAATAATCTGTTTTGCTTGAGCAATCGTTAACAGTTACATCGCCGTAATAGTCGAACGTGTTCTGATGCCAAACATAGGCATCTGTGCCCTGCTTCTTGAACTTTACGTCGTAAGCACCCGGAACATACATATACACTGTTCCCCAAATCTGACCTTTCTTGTCAGAAGCCTGGAACAAAGCACCCTCAGGACGCAAGTAATAATTGGACTTCTTCTCTGCGCGCAACTTTGAAGGCTGAGCCTGTGCGTCAAGTGTTGGCACAAGGTGCTTGCCGAACTGACGTGCACTAAACGGAACGCCCTCAACGAATGGTTGTGCGTTGGCAGCTGTTGTAGCCATAACAAGAGCCGCAGTCAAAAGTAAAGATTTCTTCATACTCAATTATTTAGATTATTAATATATGCGAAGAATATTTTGCAAATATACAGATTATGAAGTTTTTCGCCAAACAAAAGTTATTTTATTTTTTAATTTATTTACGAATTAACGCTTTCCATCTTCGAACGCCATACATAACAAAACGTGAAACTTACGCCTGTACGTCTATAGAAGACGCCACCGAAGGCGCAACAACAGTGGCTGCGCCTTCGGTGGCGTACAAGTTGCAGGGACGGTACGTTGACCATGTTTCCGTCCCTGCATATATCTTCAACTCCCAATCGAGAGTATTTCGCGAAGCGGTTTCATCACGAACTCGCGCTCCTGCATGTGCGGATGCGGCAGCGTGAGGTCGTCGGAGTCAAGATGTACGTCGTCGTACATCAGTATATCTATGTCGATAGGGCGGTCGTGATACTGCCCATTCACCGACTTCTGTGTTCTGCCCAACTCACGTTCTATTTGCTTAGTAGCCAATAGCAATTGCTCTGGCGACAACGTAGTGAGCAGACGCACACACATATTCAGAAACTTATTGGTCGATTCAAATCCCCAAGGCTCTGTCTCGATGAACGACGACTGGCGGTCGACGCTGCCTGCACGTTCGTTGAGCAAGCCGATGGCGCGACGCATCGTAGCTTTGCGGTCGCCGAGATTGGAGCCGAGAGAGAGGTACACGGTGTGCATACTCTGCGCTTAATCGTTTACGATGAGCAATGCGTCGCCGTACGAACCGAACTTGAAGCCGTGCTTCACAGCGAGGTTGTACGCCTCCATCACGAGGTCGTAGCCGCCGAAGGCGCAGGTCTCCATGAGGAGTGTCGAGTACGGATGATAGAAGTTAGAGATCATCGAGTCGGCAAGTCCGAAGTCATACGGTGGGAAGATGAACTTATTGGTCCAGCCATCGTACTCCTTCAGCATACCGTCGGTGCCAACGGCTGTCTCCGTAGCCTTCACCACGCTTGTACCCACAGCACACACATGGTGTCCGGCACGCTTTGTGTCGTTCACCAACTTGCAGCAGTCGGCATCGACGCGCATCTGCTCCGAGTCCATCTTGTGCTTTGTGAGGTCCTCCACCTCTATGTCGTGGAAGTTGCCCAATCCGCAGTGGAGCGTAATGTATGCGAAGTTGATGCCACGTATCTCCATGCGCTTCATCAGCTCGCGCGAGAAGTGCAAGCCGGTAGCAGGAGCCGTGACCGCACCCTCGTGTTTAGCGAAGATGCACTGGAAGTCGTCGAAGTCGTCCTCAGTGCTGCGCTTATCGGGACGGCGGTCTACGATGTAGCGTGGCAGCGGAGCCTCGCCCAGACTGTAGAGCTCGCGTTTGAACTCGTCGTGCGGACAGTCGTAGAGGAAGCGCAGTGTGCGTCCGCGACTGGTTGTATTGTCGATAACCTCAGCCACCATAGTGCCCGAATCGTCGAAGAACAGCTTGTTGCCGATACGTATCTTGCGAGCCGGTTCTACGAGCACGTCCCACAGACGCATTTCTTCGTTGAGTTCGCGCAGCAGGAACACCTCTATCTTTGCGTCGGTCTTCTCCTTTGTGCCATAGAGGCGCGCCGGGAACACCTTTGTATCGTTGAAGATGAATGTGTCGTGCTCACCGAAGTAGTCGAGCACATTGCGGAAGTCGAGGTATTCGCCCTCAATAGGGTCGCCTTTGTCATCTTTCTTGTACATCTCGATGGTCTGCGACTTCTTGTGCAACACCATCAGTCGGCACTCGTCGCGACGTGTGATGCGGAAGGTTTCCTTCTCGCCTTTGTCGTTTTCAAACTCGCGATAAATGCTATGCGGATAAAGAGCGATCAGCTCTTCGGGTAGTTTAAACTTAAACTGTGATAACTTCATAGTAGTTGTTTATTTATTCATCTTCATTGGTTTCTATTGTCTGATTGGCAAGCCACTCCTCAAAGTCGTCAAGCTCGATGCAGTTCTCCACGCGCTGCTCGCCGGAGCGTGTACGACAGAGTGCTGTGAGGTAGCCGCCCGAGTCGAGTGCGCGACCGATGTCGCGTGCCAAGGCGCGTATGTATGTACCCTTGCCACAGACCACACGTACAGACATCTGCATTGTTTCGGGGTCGAACGCCGTGAGTTCTATCTCGTCGATGTGTATCTGCTTCGGCTGTAGCTCCACGTCCTTACCCTTTCGGCGCAGGTCGTAGGAGCGTTGTCCGCTCACCTTGCACGCCGAGAATGTCGGTGGCACCTGCTCTATATCGCCCACAAACTGCTTCAACACTTCTTCGATGCGCTCGCGTGTGATGCCGTCTGTGGGGTAAGTGGCGTTCACCGGATGCTCCATGTCGTAGCTGGGCGTGGTGGCTCCGAGCTGAATGGTGGCTGTGTATTCCTTGCCGTGCATCTGGAACTCCTCAATGCGCTTCGTGAACTTGCCGGTGCAGAGCACGAGCACGCCAGTGGCAAGAGGGTCGAGTGTTCCGGCATGACCTATCTTTAGTTTCTTCACCCCGAGACGGACGCAGATGCGCTTGCGCACTATTGCCAAGGCACAGAAGCTGGTCATGCCAAGGGGTTTGTTTATGGCGATGACTTCGCCTTTGGTGAAATTCATTCTCTTCTTCTTTTATAGTAATGAGCAAGCTATCGTAACGGCTCCTGCTATTGCGCAGTAGACACCGAACCACACGAGTTTGCCTCGCTTCACGATGTTTATCATCCACTTGCAGGCGATGCATCCGCTTACGAAGGCTGCCACGAAGCCCACGATGAGGGGCAGTGTCTCTATATCGCCGAACGCTTCTTCGCCCTTAACCGCCTTGAGCACGTCGAGGAGTGCCTCACCGAGGATGGGCGGGATGACCATGAGGAACGAGAACTGTGCGAGTTTCTCCTTCTTATTGCCGAGCAAGATGCCGGTGGCAATGGTGGAACCAGAGCGTGAGAGACCGGGCAGCACGGCTGCTGCCTGCGCCAAGCCGATGATGAAGGCATCCTTCATCGAGATATTCTCGCGCTGACGTGGCTTAGCGAAGTAGGAGAAGGTGAGCAAGGCTGCTGTCAGGAGCAGGCAACAGCCCACGATGAGCAGACCCGAACCAAAGATCTTCTCCACATAGTCCTTAAAGAACACGCCTACGATGCCTACTGGTATCATCGAGACAACGATGTTGAGGAAGTACTTCGTCTCGGCGTTCATCTCGAACTTGAAGAGTCCTTTCAGTATCCAGTCGATTTCCTTCCATAGTATCACGAGCGTACTGAGCACGGTCGCCACGTGCACCATGACGGTGAACGTGAGGTTGTCCTCGCCCTGCACGCCGAAGAGTGCCGATCCGATTGCGAGGTGTCCACTACTACTTACGGGCAAATATTCTGTAAGTCCCTGAATGATACCAAGGACTAAGGCTTGTAACCAATCCATTTGTTCAATTATTAATTTTTAATTATTAATTATTAATTTGAGGGTGATTTCTGGGGGGGGCAGTTGTTTCCCTGAGGGTGCAGTTGTCTCCCAGGGGGTGCAGTTGTCTCAACTGCACCAACATAGTGGCAGGGGCATTCTGTTGGGCCTTCAACTTTGTTGGTGCAGTTGAGACAACTGCACCCCCTGAAAGCACCCTCTAAAGAGTTATTCGTCCTTTGGCTTCTTGATTATCGCATAGATAATAGAGATGAAGCCGAGGAAGCACACTGCAGGTGCTACCTTCACGCGACGCACACTAAAGATGTCGTTATCGAAAACATGCTCGTCGCTTCCGCCACCGCTCATGAGTATAAAACCGAGGATGACAATCAACATTCCGACTACCATCAGAATGAAGTTAATCTTGCCAAATGCGTAATTTCTTTTATCCACTTTGTCTTTATTTTAAATTGAATGAATATATTCTACTAAATAGTGTCTATATGTATAAGTAATGTCACCATCTCAACATCTCAACATCTCAACATCTCAACATCTCAACATCATATCTTATACAAATCGCCTGCTTTCATGCGCAGGAACTTGTTCACCGATATTATCGAACAGATAGCCGTGATGAATATGCCGAACACCACCACCGTACCGGCAGTGATAGCGAGCACCTCCCATGTGATGAGGTCGAGCACCTGCGGCTCGTACATGAACAGTGCGTACACTCCACCTCCCAACACGCAGCAGGCAATGAGCGCAGCGAGCAAGCCGAGCAACACATAGTGGCGCACGAACGGCGCACGGATGAAGCCCCACGACGCGCCCACGAGCTTCATCGTGTGTATGGAGAAGCGACGGGCGTAGATGCTTAGACGCACGGTGTTATTGATAAGCGAGAACGACACTATCGTGAGCAACACGGCGAGTGCTAAGAGCACGATGCTTATCTTCGCGATATTGGCGTTGACACTGTCGATGAGGTCCTTCTGATACTTCACCTCGCTCACCTTCGGATAGGCTTTCAGCTCCTTAGAGATAAACTTCAGCGAGTCGCTGTTAGCATAGTCGGACGTTAGAGTCACCTCCACCGACGAGAGGAAAGGGTTTGCCTCGGCAAACTCACGCGGGTCGGTTCCCAATTCTTTTATTCCTTCGCGCAGAGCCTGCTCCTTACTGATATACTGGAGCGTGTGGATGTAGGGGCGAGCCTTTAGCTTGGTGCAGAACTGCTGCGCCTCGCCAGAGGTCATATCGTCCTGAAGCATCATCGTAACCACGATGTTCTGCTTCACGTAAGCAGAAAGATTACGGGCGGTGCACACTGCGAACACCACCAAACCTAACAGAACAAGCACCATTGCGGTGCTAATGCACAACGTTACCGCCTGCAATCCGTGACGACTGCGGGTCTTCTTATTTTTCTTTCTCATTCCGAAAAGGCTATATTATACCAAATTTCTTGCAAAATAACAAAAAAATATCCGTTCAAAAGAGGGATTAACGTCAATTAACACCATACGCACATCATAAACAAAACAATCTGTCTACCTTTGATGTGAACAAAAAGCACACATCATGGCAACAATTCTCTATCCTTCGCCAATCGTCGGACCGATACACAGCCGACGTCTTGGCATATCGCTCGGCGTGAACGTCAACCCGAACGACGGAAAGATTTGCACGTTCGACTGCATCTACTGCGAGGTAGGCTACAACTGCACGCGCCGCCCTACCCTGCCTCGTCCTTCACGCGAGCTTATTGCGGAGCGTCTGGAGGCGAAACTGAAGGAGATGCACACGGCAGGTGCGAAACTCGACGTGATCACTTTCTCGGGCAATGGTGAGCCGACCACGCATCCCGACTTCCTCCATATCATCGAGGATACGATACGTCTGCGCAATGCTTATTACCCCGAGGCTAAGGTGTCGGTGCTCACCAACTCCACGCTGGCGCACCGCCCCAACGTGCACCGCGCCCTACTGCTCGCAGACAACAACATCATGAAGCTCGACACGGTCGACCCTGCATATATAAATAAGGTGGACCGCCCTACGCAACCATCGTACAACGTTGAGAATATCGTCAAGGAGATGGCATCGTTCAATGGGCACTGCATAGTGCAAACCATATTCATGCACGGCACCGACGACAACGGCGAGAGCGTGGACAACACCTCCGACGGTTTCGTGTCTGCATGGCTTCAAACTCTGCGTCGCATCCGACCAAGCGCAGTGATGATATACACCATCGACCGCGAAACGCCCTGCCCAACACTAAGCAAGGCTACGCACGAGGAACTCGACGACATTCGCGACCGCGTAATAGCCGAAGGTTTTCCTTGCAGTGTCGGTTATTAACATCCGCAACGGTCGATGCGGATGCTTTACTCAACGCCTAAACATAAAAATAGCGGCAAGGTTGACATCCCGTCGACCTTGCCGCTTTCATTGAAATAACAACACTAATATATAAAAGGTATGAAATATATGTGTGGTGTTTTGATGTTACAAATGTTCTGAACCAGCCCTGAAGCCGTAGAGACTTACAGCTTGCTGATGATGCCCAGCTTAGTGCTCTCAAGGAACTTCACGATAGCCGTTATCTCCTTGCCAGCAGGCACCTGCTCCTTCACCTGGTTGATTGCGTCGAACACGCTTGTCTGTCCGTGGAACACGAGGCGGTAAGCGTTAGCGATATGGTTGATTACCTTCTCGCTTGTGCCTGACGACTTCAGCAGCGACTCGTTCACACCGGCATAGCGCACAGGGTTGTCAGTAGCCACGATGAACGGAGGCACATCCTTCGAGATGCGCACACCGCCCGTCACCATCGACGCACCACCGATGCGCACATTCGAGTTGACAATGACACCAGAAGAGAAGATCACGGCACTGTGAACCTCACAGTCGCCTGCCACCTTCGTACCGTAGCCGAACGTAACATAGTCGTCCACCTTCGTGTCGTGCGAGATGTGCACACCCTCCATGAAGAAGTTGCGGTTGCCGATGCGTGTCTCGCCGTCGGTGTATGTGGCGCGGTTCACAACCACGTTCTCGCGGAAGATGTTCTCGTCGCCGATGACGAGGCGTGTAGCCTCACCCTTATGGTTGAAGTCCTGCGGCTCTGCACCGAGCACTGTGTTCTGATAAACCTTGTTGCCACGACCCATCACGGTGCCGCGCATGATGCTCACGTAAGGATAGATTATGCAGTCGTCGCCAATCACTACGTCGTCCTCGATGTAGGCGAACGGATAGATTGTAACGTTCTTGCCAATCTTAGCACCCGGAGCTATATATGCTTTTTCACTAATCATATTCTTTAGTTTTGAGTTTTAATATCTTCCTCCACCAAGCGCATAGTAGAGGTTAACCACAGCCTGCATCTTGTAGAAGTCGTCCTGCACTTTCGAGAGCTCTGCGTTGAGCAGGCTCTGCTGCGCGGTGATCACTTCCAGGTATGTAGCCGAGCCGTCGTTGAAGAGCATCTGGTTGTACTCCACGTTCTTCTTCAGACTCTCCACCTGCTTAGCCTCCAGTGCGCTCTTCTCTGCCGATGAGTTGTAGAGCACGAGGGCGTTGCTCACCTCCGAGCCAGCTGAGAGCACTGCGTTCTGCCATGTGTTGAAAGCCTGCTCCTGCTTTGACTTAGCCACCTTCAAGCCAGCCACGAGCTGACCATGAGCGAAGATAGGCTGCACGAGCGAGCCTACTGCCGAGAGCAGCCACTTGCCAGGGTTCACGATGCCCATACCGCCTGAGTTGGTGAAGGCACCCGTTGCCGAGATAGTGATGCTCGGGTAGAAGCGTGAGCGAGCGGTGTTCACGTCGTAGAAGCACTGTGCGAGCGACATCTCTGCATAGTGAACGTCTGGACGGTTGGCGAGCAGCTGCAAACCGATGCCTGTAGAGAACTCCGACGGCAGCGACTGTCCATCGAAGGTGCCGCGCTGTATGCTCTGCGCCTGCTGACCGAGCAGCAGCGAGAGCGAGTTCTCCGTCTCGCGAATCTGACGCTTCAGTTCCGTTGCCTGAGCCTTAACCGAATACATGTTAGCCTCAGCACTCTGCACGCTTGTCTCCTTCACGCGTCCGAGCTCCTTCTGAATCTTCATGATGTTCCAAGTCTCCTCTGTGAGCTTCGCCATGTTGTCTACCACCTGCAGCTGCTTGTCGAGCATGAGCAGTGTGTAGTACATGTTGGCAATATTCGAGATGACCTTTGTCTGCACTACGAGCTGATAGTCCTTCGTGGCGAGCAGTGCCATCTGTGCCGAACGCTTCTGGTTGAGAAGGTTGCCGAAGAGGTCGATGTTCCACGATGCGGTGATAGGCAGCGAGTAGGTCTTCGTAGCGGGGTTGCCGTCCCACGAAGCGATGGTGCCTTGTGGCGAGAAGGTAAAGCCGGGCACGAAGGCGAGCTTAGCCACCATGAGCTGGTCCTCCACCATCTTCACGTTGAGCGCGGCGTTGAGCATGTTGGTATTGTTCTGCAAGCCAAGCTCGATGAGCGACTGCAGCTGTGGGTCGGTGAACACGGTGCGCCAAGCGAGATTGCCGAAGCTTGTGGTGTCGCTTACTGCGAGTGTGTCGCTGTTGCTCTGCACGTCGCGCACGAGGCCCGTGGTGTTCACCTCCGGACGCTCGTACTTATTATATATTCCGCAGCTGGTCATCAGCAATGCGCCAGCGGCGAGAAGCATTAACTTTTTCATGTTCATCTGTCTTATTTTGAAGTCTTTTCAATCTGATCCTGCAGCGCACCTGCCACGTACGGGTTGGTGTACTGGCGTATCTCGGTGTCTACATCTGCTGTGTCGTTCTCGAACTCGATAGGCTTAATCTTCTCCTGCAGTGTCTGGAAGATGAAGAACAACGCCGGCACTACCATAATCTGGCAGAGCATACCGATGAGCATACCGCCTACGGCTGCCGCACCGAGTGTCATGTTACCGTTGTAGCCTACGCCCCACGGCATGAGCAACGGCAACAGACCGATAATCATAGCCAACGAGGTCATAAGGATAGGACGCAGACGGGCTGAAGCGCCGAGCACTGCCGACCAAGAGATAGCCATACCGGTCAGGCGGCGTTCGAGGGCGAACTGCACGATAAGGATAGCGTTCTTGGCGAGAAGACCCATAAGCATGATGAGCGCAATCTGCATGTAGATGTCGTTGTTCTTACCAAACATATTGGTGAAGAGGAAGGCTCCTGCCAAACCGAACGGGATGGAGAGGATTACGGACAACGGCAGAACATACGACTCGTACTGTGCCGAGAGGATGAGGTAAACGAAGGTCAAGCAGAGCACGAACACGATAGCTGTAGAGTTTGACGACTCCTGCTCGGTACGTGTCAAGCCCGAGAACTCGTAGGTGTAGCCTGCTGGCAGCGAGGTCTTAGCCACCTCTGCCATAGCGTTGATAGCGTCGCCCGTTGAGTAGCCCTCAGCTGCTGATGCGTTCACGTTGATTGAGGTGAAGAGGTTGAAGCGGTCAATCTCCTGCGGACCATACACACGACTGAGGTTCACGTACTCCTTGATAGGAGCCATCTCGCCTGCCGAGGTGCGCACGTAGATGTTGTCCAGACTCTTCAGGTCTGCACGATTCTGCGGTGCCGACTGAATATATACACGGTAGAGCTTACCATAGGCGTTGAAGTTCGAAGCGTACATACCACCGTAGTAGCCCTGCATTGTGGTGAGCACTGTCGATGGGTCGATGCCGCTCTGCTTACACTTAGCCACGTCAACATCAATCTTGTACTGTGGGTACTTTGTGTTGTACGAGGTCATGGCGTTCGAAATCTCCGGACGCTTGTTGAGCTCAGCTATATACTTCTGTGTGATGTCGAAGAACTTGTTCACATCGCCACCCGTGCGGTCCTGCATTGAGAAGGTCATACCGTTGGTTGCAGAGAAGCCCTGCACCATAGGCGGCTGGAAGGCGAGGATCTGCGCACCCTTGATGGCTGCGGTCTGCTTGTATATCATACCGAGCACCATTGTAGAGCCGAGGTTGTGTACGCCGATGTACTTCAGCGGTCCTTCTGCCTTCTGACGCTCCTCGAAGCTCTTCAGCTTGACAATGAATGTACCCTGGTTAGAGCCCTGACCTGCGATGAAGTTGTAGCCCGTGATACGCATACGGCTGGCGATAGCCGGGTTGGTAGCGAGCATACGGTCTACCTGGTCCATCACCTCGTTGGTCTTCTTCATAGAGGTGCCCGGAGGTGTTGACACTGTACAGAACACGGTGCCGGTATCTTCGTCAGGCACAAGACCTGTCTTTGTCGTACCCATGAGCACAGCCATTGCAGCGATAGCCACTACCACTGTGCCGATAGCGATGAACGGACGCTCTACGAGGCGGCGCACACCCTTGGTGTACTTCTCCTGCACCTTGCCGTAAGCGGCGTTGAACGATGCGTGGAAGCGGTCTACCATCGACATCTTGCGCTCCTTGCCTTCCTCGTCCTTCGGCTTCAGCAAGATAGCACAGAGGGCTGGCGAAAGAGTCAAGGCGTTAAGTGCCGAGATGATAATAGAGATAGCCATGGTGATACCGAACTCGCGGTAGAACGCACCTGACGTACCACCCATAAACGACACCGGAATGAACACCGAAGCCATAACGAGGGTGATTGAGATAATGGCACCCGAAATCTCGTTCATGGCGTCGATTGACGCGAGCTTAGCCGATTTGTAGCCGAGGTCGAGCTTGGCATGTACTGCCTCGACGACCACAATGGCATCGTCGACCACAATGGCGATGGCAAGCACGAGGGCGGCAAGCGTAAGCAGGTTGAGCGAGAAGCCGAACGCATAGAGGAAGAAGAATGTACCGATCAACGACACGGGTACCGCAATCAACGGGATGAGCGTAGAGCGAGTATCCTGCAAGAAGATGTACACCACGATGAACACGAGGATGAACGCCTCGCAGAGTGTCTTGATAAGGTCTTCGATTGAGGCGAAGAGGAACTCCGTCACGTCCTGCATGATGTCGAAGTGGATGCCTGGAGGCATTGCTGCTTCCTGCTCCTTGAGGAGCTTCTTGATGTTTGTGGCAATCTCGGTAGCGTTAGAGCCGGCGGTCTGTGTCACCATCATTGTCACTGACGGCTTGCCGTTGTTCTTCGACTCTACGGTGTATGACAGCGCACCCATCTCTACGCGGGCTACGTCCTTAACGCGGATGGTCTGTCCGTCCTTTGTCGACTTGATAATCATGTCGCCGAACTCCTCTGGCGTCTGCAGACGACCTCTGTAGCGGAAGGTGTACTGGTACTGGTTGTCCGACTGCTCGCCCACCGAACCTGGCGCAGCCTCTATGTTCTGCTGTGCAAGTACGCCGGTGAGGTCGGTCGGGATCAAGCCGTAGCTCTTCATCTTCACAGGGTCGATCCAGAGGCGCATGGTGTAGTCTTTCTGCGAGAAGCACTGGCACTCGCCCACACCGTTCACACGCTTGATAGCCGGAACGACGTTGATGTTGGCATAGTTGGTGAGGAACTCGTCGTCGTAGCGGTCGTCGTCGGCTGTAAGACCGAAGAGGATAACGGTAGACGACTGGCGCTTCATAACCGTCACACCAGCCTTGGTTACCTCGGCTGGCAGCAACGCTGATGCCTGCGACACGCGGTTCTGCACGTTGACCTGACACATATCAGGGTCCATACCTTGCTTAAAGAATACGGTGATTGAAGCCGAACCGTCGTTGGTGGCAGAAGATGTCATGTAGGTCATGCCCTCCACACCGTTGATCGACTCCTCAAGTGGTGCGAGCACCGAGTTGAGCACGGTCTGTGAGTTGGCACCGGTGTAGGCTGCACGCACCATGATGGTAGGCGGCGCCATGTTCGGGTACTGCTCAATAGGCAGCGACACCAAACCTAACACACCCAGGATGACCACCAGGATAGAAATCACGGTGGAGAGTACCGGGCGTAGGATAAATCTATCTAATTTCATTTGTTTAAAATTTAGGAGTTAGGAAGTTAAGAATACTGGAGTTAAGCCATATGTCAAGCTTCTTAATATGTGCTATTGGCTTAACTTCTGAGCTCTTAACTTCTGAATTCTTTATTTTCCGAATGCCTTCTTCAGCTTACCAAGGTCGCCCTGAGCCTCGCCGAGCTGCTCTGTCTTCTTCAGCTTCTCAGCATACTGAGCCTCTGTGAGCGGCTTGATGTCCATACCGTCCTGCAGCGAAGACACGCCGTTCACAACGAAGCGGTCGCCTACGCTAAGACCTGAGGTGATGATGTAGTTCTTGCCGTCGTTCTGCGGGTTTACGGTCACCGGTGTGTACTTCACCTTGTTGTCCTTGCCTACAACATATACGAAGTACTTGTCCTGCACCTGAACCACAGCGTCCTGCGGGATAATAACAGCCGAAGAGGCTATGTGAGGCACAACGATAGAGCCTGACGCACCGCTCTTGAGCACGTGCTCAGGGTTGGGGAAGTCGGCACGCATCGACACTGTACCGGTTGTCGGGTCGATAACGCCGCTCACAGTTGCCACCTTGCCCGGGTGCTCGTAGATAGAGCCGTCGGCGAGCTGCAGCTTCACTGCCGGATAGTTCTCAACGGCAGCGTGTACGCCGCCCTGTGTCTTGCTCATCTCCAGGAGGTCTTTCTCTGTCATAGAGAAGTAAACCTGCATTGTAGAGTTGTTAGACACGGTTGTGAGGGGCTGCTGCGACGATGCGCTTACGAGAGCACCTACGCGGTAAGGCAGGTCGCCTACAACGCCGTTAGATGGAGAGGTCACGAAGCAGAAGTTGAGGTTCTGCTTAGCCGATACGTATGCTGCCTCTGCCTGAGCGAGCTGGGCTGCTGCGCTCTCCATGGCGTTCTTTGTCGACTGCAACTCGTACGAACCGATAACGTTGTTCTTGAAGAGTTTCTGCGAATTGTTGTATGTGAGGGTTGCGGTGTTGAGCTGTGCCTTAGCGGCGTTCACTGATGCCTTTGCCTGACGTACAGCTGCGGCGTATGTCACGTTGTCGATGACGAACAGCAGCTGACCAGCCTTAACCGTCTGTCCTTCCTTCACGCAAAGCTTTGTGATGAAGCCAGACACTTTCGGGCGAATCTCCACGTCCTGCACACCTTTGATAGATGCCGGATAGGTGGTCTGCAAATTTGCATCCTGACCCTGAACTGTGCGCACAGCGTATTCGTTGTCGCCGAAGTTAGGCTTTCCGCCACTCTTTCCGCCACCACATGAGGCGAGCACTGCAGCTAAGGCTGCAACCAATAAAATCTTTGTTTTCTTCATACCTATTCCTAATAAATATTTTTACCTTATTAATATATATGTACTTTACTATTTGCTTTTGACAGGGGGCGCAGTTCTCTTCAGGGGGTGCAGTTGTCTCAACTGCACCAACCAAGCGGCAGGTGCATCCTAATTGGTGCAATCTACTCTGTTGGTGCACTTGAGACAAGTGCACCCCTAATTAGAAAACTAAACCACGCGTTTAAGTTTTCTGTGTGCAAAGTTACTAAATATGTAAATAAGTTGTAACGACAACACGCGTACATTTAACAACTTTTATTTCTCGTTACGCGTTATTCAATATATTAGTTTCTATTTTGACCAACGCTGCAGTTGCACTCTGTCAATGCTGCAGTTGCACTTTACCAATGCAAAAGTGCCACTTCGTCAATGCAAAAGTGCCACTTCGTCAATGCGAAACTACAAGTTTTTTATAAGTGATTGAGAATGAGATAAGTTTTTATCTCATAAAAAGAAGAGGT
>OOBJ01000143.1_pt1 | contig 65272 bp, 47 predicted proteins | sample 1671331 | NCBI WGS metagenome assembly OOBJ01 (sample SAMN06348145, study PRJEB24527) | human gut metagenome | biome: human gut; feature: ankylosing spondylitis patient; material: feces | host: Homo sapiens | place: China | collected 2015-10 | reverse complement strand
GTGAAAGTCAGGGCTTTGTGATTTTTTTAGAATAAGGGAGTTTTGACACACCTCCAATTTCATAATGTATCGTCCTACGCTTTTTGTTGAAAAGCTTTTATTGTAAAAAGGCTTAACTTCTACCGAATAAAGACCTAACCTTTACTCTGCAAACGCCAGCGGGAAGATGCGCTTGGCGGTGGCATTGGTAGCCTCGGCAACGGCATCGTCACTCACGCCGTAGGCTTCGGCGAGGCGCTGGAGCACGAACTTGACATAGGCACTCTCGTTGCGCTGTCCGCGCATGGGCACGGGAGCCATGTATGGCGAGTCGGTCTCTATCACGATGCGGTCGAGAGGCACCACGGCAGGCAGCACTTCGGGCAGATGACTCTTCTTAAAGGTGAGCACGCCGCCGATGCCAAGCACGAAGCGGTCGAACTGCAGCAGTTCTTCTGCCTCGTGCTCGTTGCCGGTGAAGCAGTGGAACACGCCGCCGGGCAGGTCGTTCTTGTAGCGGCGCAGCAGCTGCACCATCTCGTTCTGCCCCTTACGGCAGTGGATCATCAGCGGCAGGCGTGTCTCTACAGACCATTTCACCTGCTCCTCGAAGGCATCGAGCTGCTCCTGCTCGAACTCGCGCGACCAATAGTAGTCCAAACCCACCTCACCGATAGCGATGAAGCGGTTCTCGGGTTTCAAGTATTGCTTCATTTGGGCAAGCACGTCGCGCCAATCGGCTCGCACCTCCTCGGGATGCAGACCCACCATCGGGTAGGCATAGCCGGGATATTGGCGGCAGACATCGAGGATAGCTTCCGTCGACTTGATGTCGATGGCAGGAAGGAACACCTTGCTCACTCCTGCCTCACGGGCACGAGCCATCACTTCGGCACGGTCTGTAGCGAACTCATCGCCGTCCAAATGCGTATGTGTATCTATGAACATTCTTCTGTTTTATAAGTTGACGAGTTGTCTACCAACAATTAATACTTGCGTTTCATCATGCGCTCGGCGTAAGCAGCCAGTTCTGCCTTACGCTCCTCAGCAACAGATACTTTTGCGAGATATTTGCGACTCTCGGCGAAGAAGTATTCTATCTTCTGCTGAGCGAGTCGGTCGATGCCAATCTCGTTGTAGAGGCGTGTCACGGCAGCCACTTTCTCTGCGCGGTCGAACTCTGTAGCCTCAATCCAGCGCACGAGTTCGGCACGCTGCTCGTCGTTGGCACGGTTGAAGGCGTTGATGAGCATGTATGTCTTCTTGTTGGATGTGATATCGCCACCTATAGCCTTGCCGAACACCTTTGTGTCGCCATATACGTCGAGATAGTCGTCCTGCAGCTGGAACGCCAAGCCAATCTGCTCGCCGAAGCGGTAGAGGTTGTCGGCATCCTCAGCAGAAGCACCGCCAAGAACAGCGCCAATCTTCAGGGCGCAGGCAAGAAGCACGCTTGTCTTCAGACGAATCATCTCGATATATTCCTCCTCTGCCACGTCGTTGCGGTGCTCGAAGTCCATATCGTACTGCTGACCCTCGCCAATCTCGAGTGCTGTCTCGGTGAACAGAGCGAGCACCTCTGCGAGCTTAGCCTTGTCGCACTGTGCGATGCGCTGGTATGCAAGCACGAGCATCGAGTCGCCAGAGAGGATTGCGGTGTTGGCATCCCAACGGCGGTGTACGGTTTCGTGTCCGCGACGTAGGTCGGCGTTGTCCATGAGGTCGTCGTGCAGAAGTGTATAGTTGTGGTATGTCTCCAATCCACAAGCAGGCATGACGATCGACTCGGGGTTGTCCTTAAACAGATTGTAGGCAAGGAGCATCAGCACGGGGCGTATGCGCTTGCCGCCAAGCGAGAGGACGTAGCGGATAGGTTCGTAGAGCGACGACGGCTTGCGGTCGTATGCGAGGTTGTCAAGTGTGTCGTTGACAAGTTTCAGGATTTGATCAGATGTGTGCATGATTAATGTCGTTATGTGATGTTGAGATGTTGTGGTGTTGTTATGTTGAGATTTGATGGTGATGGGGTGAGCATTCTACAACTTGAAGTCGATAGGCACGGCGAAGAGCGTGCGACAGGGTTTATTGTTGTTGATGCCGGGTTTCCAGTTTGGCATCATCTTCGCCACGCGCAGAGCCTCGCGGTCGAGAAGCGGATTAGCCGACTTCGTCACCTTAATGTCTGTGAGCGATCCGTCGCGATTGATGACAAACGAGACAACAACGCGTCCTTCTATTTTCTGTTTCTGTGCAGCGAGAGGATACTTGAGGTTGTCGGTGAGCCACTTCACGTAAGCCGACATGCCACCCGGAAACTCGGGCAGTTGCTCCACGATGCGGAAGTTGAGCGGATTGTCGCCCATGTCTACGGCAGCCACCTGCGTATCATCTTTTCTCTTATCATCTTTCTCTGCCGAAGGCGCACCCTCCTCGTCGCCCTCGATGTGCATATCGGCGATGGTCTTAAGCGGCTCCATCTCCTTCGGCTCGTCAACAATGTTCACACGCTCAGCTTCTTTCGGCTTCTGCTTGCGTGCATCCATCGCAGCCACCATATCCTCGCGCTCTTTCTTTGGGCGTTGCTCCATCTCTTCGAGAAAGTCGTCAAGCGCATTGTCCGATGTGCTGCTTCTGCCGCTCCAGGTGACCAGCTCCAACAGCGCAACAAAGACCAACGTCGGCATGACGAGTCCTATCAAGAACCACAGAGGGCGCTTGCGTTCAAGGTCTGCTTTCTTTGACTTCTTTTGTTCCACCTTAAATATATATTACTTCGTTTCACTTCTTATAACCTTGCAAAGTTACGCTTTTTATGTAAGAAACGGGCACTTTTGCAGTGTTAAATATAGGTAACTGGCGGTGGAAAGCATTAGCATTATTTCGCTATTTACATAAAAATGTTTAATTTTGCATCCGTTTACAGGAAACTATAATTTTATATTCACTCATTCAACACTAATTTATACGGATGAAAACATTCGATTTAAAGCCCCAGTTGTTTGACACACTGAAGTCGTACAACAAGAAGAACTTCATGTCTGACCTCATGGCAGGCATCATTGTAGGCATTGTGGCACTACCGCTCGCCATCGCATTTGGTATCGCCTCAGGCGTAACACCCGAGAAGGGCATCATTACCGCCATCGTAGCTGGCTTCCTCGTGTCACTGCTCGGCGGCAGTAAGGTACAGATTGGAGGTCCGACGGGAGCTTTTATTGTTATCATCTACGGCATCATCCAGAAATACGGCATCGAAGGACTCACCATCGCTACCATTATGGCAGGCGTATTCCTCATACTGTTCGGACTGCTGAAGCTCGGAACTATCATCAAGTACATCCCCTACCCGATTGTTGTAGGATTCACAAGCGGTATCGCCGTAACCATCTTCACCACACAGATTAAGGACCTCTTCGGACTGACCATCGACTCGGTGCCGTCCGATTTCGTCGAGAAGTGGATTTGCTACATACAGCACTTCTCCACCGCCGACCTATGGTGTTCGCTGGTGGGCGTATTGAGTGTGATAATCATCGCAATCACACCGAAGTTCAGCAAGAAGATACCCGGCTCGCTCGTAGCTATCATCGTTATGACCATCGCCGCTCTGCTCCTGAAGCAGTACGCAGGCATCACAAGCATTGAGACCATCGGCGACCGCTTCAACGTGAGCAACGCCATACCCGACGTGCAGGTACCGGTGATGACATGGGAGACAATAAAGAGTCTGGTGGCTCCGGCAATGACCATCGCCGTGCTCGGTGCCATCGAGTCGCTGCTGTCGGCAACCGTAGCCGACGGTGTCATCGGCGACCACCACAACTCCAACACCGAGCTTGTGGCGCAGGGCGTAGCCAACCTCGCTTCGCCACTCTTCGGCGGCATCCCTGCAACGGGTGCCATCGCTCGCACAATGACCAACATCAACAACGGCGGACGCACTCCTATCGCCGGCATCATCCACGCCGTAGTGCTGCTGCTTATCTTCCTCTTCTTCATGCCATTAGCAAAGTACATCCCTATGGCGTGCTTGGCAGGCGTACTCGTAATCGTGAGCTACGGCATGTGCGGCTGGCGCTCGTTCGTAGCACTGATGAAGAACCCGAAAAGCGACGTGATAGTGCTGCTCATAACCTTCTTCCTGACTATCATCTTCGACCTCACCGTGGCTATTGAGGTGGGACTCATCATAGCCTGCCTGCTCTTCATGAAGCGTATGTCGGAGACTACGGACGTAAAGGTAATCATGGACGAGATAAACGAGGAGTCGGACATCAGCAAGGGCAACATCGAGCACCTTACTATCCCTGAGGGTGTGGAGGTGTACGAAATCAATGGCCCGTACTTCTTCGGTGCCGGCAACAAGTTTGAGGAAATCATGGCTTCGTTCGGCGACCGCCCGAAGGTGCGCATCATACGTATGCGCAAGGTGCCGTTTGTCGACTCAACAGGCATACACAACCTTACCAATCTCTGCGAGATGAGCAAGAACGAGGGCATCACAATCGTACTCTCTGGTGTGAGCGAGAAGGTACACGCCCAACTACAGAAAGCTCGCTTCTACGATATCCTGGGCGAGGAGAACATCTGCAGCCATATCAATCTGGCACTCGAACGTGCTAAGGAGATTGTTAGCAAAAAATAGAAGACTTACTACTGTCCACAAACCATTTAAGCGGACTGAAAGCCATCGTCACCCGAACGCAATCCGATCAGACGGCGAACGCAATCCGATCAGACGGCGGACGCGAACGATGACTAATTAAGCAAAAGGCGTGCCTGCAGGCGCGCCTTTTTGCTTTCCCAAACACAACAAATCGGAAACTCCTGCGTTATTATTAAAATAAATAACTAACTTTGCAGAAGAATGAAGAAAGCAATAATAACAACCATAGCCGTGTTAGCAACGACGACAGCATCAGCGCAGGAAAGCCAGACAGCCTACAACTTTCTGCGTCTGCCGGTCAGCGCACACGCCGCAGCCGTGGGTGGCGACAACGTGACACTCGTTGAAGACGATGCCGCGCTGATATTCAACAACCCTGCCCTGCTCTCTTCTGTAAGCGACAAGACAATCGGACTGAACGTTATGACCTACATGGCGGGAGCCAAGACTGCAAGTGCCACATTCAACCGCACCGTGGGCAAACGCGCATCGTGGGCTGTGTCAGGACAATATATGGACTACGGCAAAATGCGACAGACCGATGCCAACAACAACCAGTTGGGCGAGTTCTCGGCACGCGACATCTCAGTAGCCGGATATTTCTCGTATATGCTCAACGACCGCTTCGCTGGCGGCATAACGGCAAAGTTCCTGACATCGCACATAGGAGGATACAACTCGGTTGGCGCAGGCATCGACCTCGGTCTCAACTACTTCGACCCCGAACACGACTGGTCGCTCTCGCTCGTGGCAAAGAACTTAGGAGGACAGTTGAAGGCATACGACAACGAATACGACCCGATGCCTATCGACATACAACTCGGAGCAAGCAAGCGACTGGCACACACACCACTGCGAATCTCAGCCACGCTTGTAGACCTCACCCACTGGAACTACCGCTTCTTCAACCATCTTGTTCTGGGCGTAGATGCCACTATCTCGCAGAACTTCTGGCTCGGATTAGGCTACAACTTCCGACGTGCCGACGAGATGGAGATAAACACATCAGAAGGCGGCAGCACACACTTAGCCGGCTTCTCGGTGGGAGCAGGCGTTAGCCTCAACCGCTTCAAGATAAACTTAGCTTACGGCAAGTACCACGTGTCGAGCTCGTCGCTCATGCTGAACCTCGCCTTCTCGCTTTAAACAACTAACGAACAACTAAAAACATATACTAAATATACAACTTATATATGAAGAAAATTGTGATAGCCATTGACGGCTTCTCATCGTGTGGCAAGAGCACAATGGCAAAGGATCTTGCACGCGAAGTGGGATATATATACGTTGACACGGGTGCTATGTATCGTGCGGTAACGCTATTCGCCATGCGCAACGACGTGTTCGATGCCGAAGGCAACATCGACGAAACGAGACTGAAGGCTTTGCTGCCCGATGTAAAACTCACATTTCAGCTGAACAATGAGACTAAGCTGCCTGAAGTCTGCCTCAACGGAGAGAACGTAGAGCGATACATACGCACATTGGAGGTATCGCAACACGTGAGTCCGATAGCGGCTCTGCCCTTTGTACGCGAGAAACTCGTGGAGCAACAGCAGGCTATGGGCAATGAGAAGGGCATCGTTATGGACGGACGCGACATCGGTACGGTGGTGTTCCCCAACGCCGAACTGAAGATTTTCGTGACTGCCTCAGCCGAGATACGCGCACAACGCCGTTTCAAGGAGCTTGAAACAAAGGGTATGCCTGCCGATTTCGACGAGATACTGCAGAACGTTGAGCAGCGCGACTACATCGACACCCACCGCGAGACATCGCCTCTGCGCCAGGCTGACGACGCACTGGTGCTCGACAACAGCCACCTTACTATCGCCGAACAGAAGGTGTGGCTCATGGAGAAGTTCAACGAGAGAACACAAGAATAATTTAATAGATTATCGAAATGGAAACATTGCACAATGAACTGTTAACAGTTGAAGTGTCCGACCTTGGAGCCGAGCTCCAGAGCATCAAGGACGACGAAGGCAAGGAGTATTTGTGGCAGGGCGACGACCGCTACTGGGGACGCCGCTCACCGATACTATTCCCTATTGTATGCGGACTGTGGAAAGGTACATACCGCACCGAAGGCGACACCTATCAGATGGGACGCCACGGCTTTGCACGCGACATGAACTTCCGAGTGCTGAAGAAGGCTGACGACCGCGTGACATACGTGCTCTCAGACACAGAGGCTACTCTGCGCCAGTACCCATACCGCTTCATGCTGTCAGTAACGTACAAGCTCGTGGAGAACGAGATACACGTCATCTGGCATGTTCACAACACCGATACACGCGAGATACACTTCCAGATTGGTGCCCACCCTGCATTCAACCTGCCAGGCGTGCAGGAAGGCGAACCAATCAAAGGCTGCCTGCGCTTCGACCGTGGCGACAAGATTGAGCGCATCTATGGCAATCACGAGGGTTGCATCACCGACGACCGCTACGAACTGGAGGGATGCAACGGCGGACTCTGGGCTTTCAACGAGGAGAGCTTCAAGGACGACGCAGTAATCATCGACAAGTGCCAGTTGCGCGAGATAGAAATACTCGACCCCCAGACAGCGCGTCCTGCAGTCACAGTAAGCTTCAACGCTCCTTGCGTTGGCATCTGGACACCTTACGGCAAGAACGCTCCGTTCCTCTGCATCGAGCCGTGGTATGGCGTACACGACCACTACGAGTATCGCGGTCAGTTCCGTGATAAATACTTGATGAATCACCTGCAGCCGGGTGCTTCGTTCATGAGCGAATACATAATCAAGATAGGAGAATAAGCTATGAAGAAGATATTGTTATTGGGTTCGGGCGAACTGGGCAAGGAGTTTGTCATCGCCGCAAAGCGTGCAGGACAGTATGTCGTGGCATGCGACAGATATGAGAATGCCCCGGCAATGCAGGTTGCCGATGAGCACGAAGTGTTCAATATGCTCGACGGCGACGCTCTGACAGCTGTTGTAGAGAAGCACCGTCCCGATATCATCGTGCCGGAGATTGAGGCGATACGCACCGAGCGTCTCTTCGACTTCGAGAAGGAAGGCATACAGGTAGTGCCGAGCGCACGCGCCGTGAACTATACAATGAACCGAAAGGCTATTCGCGACCTCGCTGCAAAGGAGTTAGGTATGCGCACAGCCAAGTACTTCTACGCTACTACGCTCGAGCAGTTGCGCGAACACTCTAAGGAGATTGGTTTCCCATGCGTAATCAAGCCGCTCATGTCTTCGTCTGGTCACGGACAGAGCATCGTGCGCAGCGAAGCCGACCTCGAGAAGGCGTTCAACGACGCAATGGAAGGCAGCCGCGGCGACGTTAAGGAGATTATCATTGAGGAGTTCATACACTTCGACTCTGAGTTCACACTGCTCACCGTGACACAGAAGGACGGACCGACGCTGTTCTGCCCACCTATCGGACACGTACAGAAGGGCGGCGACTACCGCGAGAGCTGGCAGCCGTTCGCTATTCCGGAAGATGAGCTGCGCAAGGCTGAGGATATGGCTGAGAAGGTGACACGTGCACTGACCGGTGCCGGCATCTGGGGCGTTGAGTTCTTCCTCACAAAGCAGGGCGAAGTAATCTTCAGCGAGCTGTCTCCGCGTCCGCACGACACGGGTATGGTGACTCTCGGACACACAACAAACCTTTCTGAGTTCGAGCTCCACTTCCGTGCCGTAATGGGTATGCCTATCGCAGGTATCCACTTGGAGCACGCAGGCGCAAGTGCGGTTATCCTCTCACCGAAGGAGTCGAACGACCCACTGCCTTACAACTTCGTTGAGGCTCTGAAGGAAGACCACACACGCATACGCATCTTCGGTAAGGAAGAGGCACACTTCGGCAGACGAATGGGCGTAGTGCTCTGCTACGGCGAACCGACAGATGACACAACCGCATTGCGCGACAAGGCGAAGCGCCTGGCTGCCACAGTACTGGGCACAGACCCGTATATGGATAAGTAAACGACCTGAAAAGAACTTATTATGAAAGTAGCAGATGCTAAGATAGTTGACATCCCGAAGATTGAGGACCGACGCGGTAACCTCTCAGTTGTAGAGGAGTTCAAGAACGTGCCGTTCCATATTGCTCGCGCCTACTGGCTCTATGATGTGCCGGCAGGTGCGATGCGTGGCGGTCATGCACATAAGCGATTGAAGCAACTGCTCATTGCATTGAGTGGCTCGTTCACCGTTACACTCGACGACGGACACGAGAAGCGCAAGATTCTGCTCAACCGCCCTTATCAAGGACTGCTCATCGAAACGGGAATATGGCGCACCATCGACGACTTCTCGTCGGGTGCGGTGTGCCTCGTGCTCGCCTCGGAGCTGTACGACAAGAGCGACTACATCTACGACTACGAGGAGTTTCTTAAATATAAAGGAGTGCTTTAAAAAAGAAGGGGGTGCAGTTGTCTCAACTGCACCAACCAAGAAAAATCTCCTTAATTAAAAAAGGTGTAAAGAAATGATGCAGATAGAACGTCTATCTCCCGACGAATATGTAAAGACATACACGCCACAGCATGTGTTCAACTCAGTGGACTTCACCGAACTGAACCGCGACAAGGCTGAAGATCTTCACTATTTGTCGATACACGATACGAAGCACCGCTTCGGCATTATACTTGGTGAGCGCAACGGAATGTTGCGCTCACCATTTTCGGCTCCATTCGGAGGCTTCACAACACGTGGCGTTCAGACTCTTGAACGCATGGAGGAGGCAGTCAACTTATTGCTTGCATACGCTGCAGAACGCTCGCTGCAACTTGCCGTAACGCTGCAACCGCTTGTCTACGACGAAACACAACTGTCGAAATGGACGAGTGTGCTCACGCGCAAGATAAACGTGCGCTGCACGGATCTCAACTATCATGTAGACCTGCAGCGCATCGCCGACTACGAAAAGATTATCGACCGCAGCGCAAGGAAGAACCTTCATCATGCGCAGAACGTGCCGTTCAACCTCATAAAACTCAACAGCAACGACCATAGCGACGTGGCTCGTGCATACGAAGTGATACGCCGCAACCGTGAGGAGCGCGGTTTTCCGCTGCGCATGACGCTGGAGCAAGTGTGGCAGACGGTGAGCAACGTCGTACGAGCCGACTTCTTCGTGCTCGAACATGAAGGCGAAGACGTGGCTGCAGCGCAGGTTTTTCATGTAGCCGAGGGCGTTGCGCAAGTAGTATATTGGGGCGACATACGCGAGTATTCGGCTCTGCGCCCAATGAACTTCCTCACCTACTCCTTGTTCCGGCATTATTACGAAGCCGGACTGCGCACACTCGACATCGGTCCGTCGACGGAAGACGGCATACCCAACTATGGTTTATGCGAGTTTAAGGAGAACATAGGCTGTTCCGTAACATTAAAGTATAGTTTCACGAAATGATTAAATATCTTGATTTAAAGTCGGTTACAGCACAACACGGCAGTGAGATAAGCGAAGCCGTGCAGCGCGTTGTAGAAAGCGGATGGTATCTGCAGGGAGCAGAGAACAAGGCGTTCTGCGAAGAGTTTGCCAACTTCATAGGCACCGCTCACTGCGTAGGTTGCGGCAACGGACTTGATGCTCTTACACTCATTCTGCGTGCCTACAAAGAGATGGGCATAATGGAGGACGGCGACGAGGTGATTGTGCCTGCGAACACATATATCGCAACCATACTCGCCATCACCGAGAACAACCTCAAGCCGGTGCTCGTAGAGCCGCGCATCGACACGTTCCAGATTGACGACACACGCATCGAGGAGGCTATAACGCCCCGAACACGTGCCATAATGATAGTGCATCTCTACGGCAAGTGCGCCTACACCGACCATATCGGCGACATCTGCCGGCGGCATAAGCTGCGACTCATCGAGGACAACGCGCAGGCTCACGGTTGCTATTTCGGCAACCGACGCACCGGATCGCTTGGCGATGCAGCCGCTCACAGCTTCTATCCGGGCAAGAATCTCGGCGCATTGGGCGACGGCGGAGCTGTAACAACCGATGACAAAACTCTTGCAGAGATGATTACAACACTTGCCAACTATGGTTCGAGCCGTAAGTATGTGTTCGACTATAAAGGCAGAAACAGCCGACTCGACGAAGTGCAGGCTGCCGTGCTGCGTGTGAAGCTGCGCCACCTTGACGCAGACAATGCACGCCGACGCGAGATAGCAATGCAGTACGCAGAGCGCATCCACAACGAACGTCTGCTGCTTCCTTCAATGGAATACTGCAAGGAAAGCGTACATCATATCTTCCCCGTTCTTTGCAAGCAGCGCGACAAACTACAGAAGTACCTTCTTGAGCACGGCGTACAGACGATGGTTCACTACCCCATACCGCCACACCGGCAGCTTTGCTACAAGGAAATGGCAGAACAAAAGCTGCCTATCACCGAGCAGATACACGCCGAAGAACTGAGCATACCGCTCAACCAGACGCTTACACAAGAAGAAGTGGAGACAATCATCGACGTGTTGAACAAATTTTAGGCGCAGTTGTTTTGTCATTCGACATTTTCTTAGTAACTTCACACCGTGAAAACTCGCAATCGGAGCGAGACTTATTTCGCAGAGCGTGCGTGACAATCACTCAACACACGTGCGAAACACACGAAACAAGAAAATCACTACTTGAATTTAACAAATTAAAAACTAATATTTTCAAACCAAATCAATGAAAGAGATAGCTATTGAAGACAAGAAGCGCAGCCCGATATCATGGGTTCCGACTCTTTACTTCGCAATGGGCTTGCCATTCGTAATGATAAACATGGCAGCTACAGTGATGTTCCGAAACCTTGAGATTAGCGATGCACAGATTGCTTTTTGGACATCACTAATTATGTTACCATGGACTCTCAAGCCACTATGGAGTCCGTTCTTGGAGATGTATAAAACCAAGAAATTCTTCGTAATCCTTACACAAACCCTTACAGGTTTGATGTTTGGACTTACGGCATTGGCTCTAAACCTTCCTCATTTCTTCGCTATTTGTATCGCTATCTTAGCTGTGATAGCCCTCAGCGGTGCCACTCACGACATTGCAGCCGATGGTGTTTACATGTCAGCTTTATCAAAAGATGACCAAGCAAAATATATCGGTTGGCAAGGAGCTTTCTATAACATAGCTAAGTTGGTAGCACAAGGCGGTCTTGTCTATGTATCAGGTGTACTCATAAAATACTTTGCAGGCAACATTGACGGTGTTACACCTTTCATACAAGCTTCATCTGAACCCCAAGCAGCAGTCATTGCATGGATGGGCATTCTGCTTTTCGCTGGTGCATTGATGTTTGCATTCGGTCTCTACCACATCAAGTTCCTGCCTTCTGAGCAGAAGAACGAGAACAAGGTGAAGCCAACGTTTAAGGAGACAATGGACGAACTCGTAGAGACATTCATCGATTTGTTCCGCAAACGCCACATCGTTTACTACATCTGTTTCATCATCCTTTATCGTTTTGCAGAAGGATTTGTAATGAAGATTGTGCCTCTCTTCCTCATGGCAGACCGTGCAAACCAGGGTCTTGGACTCACTAACGAACATATTGGTGCATACTATGGCACATATGGCTCTGCAGCATTCGTGCTCGGTTCACTGCTTGCAGGCTATTACGTAGCTCACCGCGGTTTGCAGAAGTCGCTCTTCTCACTCTGCTGCGTATTCAACCTTCCGTTCGTTGCATACACCCTGCTCGCTATCTACCAACCAACAGAAATGTGGATTATCGGTGGAGCTATTATGCTTGAATACTTCGGTTATGGTTTCGGCTTCGTTGGTCTGACACTCTTTATGATGCAGCAGATAGCACCGGGCAAGCACCAGATGGCACACTACGCATTCGCTTCGGGCATCATGAACCTCGGCGTTATGCTTCCAGGTATGCTCAGCGGTTATATGAGCGATTGGCTCGGCTACCACGATTTCTTTATCTATGTGTTGTTCTTCACGATTCCGTCGTTCCTCATCACATGGTTTGTGCCGTTCACTTATCCTGACAAGAAATAAATTCACATAACAATAACAACCAAGCACACCTCTTCTCTCCTATGAACGGGACAGAAGAGGCGGCTTTAAAAACTTAAAAAACTATGAGCAAACTTATCATTTCAGGCAACCCATTGCCAAACATGCCTTGGGAAGATCGTCCCGAAGGTCAGAGAACTCCGTTATGGCGCTGTTCAAAGAACCCAATCATTCCGCGCGACTTGCTGCCTACATCAAATAGTATCTTCAACAGTGCAGTAGTTCCGTTCGGTGAGGGCTTCGCAGGTGTATTCCGCTGCGACGACACAAACCGCCGCATGGTGCTCCACGTAGGTTTCTCTAAGGACGGCGTGAACTGGAACATCAACGAGGAGCCACTCCGCTTCGAGTGCGACAACAAGGAGATCGGCGAGTGGGTATATGGTTACGACCCGCGCGTTTGCTTCATCGAGGACCGCTACTATGTAACATGGTGCAACGGCTACCACGGACCAACAATCGGCATCGCTTGGACAAAGGACTTCAAGACATTCCACCAGCTCGAGAACGCATTCCTACCTTACAACCGTAACGGCGTTTTGTTCCCTGAGAAGATCAACGGCAACTTCGCAATGCTCTCTCGTCCGAGCGACACCGGTCACACACCGTTCGGCGATATCTTCTACAGCGAGTCGCCCGATATGGAGTTCTGGGGACGCCACCGCCACGTTATGGCACCGGCTGCCTTCGAGCTTTCAGCATGGCAGTGCATGAAGATTGGTGCAGGTCCTGTTCCTGTTAAGACATCAGAGGGCTGGTTGCTGTTCTACCACGGCGTGCTCCGCTCTTGCAACGGCTATGTTTACGCATTCGGTTCAGCCCTCCTCGACCTCGAGCAGCCTTGGAAGGCTACACACCGTTCGGGTCCGTACCTCATCTCTCCGCAGACTCCTTACGAGTGCATGGGCGACGTGCCAAACGTATGCTTCCCATGTGCTGAGGTTCACGACCCTGAGACTGGTCGCATCGCTGTCTACTACGGTTGCGCAGACACCGTTACGGGTCTCGCATTCGGCTACATCCCAGAGATTGTAGAGTGGACAAAGAAGAACAGTATCATCTAATATACAACCAAATGGATATTACCGAAAGATTTCTTAAATACACACAATTCGATACGCAGTCGAGCGAGGAGTCGCAGACCGTGCCGAGCACATCGAAGCAGCTCATCTTCGCCAAGTATCTGAAAGAAGAGCTTGAGCGCGAGGGCATGAGCGACGTTGAGATGGACGAGCAAGGCTACATCTATGCTACGCTGAAGGCAAACACGAAGAAGAACATTCCGACTATTGGCTTCATCTCGCACTACGACACGTCTCCCGACTGCAGTGGAGCGAACATCCGCCCACGCATCGTAGAGAACTACGACGGCAGCGACATCGTGCTCTCTGAAGGTATCGTCAGTTCGCCGACAAAGTTCCCCGAGCTGAAGGCTCACATCGGCGAGGACATCATCGTTACCGACGGAACCACTCTGCTCGGTGCCGACGACAAGGCAGGTATCGCTGAGATTGTGCAGGCAATGTGCTGGCTGCGCGACCACGACGAAGTGGAGCATGGCGACATACGCATCGCCTTCAACCCCGACGAAGAAATCGGAATGGGTGCACACCACTTCAACGTCGAGAAGTTCGGCTGCGAGTGGGCTTACACCATCGACGGCGGCGACCTCGGCGAACTGGAGTACGAGAACTTCAACGCTGCTGGTGCCAAGGTTAACATCAAGGGTGTGAGTGTGCACACTGGTTATGCCAAGGGCAAGATGGTGAACGCTTCGCGCCTCGCCGTGGAGTTCGCCGAGATGATTCCTGCAACAGACACTCCTGAGGAGACTGAAGGCTACGAAGGCTTCTACCACCTCTTGGGCATCAATTCATGCTGCGAGAAGGCGACACTGTCGTACATCATCCGCGACCACGACCGCGAGAAGTTCGAGCACCGCAAGAACTTTATCGAGGAGTGTGTACGCAAGATGAACGAGAAGTGGGGCGAAGGTACTGTGAGCGTGAACCTCTACGACCAGTACTACAACATGAAGGAGAAGATAGACCCGAATATGCACGTCATCGACATTGTGCTGAAGGCGATGCAGGAAAGCAGCGTAGCTCCAAAGGTGCAGCCCATCCGTGGCGGCACAGACGGCGCACAGCTCTCGTTCAAGGGTCTGCCCTGCCCCAACATCTTCGCAGGCGGTTGTAACTTCCACGGTCCTCACGAGTTTGTGAGCGTGCAGGTGATGGAGAAAGCTATGCAGGTTATCATCAAAATTTGCGAGCTGACAGCCCACTACAACGACTAAGCGTTGCTTCAGAGCAACTAAGAAAACAATTTAATAGAATGAAAGACAGCCCAAACATCATCGTTTGGGTTGTCTTGTTTTAAAGAATACAAAGTGTCCGAAGTACCTACATTGATCAACGACCTCGCTCTTATCCTCATTGTTGCGAGCACCGTTACCTTACTCTTCAAGAAGCTCAAGCAGCCGCTTGTGCTCGGTTATATCATGGCTGGCTTCATCGTGAGTCCGCACATGCCCTACACCATGTCCGTCATGGACACCGTAGACATTAAGACCTGGGCAGACATAGGCGTTATGTTCCTTCTGTTCTCGCTCGGTCTCGATTTCTCGTTCAAGAAGATTCTAAAGATGGGCATAACGCCCGTGATAACGACGCTCACCATCATCTTCGCGATGATGACACTCGGCATCGTTGTCGGACACGCTTTCGGCTGGAAGCGTATGGACTGCATATTCCTCGGCGGTATGCTCGCCATGAGCTCCACCACTATTATATATAAGGCATTCACCGACATGGGACTGCGTCAGCAGAAGTTTGCGCAGCCCGTTATGAGCGTGCTCATCCTTGAGGACATACTCGCCATCGTGATGATGGTGATGCTCTCCGCCATCGCCAGCGGCAACAATCCCGACGGTGGCGAGATGATAGGCTCGGTCGTTAAGATTGGCTTCTTCCTCGTGCTATGGTTCGTGGTCGGCATCTTCGCCGTGCCACTCTTCCTGCGCTCCACACGCAAGCTCATCAACAACGAGACGTTGCTCATCGTGTCGCTCGGCTTGTGCTGCCTCATGGCAGTAGTCTCTACAAAGGTGGGCTTCAGCTCGGCGTTCGGTGCGTTCGTGATGGGCAGCATCCTTGCCGAGACAATCGAAGCAGCAAAGATAGAGAAGCTCGTTGCGCCCGTGAAAGACCTCTTCGGAGCGGTGTTCTTCGTATCGGTAGGTATGCTTGTCGACCCGAAGATTATCGTTGAGTACGCCATACCGATAGCCGTACTCGTACTGACCATCCTCCTCGGACAGTCAATCTTCGGTACCTTCGGTTTCCTTATCGGCGGCCAGTCGCTGAAGTCGGCTATGCGCTGCGGTTTCTCGATGGCGCAGATTGGCGAGTTCTCGTTCATCATCGCCTCATTGGGTCTTTCGCTGCACGTCACGGGCGAGTTCCTCTACCCCGTCGTAGTGGCAGTGTCGGTCATCACTACGTTCCTCACGCCCTACATGATACGCCTCTCGGTGCCTTCGTACAACGTGCTGGAGCGCCACCTGCCGAAGACATGGGTACGCGCGCTGAACAACATCACACTCTCCCACCCCTCGTCGGCTCCAAAGAGCAACTGGCACTCGCTCATAGCGCAGATGGCTCGCATCACGCTCATCTACTCTATCCTCTCCGTTGCTACAATCGCCCTGATGCTAACGTTCTTCCTGCCGTTCATACGCCGCATGATGCCTGGTATGCACTGGTGGGCTAACGGCATTTGCGGTGTGCTCACCGTGATGTTCATCGCACCGTTCCTGCGTGCCATCGTGATGAAGAAGAACCACTCGGAGGAGTTCCGTGCGCTGTGGAACGACAGCCGGTCGAATCGTATGCCGCTGCTCGTTACCATCCTCGTGCGACTGATTATTGCCTCGGCATTCGTGTTCTACATCTGCAACTATCTCACACGCTTTACCAATGCGCTGATGATGACCATCGCACTGGCTGTGGTGGGCATAATGATTCTGTCGCGCGGACTGAAGAAGCAGAGCATCAAAATGGAGCGCATGTTCGTGCAGAACCTACGCTCACGCGACATCGAACAGCAGGTGCTCGGACTGAAGAAGCCACTGTACGAGGGTCACTTGCTCGACCGCGATATACACATATCAGAAATTGAAATACCCGAGAACTCCACTTGGAGCGGACTCTGCCTTGCCGACCTACGCCTCAGCAACCGCTTCGGCATACACGTAAGCAGCATACTGCGCGGACACCGCCGCATCAACATCCCTGGTGGCGACGACATCGTATTCCCCGGCGACAAGTTGCAGGTCATCGGCAGCGACTCGCAGTTGGCTGCTGCGCACGCTGCACTCGCCGTCGACATCGAACCCGACGACCCTGACATCGAGAAGCGCGAGATGCGCCTTTCGCAGATCATCATCGACAAGCACTCGCCGTTCGTGGGCAAGACATTGCCCGAGACGGGATTGCGCTCGGAGTTCAACTGCATGGTGGTGGGCAGAGAGGAAGGAAAAGAAAACCTCTCTATGGTTGGTGCTACATACAAGATGCGTCTTGGCGACATCCTTTGGATTGTAGGCGAAGACGAGGCACTACGACGATTACAAGATGCCAACCGTGGCGTATAAAACAAAGCTGTCCGCTAAACGAATTGTGTTTAGCGGACAGCAATAAAACTAATTGTACCTTTATACCGTAATCTCTCCCGAACCATAGCAGCGGTGGTGCTCCTCGTCGTAGACTACGCAGAACTGACCCGGTGCCACGCCTTGTATCAGCTCGTCGGCATGGACGATGAACTCGCCCTTGCCCGTGCGCTCAAGCACAGCCGTATGGTATTCGGGCGTATGGCGAATCTTGAAGCGCACACGTGCCGATGTGCCCGGCTCACCCCACGGGTCGAGCGTAAGGAAGTGGAAATCGTGTATGGGGAAGTCCTTCTTGTAAGCGGTACGCGGCTCGAAGCCCTTGCTTACATACAACACATTGTTGGCTACATCCTTCTTCACGACGTACCACGGACCGCCGCCGAAACCGAGTCCGTGGCGCTGTCCGATAGTGTGGAACCACAGACCGCGATGCTTGCCTATGAACTTGCCCGTCTCCAGTTCGAGTACTTCGCCCGGCTGCTCGCCGAGAAACTTGCGTATGTAGTCGTTATAGTTTATCTTGCCGAGGAAGCAGATACCCTGCGAGTCCTTGCGCTTTGCATTGATGAGATGTTCGCGTTCCGCTATCTCGCGCACTTCGCCCTTCTGGTAATGACCGATTGGGAACAGCGCCTTCTTCAGCTGCCAGTCGTATATCTGCGCGAGAAAGTCGGTCTGGTCCTTCACTGGGTCGGGGCTCGTCGTGAGCCATTTTCTGCCCTGCTCGTCAATCTCGGTCTGCGCATAGTGACCGGTCGCAATGAGGTCGTACTCGTGTCCGCGCTTCTCGTGGAACGCACCGAACTTGATGAGTCGGTTGCACATCACATCGGGGTTGGGCGTGAAACCAGCACGCACCTTGTCCATCGTGTAACGTGTCACCTGATCCCAGTATTCGCGGTGGCAATCCACCACCTCCAGTTTGCAGCCGAAGCGACGCGCCACAGCCGTCGCCATCTCGAGGTCTTCCTCCGAAGTACAGTCCCATTCCTCCTGCTCCTCCGGACCTATCTTTATGTAGAAGCAGTCGGGATGAAGCCCACGCTGCGCCAGTTCGTACACCACAACAGAACTGTCCACGCCACCCGAGAGCAGCACGGCAATCCGCTTATCGTTTAACTCCATATTTTGATATGTCTCATTCATACGTGCAAAATTACACGAAATAAATGGAATCACCAACAATAGTGTTGAGATGTTGAGGTGTTGAGGTGAAAGATGGTGAGGTGTTGAGATGGTGAGATGGTGAGATATGTATAAAAGAAGTAATCTCAACACCTCAACATCTCAACATCTCAACACCTCAACACCTCAACATCTCAACATCTCAACATCTCAACACCTCACCACACAGATTCTGTTCTGTTTTTCATTAAAATTCACCGATTTTGGATAATATTCCTTATTTATAACACACCTCGCTTTGCGCATTAAAATTAAACATTTAACTTTGCATAAAGTTTAAACTATTTAATTATTTGATATATCAAAAGTTATGGAAAACAAAAAGAAGCTCATTGCTGGGATAGTAGGGGGTATTGTAGGTCTTGCGCTCATTGGCGCAGTGGCTTATCTCTACATTAATTTGGACAACCAAAGAAAAGAAAACAAAGCGATGCAGGAACTCGCAGAACTCGACAAGAAGGAGATGGAGAACGAGTACCAGCAGTTTGCCAATCAGTATAGCGAGATGCGTATGCAGATTAGCAACGACTCAATCATCGCACAGCTCACAGCAGAGCAGGAGAAAACAGAGAAATTGCTTAAGGAGTTGAAGGAGACTAAGACAAACGATGCTCGCGAGATAGCACGCCTGAAGAAGGAGCTGGCTACCGTGCGCGCCATCCTGCGCAACTATGTCATCGAGATTGACTCGCTCAACCGCTTAAATCATAACCTTACAGAAGAGAACTCACGCATCAAAGGACAATATAACGAGGCTACACGCCAGATTGAGGGCTTGAACACTGAGCGTGCTTCGCTCTCGGAGAAGGTGGCTATCGCTGCCCAACTCGATGCTACGGGCATCTCAATGCAGCTGAAGAACAAGCGCGGAAAGTCTACCAACAACACATCTAAGTGTAAGTCAGTGCAGGTAAACTTCTCTATTGCGAAGAACGTCACTGCTGCCAACGGCACAAAGACCTTCTACGTGCGCATCACCACACCTTCGGGCACAGTGCTCAGCGGAGGAGGCTCATTCGCTTATCAGAACCGACAACTCGAGGCTACAATGAAGAAGACCATAGAGTATGATGGTCAGGAGAAGTCGCTTACTCTGTATTGGAATGTGTCGCAGTCGCTCATGGAGGGCACATACCAGGTGAGCATATTCGCCGACGGCAATATGATTGGCTCACGCAGCTTTAGTTTTAAATAATTGGATAACACAAATGATACAAAGATTTCTATTTATCGCCTTGGCTTGTTGTGCGGCTAACGTGCAGGCGCAGCAGAGGCTCAGTCTTGACAGTTGCCGAGCTATGGCTCTGCGCAACAACAAGACGTTGAGTGCCTCGCGCTTGCAGCTGGACATGGCTCATTACAAGGTAAAGGCAGCAAAGACGAAGTATCTGCCACATGTGAGTGCGCTCGGTGGCTACGAATTGACGAGTCGTGAGATTTCTTTGCTAAGCGACGACCAAAAGGCATCGCTCTCTTCGGCAGGTACACACGCCACTGGTGCATTGCATAACGACATCTCGTCTGCACTCTCCGGACTGGCGCAGCAGGGAGCCATCTCTCCCGAACTTGCTAACGGACTGGGCAACCTCTTCGGACAGGTAGGTTCAAAGCTTGGCAGCGTGGTAGACGGTGTCGGCCAGAAAGTGGTGGATGCTCTCCACACCGACACTCGACAGATGTACACCATATCGGTAATGCTTACACAGCCAATCTACATGGGTGGCGGCATCATTGCTGCCAACCGCATGGCGAAGATTGGCGAAGAGATGGCGGCTAACAACATCGAAGCCACCACACAGTCTACACTCCACTCCATCGATCAGGCTTACTGGCTCGTGGTGTCTGTACATCATAAGAAGCAGCTGGCTGAAAGCTACCTCGAAGTGGTGAAGAAACTCGACAACGACGTACAGAAGATGATTGCCGAAGGAGTGGCTACACGTGCCGACGGACTGAAGGTGGCAGTGAAGGTGAACGAGGCGGAGATGTCGCTCACCCAGGCAGAGAACGGACTCGCCCTCTCGAAGATGCTGCTATGCCAGCTCTGCGGACTCCCCGTAGAGAAGGACGTGCATCTTGAGGATGAAGACTCTGCCGACTTGGTAGCTACGGCTAACGTGGAGAACACCGACAACAGCGTGGCTATGGAGAACCGCCCCGAACTGAAGTTGCTCGACAACGCTCTCGACCTCAGCCGACAGTCAACAAAGCTCGTGCGTGCTGCCTTCCTGCCGCAGGTTATCCTCACCGGTGGATACATGGCATCCAACCCAAACCTCTTCAACGGCTTCGAGCGCAAGCTCTCGGGCGTATGGAACGTTGGCGTAGTGGTGCGCGTGCCGCTTTGGAACTGGATGGAAGGCACGTACAAGGTGCGTGCCAGCAAGATAGCATCGAGCATCGTACAACTTGAGCGCGACGAAATAAGCGAGAAGATTGAGTTGCAGGTAAGCCAGTGCAAGTTCAAGGTGAACGAGGCAAACCGCCGACTTACTCTCGCTCGCAAGAACGTGGAGAACGCAGAGGAGAACCTGCGTTGCGCAAACGTCGGCTTCAAGGAGGGCGTGCTGCAAACCACCGATGTGATGGCGGCACAGACAGCATGGCTCCAGGCTCAGTCGCAGAAGATTGATGCCGAAATTGATGTCCGACTCAGTCAAGTAAATCTAAAGAAGGCACTCGGTGTCTTGCAGTAATAACCTTCAATATCATTTTATTATGTCAGAACAATCACAACATAAGAATATTCTTATCACCATCGTCCTTATGACGTTGGTTATTGTGGCAGTGGCTGTCATCGGCACCCTGTCGCTCAAGAGTGAGCCCGAAACAATACAAGGCCAGATAGAAGTGGCGGAGTATCGTGTGTCGAGCAAAGTGCCAGGTCGCATCCTCGAACTGCGCGTCAAGGAGGGCGACTACGTCAATGTTGGCGACACACTCGCCATACTCGACGCGCCCGAGGTGCGTGCGAAGATGACACAGGCAGAGTCGGCAGAGAACGCTGCCGCTGCTATGGACGAGATGGCTAACAACGGAGCACGCAAGGAACAGGTGCGTGCAGCGTTCGCCGTACTGCAGCAGGCTAAGGCAGGCTTGGAGATTGCCGAGAAATCGTACAACCGCGTACAGCGACTCTTCGACGAGGGCGTGGTGACAGCGCAGAAGCGCGACGAGGCTTTCGCCAACTACAAGGCTTTGGAGGCACAGGTGAAGGCGGCGCAGAGCCAGTACGACATGGCACTCAATGGTGCTCGTATGGAGGAGAAGAAGGCTGCTGCTGCGCAGGTGAACCGCGCCAAGGGTGCGGTGGCTGAGGTGTCGTCGTACATCAACGAAACAATGCAGATTGCACAGATGGCTGGCGAGGTGAGCGATGTATATCCGAAGATAGGCGAGCTCGTAGGCACTGGCTCACCAATCATGTCTATCTCTATGATGAACGACATGTGGGGTACATTCAACGTGCGCGAAGACCAGCTTGACGGCATGAAGATCGGTAGCGAGATAAAGGCTTTCGTGCCGGCTTACAACCGCGAGATACGCATGAAGGTGTACTACATCAAGGATCAGGGTTCATACGCCGTATGGAAGGCTACCAAGTCGAACGGACAGTACGACTTGAAGACTTTCGAGGTGAAGGCTCGCCCTATCGACAAGATTGACGGACTCCGCCCTGGCATGTCGTTAGTGCTGAAGAAGTAAGCAGTCGTCGGTTTTTAAACAGCAAACTATGAAACGACTTCTGCTTATCGCCCAACGCGAATGTCGACGTATGGCAGCCAACCGCATGTACTTGCTTTCGATGCTGCTCTTCCCCGTGTTCGTCACGGTGTTCTTCACGTCGTTCATGCACGAAGGGCAGCCGGAGAATATGCCCGTGGGTGTGGTAGATCTCGACAACACCACCACGACGCGCAAGCTGACACGTCTGCTCGACTCGTTCCAGTCGTCGGAGGTGGTGGCTCACTACCCTTCTGTGGAGGAGGCTCGCCAGGCTATGCAGCGCGGCGACATCTACGGTTTCCTCTACTTCCCGAAGGAGACGACGGCAAAGCTGCTGGCTTCGCGCCAACCGCACGTGTCCTACTACTACAGCTACGCCACACTGACATCGGGTGCTCTCGTCTTTAAAGACCTGAAGACCGTGTCCACACTCGGTTCGGCAGGCGTTGCCAAGTCGGTTATGTCTGCCAAAGGCTACACCGACGACCAGATAATGGCATTCCTGCAGCCTATTGTGCTCGACCTGCATACCGTGGGCAATCCGTGGGTGAACTACAACATCTATCTCTCGACGATGCTCGTGCCGACGTGTCTGCTCTTGCTCATCTTCCTCCTCACGGCTTACGCTATGGGTATGGAACTGAAGGAGAACACTGCCACCGAACTGGTGGCTGCGGCTGGTGGCAATCCGTTCATCGCCCTCATCGGTAAGATGCTCCCCCACATCGCCGTATGGATTGTGGTGATGGGCGCATACATGGTCTACACCTTCGGCGTGCTCCACTTCCCTCACCCTGGCGGTTGGGGCGTAATAGTGCTGCTCACTGTGCTCAGCGTACTCGCTGCCGTAGGCTTCGGCGTGTTCATGTTCGGACTCCTGCCTGCGCTGCGCATGTCGATGAGCATCTGTTCGCTATGGGGCGTGCTCAGCTTCTCGATGGTAGGCACAGCCTTCCCCGTAATAGCTATGGACACACCGCTGCAGGTGCTGGCTAACATCTTCCCCATGCGCCACTTCTTCCTTATCTACGAGACGTGCATCTTCGCCAATAATCCGCTCTCAGACGTAGCACTCAACATCGCAGCACTCGTGCTGTTCGCTGCGGCTCCGGTGTTCGTCATTCTGCGCATCAACCGAGCTTATAAGGAATATGTATATATGGAGTAAGAAATCACGCTTCTCGCTTTTAAGAATACTCAAATGACAATAAAAAAGATACATACATTCTGGGAAGACACCGCAAAGGTGTGGCTGCACGAGCATCTTGAGATGTTCCGCGACGAGGGCGCACTGCTCTTCGTCATCCTCCTGCCACTCGCCTACCCGCTCCTCTACTCGTGGATATACAACAACGAGGTGGTGCGCGAGGTACCCGTGGCTGTTGTCGACTGCTCCAACTCGGCTACAAGTCGCGAGTTCGTGCGCCATGTCGACGCGTCGCCCGACGTTATGGTGGCAGAACGCTGCACATCTCTTGAGGAAGCCTCGCGTCTTGTAGGCAAGCACAAGGTGTACGGCGTGGTTTATCTGCCCTCCGATTTTGACACTCGTCTCAACCGCATGGAGCAGGCGCACGTCAGCGTCTACTGCAACATGGGACTGATGCTCACGTACAAGGCTATCTTCCAGACCTGCACGGCTGTGGCTGCCGACATGAACTCTGGCATACAGATACGCCTGTCGGGCAACAAGACCAACCGTGAGGACGAACTGACAACGGCACCGCTCAGCATCACCGATGTGCCGATGTTCAACAACACAAGCGGCTACGGCAACTTCATCCTGCCTGCCGTTCTGGTGCTTATCCTGCAACAGATACTACTGCTCGGCATAGGCATCACCTACGGCACGAGCTACGAGAAGAACCGCTTCCTGCGCATACGACCGATGCTCGACCGTCGCTTCGGACTGGCTCGCATCATGGTCGGACGCACAATGGGTTTCCTCGTACTCTTCATGCTCATCGCAGCGTGGGTGATACTGGCAGTGCCACGCTTGTTCCACTTCGTGCAGCTTATCCACTTCGGCGATTTTCTGCTGTTCACGTTCCCCTATCTACTGGCGTGCATCTTCTTCGCCATCACCTTCTCGTTCTTCGTGCGTCGTCGCGAGGACGTGATGCTATTAGTGGTCTTCACCTCAGTGCCGTTCCTGTTCCTTTCGGGCATATCATGGCCAAAGAGCAACGTGCCTGAACTGTGGCATTACGTATCGTGGCTTATCCCCTCGTCGTTCGGCATCCAGGGCTTCGTGAAGCTCAACACGCTGGGTGCTACATTCAGCGATATCCTGCCCGAGATAAAGGGCTTGTGGATGCAGACTGTTGTGTATGGCGTGCTGGCAAGTCTGGTAACCTACTGGCAGGTGAAGGGCAGCAAACAAGAAACAGAATAAGAGATATTCTATACATACTAATAATAAAAAAACAGCATTAATGCTTAGGCATTAATGCTGTTTTTTTTATTGCTGTTCAACAAAAACCATATTGCCGTAGCAGAACAACCACGTTGCCGTAGCAGGACAACTGCATTGCCGTAGCGGGACAACTGCGTTGCCGTAGCATGGTAATACAAGGGGTGTAGCGGTCTCCGCTGGAAGATAGGCTGGCAGATAACCCGTTCAAAAGAAAATCTTCCAGCCTTTATATGCCTTATAATTAGAGAGTTGTGGCAAAACTGGAAGATATGGGAGATTTTTTCAGCTATCTAAAGTTGTTCGGCTGTTGACGGTTGCCTGCAGCATCGTTGGTGTCGCTAACATCCCACCAGAGACGTGTGCCCTGAGTGTTGGCGGTCTGCAGTTCGGGATGTGCCTGGAAGAACTTGTTCTGCGACTCGCTGTTCGGGTAGAGCAGACGCTTTATCTGCTTACCGTTAGGCACGTCGCCACCAGAGAAGTTGCTCAGCTGAGTGCGCAGAGCCGGATAGTCGGTGCGGCGGAAGTCAGCCCAACCCTCGTTGCCATTCGGGAACACAGCCATCCACTTCTGAGTGATGATAGCCTCGAGGATGCGCTCGCGGTCGCCACTTTGGAATGTGCCGTCTTTGAGAGCCTTTATACCGTCGATGTACTTGTCGGCATCCTCCGCAGCAATGTGGTAGTAGTCCATCGATGCCTTAACGCCAGCACGGAAGTACTGCTCAGCACCCATAGTGAGGTCGGCACCTGCCCAACCGCGCAGCGCAGCCTCTGCCTTGAGGAAGAGCGACTCTGCGTAGCCGAGCCATACCGTCGGACGAGAGTAATTGAACCAGTGGTCATCGGGCAGATCCTTCGATGCACCATCCTTAACGGTACGTGTAAGACTATACTGCAGCGGATCCATGGAAATCTGCGGAGCCTGAGCACCACGCTCACAACCTACGAAGTCGTTGCGCAAAGCATCCTTACCTTCAGCTAAGGTAGAAGATGTCATATTGCTGCGATACCAACAAATGAGACAACGCGGGTCAATCTTCTTTGTTTCCGAATCGTTACGTCCCTTCTTTATGGTATACTCCTTGCCACCGTCAGAGAGGTTGCGATAGAAGTCTTCCATATCCTTAGACAGAACGCTCTCGCCGCCGTATGCTACAGAGCACATAGCCAAGCCGTTCTCGTCGCCGCCGGAATCCTCACCGCCCATCTCAACCGGAGCATGGCGTGGCACGGTCTGCATGTTGTCTGCATTTGAAGTCATCAAGCCGTACTTGTTGTTGAGTGCTGCCTCAGCCTCCTTCTTAGCACGCTCAGGAGCCACATTGCTTATACGTAGCGCAAGACGCAGACGCAGCGTGTTGGCAAAGCGCAGCCACTTGTTGGCATCGCCGAAGTAGCAGATGTCGTCCTTGTCAATCTTGTACTGCGAAGCATCGTCGGGTTTGATGCTGTCTACAGCCTGCTCGAGCATGAGGAACATCGCGTCGTACACCTCCTCCTGGGTGTTGTATGCAACATTGTTGGTCTCCGGCACCTTAGCCTGCACGTACTCCGTGAACGGCATATCGCCATAAGTATCGGTAGTGGCAAGGGCGAGGAACGCATAGTAGATGCGCGTGATGTAGAACATGTTGCGATACTTCTCCGGTGTCTCGTTGAACTTGTATGCACGCACGAGGTCACGATACTCCGATGAGCGGTCGTTGTAGAAGAAGCTCCAACGCAGAGCCGACCAGCCGTCGGTGTAGTTGTAGTCGGGAGCCTTGCCAGCATGTTTCGGCTGGTTGTTAGCCACATAGCCGGCATAGATGTCGTGCGAGAGGTTGGTTGTGCGCTGATAGTCGTTGTAGTAGCCCTCGTAGAGGAACTTGCGGAACTTAGCCGGAGCATCAGCCAGCTGCTTCTTGTACGCAGCAGAGTCCTCTTTGCTCACACGATAATTGAGGTTGATGTTGGCATAACGTGTGTCGGTAGGCTCCTCCGGTGTTATCTCTCCCCCGGTGCCATTGTCCTCCACTCCGTACGGGTCGCGGTTCATATCTTCGAGGTCATAGCACGAACCGAGTGTCAGCAGCGTTGTAGCTGCAATCAGACCAGTATATAATATATTGCGTTTCATTTTGTCGTTTTAAATTTAGAATCCTACGTTAACAGAGAAACCGAATGTGCGTGTGTAAGGCACTGCCATGTAGTCGATAGCCTGCGAGAACATCGTTGTATCGTAGCCGCCGTCGGGGTTGCCCGGTGTGTGCTTCATAAGGAAGCAGAGGTTGCGAGCCACGAACGAGAGCTTGAGCTGTGTGAGCGGAGTGCGGCGCAGCATCTTCTGCGGGAAACTGTAGCCGAGCGAAAGTTCCTTCAGCTTGATGTACGAAGCATCGTGTACGAACTCCTCTGCATAACCCTTCTGCGAGCTGTACAGACCGATTGTAGAATAATACTTCTGTGCACTAACCTCCTGTGTGTTCACGCTGCCGTCAGCCTTAACGCCAGGTACAACCATGTACCAGTCCTGCACACCATTAACGGTCTTGTACTCGCCACGATATGCTGTGCGCTCCGATGTACCTACAGATGTAGCCATACCCTCTGATACAGAAACTATGTCGCCACCGAACTTCATGTCGAACATTGCGGTGAGCGAGATGCCTTTGTATGTGAAGGTCGGAGTGACAGACATAAGCAAGTCGGGCTGTATGTTGCCGATAGGATGGTCGAGAAGATACTGCTCAAGGTTACCGTCGCCGGTAGCAGCCATTGGCAGACCGTCGTCGCCGATGATTACACGGCCCTGAGCGTCGCGCTGCATGAGGTTGTTGGCGAAGATGTCACCGAGCTTGCCACCCTTCACAGCACCCACCTTCACCGGCATGTTCGAGTCGCCTGCGAAGTAAACACGGTTCACGCCGTCAGCCAGTTCCTTAACGGTAGAACGGTTGTGAGCGAGGTTTGCGGTGATGTCGAACTGGAAGTCGCGTGTCTTCACCGGCGTACCGTAGAGCATGAACTCGACACCAGTGTTGTTGATCTTGCCAGCGTTCACCCACTGCTGTGTCCAAGGCGACGAAGCGTCTACGAGCATAGCCTGGTTCTTCGTAGTATTATAATAATAGGTGAAGTCGAAGCCGAGACGGTTGTCGAGGAACTTCATGTCTACACCCACCTCATACGAGGTCTTTATCTCCGGCTTCAGGTTGGCGTTGAGCTTGATGGTGTTATTGATAGGCTTGCGGTTGCCCATCTCGAACTGATACTTGCGCACGTTGTAGAGGTTGTACGGAGCCGGATCCTTACCCACCTGCGCTGCCGACACGCGAAGCTTTGCGAACGTAATCCACGACGGCAGCTTATGGTCGATAGAGCGCATGAAGTCGGAGAACACCCAACTGAGTGATGCCGAAGGATAGAAGAACGAGTTGTTCTTCTTAGGCAGTGTAGACGACCAGTCGTTGCGTGCTGTGAGGTCGAGCGAGAGCCACTCGTCGTAAGCCAGCTGAGCCGAAGCGAACGCCGAGTACATGGCACGGCTGTGTCCGTCGTCGAGAGCCGATGTGAGTTTGTTACCGGTGTTGAATATCCAGTTGTCCTTCTCGAGCATATTCTGCACCGATGCCGAGAGCTGCTCATACTTCAGATACATGATGTTAGCACCGGCTGTGTAGCCCAAGCGCCACTTCTTTGCGAGCTGGTTGTCGCCCATAAGGAGGAACTGTATGTTCTGCTCGAAATGGTTCTCCTCAGCGCGTGTCATGCCGTCGTTCACGAGCTTGCCCTGCCATCCGGTGCCGTCGGTAGAGATAGCACCGTCGCCAAGAGAGAGGTCGGAGGTCTGAAGACGTGTACGATAGTAGTCGAACGAGTACTTGGCGTTGAACTTCAACCAGTCGGTGACGTTCACATTAGCAGCATAGTAGCCGAATGCACGCCAGCGCTCGTCGCTGTTCTTGAAGCGGTGACGAGCATAGTAAGGGTTAGAGTAATGCTGGTCGGGACCGAACCAGTTGCGGTGCAGCTGATTGGACGATGTATAGTTCTCCTTCAAGTCGCGCAACGACACGTTGCCCGGCATGAGGAGCAGCTGAGCCACCTCACCATTCAGACCGGTATACGGACGGTTCTCTGCCTTGGTGTTAGACACCGAAATCTTGCCGTCGAGCGAGAGCCACTTGTTCACGGTAGCACCGGCGTTGAGATCGACGTTAATCTTGTTGAGCGACTCGTTCTGGAACAAGCCGTCGTTGCCGTTGTAGCCTACAGAGAGGCGGAAGTGCGACTTCTCTGACGATGTGCCTACAGCCACGGTGTGTGCCTGCGAAAAACCAGTGCGGAAGTAGTCCTTCAGACGGTCTCCGGTGTACGAGTAAGGAGCCTTCTCGCCGAGCCAGTTGGTCTGCATCGAGCCGTCGAAGCGCGGACCGAACGCCAGTTCGCCCGTCATGGTAGTGGGGTTGCCATCTTCGTCCTTATTGAAGAGGAACTGACCCTGCGAACCCTGACCGTAGAGCTTCTGCATCTTCAGAGTCTCAGCAGCCTGGCTCCATGTGAAGTTGCCGCTATACGAAACGCCGAAGCCCTGCTTGTGCGAGCCGCGCTTTGTAGTGACGAGGATTACACCGTTGCCGGCACGCGAGCCGTAGAGCGCAGCAGCGTTCGGCCCTTTCAGTACAGAGATTGACTCAATATCCTCGGGGTTGATGTCGAATGATGTTCCGCCACGGTCGTAACCGCCGTATGTAGAAGCCGAAGAAGTCTGATCGTCGGTGAACGGTACACCGTCAACAATCCAGAGCGGCTGGTTATTGTCCGTCAATGAAGAGTTGCCACGGATTGTTATCTTTGTCGATCCGCCCAATCCGGTGCTTGCCGTGTTCATCTGCAAGCCGGCCACCTTACCGTCCAATGCGCCCACTACTGACGGGTCGCCGGTTACGTTGAGCTTGTCAGCCTTCACCTCCTGCACCGAGTAGCCGAGCATCTTCTTCTCGCGCTTGATGCCAAGAGCCGTTACGACCACCTCGTCGATCGACTGCTGGTCGAGCTGCATAGTGACATTCAGGTTGGCAGCACCGCTCACAACCTTGTCCTTATAGCCCATGTACGAGATGCGGAGCATTGTAGATGCAGGAGCCTTCTGTGTGCTGATTGAGAAGTTGCCGTCGATGTCTGTAACTGTTTTTACGTTAGTGCCTTCAACGGAGATTGTTGCACCGATAAGCGGCTCGCCAAGTTCGTCAAGCACACGACCCTTCACGCTATGTGTCTTGTCGCTCTGCGCTACAACGGTAGCGGTCTGAGTCGCAACTGGAGTGCGCAACGCGCTTTCTGCCTGCGAAGCAAACGCCCACTGCAAAGGAGCAGCAACAACGACAAGTGCCATTGCTCGCTTCGACCATTGCAGTCGGAATGATAATTTTGTATTCATTTTATTATAGATTGGTTTTTATCGTTAGAAAGTCTGCATCGCATAACACAATGCAGCAAAGTTAATTGTGCAAAGTTACTGCAAAAAAATGAAACACTACTAAAATATATTTATTTTTATTGTTGCATAGGCATATAAAAAGGCTACGGCAAGAATACCGTAGCCTCCTAATATTACTTTCTGTCCATCACACGCCACACGTATGCAATATACGCGAACACGAATGGCACAAGGAGCGACACATAGAACATGGTGCGCAGGGTGAACTCGCTGCTGCAACTGTTGGCGATGGTGAGCGAGCTTTGCAGATCGGCGTTAGAGGGATAATAGGCAGTGCCACCAAGACCGGCAATGAGCAGAAGCGAGAGCACTACCATAACCACACCGATGCCTGCCGGCCAGATACCTTTCACGTAGGAGTTGCTGAAAATGGTGCGCCCTACTCCATACAACAGCAACACTACGCCCACAAGCGTAAGCACGGCGAGCAGCGGCATCGAGAGATAATTGTGCAGATACTTCAGAGGCTCCATGAACACCACCCCCTGCGCATCCACAGCGTAACCGTCCTTCAGCAACAGACGCACAAAGAAAGCGAGGAAGAACACAAGGAACGGCACGGTACTGCCGACAAGGCGCACACTGGCACGCGAACGGATGTCCTCATCCTCCACATTATTTATTATGTACAGTGCGCCGAGCATACGTGCAAGGAACATCACGGCGAGTCCGAACACGAGATTCCACGGGTCGAGCAGCGCGTCGAGTCCAGCCGAAGCGTTAGCCCAACGGCTGATAACGGGCGCACCGATATCCGTCAGTGATGCCTTCTCGACGAGGAAGTTGGAACCGTCGAAGAACGTAGCCACAGCTCCGCCGAGCAACAACGGACCCACGATGCCGTTCAGCACGAGGAACCAGCGATAGGTGCGTGTGCCGAGCAGATTGCCCTTCTTCAGCTGAAACTCGTAGCTCACGGCTTGCAGCACGAACGAGAAGAGGATTATCATCCAGAGCCAATACGCTCCGCCGAAGCTCGTACTGTAGAACAACGGGAACGAGGCGAAGAAGGCACCACCGAAGGTGACGAGCGTGGTGAACGTTATCTCCCACTTTCTGCCGGTCGACTCGAGCACCTTGCGCTGCCCATCTTCCGTTCTGCCTATGCTATGCACCATAGAGTTAGCGCCCTGCACAAAGAGCAGGAACACGAGCAACGCCCCGAGCAGCGAGACGATGAACCACCAGTATTGTTGCAAAAATTCGTATGTCATAAGAATGTGTTATATGAAGAGTTAAACATAAGTGTTGTCGGTTGATGTCTGAGGTTTCTCGGCATTATATTTGCGTATTACGCGGCACATGATGCTCACCTCAGCCACAAGCAGCACCGTGAAGAGCACGAGGAAGAGGAAGAACGTGAACGCCACACTGCCCGACTTTATATCGGAAACTGCAGCCACCGTTGGCAGCATGTCCTGAATAGCCCACGGCTGTCTGCCCAGCTCGGCTACTATCCATCCGGCTTCGCTCGCCAGGTAAGTGAGCGGAAGCATAACCAGTGCTGCCACGTAGAGCCAGCGATACTTCGAGGTGATATCCTTGCGCCATGCTATGTGGCCGATGACGAGGAAGAAAAGCATCAGCAGCGTGCCCACGCCTACCATCACACGGAAGGCGTAGAAGTTGATGGGGATATACGGCACCAGCTCCGCACGGTCTTTTATATAGCCGTAGCCGAAATAAGGCATGTCCTGCTTCAGCTGCTCAGCAAGTTCTGGCAAGCGCGCGTCGTTGGCATCCGCAGCCTTCAGTTTGCGGTATTCGGCAAGCGCAGCAATCGCCTTGCGTCCGCGCTCCATCTTCTCCTCTGCCGAGAGCTCGCGCGTGCCGTCAGCACGTGTGTAGCCGTTGAGCAGGTCGTTCACGCCAGGTACATATCCGTCCGCCTTGTGCGTAGCAAGCAGCGAGAGTCCGTTCGGGATGGCGATGCGCAGCGGAGCCTCCCCACCCTTAGCATAGTCGGGCTGCTCGAACGGATTGACAGCTGCAACGGCTGTGAGCGAAACGCCCTCGCCCCCGTTGTACAGAGCCTCCATAGCGGCGAGCTTCATAGGTTGCTTCTCAGCCACCTTCACGGCAGAGAAGTCGCCCGTCGCCATTGTCAGCACGGCAGCCACGATGCCCACGATGCTCGCTATCTTGATACTCTGGCGCGCCATTTCCTGCTCGCGGCGCTTCAGCAGATACCAGCAGCTCACGGCGCACACGAACACTGCGCCTACCACCCACGTAGAGGTCACGGTGTGGAAGAACTTATCCACGGCGAACGGTGAGAGCGCTACATCCATGAAGCTCGTCATCTCGTTGCGCACGGTGTCAGGATTGAACTCGCAGCCCACGGGGTACTGCATCCACGCATTAGCCACCAAGATCCACCAAGCGGAGATGGTTGCGCCGAGTCCGGTGAGCCACGTTGATGCTAAGTGGAAACCGCGCGACACCTTCTGCCAACCGAAGTACATAACGGCGACAAAGGTGCTCTCCATGAAGAACGCCACGATGCCCTCAATGGCGAGTGGTGCGCCGAAGATGTCGCCCACGAACCACGAGTAGTTGCTCCAGTTGGTGCCGAACTCGAACTCAAGGATGATGCCCGTAGCAACGCCCATGGCGAAGTTCACGCCGAACAGTCGCTGCCAGAAGATGGCGGTATCCTTCCAGAATTGCTTACCAGTGCGATAATAGCACGTTTCCATAATGCCCATGATGAGGGCAAGACCCAGTGTGAGCGGTACGAACAGCCAATGATATATGGCTGTGAGTGCGAACTGCGCACGCGACCAGTCGATAAGTGTAGGGTCTACAGTCAAGAGATGTGTCATTTTTTGATGTCTTTTTATTATTGATTAGGTTTATATTCAGCTTCTTTCGGGCTACAGAACTTATACATCTATCATCTGCGTCGACCGATGCGGACATCTGCGTCGACCGATGCAAGTGGCTATCTGTCCACCCTATCGCCCGTCAACTCCCCTGCAACATATGATGCTTTGTCGCCATTCGACTTCTGGTCAAGCACGTTGGGGAAGAAGAACAGTTTCAGCACAAAGAATATAACAAACAGTTTTATGAGAATAACTGTCCACAAGACCTTGCCAAGAGTCATACTGCGAAAACCCTCTATATAGAAATGGTACACCCTGTATAATACATTGTCCTTACTCATGTCATGGCGGTTTTTAGCGGTTGTAATAATTTCACTTTAACAATTTGTTTGCAAATATATATCATAAAAGTCAACCCACCAAGCATTTGCCAAACTAATTTGCGTTTGTGTTGTATTTTTTACATTTAAGGATACGAAAAACGGCTATCGGGAAGCTTTTACACTTCCGATAGCCGTAACCAATTAATAATTACTAATTACTAATTAATAATTTACCTAACGAGCACTTTCTGCACAGTGCCGTCAGCGAACTTCACGATGTTCAAGCCCTTCTGCAAAGCGTTGAGCTTGGTGCCGTTCACGGTGTATATGCCCTTAACAGCGTTCTGTACAGTAGCGTTGTTGATGGCAGTCGGGTCTGCGAACTGCTCGTATGCAGAAACCTCAGCCATTGACGGATAAGAATAAACGTAGAGGTTGCAGATGACAGCGAGATACTTTGTCTTCACGCTCTCCGGGAAGATGTAGCTAAGCTCAGAAACCTTCTTCAAGCCAGAGAATGTCTTCGCCGTGTTCATGCGTGTGAGGTCGTCGCCCACAGCAATCTTCACGTCCTTGTTGACGTAGCTCATCTCGTTGTTGTCGTTCTCTGCGTAGTTCTCGTTCGGAATGTTCACAACAACCTTTGCGAGGTCCCACTGCTTGCCTTCCGGAGCGGTGAAGATCACCCATACGTCGTCGCGGTGCGTAGAAGGAGCATCGATATCGCTGAGAGCCTCGTCTACCTTGTTGCCGTCGGTCAGACCGCTGACATCATACTTCTTGAAAGCTGCCTCGAAAGAGTAATCGTTCTCATAGTGGCGCACCTCAGCCGTCTTGCCCTTGAGCACGTTAGGCTGTGTAGTAGCGTCAACCTCAACCTGTACAGCAATCTCCTCGTAGTCGTCACCATTCACGACGCGGATAGTAACAACATCGTCGCCAATGCGCTGCTTAGCAGTTACAGGAATGACGAACGTGTTCTTCTTCACGTTCTCCTTGATTGTGCCGATAGTCACGTTGCCGTTCTTGCTTGTAGCAACACACTCGAACTTATCAGCCTTAGTAGCTCCCTCGCCCAAATCGTAAGTCACATTGATATTATACGACTCACCAGCGTTCATAGTGACATTGTTTGTCAATGTAGAGAGCTTTATGCTGTTGTCCTTCTTGCCATAAACCTCAAACTCCCAGATGCGGAGGATGCCGTTGACGTGCGGAACGAGCTTCACGTAGCGTGCACGCATCGGAGCGATGTAGTCGGTCTTGACGCTCTCTTTTTGGCGGTTGTAGGTATCAACAACTGTTGTCCAATGTTCGTTATCCTCAGAGAGGAGGATCTGGTAAGAGTCGATCTGGTCTACGCCTGATTCTGGACCTGCGTTGCCATCGAAAATCTTGAAGCTATAGATGCGATATACGCTCTGGAGGTCGAATGTAACCCAGTTGTCAGCACTTACGTTGCACCACTTGTCCGATGCGGAAGTAGGATTGGTCACACCGTCGATAATCTTATCTGGCACCTCCTTATAGTTGGTAGAGCCACTGTAGCCGAGCACCTTCTTCTGGTAAACCACGTTGTAAATCTTCTTGTATTCCTCCTCGGTCATTACGTCGAGGATATTGCTTGAAGTAGTAGATGTGCCGATGGCGTTTGTAACATCAACAGTTACACGCTGCTTGCCCACCTTCTGCGCAACAACCTTTATCGTCTGGCTGGTGAGCGAAGAACCGTCAGCAAGTTTCAAACCCTCAGGCAGAGTCCACTTGAAGGCAGTCGGATTACCCGTACCGTTAGCTGTGATAGTAGCGCTCTCGCCCACCTTCAGATAGCTGTTGCTGATAGTGAACGAAACAACCGGAGCGGTAGCCTGCGGGTAGTCGAGCACGATGCTCTTGCCCTTCTGCTGGCGCATGTCCTTCATAACCGGAGTAACGATGAACTTAACATAAGCCTCGTTGTCCTTACGCTGGAATGTAGGAACGTAGAACGCCTCGTCGCGAGTCTGTCCAACCATTGTGCGTGTGCCGTCCTCGTTCTCCTTATAGATGTCGAAGTGATCGAAATCGACAGTATAGTCGAAGTCCCATGTCAGACGAGCGTCGCCCTGAACGTTGCCAAGCGTGCTTGTCGTAGCAAGGTTCTTCACCTCCACTGGTGCCGGAGCATAGTTAGCAGGCAGCACAGAGAGTTCGCCGAGCGAGAGTTCGTAGTCGTAGACTGTGAACTTAGCCTTAACGTTAAGACCGATCATATAGATAGTCTTGCCGTTGAGCGAAGAGAGGTCGTACTCAGCAACAGTCCAACCGTTCTTTGTTGTGGTTTTCGGTGCAGAGAGTGTAACGTCAGGATTTACAGAGCTTGTTGTAGAGAGCTTCACCTCTACAGAAGCGTTTGTCGTGTTCGACGATTTGTAAACCAGGCGCAATGTGCCGCCACCATTCACAGCGAGCTTAGTCTTGTACAGATGCCAGAGATGGTCGCCGCTGAACGCAGAGCCGCCCTTCAGCTTAAGGCTCGAGCCGAAGTTCCAAGCGTCCTCCCAGTTGATCTCGAAAGAAGCATCGTCCTTGTTCTCCATCCAGTAGCGCCATGTCGGCATGATGCTCTGCACGCCAGAGTGGTACCAGTCCTGTGTAGCCACCTTCTCACCTTCTACGAAGCGGTGCTTGCCCACACCTACGCAGAACGATGTAGTGAACGGCATTGAGCTGATAACCGAACGCTCGAGTACGTGACCCGAGATGCCTGACCATTCATCTGTAGTAACAGTCGGGTCGCCGGCATAGTTGGTCCACATCTGCATCTCGTTCTCGAAAGTTTTCGTTATAGCGTAGTATGCGTCAGGACCCGTATCATTCTTGCCGAGCAAGTTGCGCACGTTGTCCTTCCATGTCTTCTCCTCGGGGCAGAAGAGATCGAGCGAACCGACGTGTCCGCTGGTAGGCATTGCTTTTTGCAAATCTCTTTCAAAACCGGTGTGTCCGCTGGAAGCCACCTGCACACCACCGTAAATCTTAGAGAATGTCTCCGCCTCTGTGCAGCCGAGCTGGCTTGCATAGCTGCGATAGTCGCCCGGTGAGCCGTACTCGAGGAACTGCGATGTATTCTTGTGCGACTTCAGGATTGTAACGTTCGGAGAGTATTCAGCGTTATACCACTGAATCTCCATGTGTGTGTCGCCGTTAGCGTCGGCAATTTTGTTGAACTCCTTGATGAATCCAACCCACTCCGATTCGCTACCGCCACCGGTCTCCTCGTTGATGAACCATCCGTCGAAGCCGATGTACTTGGCAATCTCGTAGAGCTTCTTAGCGTAGATATATACGCCGTTCTCCTTTGTGAGCATCTGGCGCACCCAAGCCTGGTTGCCGCCGAAAGCATACGGTGGGAAGAACACCTGACCCAGCACCTTCACACCGCTCTGGTGAGCAGCGTCGATAGAACCTGCTGGCGGCGGGATGATGATACCCTCAGAAGCCGAACCTGCCCAATAAACGAGCTTGTCCATATACTGCCAGTAGGTAGGCTGATAGCCGAGGAAGTTGTACGCACCCTGCGACGGACACATCGAACATGTCGGGAAAAGGATAGGAGCGTTGCAGATCTGACCTTCATAGTACTGCTGACTATTAGCCTTCATCAGCTTTGGCTCCTTGAAACGCTCAGCCAATGGCACGCGTGAACGGTTGAACTTAGCGTCCTTGTCGGTCTCCGGCGACCAGTTCTTGATGTCGTCCGGATGCCAGCATCCGCCGTACGGCTGCTGTGCGTAGCTGCTCTGTACGAAGAGTGCCGCCACAGCCGCAAGAATTAAACGATTGAGTTTCATTTTTGTTTGTTTTAGTTATTATTTGATTGAATATTAATAGACTTGAGAGTTTACAGGCTGCAAAGTTAGTGCAAATCGAAGACACTACAAAACAAGTTCACTTATTTTTTATTGTTGAGATGCATAGTCACATGTAAAGTTATATCTTGTTAAAGGTTGAATTGAGCAATATTGTTTCTCACTAAAAATCTATAATTTTGCATTATAAGCAACATATTGATTGTATGGAAGAATTAAATCAATTGAATGTCAATGTAAGTGAAATAATTAACTTTGACTAAATCTATATTTATGGGAAATTCTAACTTCAATGAGAATACCAGGGTACAGGTGCCTGCAGCTCTCCATCTATGTAAGTTGGGCTATACCTACTTGGACAATATCAATATATATGATACCAAGACTAATATATTGACAGATGTTTTTCAGAACGCTGTTAAACGTCTGAATCCGTCTTTGTCAAGTCAGGAAGTCTCTTTGTTGTTTTCAAAGATTGTAAACGTCGCAAACAATGATGATTTAGGACGCGAGTTTTACCAGATGCTTTCTTCCAATAGCGGAATAAAACTTATTGACTTTGACAATCCTGAAAACAACGATTGGCACGTCACCACTGAGTTTACATGTGAAAACGAAGACACGGAGGACAACTTCCGTCCTGATATCACCTGTTTCATCAATGGAATGCCACTTGCTTTCATTGAAGTAAAGAAACCAAACAATCACGAGGGTATCTTGGCTGAGCGTGAACGCATCAATACCAGAATGAGCAAAACATGTTTTCGCCGTTTCTTCAACGTCACGCAGTTGATGATATTCTCCAACAATCAGGAATACGACAATGAGAGCCGTGTACCTATTCAAGGTGCATTCTATTGTAGCTCAGCCAAGGGCAAGGCTTTCTTCAATGTGTTCCGTGAGGAGAACAAAACGTTTGTTACCAATTATCCCTATCAGAAAATAACGGATGAAGACGAATATAGGGTATTGAAACACCGCAACTGTGTAGTCATCAAGAACCTTAAGGAGTATCAGACCAACAAAGATGTCAACACCCCTACCAACCGTATCATAACCTCCATGCTGAGCAAGGAGCGTTTTCTATTCCTGCTTCGTTATGGCATAGCATACGTTGAGCGCAAGGTGGAATTGGAGGATGGCACACAGGGCACAACGTTGCAAAAGCATATTATGCGCTATCAGCAGATGTTCGCCTCTTATGCTATCCGTCGCACCCTAAACAATGGGATAAAGAGCGGTATCATCTGGCATACACAGGGCAGCGGAAAAACAGCTCTTGCCTATTACAGCGTGCGCAGTCTGACGGATTTCTTTGCACGAAAAAACATCGTGGCAAAGTTCTATTTCATAGTCGACCGTATCGACCTTATGGAACAGGCTACCGACGAATTTGCCGCCCGTGGGCTTATCGTGCATAACGCCAAGAGCCGTGAGGAACTGATGAAGGACATTGCAAGCCGGTCTATCACACAGAACAATGAAGGCAAGTTGGAGATTATGGTGGTCAACATCCAGAAGTTCAAAGAAGATAAGGCAAAGGTGCAAGTTGACGACAGTTATAGCACCAACCTGCAACGTATATTCTTTATCGACGAGGCGCACCGTGGATATAACCCCAAGGGAAGTTTCTTGGCGAATTTGCTCGAAGCTGACAAAAACGCTGTGAAGATAGCCCTCACTGGCACGCCGCTTCTCAAGGAGGAGCGTGAGTCTTGGCGAGTGTTTGGCGACTATATCCATACCTACTATTACGACAAGTCCATCGCTGACGGCTATACTTGCAAACTTATGCGTGAGCCTGTCGAAACCATCTACAAGGAAAAAATTGAGGACATCCTCGACAAATTGGCTGGAAGCGTAAAAGTGAAGAAGTCGGACATCGACCGCAATAAGATCATTGAGGATGAAAGTTATCTTAATGCGTTGCTCGACTATGTAATATCCGACTTCCGCCGTTTCCGCAGGGAGCAGAACGACAACTCTGTCGGAGCCATGATTGTCTGCAAGACAAACCCTCAGGCAAGAGAGATGTTCCGCTTGTGGCAGGAGCGTTTTCATAATGCAGAGAAAATATGGCAGCATAAAGAGGAACAGCTCGGAATGGCAGCAGAGCCAATGACTTTGCCTTCTGGCTACAGGCCTTTGACCGCTTCGCTTATATTGCATGACGAAGGCGATAAGTTGGAACGTAAAGAGTATATTGAGGGGTTCAAGAAACTTCAGGAAGTGGACGTGCTCATTGTCAACAAGATGCTTCTCACCGGTTTTGATGCTCCTCGTCTGAAGAAACTGTATCTCGGACGCTCGCTCGACGGGCACGACTTGTTGCAGGCTTTGACGCGTGTCAACCGACCTTACCATGATTTCAAGTATGGTTATGTGGTTGATTTCGTGAACATCAAGGAGAATTTTGATGCTACCAACGACCGCTACCTGCGTGAATTGAACCGCACTTCTGACGGCATTGGCTCGGGACAGAACAATATCGCCAACGATGTGATGGTAACGAAAGAAGAGGTGGAAGCCAAAATCAGGCAAGTAAAAAGCGTTCTCTTCAACTTCACCACTGATAATATGGAGGAGTTCCGTAAGCAGATTGACGAGGTTGACAACAAGGACAGCCTTTATGAATTGCGCAACACGCTTTCGGAGGCAAAGGCTATTGTCAACCAAGTGCGTTCTTTCGGCGACGAGGAAACAAAGCAGAAACTTACATCGCTACCTATCGGCACCATTCCTATGCTTATCACGGAGGTGACGCATCGCATCGAGCGCATCAATCTTCTTGAAAACACGGAGCATAAGGCTGACGTGTCGGGCATCATTAACGTTGCACTTTCTGAGCTGGAATTTGAGTTCAAGAAAGGAATGCCTGAGGAAATGCGCATCATAGTCAACGACATCCGTGAGCGTTGCGAGCGTGTGCAGGCTGAGTTTGAGGCAAACTTCGATACAAAGGAGGACAAATATGTTATCCTTGCCGATGAGTTCCGTGAGTATTTCCGCAAAAAGGGATTTGTACCTAAAGACACGGCTGACGCAAAAGAAAGCATACAGTACATGGACGAGGTGATGAAGAAAATAAGGGAAATCAATCGTCGCAACCGCCTGCTGAAAAGCAAGTACAAGGGTGACGAGCGGTTTGTGCGAATCCATAAGCGTATTGAGGAGCAGAACGAAAAGCGCGAAAAACCAATCATATCAAAACACGAATATGAGATTGCGGAGAACCTGGCAAATATGAAGCAGGACATCGACAGAATGATATTCCTCGACATCAACAAGCTCGACAACGAACCGGCATTTCAGCAGGATGTGCTTGCCATCATCGGCAAGGAACTGCTGAAGATGCACATAAGGGCAGACATCAAGGACCGCAAGTTTATCAACAATCTCATCACAACAGAATATTTACAACAACGTAACTACGCGTATTAAAAACAATAATGAGCAACATCAATATATCTGAGGCTACCATTGCCCTTATCGACTCTCTAAAGAGCACTACCGGGGCTTACGGATTGGCTGGCACTGGCAGCGAATATAAGATTGTAACGGAGATGTTCCTTTACAAGTTCTTTAACGATAAGTTCGGTTATGAGGCAAAGCGCGATGAAGTTTATGGCGAACGCCTAAGAAACGCAGAGAAGTGGGATGCCGAATATGACAAATTCACTGAGGATGAAGTGGAAGACCTTTTCAGCTATCTTCCACACTCCGTGCCTCGCATGAAGCCGGAGCATACGCTATCTCACCTTTATAACTCTGCCACCAAAGGCGATTTTTCTACACTGCTCGATGCTACTCTCATTGACATTGCCTCGCTCAATGCCGATACTTTCTCTGTCACCACGTCAGGAAAGAGCAAAGTGAATATTTTCTTTCCGCTGACTACATACGTCACCGACACACAGAAGCGTGATGAGTTTGCCAAGGCTCTGATGAACAATGTGGCTTCTTTCAACTTTGAGGATGTGTTTGGCGAAAAATACGATTTCTTCTCACACATCTTCGAGTACCTGTTGAAGGGATTCAACAACGCCAGTGGTGGAAAATATGCTGAATATTACACACCTCATGCCATAGCGCAGGTTATGGCACGATTGCTTGTGGGCGACAAGTCGGACTTCCGTGGCATCACTTGTTATGACCCGTCGGCAGGTACTGGCACGCTGCTCATGGCACTGGCTCACCAGATAGGTGAGGACAGATGTTCCATCTACTCGCAGGACATTTCCGAAAAATCATCCGAGATGCTGCGTCTGAATCTTATCCTCAACAACCTTTCGGCTTCTCTGCCTAATGTGGTGCAAGGCAACACGCTTACCGAACCATCGCATAAAGAGAATAATGGTGTGCTGAAGAAATTCGATTTCATTGTAAGCAATCCACCGTTCAAACTCGATTTCCCAGAGTATCGTGACACGCTCGCTGCAGACACAATCCGTTTTTGGGCTGGTGTTCCCAACTCTGTGAAAAAGGTAGATCCGAACAAACCTAAAATGGCTATCTACACTTGCTTCATCCAGCACCTGCTCAACTCGCTGAAGCCAACAGGAAAGGGTGCTATCGTCATACCTACAGGATTTATCACATCTAAGAGTGGCGTAGAGAAGCGCATCTTGCAACGCATCGTAGATGAAAGATGGGTGTATGGATGTGTGTCTATGCCGTCAAACGTGTTCGCTACTACCGGCACCAATGTCTCCGTGCTGTTCTTTGACAAATCGGCACAGAGCGACAAGGTGATTCTCATCGATGCAAGCAAGCTGGGTGAGGAATATAAGGAAGGTAACAATCAGAAACGCCGTCTTCGCGATTTCGAGATCGACAAGATTGTGAACACATTCCAGAACAAGGAGGCTGTTGATGACTTCTCGGTAGCTGTGACATACGATGAAATCAAAGAGAAAGGTTACAGCCTTTCTGCAGGTCAGTATTTCGACATTAAGATTGACTATGTGGACATCACCGAGGAGGAGTTCAACAAGCGCATGAATAATTATAGGTCTACGCTGAAAGCACAGTTTGAGGAGAGCCACCGCCTCGAAGAAGAGATACTGAAGCAGTTGGATAGTATCAGTTTCAACGAAAACGTAGGGAAGGAACACGACGATGAGTAACGAGATTCAATATCTTCTGTATAACATGCCGGATGCTGACGGCAAAGTGCAAGTAGTCATAAAGGACGAAACGCTTTGGTGTACCCAAAAAGCTATGGCTCAACTGTTTGGCATTGACAAGTCTGGCATCAGCCGTCATATTTCAAATATTTACAAGACTGGCGAACTTCTGCCCGACACGACGGTTGCAAAAATTGCAACCGTCGTAAACAGGGGAATTCGTGGCAATGTTGAGGAGCTGGTAGATTTTTACCATCTTGATATGATTATTGCTGTTGGCTACCGTGTCAACTCGGCAAAGGCTACAAAGTTCCGTCAGTGGGCAACCAAGATTCTGAGTGAGTATATCAAGAAAGGATTCGTCATGGACGACGAGCGGTTGAAGCAAGGAACAGCAGTGTTTGGCAAAGACTACTTCCGTGAGTTGCTCGAACGTGTGCGCTCTATCCGTGCAAGCGAACGTCGCATTTGGCAACAGATTACGGACATCTACGCTGAATGTAGCACCGACTATGACCGCAACTCGCCTACCACACACGATTTCTACGCGATGATACAAAACCGCTTCCACTTTGCCATCACTGGGCAGACCGCAGCGGAGATTATCTATTCAAAGGCTGACCATACGAAAGACCACATGGGATTGACTACATGGAAGAACGCTCCTGACGGGCGTGTCTTAAAGTCGGACGTATCTATTGCCAAGAATTATCTGCAAGAAAAGGAAGTCCGACAACTGGAGCGTGCCGTCACTGGCTTCTTCGACTATATAGAAGACCTCATTGAGCGTGAAAACACGTTCAACATGGCGCAGTTCTCTACAAGTGTCAATGAATTCTTGACTTTCAGACGTTATCAGATATTGCCCGATAAAGGCAAAATCTCTGCGGAACAAGCCAAGAAGAAAGCGGAAGAAGAATATGACATTTTCAATAAGACACAACGCATTGACTCTGACTTCGATAAGGAAGTGAGAGGACTGCTGGGTAAGGAATAAAATAGAACTAATGAAATACAAGAAATATAAATTGGGGGATATTTGCAAAATCTTTGGTAGAATAGGCTTTCGTGGCTACACTACCGAAGATTTGGTGTCCTCTCCTGCAAATGGTGCAATTTCATTAAGCCCTTCAAACATTGTTGATGGCGTAATGGATTTGTCTAAATGTACATATATAAATTGGGAAAAATATGAAGAATCACCAGAAATAAAGATTGCTTCAAATGATATTGTAATTGTTAAAACAGGCAACTCATATGGTAGAACTGCCATTATTCGCAATGTTGAGCATCCTATGACACTCAATCCTCAGTTTGTAGTTCTAAAAAACATACAGATTAACCCTGTATATCTGTCATATTTCCTTAAAACTGACGAATTTCAGAAACAGGTATACGGAATTGTTGGAGGAAGTGCCATTCCTACATTGTCTCAAGAGAATTTGGCAAGACTAATCGTCCGAGTTCCAAATGAAAATATCCAAAATACCATTGCTGATATTTTGGATTCTCTTGAGGGGAAGATTGAAGTCAACAAGCGGATAAATGATAATTTACGAGCAAGCCGAGCGCAGAGCCAAACGCAGTTTGAGCTATGCCGAGGCGCAGCCGTAAATTATCATTTATCTGTCTTTTACACCAAACGTTAGTGTAAATCGAAGACAATACAAGAATTGCAAAGATAAGAATTGCAATTCTAAGTTCACTTATTTTTATTGTTGAGATGCAGCCTAACTTATCAAAAGTTAGCCTTAACACCACAAATTCTCACCGTGCACCGTACGCCGTCCGATCGGACACCGAACGCAACCCAATCGGGCGGCGGACGGAATCTGATCGGACGGCGGACGCAGAACGATGACTTATTGCGAAAGAAATCAGGCTATTATTATGCCTTATTTCCGAAACCTGCGTTGTTTTTTCCACCGTTTAATGCAAGAAGAATTTTTCCAGCACACGATACCAATAATTCCACGAATAGCCTACGGAAGGATGGTTCACCGCCATTGCCTCCACACGCCTACCGTTGTTCAGGAGATAAGCGCCCGTCGCCGTACTGCACCCGTCCACTACTATCGGCTCGCCGTCCTGCCATCGCTCGCCCGGCATCTTATCCCAAAGGCGCTTGCCCCAAACGACGACATACTCGGGCTGATACTTGTCGAGCGCCTCGCATACCTCCGTCGGCATAATGCTTGCCGACGAAGGGCTGAAAGAATATGTTGTTTGCCATAAGTTAGAACCATGAACTAATCCAATCATAAACTATAGAACCCAAGCTGATAGATGGCTGGTAGATATCTGCAAAACAGAAGCTATCTACCAGCCTCTAACTCACTTCCCAACAACGCGTTACACGCCTGCTGGGAGATATGGTGGATTTTTTCGCGTTTACGGCAATTAAAATACTTGCATTGATGGTATCTTTTATTATGCTTACAGACTTTGTAAGTAATAATCTCTACAAACCTTCTCGCAAGAACTTGCGGAGATGAATGTGTGTTATGCCATCATCGTCATTCTTTGTAAGAAGCGGTGTCATAGAGATAACATACTTCGGATAGTTGTCCTTAATAGAACGCAGATTGCCAAATTCTCTTTCACGTGTAGCTTGCTCCGCTATAATGAACGAAGCCTGCACATAGATACGTTGTCCTTCTGGCTTTGTGCATACAAAGTCTATCTCACCAGCCTGTAGCTGTCCTACATAAACCTGATAACCAAGTCGGATGAGATGTTCATATATAATATTCTCTATAACCTTCTCAATATCTCCTTCCCTTGTACCACCAGCTATGGCATTTCTTACGCCATTGTCCTCAAAGTAAAACTTATCATTGTTCTCAAAGACACGCTTACCGTGTATGTCATATCTGTTAACCTTATGCAAGATGTATGCTTCGCATAAGAAAGAAATGTAATTGATGACAACAGAAGAAGTGATTGACTCGCCTTGCGACTTCATATATTTTGCAATACTGTTAGCCGATATCAACTTTCCTATATTGTCAGCCAGAAAGCGTACCAAGTTCTCAAGGAAAGGAACGTTTCTTATCTGGTTCCTCATTATCACATCCTTCAGAAGCACGGTATGGTATATATCTATCTGATATTCTCTTGCATCATCCTCTTCCAAACCGATTTTTGCCAGACCAGGCATTCCTCCATATTGTATATACAAAGACAGCGACTCGTCATTGTCTGAAAGATTATGAAACTCCAAGAACTCATTGTAACTGAGAGACTGTATATAGATTTCTTTATATCTGCCTCCAATGAGTGTACTAAGTTCGTTGCTCAGCATACTGGCGTTACTACCCGTTATAATGATGTCCGTGTTTGGTTCAGTGCGAAAGCTGCGTACGGAGCGTTCAAACTCCTCTATGTCTTGCACTTCGTCAATAAGGATATAATTGTACTTGTCGTTCGCCCAATGCTTTTCAATATATTCATTGAGATCCCGATAAGTCTGTATGGCATCATATTGCCACTTCTCCTTATCTATATAGATAACATTATTGTCTGAATCAGCCATCTTTTCATCACGTATCATTTTCAAGATACAGCTTTTACCAACACGACGCTGACCAACAAGCACTATTATCGTTTCCTTCCCAAGATATTTCTCTATCTTGTCAATGTATGATTGTCTCCTAATTGTTGCCATATTTATTCACTATAAAAGATATTTTCCGCAAAAATAGTAAATTTATCTTTTATAAAAGACAAAACAACTAAAAATCCCGCTTTTATCTTTTATATTGAATAAAATATTGTTCGACACATTTATTATACGTAAATTTTGATTACAACAAAGCGATTTCCGCTTCGATGTTCTCTGGGGTAAAGCAGATGGCTTTCAGCTCCACCTTTTCAAACACTTGTTTAGGCTTCACTTGAAAAAACCTACTCATAGTAATTCGTTTTTTAGGTTATACTATAAATGCCGTTTGCACGGCATTACCTGTCAAAGGGCAAAGTTATGGTAAAGTGACGAACCATACAAGTCCATAATGGTTCATAGGTATAAGAACCATACCATTTGTCTATTTTTCTGATATTGTTTTTCCGGCAAGTACCAGGGCACGCTGGCGCAGATAGCTGTGCAGAGTGAAGCCGTCAGCCTTGACACAGTTGAGGAGGGCGCGCTTCTGCATCACCACCTCTTTGAGCGCTGGGAACACATCGTTGTAACGTTTCTTCACGTCCTTGTTCTCGGTCTTCACCGATGTCTTCTTCACAAGCTCCTCCACATCGGTAATCTTTCGAGCGAAGTAGTCGGCACCCTTCTTCAGACGTTCCTGCAGCAGGGCATTCGTCTGATAGTCGGCAGAAGCGATTACGATCTGACTGTACTGCAACTTGAAGCGCTCGGCTACATCCATAAGTTCGGTCTTTATAGTGCCCGTGCGTGCCTTGTATTCGGCGATGAGTTTCGGAAACGAACGGCGGAAATGTCCGTCGAGCAAGTCGAGCACACGGTTGAAGGCATCCATGAGCGGGCGGAAGTCGAACAGTTCGCTCACTACCGACAGATAGTAGTCGCGCTGCAACTGTTCTATCTGTCCCTCGCTCGGCGTGTGCTCAATGGCGTGCGTGGCGTATTCGTCAACAGCCTCATCGCGAATGATAGCCGCCTGCGGTAGTGGTGCGCTCAGCACCATACCCTCCAGTGTGCGACAACGCGAGAGAGCCACGTATGTCTGTCCGTGGGTGAAGGCACGCTGCACGTCGATGATGGCGTGGTCGAACGTAAGGCCCTGACTCTTGTGAACGGTGATAGCCCATGCTGTCTTCACGGGGAACTGCGTGAATGTGCCTTCCACCTCCTCGCTTATCTCGTTGGTCTTCTCGTTGAGCACATAGCGCGTGTTGTCCCACTGCTCGGGCTGCACTCGGATATTCTCGCCCGTGTCCTTCGCTGTCACAATAAAACCCTCGGCATCTATCTCGGCAATGGTGCCGATCATACCGTTGTAGTAAGCCTTGTCTGCCGACGAGTCGTTCTTCACGAACATCACCTGCGCACCGGTCTTCAGCGTGAGCGTCTCGTCGGTCGGGAAGAGCATCTCTGGATACTTGCCTTCGATGGTGGCAGTGTAGGTATAGGACTTACCGGGGAGCAGTTCAAGCTCGTGGTCGTTGATGCGCTGCGCCTGCCAGTTGTGCGTCGTAAGACGTATGTAGCCGTCATCCTTGCGCGGCTTGAAGTCGGGTATATAGCGCGAGTTGAGTGCAGAAAGCACAGCGGCATCGGCACGGTTCTCTCGTACCTTATTTAATATATCGAGGAAACGCTTGTCGCTCTGGCGATACACCTTAGTGAGTTCCACGATGGCGTAGCGTGTGCGTTGCAGGGCGAGCGACGAGAAGAAATAAGGCGTGGCGTAATAGCGCGAGAGCATCTGCCACTCATCGTCTTTTGCTACGGGAGCAAGCTGACCCAAATCGCCGATCATAACCATCTGAACACCGCCGAACGGCAGGTTGTTCTTGCGGAAACGGCGCAACACGCTATCTACAGCGTCGAGCAAATCGGCACGCACCATAGAGATCTCGTCGATGACGAGCGTGTCGATAGAGCGTATTACGTTAATCTTCTGCTTTGAGAAGCGGAACTGCTGTTCCTTGAGGTTATAGTTGGGTATGAACGGCGCAAACGACAACTGGAAGAACGAGTGGATGGTCACACCTTCGGCGTTGATGGCAGCGATACCCGTAGGCGCAACAACCACGATACGCTTCGATGACTCCTCCTTCAGTCGGCGCAGGAAGGTAGTCTTTCCCGTGCCAGCCTTACCTGTGAGGAATAGGTTGGTGTTCGTTGTCTCTATTATGTCCCAAGCGAGTTGCGTTTGCTCTGTCATTTCCTATGCTGATTAATGGTTGTTTAATATGTGTTCTGTGTGAACAATGAATTACAAAAGTAGTAATTATTTTTTGATTTTTACGCTTTTACAATTTAAAATATGTTTTGTGGCTGCGTGGTACGGGCAAGATGCCCATACCTCCTACTTTTTAGCGTTTTACTTTTTTACCATTCTACTTTTTTCAGTACCTTTGCAAGGTAAAAGTAAAAGAGTAAAAATTAAAGGATATGATAAAAGCCCTGTTTTTCGACGTAGACGGAACACTCGTCAGCTTTAATACGCACAAGGTGCCGGAGTCAACAATCGAAGCGCTTCGCGAAGCTCACAAGCGCGGCGTGAAGCTCTTCACCGCTACGGGTCGCCCACGCCAGTTGCTCAACAACATCACGGAGGTGGAGGACATCATGGACGGTTTTATCCTTGCCACTGGCGCTCAATGCGTTTATGGCGACAAGGTAGTGCGCCAGGACCTCATTCCAACCCATGAAGCTGAGGCGATAGTCGACTTCTGCAATCGTCTCGGCGTACCGGCGGTGGTTGTGGGCACGAAGGATCTGCAGATTATCAATCGCAACGACAGCGTGAACCATGTATTCTACGACATGCTGAAGGTGACGTACAACAAGTTCGACGTGCCGGTTGAGGAGGTTATAAAGCAGGGCATACTGCAGATTACGCCGTTCCTCACCGAGGACCAGGAGCACACTATCCTACCCCACGTGCCAGGCACAACGTCTGCACGCTGGTATCCTGCGTTTTGCGACCTTACGTCTGCCACAGCTGACAAGGCGAACGGCATCCGCGCCATTGCCGAGCACTTGGGCATCAACATCAACGAGACGATGGCGTTCGGCGACGGCGGCAACGACCTTACGATGTTGCGTGCAGCGGGCGTTGGCGTAGCTATGGGCAATGCGCTCGACGAGGTGAAGGCGCACGCCGACTATATCACGAGTAGCGTAGATGAGGATGGTATAACGAATGCGCTGAAACACTTTGAAATCATTTAAAAGTAAAAGAGTAAAAAAGTAAAAGAGTAAAAAGATAGGGTGCGGAATACGGGCAAAATGCCAACATCCAATTCTTTTTACTCTTTTACTTTTTTACCTTTAATTTTTCCTTTTTACCCTTTTACTCTTTTACTTTTTTACTTTTATAAGAGTGGTGAGAACAAGCGCACGAACGACTCTGCCAAGCGGTGCATGAACGGGCGTTTCCGCTCGCCGTTCACACTCAGGAAGTCTACACATTCTTGCTCATCACTTATAAAGATTTCCTTCATTCGCAGTGCCGTTGTGCGGTCGTAGATAAAGACGTTGGCTTCAAAATTGTTCTCGAAGCTACGGAAGTCGATATTTGTAGAACCGCAGGTGCAGAGCGCATCGTCAGCCACAAGCAACTTGCTGTGGTTGAATCCAGCCTCGTAAAGCATTATCTTAACGCCTGCCTCAAGCACCTCCGTCACGAACGACATCGACGAAAGTTCAAGCAAGCGAGAGTCGCTATGGCGCGGAATCATCAGTCGCACGTCTACGCCGGCAAGTGCTGCCGTGCGCATGGCGAAGAGCACCTGCTCAGTAGGCAGGAAATAAGGCGACTCCATGTATACATAGTTCTTCGCCTCAAGCAGTATGCGCACATATCCCTGCATGATGTCCGGCCATTTGGCAATCGGGCTGCTCGTCACGACCTGCATCAAGCAGCTGTTCTCTATGCGCCACGGCATCGGCGGATAGTATTTAGAGTTGGTGACGAGCGTGCGGTCGACGAAATACCAGTCGACGAGGAACGTGCGCTGCAGGGCGTACACCGCTCCACCACGTATTCGGACGTGGGTGTCGCGCCACGGCAGTTGTCCGCCATACAGGCCTTTCACATAGCGCAGGGCGATGTTCATACCACCCACGAATGCCTCAACGCCGTCCACGATGCACACCTTGCGGTGGTTGCGGTAGTTCACCTTGCTCGTAAACGCAGGGAACTTAACTGGCATGAAGGCGTTGACATCAACCCCAGCACGGCGCATACGCTCGAATAGTGAGCGCGGCACACGCCAACAGCCCACATCGTCGTAGATGAGGCGCACCTCTACGCCCTCTTTCGACTTGCTGATGAGGGCATCCGCCACCAATCGTCCGAGTGCATCGTCGGCGAAGATATATGTCTCAAGATGTATATGCTTGCGTGCCGAAGCTATTGACTTCAGCAATGCGGGGAAGAACTCGTAGCCGTCGGTGTAGAACTCCACCTCGTTGTCCTTGAACGGAAGGGCAAGACTTTGGTTGGTGAAGAGTTGTATGAGCGAACGGTAGTCGTCGGGCAACGTCAATTGGCGTTGCTCCACAAACTCCAACATCGACCGCTTCGACAACTGGTCAAGCGACCGCTGCGATATAAACGTCATCTTACGAGTGTTACGACCGAAGAATACGTAAAGTATTATTCCAACAATGGGCATAAAGAGTAGCACCATCACCCAGGCTATTGTCTTTGCCGGCTGACGGTTGTCCATCAATACTGCCAGCATGATGCTGACAATAATGAAGACGTAAGCTAATATGAATACCCAATGGATGTAGAACATTATGCTATAATATTATTTCCCAACAACCGGGCGAGCTGCGAGCGCAGTTCGTGCGCCGTCTTATACTCTTCCATCAGTTGCTGCAGGCGTTCGGGGTCATTCACTGCGAGCGATATGTCGCGTTTCAGGTCGCGCAGGCGCTGCTCCAGATAGTCCATACGGAAGTCGTTGAGCAGATGCTCGGTCTGTTGGCGCAGTGCTTCGATGCGGTTCTCCTCTTCGACGCGCAGCTCGTCAGCATTCTTCTCCTCGTCGGCACGTGCCGCCTTCTGCTCGTCGAGCAACTGATACTTGTCCATGCAAAGGTCGGTGGCAATGCGCGATATTTCAATGTCAGAATGGTGCAGGAAGAACTGCTCGGCACAGAACTGCTCATCGCCAGCATGGTTCACCGCCTCGTCGAGGATGCGGGAGTTGAGCGGATTTGCAAACTTCAGTCCGTCGACACCAAGGTTATAGGCTATGTATTGCGCCACGTTAAGGTTCACCGTCGTGCCGTCCTCCGTCTCTACATTATTATATATGACGGTATCGCCGTTACGCACTATCAACTCTACGAGCATCTGTTCCACCTTCGATGCCTGCTGCAGAGGAGAAGGAGAGTTTTGTATTTTGAGTTGTGAGTTTTGAGTCGTTGGCTTCGTCGTTTGCGAATTGTCCGATGAGGAAGCGGTTGCCTCGCGGTTGCTGCGTATGAAGTTGTTAAGCGTGTTGATGAGCGTAGCCTCGTTGATGCCCATACGCACCGAACAGTCGTGCAGATAGGTGTCGCGCAGGATAGGGTTCGTAACGAACGATATGCTGCGCACCACGGAGTTGATTGCCTCCGAACGCTTCAGCGGGTCGCGTTCGTTGCGCAGCAGCAGATCGGTCTTGAACTCGATGAAGTCGGTCTGATGTTCCTCGATATACTTGCGGAAATCCTCAGCCGAGTGCTTGCGTGCGAACGAGTCGGGGTCGTCGCCGTCCGGCAGCAGCAACACCTTCAGGTTCATACCCTCCGAGAGCAGCATGTCGGTACCGCGCAGCGCAGCATGTATACCAGCCGCGTCGCCGTCGTAAAGTAGGGTGATATTCGACGTGAAGCGGTGCAGTATGTGTATCTGGTGCACCGAAAGTGCCGTACCGGAGTTGGCCACTACGTTCTCTATGCCACACTGGTGCATGGAGATAACATCGGTGTAGCCCTCCACCATGTACACACGGTCTTCCTTGGCTATCGCCTTCTTAGCCTGATAGATGCCATACAGCTCGCGGTCTTTATGGTAAATATCCGAGTCCGGCGAGTTGACATACTTCTGGTTCACACCCTTTGTGCGCGAGTCGAGCAGTCGTCCGCCGAAGCCCACCACCTTTCCGCTGATGCCTATCCAGGGGAAGATGACGCGTCCGGCATAGCGGTCGATCAGTTCGCCACGGTCGTTCTTGTAGCAAATGCCGGTCTTCAGTAGGAAGTCTTCTTTGTAGCCCTTGCGCAGTGCTTCCTGCGCTAAGGCACGGCGGTCTGTATCGTCGTAACCCAACTGGAACTTGCTGACGATGTCATCACGAAACCCACGGCTGCGGAAGTACTGCATACCGATGGCTACGCCGTCAGCGGTGTCGTGCATAAGGTGCTGGAAGTAGGAGGCAGCCCACTCGTTCACGATGAACATACTCTCGCGCTCGCTCTGCTCTCGCTTCTCGTTGTCGGAGAGTTCGCGCTCCTTTATCTCGATGTGATACTTTCGTGCGAGCCATCGCAACGCCTCGGGATAGGTCATCTGCTCATGCTCCATGATGAAGCCGACGGGGTTGCCGCCCTTGCCGCATCCGAAGCAATGGCAGGTGCCGCGTGCAGGCGACACGTAGAACGACGGGGTCTTCTCGTCGTGGAACGGGCACAAACCCTTATAGTTGCTTCCACTCTTGCGAAGTGTAACAAATTCTGACACCACCTCCACAATGTTGGCAGCGTCTTTTATCCTTTCTATCGTTGCGTGGTCTATCATACAAATGCGAAGTTACACATTTTTTTCCATTCCGCAGTGCTCACCCACACGTTTTAGCTCCGCACTTACTAAAATTAATTAAAAGAGCCCTGCCTATTTTACCAATCAACACAAAATAAGTAACTTTGTACTGATGTATGAACAGCAACATACACCTAATCGATTTTACTAAAAACAAACATAACAATGATTAAAAACAATCTCCTTCTCACAGCACTCTTCACTGCCGCTTGCGGTAGCGCCTTTGCGCAGACCGAGAGCTTCGACCTCAACTCGCAGCGTGGTGAAAAGCAGGATGTGAACATGGTGCCGGGCAAACTGCTCGACCACCATGGTATCGTCGTAAACCCTACACCGCACAACCTCAACATGGACATGCAGACTTGGACCGACCTCAGCGCCGGTGTGAAGCTCATCGACAAGGCGGGTAAGTTTACAAACGATATCGATTTCCTCAAGCAGAATGCTAATGGCACTCCGTTCACAATCGTCTTCGGCGAGAAGCAGGCTAAGAAGGCAGGTCTGAAGAAGATGGTGTCGGGAGCATACCTCCTCACCGTCGACAAGAAGGGCATCAACATCGTGGGCTACGACGAGCGTGGCGCGTTCTACGCTCTTCAGACTCTGCGCCAGATTGTAGAGAGTCCAGCAGCGCAGGGCAAGGTGCCGGCACTCACCTGCAACGACTATCCCGACCTGCCATTGCGTGGCGTTGTAGAGGGTTTCTACGGCGAACCGTGGTCGCATCAGGTGCGTCTCTCGCTCATCGACTACTACGGACGCAACAAACTCAACGAGTATGTGTACGGTCCGAAGGACGATCCTTATCACAGCTGCCCGAACTGGCGTCTGCCCTACCCTCCCGAGCAGGCTAAGAACATTCACGAGCTCGTAGAGGCTTGCCGCCGCAACCGCGTCGACTTCGTATGGGCTATCCACCCGGGTCAGGATATCAAGTGGAACGAGGAGGACTATAACAACCTCGTCAATAAGTTCAACCTCATGTATGACCTCGGTGTGCGCTCATTCGCCATCCACTTCGACGATATCGACGGTGAGGGCACTAACCCGAAGAAGCAGGTGGCACTCGTGAACCGCCTCACAAAAGAGTTCGTGAAGGCTAAGGGCGACGTTGCTCCGCTCGTTGTCTGCCCTACCGACTACTCGCAGCTTTGGGCAAAACCTGGACCAGATGGTCCGCTCGCCATCTACGGCAACGAGCTCGACCCTGAGGTGCAGGTGTTCTGGACTGGTGCTGTAGTTTGCTCTGACCTTACAAAGGAGACTCTCGACTTCGTCGACTCTCGTATCAAGCGTCCGGCTTACTATTGGTGGAACTTCCCCGTTACCGACTATGCCCGCCATATCATCATGCAGGGCCCGACATACGGCTTGGAAACCGACATCACAGAGAAGATGACTTCTGGCGTACTGTCTAATCCGATGGAGCACGGCGAGGCTTCGAAGCTCGCACTCTACGGTGTGGCTGACTACAACTGGAACGTAGCCGACTACAATGCTATCGACAACTGGGAGCGCGGTCTGGTTGACCTCACCCCTGAGGCTCATGAGGCTTACCGCACCTTCGCCATCCACTCTTGCGACACAGAGACGGGATATCGCCGTGCTGAGTCGTGGGAGACAAACACCTTCCGCCTTGCCGACTTCTCGCAGAAGGCTTACAACGACCTCTATGGCGAGTTCGACCGCGTGGAGAAGACAAAGAGCACAATGGAGCGCGACTGCAAAAACCAGCTTCTGATGAAGGAACTGAAGCCGTGGCTTGAGCAGTTTGAACTGCTCGGCAAGCGTGGCAAGAGCACACTGAAGCTGATGAAGACATTCCGCAACGGCAACGCACAGAACTTCTGGAACGCTTTCGTGGCTAACCGCATGACTAAGGAGGCACGCGCCGCTTACGAGAAGCACAAGCTCGGCACTATGAAGTTGCAGCCGTTCTACGAGAACGCTATGGACGACATGGCGCAGGAGTTCTTCAAGAACCTAACCGGCGAGGTGCCTGCTTTCTATAAGGGCATGGGCACTTATCCGACGCTCGCTACAACTCAGAGCAAACTGATGTTCGACAACGATTCTACTACATACTACCACTGCGGTCAGAGCCAGTCTACTGGCGACTGGGTGGGTGCCGACCTGGGCACAGTGCGCGACGTTCGTGAGGTGAAGATACTCCAGGGTCGCAACTCTGTTGACGATGTCGATTACTTCGACAACGTAGTGCTCGAGGCTTCTGCCGACGGCAAGTCGTGGACACAGCTCACTGGCGAACTGCTCAAGACTTACATCATCCACTGGAAGGGCGAGCCGGTAAAGGCACGCTACGTCCGTATCCGCAAGGCTGTATCGGAGAAGAAGAGTTGGATTGCTGTTCGCGAGTTCATGGTGAACCCCACAACTCCAGAGAGCCTCAACTTCAAGGTTGAATCAGCAAATCTCGACGCTGCCATGTTCGGCTTCGACAAGAACCCCGTAACATCGTTCCGCAACAGTGGCAAGACTTCGTTCTCTGTCGTTCCTGGCACAAAGGCATATACCATGCTCCTCAATGTAGAGCCGGGCAATGCCGTTAAATTCAACCAGTACGACAAGAAGGGTAAGCTCCTCGCTTCTACCGACATCAACAACTCGTTCTTCAACGTCAACCTTAACAACAAGGCTACGAAGGCTGAGATTGAGGGTAATGTAGAGGTGTTCGAGGTAATCGCGAAGTAAAAGCGACGTCAAAACTGTAAGACAACGCATCGCCAACAAGCGACGCTAACATAACCGACAAAACGGATGGCAAGCCATAAACAGCTTACCATCCGTTTTTTTTTGTTATAACTTTTTTGCTACAATCCCAATAAAGCCTTAACTTTGTACCCGAAAAGATTTAAGGATAATTATTTATGGATTTTAATTTTATCGGGACTATCTGGTCTCTTCTTCCTCCCGTCGTTGCAATTGCGCTTGCACTGAAGACCAAGGAGGTATATTCATCGTTATTCATAGGTATTGTGCTCGGCGCTGTATTATACAGCATGTCGATGGGCACAGGTTTTGAAGGCTTCTTGACTCATCTGCTCAATGACACCGTTGGCACGGGAACTGACGCCAAGCAGTACGGTCTTATCTCCTGCCTGTCCGACCCATGGAACGTGGGCATCATCGTGTTTCTTGTGGTTTTGGGTTCCATCGTGTCGCTTATGAACAAGGCTGGCGGATCGGCTGCTTTCGGACGCTGGGCTTCAAAACACATCAAGACAAAGATAGGTGCGCAGATTGCAACTATCATTCTCGGCCTACTCATCTTCATCGACGACTACTTCAACTGTCTCACCGTAGGTTCTGTGATGCGTCCGATAACCGTACGCCATGGCGTGACAAAGGAAAAACTCGCCTACCTCATCGACTCCACTGCTGCCCCTGTCTGCATCATATCACCCATATCGAGCTGGGCGGCAGCCGTGTCGGGTTTCGTATCGGGTGGCGAGAACGGTCTGGCGTTGTTCTGCCAAGCCATACCGTTCAACTTCTACGCTTTCTTCACCATCATCTTCATATTTATGATTGTGTTGTCGGGTTTCGACTTCAAGGCGATGAGCAAGTACGACGCACGTCTGCAGGAATGGTACGAGCGCACCGGCGGTCAGGTAGATGAGGTGATTGACACAAAACTGCAAATCGTAGAACACGGTGTGGGTGCCAAGCAAGACAACAAGAAACCAGCAACGACAAAGGGTTCGGTTGCCGACCTTGTGGTGCCTATCCTTATGCTCATCGTGTTCTGCATGGTTGGCATGGTTTACTCCGGAGGATATTTCGACGCGACGAGCACTTGCTACCACAACTTCGTAGACGCGTTTGCTGCAAGCAACGCTTCGGTAGGCTTGGTTATCGGTTCGCTTGCAGCGTTGATTCTTACAATAGCAATGTTCGTGGCACGCCGCACGTTGAAGTTCGACAATGCCATGAGTTGTCTTATAAAAGGCTTTGAAGCGATGGTTCCTGCCATACTGATTCTCACCCTTGCATGGACACTGAAAAGCATGACCGACTCACTTGGTGCTGCCGAATACGTGTCGGACGTTGTGGCAAGCACGGCTTCTGGTCTGCAGATGCTGCTGCCGGCTATAATCTTCATCGTTGCAGCGTTGCTCGCCTTTGCCACCGGCACCTCTTGGGGAACATTCGGCATACTCATCCCTATCTGCATCGCCGTATTCCCTGCTACCGCTCCGCTGCGCATCATCTCCATCTCGGCGTGCATGGCAGGTGCAGTCTGCGGCGACCACGTATCTCCTATCTCCGATACCACCATTATGGCGTCGGCAGGTGCCGAATGTAAGCACGTTCACCACGTATCGTCGCAGTTGCCATACGCCCTGACAGTAGCCGCTGTGTCGTTCCTTACCTTTGTCATAGCCGGCTTCACACAGCAGCTCGGCATCGTAGCCAGTGCTGCCATTTCCTGGATCTTAGGCATAGCAATGCTTTTCTCTGCATTGTGGGTGCTGAGAAGAATTGGTTACAAGCAATAAATCTACCATATCTATCAGCAGCGACGTAACAAGCTGTATAGAAACAAAATAAGGGCTGACAGATAGACTGACAGATAGCTAAAAACATAAGTTATCTGCCAGCCTATCTGTCAGCCTTTATAATATTTCCAGCGCAATAGCTGCGCAGGCCTCCGCATCTGCGAGGGCATGATGATGTTGTGTCAAGTCATAGCCACAGCGGGCTGCTATAACGTCAAGCGTATGACGACCTTTTGGCCAGACCTTGCGCGAGGCAATGCAAGTGCAGTAGAAGTCGTAGTCGGGATAGTCCATCTGATAGACACGGAAGACGGCTTTCAGACAGCTCTCGTCGAACGCCTTGTTATGCGCCACGAGCGGAAGCCCCGCTATCTTCGGCTCAATCTGCTTCCATACTTCGGGGAAGACCGGCGCACTGTCTGTATCAGAAGCGCAAAGACCATGCACCTGACTGCACCAGTAGTTGTAATACTCTGGCTCTGGCTTGATGAGCGAGTAGAAACGATCCACCACCTCACCTCCTCTAACAATAACCACGCCAACAGAGCATACCGAAGAACGCTCATTGTTGGCGGTTTCAAAATCTATAGCTGCAAAGTCTTTCATTGTTGCAAGGTCATTTTTTATTTGTTCTCCGTTAGTAACGAAATACAAATATACAGTTTTTTTGTGGCACAACTACTTCTTTTAATATCTTTATCACAGATACTCATGCAAATAAATGTAAGTTTACATCAAAGACTCGTGCAAATAAATGTGATTTCCATAAACTCATCCGCTAAAAAACATAACAGAAAAGCCTCACTTGCCACTGATTTGCAACAAAACCGAGGTCATGTTGCCCATGATTTGCAACAAAAATTTATAGCTTTTGCCACTGATTTGAGACAAAAAGTTGTATCTTTGCCCATGAATTAAAACAAACGCTATGTTCAAACGCAAGATATTAAGCAAATTAGAGGCATGGAAGCAAGACGAAAGGCATAAGCCACTCATCTTGAGAGGAGCCAGACAAGTGGGTAAGACAACTGTTGTCAACGAATTTGGCTCCCAGTTCGACAACTACCTATACTTCAACCTTGAAATGAGCGAGAGCGTCAGATTGTTCGAGATGGACATTCCATTAAACGATCTGGTCAATATGCTGTTTGCCAGTTTAGGGAAGTCGCAAAAAAAAGGCAGTACGCTTATCTTTATTGACGAGATACAGAACTCTCCCAAGACAATCGCTCTGCTCAGATACTTCTACGAGCAGAGGCCCGACCTATATGTCATAGCCGCAGGCAGTTTGTTGGAGAACCTTGTAGACGTCAATGTCAGTTTCCCGGTAGGAAGAGTTATGTATTTGGCATTGCGTCCTTGCTCTTTCTATGAGTTTTTAGGTGCCATAGGCAAAAACAATCTTCTTACCATTCTCTCACAGAAAGCTGAATATTCCATTGCTTTTCACGAACAGCTCATGCACCAGTTCAATCAGTACACCATTATCGGCGGAATGCCCGAAGCTGTGCAGCATTACGCAGAGACACAAGACATCATAGCCATAGAAGATGTGTACGAGACTTTGGTGCAGGTTTACAAGGACGATTCGGAGAAATATGCCAGAAGCAATAAGCTGACAGATGTAGTGCGCTTCATATTATCGTATGGCTGGGCGTTCTCGGGAGAGACTATCACCTTGGGCAACTTCGCCAACTCTGGCTATAAATCACGAGAGGTAGGCGAAGCATTCCGCCTCCTGGAGAAAGCCATGATTCTGGAATTGGTTTATCCTGTATCTTCCACACAGATGCCTATCATCCCCGAAACCAAACGAATGCCAAAACTCATTTGGTTTGATACCGGCTTGGTCAACTATCAGGCAGGCATCAGAAAGGAAATCATCGGTTCTACGGAGATGGTGGACAGCTGGCGAGGTCATATTGCCGAGCAAATCACGGCTCAAGAGCTCTTGTCGATGGAAGACCGAGTGGGGCAGCATCGTTCGTTCTGGGCAAAACCCAACAATGGTGCCGAGGTAGATTTCCTGTTCGTTCACAACTCCAAACTCTACCCCATAGAAGTAAAGAGCGGCACCAATGCCCATCTGCGTTCGCTCCAGGTTTTCATGGACAATTCGGATATAGACATAGCCATCCGCGTTTGGTCGAACCCATACTCTGTGAATGTTGTAAAGACGCCTAAAGGCAAGGAGTTCCGTCTGATAAACCTGCCTTTCTACCTGATCGGCAATCTGCATCAGGTCTTGGACGAAGTGATATAATACCCACCATAAGGCAAAATATCATTCTGCAGAATAATACTATACCCTAATTACTTAACTTTAAAGATAGAAAAAATTCGAATCATAAGCTAATCTCTCCGAACTTTTTGTTAGCGAAAAAATCCCCCATATCTCCCAGAATCGCCGTAACCTGCACAGTATAAGTACAATAAAGGCTGGCAGATACGCTTCCCGAAAGCGATATCTGCCAGCCTATCTTCCAGGCGCAGAGGCATATCTGCCAGCGTAAGCTTAGTCCTAACTCAGTCCCAGATCAGTTCACGCCAGCTTTTAACCAACGTCTATTTGATGTAAAAGGTGAAAACATAGGCATTGCCATCCACGGATACGTCAACAACCACATTCCCTTTCTTCAGCGTTGTCCACTTGCCAGCCACCTCCGCGGTTTTGAAATGTTTTTACAAGCGGAATTCTTGTTGCCATATACGCATATAAACAAAAACGCCTCGCACATTTGAGCATTGTTAAGAGGCTTGGCGAGGACTGACGGTGCAAAGATACGAACAATCGTTGATAATGCAAACTATTTGGCAAGTAAAAACATGCCAAAGTGGATAACTTTGACATATTTATATTTAACAATGTTAAATCGGGGCTTAAAATCATATTTTACCAGCCAAACAAAGTGGTTTTCAAGGTAAAATTGCTATCTCTGTAACGTCTATACCCATACCGGAAGCCCCAATGGGCAGAGGATGGGCAGACATATATAACGGCCTCCCCTATTATAACCTACATAATCTACGATAGTAGAAATTATCAAGTCCTTATGTAATCCACATCACCACACTCCGCAAAATCCTCTCCAGTCCCGAAACCATCAACATCCGTCTATGGACTCGCAGCGATGAAATCCAGTCATGGCACCGCTGCATCTCCCTCAAATATAATTTCTACAAAGGCACAAGACGAATGAAGCTGCTGGACTCTAACGAAATCCGGCAGCTTCGAGACGTGTGTATTTTTGAGGTGAATGAGATTGAGGTGTATATGTAAAAAGAGAATTATTTTTCTATAGATGGTACTCCATACCCCATTGACTTATTTAAATCACGTAATTTTACATATAAGCTGAAAGGGTTTCTGTTAGTCGAAGCCCAATCAACAACAATATCAACGAGAGCTTTAAGATCTGCATTGTAGCTCATTCTACTATCAGCATGTCTAAGTCCTTTATCGTCTTTACGGCGTCCTCTCGTCAAATAAGTATTTTTTCTTCATATATTATATTTCTTGCACTTTCATTTTCTTTTCCCTTAGGGAGATAGTCTCTTAAAATTTTGTTTATGACATTGTAATAGAGTTCATATTTCTCATCTGGATCATCAATCTGTTGGTCCAGTAAGGATTCTATTTCATTTCTTATTTCAATATCTCCATTCTCAGCAAAAAACAAAGATTCTTCCTTGCTTTCACTTGCTTTCAATAGAATAGACTCTATTTCTAGCTCTCTTGCTTGCTTTTTCTCTTTAACAAGCTTTTCTAAATCAATATTGGTTTTATTCTCCATAATTGTTTATAACTAAAAGTTCTTTAATTTTTTCTGCGTTCTCTACTAGTTCACCAACTTTAAAAGGATTTGTGTTTATTAACCTTAAAGCCTTTGAGGTGCCTGGAATATATTTGATATATTTAGCCCATGTTTTGTATTTGTAACAATAAGTTGAATATATTATTGAAGGATGAATTCCCCATTGCTGAGCATATTTAGATACGTTATATGGAGAATTTATGTATCCCTCTATGAATTTTAACTTATCATCTCCTAACAAAAACTGCTGTGCAAAATTGTCTGCTTTATCTTCATTCGTTAGCATTAAATCACCATAATCACTACTTATATGATAACAATTTTTTGATATATCCTCAAAGTCAAATAACACATGGTATAATTCATGCATAAGTGAGAACCATAATGTGGGATATTTTTTACCTAAATCAGAAATGACAATACATGGTTTACCATTTATGCTTAAAGTAGCACCACGAACTTGCTCTTTACCTAAACACGGTTGATAAATAACAGTTACACCAACAGCAAACAAAGCTTTTGCAACTGTAGTTATGCCATATTCTTCATTCCTTGAATAAGGCTTGATCTTCGGAATTATTTCTAATAGTTTCTTTCTGTTATAATGATTGTTATTATTTATTGTTACGAATTGAGTGTAAGCCGAGCGAATCCAAAACTCCCTCATCTTCTCATTTGAGGTTTTCTTTGTCCTACTAAATGCACGCCCTAAATCATCAGAAGCAAAATCATAAAGGCTTTTTAGATTAAAGAACTTTTTTATCCGAGAAACTATATTTTTAGTACTATTTTCAGATGTTAGAAAACCATATTTCTTTAATGTCTGCAAATCAAACATCTCTACTAAATATCCAGCATCACGCGCATCTTGAATTTCGCCAATAGTATCAGCCTCCATTTTGGGCAAATAAGCAGAAGCCAACTTCCCGAACTCTACACCAATAAAATTAGCCACTTTAATAAAATTAACCAAGTTTATTTGTTTAGCAGTGCCTTCAAGGATTGGTTTTAAACTATTTAGTTGTATACCTAATAACTTTTGTATAGCCCTATCGGAAAGTCCAAGCCTAAGCTTTTTCATCTCATATAGTTCAAGTAAAGAATGCGATGATATGTTTTCATCACTTTCTTTTATTGCAGGTTGTAGAATTGGAGAAAAACTATTATTTATGTCCATTTAATTAAAATTTTATGCAAAAATACGAATGATATATAATACTACAAAATATTCTGCATAAAATTTTAATCATACACGTTATTTAATACCAACAAAATCACTTAAAGGGCGTAACCTGGCTCTGTAGGTATTTATTCGTTCCTTGATATTTACAGTCTTACTTAGTGGCATTTCATCCTTGTTGTCGAATTGAATGACAACATAATATGTGGCATGTTCTGGATTAAATCCATATTTTTCCAATGTCTCCTTGGTCCAAATTTGAAAGCATCCTTTCTTCTTCAACTTAAATAGCCTTACATCTTCGCCTCCTGTATGCAGTAGGACATATTGCATCCTTTCAAATCCAGGCGTTACACACAATGAGCCTTTTGAATCCCCTGCTCTTAGATAGCAAATGCCAGTTTCTATCATTTTCTCTTTAAGTTCCTTTCTTGCATGATTTACAATGACCATTACGTCACTTGGATTTTCTGTCATTTTCCGAAATATTTTATTGGCCGTTTCAACATCTGATATTTCGGTTTTCCTTTTAATACCCAAGTCCAAGAACCTTGCATCTTGATCTATTCCTATAAATGTCCTCCCCAATAAATTTGCAGCAATTCCTGTCGTGCAACTCCCTGCAAATGGGTCGAGAATAGTTTCACCACTTTGCGTAGAAGACATTATAATCCGATACATCAATCGTAGAGGTTTTTGGGTAGGATGTTTGCCACACGTTTTTTCCCAAAGTCCCGTTGTTGGTAGATTCCATACATCAGACATCCTTTTACCGCCATTTATATATTTCATCAACTCTATGTTGTAAAAATGACGTTTGTCTTTGTATTTTCTCGCCCATATTATATATTCTGCAGAAAAATTAAAATGACTATCTGATAATGTGAGTGGTGCATCTGGTTTATTCCATACTATTATGTTTAGTATCTTATAACCTAATTCCATCAAACAGTTAGAAACTGACGATATATTATGGTAAGTACCGCTCACCCAAATAGTTCCATTATCCTTTAAAATATTTCTACATTTTGAGAGCCAACTCATATTGAATTGGTTTATTTCCTCCAAAGGGCGAGCTTTATCCCAATTTCCCTTGTCAAAACATTTTACTCGCCCTTTTGCACGCATAGTAAACCCTTTAGACAAAAAATATGGAGGATCTGCAAATATCATATCCACTTTTCTGTTTAAAGATTCAAGAATTTCTATTGTATCGCCATGATACAGTAAAAAACTATTGTCGTTATAGTACTGTTCCATCAACCTATGTCCATAGAGTTCAACTTCGCTCTCAAGTTTGAAATGAAAGCTTTGCTTTTCGATTGCATCTCTTCAAAATAATGGTTATTTCTTAATTCTGCCACAAACTCATTTGTGGTCTGTGCGTCAGAATACAACACCAATGCTTCTGTTTCAAGCATGGTTATAATGGAAGCAACGTTGAAAATAAGTTTTGTATCGTCATGTATGTATGGAGCGACAAGCGTCAAATATTTGTTCCCAACTTTTGTCGTGTCAACGTGTCTCTGTTTCATTGTTAACTTGCTGCATTTTAGAACGAATCAATGTCGCTTCTATCAGCCAATACATGTCTCTGTTGTATATTTCTATATCACCAATATTTCCAGGGGCATGCGAATACGGTATTCCTGCTTCATCGCATATAAAATTGGGCTTGTAAATAAAGTCATTGCCAAAATACATATAGGCATATAGCGTAAGCAAGAACTCAAATTTAACAGGAGCTTGAATAAACCAGAAGCAATCTTTTCCTCTTGTATCACCCATAGAAACCTTTATCAAAGCTTGCTCAATCAAGTCTTTATTTAATCCATACGAGCTAATTATTTCAGGAATTTTCTTATTGTATTCTGCTGTCGAATGGTCTTCTTTATCTCTGTATGATACAACTAAATTTTCAAGTTCACTATCATACGCACCTAGTTGCTCAAAATACTTTTCTTCATCTTCTTTTGCTTCTGAAGTAATTCTGAAATTTTGAGCTTTTAATGCGTTATAGAAATTTATTCTGCTCTCGTTTGGAGAGAGCAATAATACGCCCTTATAGTCAATCGTCACAAAACCAGTCAATTGAAGAACTCTAAACACAGTATTGCCATAGTCGCGAAAAGCAGATTCTTTTTTGGCAATTTTTGCATGGTTTGGTACCTGTTCACCATATTTGTTCTTTACCAATTTGTAGGCTTTGTCTATATCGCTTCCTATTTTATTTTCTTCCAACAATTCCAAAAAGTCATCAACATTTCCATCATCTGAGAACAATCCCACATTGAATTGGTTAATGGAAAGTTTATGTCCTCTTTTCTTCAACTCAATGATGGAATCCATAATAAACTCAAAGAAGTTGAAGTCATTAAGCACTCTTCTGTATGGAGACATTCTCCAATATCTCATACTTTGCAAGGCAAATGCCTCGGATAATGTTATCTTGCCATTTACCAATGCCTTTGCAACTGGCGACAATTTTAGTCTTTGATTATATTGAGCATAAATAAAGCCGAACTCTGATAAGGTTTTCAAATATCTTGTAAATGCTGCTTGATAACCCGTTGGAAATCCCCACTCATTGTTATGAGAACAGTTTTCCTTTATCCATCCTCTCAAATAATTTTTGGTCATTTTGATATTCTTCAGTTTCTCGGCAGACAAAACATCATCCAGAAACAATTGGCTATAAACATCAAGAATGCCATAGTCATCCAGTAAAACTCCATCATATTTTGCAAAAGACTTAAGGATTCCTTCATATCTATCAGGATTTCTTACAGCTACTTCCAATGCCATTTGCTTGAAAAGTCTCTTTCCGTGCCTTACTTTATTTACCATATACTCTCTGTTTTAAAAATTAGTTACCAACACCTCATTAAACTTCTTGATAGTGTTATCATTAAACCCAAATCGGTCATTAGAAAATGACAAGAAGCTTTTTCTAATGACCGCCATTAGAAAAACAGCTTTGTATATGCTTGATTCATAAATA